>OIEZ01000195.1_pt1 | contig 9525 bp, 15 predicted proteins | sample 1581941 | NCBI WGS metagenome assembly OIEZ01 (sample SAMN04414078, study PRJEB24778) | human gut metagenome | material: faecal | host: Homo sapiens | reverse complement strand
CAGCTGTCGGGGAACAAAGCGGGTGTTATACCATTCCCCGTTGTAGCACACGCGAAAGTCGAGGACATCGATATCTTCATAACGATAGCGCGGATAGACATCAAAGAAGAAAAAGGCGTTGAACAGGATGAACAGCACCACCAGCAACCAGACCGAGTCTACCAGCGTTTCAGAGCGCAGCATGACCACCAGCGTCGCCAGAAACGCGGCATACATGGCAACAAACAGGCCCGGATGGTTGCGGATAAAACTGATGCTAAAACGCGGGCGATTATCGCGTTTTTCCTGCACGTTAAGTTCGTCAATGGTGTGAGTCAGCAGGCGTTGTATCTCTGTCATCTTGGTCCCCGAATTCTGCAATAAGCCCGCCCCGTGCGCCCGATGGCTCAGGTGCGGCAGGCTCAGCCTGAAGGTTATTTTATGTTGCAGTATTCTGCGGAGAAAGTAACAGATCAGTTACAGAAAAGCAATAACAGTTACGCATTCGGTCGGCGGAAGGCGCTTGATAATCTGCGCCGGGTTGCCGCCGACAACGGTACTGGCGGGAACGCCTTTAGTGACCACCGCTCCGGAGGCGATGACCGCATTATCGCCAATGGTCACCCCGGGATTGATCACCGCCCGACCACCAATCCACACATTGTGTCCAATGGTCACCGGTTTGCCATATTCCTGGCCGCTGTTTCGGGCCTCAGCATCCAGCGGATGGGTGGCGGTATAGATATGGACGCCCGGCGCCAGCATGCAGTTATCGCCAATATGGATAGGGCAGACGTCCAGCATCACACAGTCGAAATTGGCGTAAAAACCGGCGCCGAGAAAGATATTGTAGCCGTAGTCGCAGCGAAAGCTTGGCTCGATATACGCATCGCCAGCGCGACCGAACAGCTCGGCCAGAATATGCTGACGTTCTTCCTGCGCATCCGGGGAGGAATGATTATAACGGTGTAACAACTGTCTGGCGCGCAGGCGATCGGCGCGAAGCGTTGGGTCGCCAGATAAATAGAGCTCACCGGCGATCATTTTACGTTTTTCTTCACTCATGGGTCTTCCTTATACCTGACTTTAGATGGCCGTAGCAGTATAAAAAAGAAACCGGTTACAGGGTTGCTGTTAGCTGAATGATGTGATGACTATCACAAAGATACCCTGCGGCGGCTGACGCGTATCGTCCGGTCAGCAGACCACGTTGTGCGCGTCGATTAGCGGATAAACTTCCAGACTGAGGTCGGGATTTTATCGTACAGCTTATTCATGGTCAGTTCAGCCAGACGATGATCGGCGGCTGAGTAAAATACCGCCAGTTCATTATCAGACAGTTCATATTTATTTTTTTCAATGACGCGCTCCAGCGTGTCAATTGTCTGGCAACGACGTAAGCGCATCAAATAGTCTGTTTTAGTTAATGGCTTATCAGACATAATTCCACCTTTTGATTGTAATAATTCTAACACGAGAGACTGGCCGGGTTTTCCCGGCTGGCGTTGACAAAGCAACGAAATAGTCGATTACCGGATTTTTTCCACTTTTGCAAATCCGTTGAGTTAATGCCGTAGTTACTGAACAAGGTAAAAGTATCGTCCAGATATTCGTCAACCTGAGCGACCAGTTTATTATCCTCAGTGTACTTAATTTTATAATTAAGCGCGAATGTGGCAATGTGCTCGATCAATTCATTTAACTGAAGATTGACAGCCGAAGTCGGGTCGTTGACCCAGCCATGGTTGCTCTCTTCCAGGTTTGCAAGGCAGTCATGATACAGCGTTTCGCAGAGAAAGCGTAGCTGTGCAATATCATGTCTTTTTGGCGAGTATTCGTCCATAACGCATCCCCTTTTGAGTGGTTTAAACGACGACTAACAAACACCGTTGTGGGATGAACACGACTAACTGACCTGACACTAACTGAGTAATCCTGCTGATTTAACTATAATCCACTCTCCAGGAGATTTCATCGTGCTATTACGAAAAATTACAATTATCAGAGAGAAATTATCTTAAAAATAGACGAATTAATTTCTGCGGCCCGGGCGCGCAGCCTGAAAAATAGAGATGTCTTATCAATCATTGGTTTAAGACAGGCAGTCGTCGCGTTCAGAAACCGCCGGCCGTGAATGATGATATTAGGATTATTCCTGGTAAATGAGCGTAAGAAGATCCTAAGGGCTAAACAGCGCGATAGATATAGTCTGCAACACATCAATAGATATTAAATGCAGCGCGAAAAATAAACAATGGCAATATGTGCCCTGTCGGTAATGAACAAAAAAAGGGCCGCGGTGGCGGCCCTTTTGTTTCAGTAGTGCAGATTAATGATGCTCAACCTGATGGCTTGTGCTCAATATCTTTCCGTTTTTCTTTACTAAAGCGCGACGAACCACCACAAAGAACACCGGCACGAAGAAGATAGCCAGGATCGTCGCGGTCACCATCCCGCCCATTACGCCTGTACCGACGGCGTTCTGCGCACCGGAGCCAGCACCGGAGCTGATAACCAGCGGCATAACCCCAAGGATAAACGCCAGGGAGGTCATCAGGATCGGACGCAGACGCATACGCACTGCTTCAAGCGTTGCCTCAATTAGCCCTTTACCCTCTTTCTCCATCAGGTCTTTGGCGAATTCAACGATCAATATCGCGTTTCTTCGCCGACAGGCCGATGGTGGTCAACAGGCCCACCTGGAAGTAAACGTCGTTGGTTAAACCGCGGAAGGTAGCGGCTAACAGCGCACCGACCACACCCAGCGGAACGACCAGCATGACCGAGAACGGAATTGACCAGCTCTCATACAGCGCTGCCAGACACAGGAAGACGACAATCAGCGAAATGGCATACAGGGCAGGGGCCTGGTTGCCGGACAGTCGTTCCTGATAAGACATCCCGGTCCAGTCGTAGCCGATACCGGAAGGCAGTTTACCCGCCAGCTCTTCCATCAGGCTCATCGCCTCACCGGTACTCTTGCCTGGCGCTGCCTGGCCGAGAATTTCCAGGGACGGCAGGCCGTTGTAGCGTTCCAGACGCGGCGAACCGTATTCCCAACGCGAAGTAGAGAAGGCGGAGAACGGCACCATCTGACCATCGCTGCCACGAACATACCACTTGCCGATGTCTTCCGGCAGCATACGGTATTTCGCTTCAGACATGATGTACACTTTCTTCACGCGGCCGCGGTCGATAAAGTCGTTGACATAGCTCCCGCCCCAGGCCGCGCCCAGCGTGGTGTTAATGTCGCTGATGGAGACGCCCAGCGCCTGGGCTTTTTCCTGATCGATATCGACTTGAACTGCGGTGTATCTTCCAGACCGTTAGGACGCACGCCGGTCAGCACGTCAGGATGCTGCGCCACCATGCCAAACAGCTGATTACGTGCCTGGGTCAGTTTTTCGTGTCCCAGGCCTGCCCTGACTCAATCAGCTGGAAGTCAAAGCCGGTCGCGGTACCCAGTTCAACGATAGCCGGCAGGTTAAAGGCGAAGACCATCGCGTCTTTAATCTGCGAGAAGTAGCCCATCGCCCGACCGGTGATCGCTTCAACTTTGTTTTCTTCGCCCGGACGTTGGCTCCAGTCTTTCAGCGAGACGAACGCGATACCGGTGTTCTGGCCGCGGCCGGCGAAGCCGAAGCCGTTAACCGCAAACACGGATTCCACGTTGTCCTTCTCTTTGGTGAGATAGTAATTCGTCATCTCATCCAGCACTTTCTGCGTGCGCTCCTGGGTGGCGCCGGCAGGCAGCTGGGCCATACTCAGGAAAACCCCCTGGTCTTCGTCCGGCAGGAACGAGCTCGGCAGACGAACGAACAGCCACGCCATGCCCACCACGATGGTCAGATACAGGACCAGATAACGACCGGTGCTGCGCAGAATGTTGCCTACGCTGTCGGTGTAGTGGTGCGTGCTCTTATCGAACATGCGGTTAAACCAACCGAAGAAACCGGTGGTCGCGCCATGGCTGCCTTTCTGAATAGGCTTCAGCATCGTGGCGCACAGCGCTGGCGTCAGGATCAACGCCACCAGTACCGACAGCGCCATCGCAGAAACGATGGTGATGGAGAACTGGCGATAGATGGCCCCGGTGGTGCCGCCGAAGAAGGCCATCGGCACGAATACCGCAGAGAGCACCATGCGATACCCACCAGCGCCCCCTGGATCTGCGACATCGACTTTTCCGTCGCTTCTTTTGGCGAGAGTTTTTCCTCAACCATCACGCGCTCAACGTTTTCCACTACTACGATAGCGTCATCGACCAGCAGACCTATCGCCAGCACCATGCCAAACATCGTCAGGGTGTTGATGGAGTAGCCAAACATCGACAGTACCGCAAAGGTACCCAACAGCACGACAGGAACGGCAATCGTCGGAATGAGCGTTGCGCGCATGTTCTGCAGAAACAGATACATGACAAGAAAGACGAGGATAATTGCCTCAAAGAGCGTTTTAACCACTTCGTGGATGGAGATTTTGACGAAAGGGGTCGTATCGTACGGATAGACAACCTTCATCCCCTGAGGGAAGTAGGGCTGTAGCTCGGCCAGCTTCGCTTTAATCGCGGTGGCAGTATCCAGCGCGTTGGCGCCGGTCGCAAGCTTAATACCCAGACCAGAGGCGGGTTTACCGTTAATTCTCGCGACGACGTTGTAGTTCTCTCCGCCCAGCTCAATGCGGGCGACGTCTTTCAGATGGACGACCGAACCATCGGCATTGACCCGGAGTGTAACCTTGCCAAACTCCTGCGGATCTTTAAGCCGCGTCTGAGCGATGATCGACGCGTTCAGTTGCTGACCTTTCAGCGCCGGCGTACCGCCCAACTGACCCGCGGCGATCTGATCGTTCTGAACCTTCAGCGCATTGATGACGTCGACCGGCGTGAGGTTGTATTTATTCAGCAAATTGCCGTCCAGCCAGACGCGCATGGCGTACTGCGCGCCGAACAGCTGCACATCGCCCACGCCGTTGAGGCGGCTGATAGGGTCTTTCACGTTGGAGGCGACATAGTCAGAGATATCGTCCTGGGTGGTGGCCGGGTTATCAGAGATAAAGCCGCAACCAGCAGGAAGCTGCTGCTGGATTTTTCGACGCTAATCCCTTGCTGCTGTACTTCCTGAGGCAGCAGCGGCGTAGCAAGCTGCAGTTTGTTTTGCACCTGCACCTGGGCGATATCCGGATCGGTGCCGGACTTAAAGGTGAGCGTAATGGTTACCGAGCCAGCGGAGTCGCTGGTTGACGACATATACATCAGGTTGTCGATACCGTTCATATTCTGTTCGATAACCTGAGTGACCGTATCCTGCACGGTTTGGGCATCCGCACCCGGGTAGGTGGCGGAGATCGCCACCGCAGGGGGCGCAATCGTCGGATACTGCGCTATCGGTAGCTGCAGGATGGCCAGGCCGCCGGCAATCATCATAATGATGGCCAGCACCCAGGCGAAGACCGGTCGATGGATAAAAAACTTAGACATGGCTGAGTATCCTTATTGTGCGGCCGGTGCCGCACGCTCCGCTTCCGCTTTGACGGTGACGCCTGGACGGACTTTCTGTAAGCCGCTGACAATCACTTTTATCGCCCGGCTTCAGCCCGCTGGTGATGAGCCATTTTATCGCCAACGGCCTGAGTCGCGACCACTTCCCCGGGTTTCAACCTGGTTTTTGTCATTCACCAACATCACGGAGGCATCGCCCCGCGGCGTGCGGGTCACTCCCTGTTGCGGCACCAGGATGGCCTGCGGATCGACACCTTCGTCTATGCGAGCGCGGACGAACATCCCCGGCAGCAGGGCATGCTGCGGGTTAGGGAAGATAGCGCGTAGCGTGATAGAGCCCGTGCTTTCATCGACAGTGACGTCAGAGAACTGCAGCGACCCTTTAAGCGGATAGGCCTGGCCGTTCTCCATCACCAGCTCAACGCTTTTGTATCACCGCCGCGCTGCAGGCTTTCCTGCTTAAGGCGCATAAGTCATTGCTGGACTCCGTCACGTCGACATTAGAGTGGGGTCGAGGCTGCTGGACGGTGGCCAGGGCATCCGACTGACCGTTGGTGACCAGCGCGCCCTCGGTGACGCTCGATTTGCCGATGCGCCCGCTTATGGGGGAGGTCACTTTGGTGTAGGCCAGGTTGATACGGGCGGTGTCTACGGCGGCTTTGGTGGCGATGACGTCGGCGTCGGCCTGGCGTGCAGTGGCCACCGCCTGATCGTATTCCTGCTGGCTGATATATTTGGTACCCAGCAGTGGAACGTAGCGTTTCACCGTCAAATGGGCGATGGCGGCTGCGGCTTCGGCCTTGGCCTCATCGCCTTTCGCGCTGTTCCAGGCGGCCTGATAGGTGCGGATCGATCTGATAGAGCGACTGACCTGCTTCGACATCACTTCCTTCAACAAAGTTACGCTTCAGGATGATACCGCTCACCTGGGGGCGGACTTCCGCCACGCGAAAAGCAGAGGTGCGGCCTGGCAGTTCGGTGGTGACCGACAACGGCGCACTGTTCACGACATGGACCGTCACCTGCGGCGCCTGTGCATGGGGTTGCGGGTTGCCCGAATTATCGCAGCCGGTAAGCAACAAGGCAGAGATAATTAAACCGGATAAAAGTGTCACTCTGGCGTGAGTTGTCATGGCGGTTCCTTATAGATTACGAGCCAAATTCGGCGGCGAATCTGTGAAAGAAAGAGGGAATTAAAAAGCAGTTTGCCATCCTACAAATAAACGCCATTGGATGTAAGAGATACTTATTTTTAAGCAATCAGCAAGGCACGCAAAAACAAAAAATGGCCGATCTGTTTTTACTATTTATCTTAATTGTAAAACATAATAAACAGACATTGTTTTAATGAATGAGTTGGCTATTAATATTCATTAAGGTGATTCGTTGGTTTTCTACATCAGAATTAGCTTGTCTGCATTTTTGCTAAATAATATTGTGCACCGAATGTTAGATTAAGGGATCTTCAGAAAAATCTATATTGCCTGTTAATCGGGAACTGAGATCTTATATGGCGAGAAAAACCAAAGAGGAGGCGCTGCGCACGCGGCAGCTCCTGATTGAGTCCGCGATCCAGCAGTTCGCCCTGCGGGGGGTGACCAATACGACCCTGACGGATATCGCTGATGCGGCGGGGTGACTCGCGGTGCCGTGATACTGGCATTTTTGCCAGTAAGACCGAGTTGTTTTTAATGAGATGTGGCAGCAGCAGCCACCGCTCAGGGATTTGATTTCAGCAAAACCTGGGGACAAGGAATGAGCAGGAGCCCTTAAAAGATTTGCGCCAGCGATTTATTGCTGGCCTGCGCTATATTGCTGAGAATCCTCGCCAGCGTGCCCTGATGCAAATCCTTTATCAACGCTGTGAGTTTGCCAGCGATATGTTATCGGAGAGCGAAATTCGCCAACGCATTGGATTTAACTATTCCGTTATTGGCGGCATTCTGCAGCGCTGTGTGCGTAACAATATATTGCCAGCCGAAACAAATATCGACGTGATATTAATTGTTTTACATAGCGCCTTTTCCGGCTTGATTAAAAACTGGCTGCTTGAACCGCAACGCTTCGATCTGTATCAGCAGGCACCTGCGCTGGTGGATAATATTATGGCGGTGGTCTGTGCTGCTCGTTTATCGCAGGAGCCTGTACTGCGGGTAGTGAATCAGTAATGTGTTCTGTCGGCGCAGATAATAAAAAAGGCGCTTCCCCATCGCCGAAGAGCGCCTTTTATATCAAGCAAGCAACTGACTAGTATCAGTTCATGCCGTATTTTTTCAGTTTTTACGCAGTGTACCGCGGTTGATGCCCATCATCAGGGCTGCGCGGGTCTGGTTACCACGGGTGTATTGCATCACCATGTCCAACAGGGGCTGTTCAACTTCAGCCAGTACCAGCTCATACAGGTCATTCACATCCTGACCGTTCAGTTGAGCAAAATAGTTCTTCAGTGCCTGTTTAACCGAGTCACGCAGGGGTTTTTGAGTTACCTGATCCTGAGAGTTAACGGTAGAAACGGTCAGTACGTCAGAATTTACGCGTTGTTCGAACATAGTTCTGTCAGCTCTTTATTTCTATTACGCAAAATTTTCGAAGTATGCCTCCAACGCCTCCAGCTGTTCGCTGGCATCCTCAATGGCGTTGAATGTGCGCCGAAACTGGTCATCTGGAGCATGTTCCTGAAGATACCAGGAGACGTGTTTACGCGCGATTCGGTACCCTTTTGCCTGACCGTAAAAGTCATGCAATTCCCGAACGTGCGCACAAAGCAAGCGCTTAACCTCTGCCAGTGGCAGCGGGGGCAGCAGCTCTCCAGTGTCCAGATAATGCTGGATTTCCCGAAAGATCCAGGGTCTTCCCTGAGCTGCACGGCCTATCATCAGGGCATCAGCCCCTGTATAGTCGAGCACAGCTCTGGCTTTAAGCGGGTCAGTAATGTCACCATCGCGATAATCGGAATGGAAACTTTCTGCTTAACTGCCCGAATACTGTCGTACTCAGCGTCTCCGTTAAACAAGCAGGCGCGGGTGCGTCCGTGAATAGTCAGAGCCTGAATGCCACACTCTTCGGCCAGTTGGGCAATCTCTACGCAGTTACGGTGTTCCGGTTCCCAACCGGTGCGAATCTTGAGAGTCACAGGAACGTCCACCGCGTTGACGACCGCCGTCAGGATTGACTTCACCTGCTCGGGGTACTGCAAGAGGGCTGAACCTGCAAGCTTGCGATTCACCTTTTTCGCCGGGCATCCCATATTGATATCTATAATCTGGGCGCCACTTTCCACGTTAATCCGCGCGGCGGCAGCCATCTCTTCCGGCACGCTACCGGCGATTTGCACGGTACGAATACCGGGCTCATCAATATGCACCATCCGTAAACGGGACTTGTCGCTCTCCCACACCTGTGGGTTAGAGGACATCATCTCGGAAACGGTTAAACCCGCTCCCATCTCATAGCACAGCGTCCGGAATGGTCTGTCAGTAATGCCAGCCATGGGCGCTGCGATCAGGCGATTTCTGAGCTGGTGGTGTCCGATGCGCATGAGTTAAGAAATGACCATACTGTGACTGCAAGGCGGCGTATATTACGCATTTTTTGCACGAGATGAAAGGCCAAACTTTGAGCAATCCTCTGTTGCAGATCAATGAATCCGGGACTAACGTAAAAGGGATGAATAAATACTTATATTAATCATTGATTTAATGGCTGATGGATAATTTGTGTCCATTTATAAAATCATAAAACTTCTCGATTTTTCTTAGACAAACTCGCTACCAGGCGATATAAAACGCTGTTTTTATAGTCAAAAAAAGTGCTCTGTAGTGCGATCTGCCTCTCATTTCCTGGCATTATTTGGTGGCTACTGGAAACAAAAATGCGGCCCACAGGCCGCATTGCACTTAGTTTTCTGGCCGGTGATCCGGCACCACTCCTCTTTCTCGACCACCGGGTCAAGTGTGAAGAGATCGGCGTAGGCTTCACAGACGCTCTCCGCCTGGCTGGCAAGGATGCCGGAAAGCCCCAGCAAACCGCCTGAAACAGGCAGGACG
>OIEZ01000194.1_pt1 | contig 9554 bp, 15 predicted proteins | sample 1581941 | NCBI WGS metagenome assembly OIEZ01 (sample SAMN04414078, study PRJEB24778) | human gut metagenome | material: faecal | host: Homo sapiens | reverse complement strand
GCCGGCCGTTATGCCGCAGCAGTGGGCAAAGAAAGGAAAGCGCTGATAGCGCAACCCGCTATTGGTCTGTCCGGACTGCCAGCTCGCCGCCAGATAGCGCGGGTCCGCCGGGTTTTCGAGAAAACGCGCCAGCTCAGCCCTGACGCGCCCGGCCTGGCTCTCATCAGCCAACCAGACGTCACTCTGGGTGTGCTGCTGGATAGTCAGGATAATCCCCTGCGTCGCCATATAATCGACAAACGCCTGGGCCACGCGCGGGTTGGCAAAAGAGGTAATCATTAACATGCAGCGAATCGCTTATTCCACACAAAGGGAGATAGTATACCTGCCAGTCGTTAAAACGTCCCGTGCGCCACTTCCGCCGGGAAATGGCGATGCCAGGCGTCGAACCCGCCGTCAACGCTGTAGACCTTATCAAACCCCTGCTGCAGCAGATACTGCGCGGCGCCCTTGCTGCTGTTGCCGTGATAGCACATCACCATCACCGCCGTGTCAAAGTCGTGGTCACGCATAAACGCGCCCAGCGTATCGTTGGTCAGATGAAACGCGCCCGGCGTATGGCCCATCGCATAGCTTTGCGGATCGCGGATATCGACCAAAACCGCCGTCTGCTGATGCAGTTTCTGGTGCGCTTCTTCAACGTTGATACATTCAAACTGTTCCATGGTTCTCTTCTCTTTCTCGTCATGACGGGCGATGGCCGGCCCAATTTTACCCTGTAGTGTACCGTCAGGCGGTAAAGAAACGCCAATATGTTACACCCATCACTCCAAAATGTTTTTTTGATGTTACCAAAAGCGCGTTTGTTTGCTATAGTGAGCGATATCGAGCATTTGTGAGCTTAAACGAAAGTGTGAGAGGGTAAGAACGTGGAAACCAAAGATCTGATTGTGATAGGCGGAGGCATCAACGGTGCCGGTATCGCGGCAGATGCCGCCGGGCGTGGTTTATCCGTACTGATGCTGGAAGCGCGCGATCTCGCCTGCGCCACCTCCAGCGCCAGTTCCAAACTGATCCACGGCGGGCTACGCTACCTCGAACACTATGAGTTCCGCCTGGTCAGCGAAGCGCTGGCCGAACGCGAAGTGCTGTTAAAAATGGCCCCGCATATCGCCTTCCCGATGCGCTTTCGTCTCCCGCATCGCCCGCATCTGCGTCCGGCATGGATGATCCGTATCGGCTTGTTTATGTACGATCATCTGGCAAACGCACCAGCTGCCGGGATCCACCGGCTTGCGTTTTGGCGCAGAATCGGTACTTAAGCCGGAAATTGTGCGCGGTTTCGAATATTCCGACTGCTGGGTCGACGATGCCCGCCTGGTGCTGGCCAACGCGCAGATGGTCGTCCGCAAAGGCGGCGAAGTACGCACCCGCACTCGCGCCATCTCGGCAAAACGAGAGAATGGCCTGTGGGTGGTGGAAGCGGAAGATATTGATAGCGGCGAGAAGTTTACCTGGAAGGCGCGCGGTCTGGTCAATGCCACCGGTCCATGGGTCAAACAGTTCTTCGACGAAGGGATGCATCTGCGCTCGCCTTACGGTATCCGCCTGATTAAGGGCAGCCACATCGTGGTGCCGCGGGTACATACCCAGAAGCAGGCCTACATTCTGCAAAACGAAGATAAACGTATTGTGTTTGTTATCCCGTGGATGGATGAGTTCTCGATCATCGGCACGACGGACGTCGAGTATAAGGGCGATCCGAAAGCGGTGGCCATTGATGATAAAGAGATTAACTACCTGCTGAACGTCTATAACGCGCACTTTAAAAAGACCCTCAGCCGGGACGATATCGTCTGGACCTACTCCGGCGTCCGTCCGCTGTGCGACGACGAGTCGGATTCGCCGCAGGCGATCACCCGCGACTACACGCTGGATATTCACGATGAGAACGGCCAGGCGCCGCTGCTCTCCGTCTTCGGCGGGAAGCTGACCACCTATCGCAAACTGGCAGAGCACGCGCTGGAAAAACTGACCCCCTATTACAAAGGGATCGGCCCGGCATGGACCAAAACCGCGGTGCTCCCCGGCGGCGATATCGGCGGCGACCGCGACGACTACGCGGCAAAACTGCGCCGTCGCTTCCCGTTCATCAGCGAATCACTGGCCCGCCATTATGCCCGCACCTACGGGAGCAATAGCGAGTGGATCCTGAAGGAAGCCAGCGCCCTGAGCGATCTGGGGGAAGATTTCGGCCATGAGTTTTATGAAGCCGAGCTGAAGTATCTGGTTGAGCACGAATGGGTGCGCAGCCTGGATGACGCCATCTGGCGTCGTACCAAACAGGGCATGTGGCTGAATGGCGAGCAGCAAGCGCGCATCAGCGAATGGCTGGCGCAGCATGCGGGAAAGTCTGAACTGTCGTTAGCGTCCTGACATCGCGTGGCGCCAGGAGAGAAATACCCGGGCTATGGCTTGCGCTTGGCCCGGATACCTGTTCACAAATTAAACGAGACTTTTTTTCCAGTCGGCAACGTGACATTTATACTGAGTTCTCCCCCCAATGCCGCAATGTAGCGTTTTAGGGTCGAAAGCCGCGGATCGTTATCAGCCTGTTCCATTTTAGCGATCGTTGGCTGCTTTACCCCCATAGCCGCAGCCATCTCTGTTTGCGACATTTGCAACTCTTCTCGAAGCAAGTTTAAAGCGACAGACTGGCGTATCTCTGCCGCTTTCGCTGCAATACGCTGCTGGCTATCAGGACTCTGTTTCGCCATGAGTTCTTTTAGCGTGGCCATTATCGCTCCTTAGTCAGGTGTTGGCTGAATTCTCTGTCAGCCAGAGTAATCATCTCTTTGTAAAAACGTTTCTCATTCATGCCATCCTTATCGCCCGCACATAAAACGATAGCTTTCCGCAGAGGATCAAAAGCAAAAAAGGCGCGGATGGGGAGCCCATGATGCTGAACCCGGAGTTCTTTCATATTCTGAAACGTTGAATCTTTCACCGTATCAACATACGGGCGCCCAAGCTGCGGACCAAACTCAGACAAGATGAGCATCGTGGCCAACATATCCTCTTTTAAAGCTCTACTTTGTAATTCGAACCAGGCATCAAACGTATCCGTCGTTTCTACATCCCACATAGGCGATCCCTCATAGCTAAAGGCTATCATCCATATTATAGCCATTAGGCTATGAACGTAAACTTATTGAGCATTTATCGTACTGCTGGCGAATTCACGTCAATAGTATATTCCCGCAATAGCCTGAATCCTCCCCGGCACTTTTCCGAATAAAACGTTCTCCGCACAGACAGAAACGGGGCCAAATGGCCCCGTTGAGTTGCATTGACTGGCTTACAGCCTTACCGGGTCGATATGCCAGATATATTTCGCGTACTCCTGGATCGTCCGGTCAGAGGAGAAGTAGCCCATGTTGGCAATATTCAGCATCGCTTTATAGGCCCACTCTTCCGGATGTTGATACAGCTCGTCGACGCGATCCTGACAGTCCACATAGCTGCGATAGTCCGCCAGCACCTGGTAGTGGTCGCCAAAGTTAATCAGCGAATCCAGCAGGTCGCGGTAGCGCCCCGGTTCCGCCGGGCTGAACACGCCGGTACCGATCTGCGTCAGCGCCTGGTGAAGCTCTTCATCCTGCTCGTAGTATTCGCGTGGTTTATAGCCGCTGCGACGTAGCTCCTCCACCTCTTCCGCGGTGTTGCCGAAGATAAAGATATTCTCTTCGCCCACGTGCTCCTGCATCTCCACGTTCGCCCCGTCGAGGGTGCCGATAGTCAGCGCTCCGTTAAGGGCAAACTTCATATTGCTGGTGCCGGAAGCTCATGTGCCTGCGAGGGAGATCTGTTCCGACAGGTCTGCCGCCGGAATAATCAGCTGCGCCAGGCTGACGCTGTAGTTGGGGATAAAGACCACCTTCAGCTTGTCGCCAATCTGCGGATCGTTATTGATCACCGCGGCCACATCGTTGATCAGGTGAATAATATGCTTGGCCATGTAGTAAGCCGAGGCCGCCTTACCGGCGAAAATGTTCACTCGCGGCACCCACTCCGCCTGCGGATCGGCTTTGATCCGGTTATAGCGGGTAATGACGTGCAGCACATTCATCAGCTGGCGTTTGTACTCATGGATGCGTTTGATCTGCACATCAAACAACGCCTTCGGATTCACCACCACATTAAGCTGCTGCGCAATATAGCTGGCCAGCCGCTGTTTGTTTTCCAGTTTAGCCTGACGCACCGCCTGATTGACCGTCGGATAGTCGATATGCTGCTTCAGCTCGTCAAGCTGGCTCAGATCGGTCCGCCAGGTGCGGCCGATATGCTCATCCAACACTTTCGACAACGGCGGGTTGGCCAGCGCCAGCCAGCGGCGCGGCGTGACGCCGTTGGTCACGTTGGTAAAGCGCATCGGGAAAATTTTAGCGAATTCGGCAAACAGCGACTCCACCATCAACCGGGAATGGAGCTCCGACACCCCGTTGACTTTGTGGCTGACCACCACCGCCAGCCAGGCCATCCGCACGCGACGGCCGTTGGACTCGTCAATGATCGAGGTACGGCTGAGCAGCGCGGTATCATTGGGATACTGCTCCTGCAGGGTCTTGAGGAAGTAATCGTTAATCTCGAAGATAATCTGCAGATGGCGCGGCAGAATTTTGCCCAGCATATCCACCGGCCAGGTCTCAAGCGCCTCGCTCATCAGCGTATGGTTGGTATAGGAGAAGACCTGACAGGTCACCTCGAACGCCTCGTCCCAGCTGAATTTATGTTCGTCGATAAGCAGGCGCATCAGCTCCGGTATTGACAGCACCGGGTGGGTGTCATTGAGGTGAATGGCAATCTTGTCCGCCAGGTTGTCAAAGGTCTTATGCAACATGTAATGGCGGCTCAAAATATCCTGTACCGTCGCCGACACGAGGAAATACTCCTGGCGCAGACGCAGCTCGCGTCCGGAGTAGGTCGAGTCATCCGGATAGAGCACGCGGGAGACGTTTTTCGGAGTGGTTCTTATCCTCTACCGCGGCGAAATAGTCACCCTGGTTGAACTTACCGAGGTTTATTTCGCTACTGGCCTGTGCGCTCCATAGACGCAGCGTGTTGGTGGCGTCGGTGTCAAAGCCGGGGATGATCTGATCGTAGGCTTCCGCAATAATCTCTTCCGTCTCAATCCAGCGGGTTTTCTTCCCTTCCTGCTGAATGCGGCCGCCGAAACGCACTTTATAGCGGGTGTTGTGGCGCTCAAACTCCCACGGGTTACCGTACTCCAGCCAGTAGTCAGGGGACTCTTTTTGTCGGCCATCGACGATATTCTGTTTAAACATCCCGTAGTCGTAGCGGATCCCATAGCCGCGTCCCGGCAGGCCTAGCGCCGCCAGGGAGTCAAGGAAGCAGGCCGCCAGGCGGCCCAGACCGCCGTTGCCAAGCCGGGGTCGTTCTCTTCATCGATCAGCTCTTCGAGATCGAGCCCCATCTCCGCCAGCGCGCTGCTCACATCGTCATAGATGCCGAGCGACAGCAGGGCATTCGAGAGGGTACGGCCGATCAGGAACTCCATCGACAGATAGTATACCTGGCGCACTTCCTGCGAGAGCTGCGCGCGGTTGGAGCGCAGCCAGCGCTCCACCATGCGATCGCGAACGGCAAACAGCGTGGCGTTAAGCCATTCATGCTTGTTGGCGATGGCCGGATCTTTACCGATGATAAACATCAGCTTATAGGCAATAGAATGCTTTAACGCCTCAACGCTCAGCGTCGGTGATGCATAGCTAAAGGGTACATTCATAACAATGACTCCAGTGGTTACATCAAGCGTTGATAAAGTTCGCGATAGGAGTTCGCGGCAACCTGCCAGCTAAAATCCATATTCATCGCCTGACGCTGCACATAGCGCCAGAGCGATGGGCGCGACCAGAGGACAAAGGCGCGACGAATAGCGCGCAGCAATGACAGCGCATTGCTGTCCTCAAAGACAAAACCTGTCGCCAGACCATCAGCAAGGTTCTCCAGCGAACTGTCTGAGACCGTGTCCGCCAGACCGCCGGTGCGGCGCACCAGCGGCAGCGTGCCGTACTTCAGACCATACAGCTGAGTTAAGCCGCACGGTTCAAAGCGGCTCGGCACCAGAATGACGTCGGCGCCGCCCATAATGCGATGGGAGAAGGCCTCATGGTAGCCAATCTGCACGCCCACTTTGCCTGGATGTTCGGCGGCGGCGGCGAGGAAACCTTCCTGCAGCACCGGATCGCCGGCGCCCAGCAGCGCCAGCTGGCCGCCCTGCTCAAGCAGACCCGGCAGCGCTTCGAGCACCAGATCCAGCCCTTTCTGGCTGGTCAGGCGGCTGACCACGGCAAACAGCGGCGCTTTGTCATCGACCTCAGGCCCATCGCAATCTGCAGCTGACGCTTGTTCTCCGCCTTCTCCTCCAGCGTGTCGCGATCGTAGCGCATCGGCAGCAGCAGATCGTTTTGCGGACTCCAGATACCGTCGTCAACGCCGTTGAGGATCCCCGACAGCCGTCCTTCATGATGGCGCTGGCGCAGCAGCCCTTCCATGCCGTAGGCGTATTGCGGTTCGGTGATCTCGCGCGCGTAGGTCGGGCTTACCGCCGTAATATGGTCGGCGTAGTAAAGACCGGCCTTCAGAAACGAGATCTGACCGTTAAACTCGAGGCCATGCATGTTGTAAAACGACCACGGCAGCTCGATATCATTCATATGCCAGGAGTAAAACATCCCCTGGTAGGCCAGGTTGTGCACGGTAAAGACCGATTTAGCCGGGCGTCCGCGCGCCGCCAGGTAGGCCGGCGTCAGGCCGGCGTGCCAGTCATGGGCATGCACCACATCCGGGCGCCAGAATGGATCCAGTCCGCTGGCCATTTCGCTTCCCACCCAGCCCAGCAGCGCAAAGCGCAGGACGTTGTCGGTATAAGCGTGCTGGTTGGTATCGTGGTATGGGCTCCCCGGCCGGTCATAGAGATGTGGGGCATCTATCAGGTAGATCCCCACGCCGTTAAAGTGGCCGTACAGCAGCGTGATCCGCCCGGCGAAGGTATCGCGGCGGGTTACCACCTGGGCATCCACCACGCCGCGGCGGATATCGGGAACGCCGGCAACAGCACGCGGGTGTCGATACCCTCCGCAATTTGCGCCGCCGGCAGTGCGCCGATGACGTCCGCCAGACCGCCCGTCTTTAACAGCGGGAACATCTCAGAACATACATGTAAGACCTGCATTAGCGCTCCTGTTTGTGCCCCAATTTCCGCAGCATGTCGCGGGTCACCAGCACGATACCTTCCTCTGAGCGATAGAAGCGGCGTGCATCCTCTTCCGCGTTCTCACCAATCACCATACCTTCCGGGATGACGCAGGCGCGGTCAATCACGCAGCGACGCAGGCGGCATGAGCGCCCCACCCAGACATCTGGCAACAAGACTGCCGAATCAATGTTACAGAATGAGTTCACCCGCACGCGCGGGAACAGCACCGACTGCACCACCACCGACCCGGAGATAATGCAGCCGCCGGAACCAGCGAGTTCAGGGTCATGCCGTGGCTACCGGAGCGGTCCTGGACGAACTTCGCCGGTGGCAGCGATTCCATATGGGTACGGATCGGCCAGTTCTGGTCGTACATATCCAGCTCCGGCGTGACTGACGCCAGATCGAGGTTGGCCTTCCAGTAGGCTTCCAGCGTCCCCACGTCGCGCCAGTACGGCTCGGCGTTCGGGTCGGACTGCACGCAGGAGAGCGGGAAAGGATGTGCATAAGCCATGCCAGCTTCAGTGATCTTCGGAATGATGTCTTTACCGAAATCATGGCTGGAGTTCTCGTTGCGATCGTCTTCTTCCAGCAGCTCATAAAGATAGGCGGCGTCAAAGATATAAATGCCCATACTGGCCAGTGATTTGGTCGGGTCGGTTGGCATCGCCGGCGGGTTAGCGGGTTTCTCGACGAATTCAATGATTTTTTCGTTTTCATCGACCGCCATGACGCCGAAGGCGGATGCCTCTTCAATGGGCACCGGCATGCAGGCCACGGTGCAACGCGCCCCTTTTTCGACATGGTCGATCAGCATGCGCGAGTAGTCTTGCTTATAAATATGGTCGCCCGCGAGGATCACCACGTACTCGGCCTTGTAGCGGCTGATGATATCCAGGTTCTGCGTCACCGCGTCCGCCGTGCCGCGATACCAGTTTTCGCCGTGTACGCGCTGTTGAGCCGGCAGCAGATCGACAAACTCGTTCATCTCTTCGCTGAAGAAAGACCAGCCGCGCTGGATGTGCTGCACCAGCGTATGCGACGTGATACTGGGTAATAACGCCGATGCGGCGGATCCCTGAGTTAATGCAGTTAGATAATGCGAAATCGATAATACGGAACTTGCCGCCGAAGTGAACGGCAGGTTTCGCACGCTTAATGGTGAGATCCTTAAGCCGGGTGCCACGGCCGCCCGCGAGGATCAACGCCACGGATTTGATGGGTAATTGACGCGCCAGCATCAGCGGATCGTTTTTTCAAGCCTAACCATGATTAACTCCTTTTACACCCCAGCTTCCTTCTCATCCCGCCGCGCCGCCGCCACGAGTTCAACCGGAAGCTTCAGGGATTACGACCTTTGAAATACGCACACTCCGTGCGCGGGCCCATGCCAGACAGCCATGATGACCGGATTATCCTCTCCGGCGAAGGGAGGAACGGCGCGCCATTCCCCCTCAGGTAAAACCATATCGACCACCTCTGCGGTGGCGTTCAGCGTGAGCAGCCAGCGATCAGACAACTGGATCTGCATACACGCTGCGCCCTGCTGCCACTCCCCGGCAGTCAGCGGCTGGGCGTTGCGATTAAGCCAGCGGACATTGCCATCGCCCTCCTGCCACCAGCGGTTGCGGGTGAGCGCTGGAATGCGACGGCGCAGGTGGATCAGCGCCGCGGTAAACGCGGTTAATCCCGGGTTCGCCTGACGCCAGTCCAGCCAGGTCAACGCGTTATCCTGGCAGTAGGCATTATTGTTGCCGTGCTGGCTGTGGCCCTGCTCATCGCCCGCCAGCAGCATTGGCGTCCCCTGAGCCAGCAGCAGCGTCGTCAATAGCGCATGCACGCTGGCACGCCGCCGTTCAATCACCGCAAGATTGGCGTCTAATCCCTCTATACCATGATTGTTGCTGTAGTTATTGTTAGTCCCATCGCGATTCTCCTCCCCGTTTGCCTCATTGTGTTTCTGATTGAAACAAACGCAGTCGCGCAGCGGTGAAGCCATCGTGGGCCGTCACCAGGTTGACCGTCGCCGATGGCGGCTTGCCATCACGGGCAAAGAGATCGCTGGAGGCCGCGAAGCGTTGCGCAAAATCCCCCAGGGAGACGTTTTGCTGCAGCCAGAAGCGGCGGGCGCTATCGCGAAAATGGTCGTTCCACTCGGCGAACAGCGGGGGAAAATTGGACCCACCTGGTAGCCCTCCCGGGGCCGATATCCCAGGGTTCGGCGATCAGTTTCACCTGCGACAGCACGCTGTCGTGGCGGATAGCCTCGAACAGTGGCGCATCCTGGCGGAATTCCGGCGTCCGCCCATCACTGAGGCGAGATCGAAGCGAAAAC
>OIEZ01000193.1_pt1 | contig 9559 bp, 14 predicted proteins | sample 1581941 | NCBI WGS metagenome assembly OIEZ01 (sample SAMN04414078, study PRJEB24778) | human gut metagenome | material: faecal | host: Homo sapiens | reverse complement strand
CGCTTCGCTGTCGCAGACGCTGTTCGGCTATGGTTCGCTCTCGCTTTCTCTGGTCAATGAAACCTATTGGGACAGCTCGCGCATGGAGTCGGTAGGCGTGGGCTATAGCGGGTCGATTGGCAGGGCCTCCTACTTTATTAACTATTCCTATAACCGCAATGTGCAAAGCACCGATGACAGCGGCAATAACCGGCCGGCCAGCGATACCGTCGTCTCCCTGACGGTAAGCATCCCGCTTGGCGAGACGCTCTCCGCAAATTACACCATGAACCATGGCCGCCATAACGACACCACGCATAGCGTGGGGCTCAACGGCTCGGCGTTAGAGGATCGCTCTCTGAACTGGAGCGTGATGGAAGGGTACAACTCTCAGGATAAAAGCACCTCTGGCAACCTCAGCGTCAACTATCAGGGGGCAAAAGGCGATGTGGCCGCCGGCTATGGTTATGACCACTACAGCAATCACTACAACTACTCGTTGCGCGGTGGCATGGTCGCCCATGCGGGCGGGCTGACGCTGTCGCGCTTTCTCGGTGAGAGTTCGGCGCTGGTCGAGACCCCTGGCGTTAGCGATGTACGGGTACGGGGCCAGACAAACGTAACGACGGATGGTGCCGGGTATGCCGTGGTGCCGTATGTCCGCCCTTACCATCGCAACAGCCTGGCCCTCGATGAACAGCAGGTGGCCGGCGCTGAGGTGGATAACGTCGCCAGAACGGTGGTCCCGACGCGCAACGCGATCGTCAAAGTGCAGTATGACACCCGAATTGGCTATAAGGCGATGCTCACCCTGCGTACTCGCACGGTGTGGTGCCTTTCGGCGCGCTGGTGACCATTGATAATGATCGCGCCAGCGCGGCGCGCAGCAATATTGTCGGCGATGAGGGGCAGGTGTATCTCACGGGGCTGCAGAAAAAAGGCCAGCTGTTAGCGCGCTGGGGGGAGAAAAGCAGTGAGCAGTGCACCGTTCATTACGACTTCTCCAGCATGGCTCTTGGCGACGATATTCTGTTCTATCAGGCCGAATGTCGGTAATGGATGCAGGTTTCAACATGGAAGAAGGGGCTGATATGAATATGCGAGACGGCAGCACAAGGGGCATCCTGGTGGCCAGCCTTTTGCTGCTCTCCCTTCCGGCGCTGGCTTATGAAGGCAGCAGCACGGTCAATTTTAACGTCACGGGCACCATCGAAGCGCCTTCCTGCGAGGTGGCCGTGGAACCGTCGAACAGTATCGATTTAGGCACCGTCTCCTCGCAGACGTTCTCCGGAAATGCCGGGTCGAGCGGCGCCAGCGTGCCGGTTAAGCTGGTCTTTTCCAGTTGTTCCGCCGATGCGTCGGCGGTAACCATCGCATTTAGCGGAGCAAAATTCGATAACACTTACACCTCGGTTTATAAAAACTTCCGCACAGGCAGCGACGGGGCCAGCGGCGTCGGTATGCAACTTCTCACTCTTGCCGATCAGCAGCCCCTCGGGCCTGGCGACCAGTATCTTTATACCTTTGGTGACCGTGCCGACGTCCATATCTTCAATATGGTAGCACGCATGTTTTCGCCCTATGGCCAGGTAAGGCCGGGGATTGTCGGCTTTACCGCCACGTTCGATGTGGCTTACAAATAACGTTTCGACAGGGATGGGTATGAAAAAACTGATCTTCTTGTTCATGCTGGTACTGTGTCCCCTCTATAGCTGGGCGGCCTGCACGGGAACCAACTATGGCGATGTCTCGATGACTAACTTGCCGGAAAAGATTCTGGTCAACGCCGGGAGCTACACCGCGGGCACCGTGCTGTATGACTCGGGGAAAATTACCCGCGCGCAAACGGAGCTGATTAACTGCGAGGGAAGCACCTACGCGGTGTTTGCCTGGTCCTCGAACAATGCCGGGGCGCTGATAGGGGATAATATCTATGCCACCTCGGTGCAGGGGATCGGCCTCCGCGTCAAGGTGTGGCTCAATATCAGCGGTGAATATGACGGTGATACCGATGATTTCAGCCCCGACTCGCAGGTGCATTACTATCGGCGATGTGAATTACTATCTCGGTAAGCCCACCGGCCTGTTTGATTATTATGCCTCGACCCATTACACCCCGGCATATCAGCTGCAGCTGGTGGCCACCGGCGGCGCTATCGCCAGCAACAGTCAATTATCGTTCAGCGATCCGGTGGCTACGGTTTCGGCGAAGGATAGTAAGGCGACGCTCTCCATTTCCCGGCCGCACATCAGCGGCACCACCAGCATCCAGATGATCCCGATGGGGTGTATTGTCGGTAGCAATAATCTCAGTTTTGCCATGGGCAGCATCAATGCCAGCGAGTTCAACACCGCGACGAAGGTGGGGAACGCGCGGCAGTCCCTGACCCTTGCCTGCGAGCCGGGAACCAACGTTTCGATGCGTGTGGCGGCGGCGCAAGCGAGTGGGGATAACCCTGGCAACACGGTGATGGCCTTAACGGCAGAGGAGAATGTTGCACGGGTGGGGTTCAGTTGAATATGGATGGCGAAGCGCTGCCGTTAAATACCGATATCAGCCTCTATACCTCGAGCCGCACGACGGTGACCAACAGCGGCGCGGATGCCAGCTATAGCTATTTCACCAATCCCCGAGAGTCCCGGCGGGGCAGCGGCCATGCAGCTGCTCGGCTTGTCCACCAATTATTACAAGACGGGAAGCACAGTGACCGCAGGGACGGCAAAACGCCACCGGGGTGATCACCTTTACCTATAACTGAGGGGAGATTCCTTCCCCGGACGATGCCGGGGAAGGAGGAGAAGCTTAATGCGCCTGGCCGCGTTCGATACCGATGCCGGTTTGTGAACGGATAAACTGGGCGCGGAACTGCTCGCGCTCGCGCATCCCTTCCGGTGAGTTATCGGTTGCGGAGAAGACCCAGATACCGATGAACGCGATAGCATGGAGAACAGCGCCGGATATTCATACGGGAACAGCGCTTTCTCATGGCCGAGGATCTGCACCCAAATGGTCGGGCCGAGGATCATCAGAATGACCGCAGTCAGCAGGCCCAGCCAGCCGCCGACCATCGCGCCGCGGGTGGTCAGCTTCGACCAGTACATCGACAGCAGAATAATCGGGAAGTTACAGCTGGCGGCAATGGAGAAGGCCAGGCCGACCATGAAAGCGATGTTCTGATTTTCAAACAGAATACCCAGCAGAATGGCCACCACCCCGAGGATCAGCACGGTGATCTTGGAGACCTTCAGCTCCTGACGCTCGGTCGCGCCCTTGCGGAAGACGTTGGCGTACAGGTCGTGCGACACCGCTGAGGCGCCGGCGAGCGTCAGGCCAGCCACCACCGCCAGGATAGTGGCGAAAGCGACCGCGGAGATAAAGCCGAGGAACAGATTGCCCCCCACCGCATCCGCCAGATGTACCGCCGCCATGTTATTGCCGCCGATAAGCTGTCCGGCCGCGTCTTTAAACGCCGGGTTCGCGCCGACCAGCATGATGGCGCCGAAGCCGATAATAAAGGTCAGGATATAGAAATAGCCCATAAAACCGGTGGCGTAGAAGACGCTTTTACGCGCTTCTTTGGCATCGCTCACGGTAAAGAAGCGCATCAGAATATGCGGCAGGCCGGCGGTACCGAACATCAGACCCAGACCCAGAGAGAGCGCGGATATCGGATCTTTCACCAGTCCGCCGGGACTCATAATCGCCGCCCCTTTCGGATGGACGGCCATCGCCTCGGTAAACAGGTTATTGAAGCTGAAGCCGACGTGCTTCATGACCATAAAGGCCATAAAGCTGGCGCCGCACAGCAGCAGAACCGCTTTAATAATCTGCACCCAGGTGGTTGCCAGCATGCCGCCGAACAGGACATAGAGCACCATCAGCACGCCAACCAGCACCACGGCGACATGGTAATTGAGGCCGAACAGCAGCTGGATCAGCTTGCCGGCGCCCACCATCTGCGCGATCAGATACAGCGCCACCACCACCAGCGATCCGCAGGCGGAGAGGGTGCGGATCGGCCCCTGCTTCAGGCGGTATGAAGCGACGTCAGCAAAGGTATAGCGGCCAAGGTTGCGCAGTCGTTCGGCAATCAGAAACAGGATAATCGGCCAGCCGACGAGAAAGCCCAGCGAGTAGATCAGGCCGTCGTAGCCTGAGGTATACACCAGCGCGGAAATACCGAGGAACGACGCTGCCGACATAAAGTCGCCGGCAATCGCCAGCCCGTTCTGGAAGCCAGTAATATTGCCGCCGGCGGTATAATAATCGCTGCGCGAACGTACCCGTTTTGAGGCCCAGTAGGTGATGTAAAGCGTCAGGGCGACGAAAATCAGGAACATGACAATCGCCTGCCAGTTGGTCGGCTGGCGCTGTACCGCGCCGGTAATGGCGTCTGCCGCGTGAGCGCCGAGGGGCAGCAGCGTGGCGGCGAGCGCCGTCAGGACTCTCTTGATCATGCTTTTACCTCGTTGAGAACGCTCTTGGTCAAACGGTCGAATTCACCATTGGCCCGCCAGACATAAATACCGGTCAGGATAAACGAAATGACGATCACGCCAATGCCGAGCGGGATCCCGCGGGTGACGCTGGTACCGGCGTGCAGCGGAGTGCCGAGCCAGCCGGGCGCGAAGGCGATAAGCAAAATAAAGCCCACGTAGATCACTAACATAATCACTGACAGAATGGCGGCAAACCGTTGCCGTGATGCAACTAACTCCCTGAAATGCGCACTATTTTCTATCCGCTGACAAAGTTGTTCATTCATCTTAGCGTCTCCAGAGGTCTCCCTTTCGTCATCCACTCAGCGGACGCTGGCGACAGCAACCCCTCCGGCGATGGAGCCGGGATACGGTTTGCTGACGGCGTTCCTGCGAGTGGAATCCTGGGGGAGGGACTTATTTTTATCCTCTCCCCGGCGGGGGAGAGGGTGTAGGGAATCGGTCCTTGCTTACGATGCATCGTTATGGCCTGCTTCTCTTCGAGCAGTTTTTCCACGACGCCAGGATCGGCGAGCGTCGAGGTATCGCCTAGGTTGCTGGTGTCGCCTGCGGCGATCTTGCGCAGAATGCGGCGCATGATTTTGCCTGAGCGGGTTTTCGGCAGCGAATCGGTCCAGTGCAGGACATCCGGCGTCGCCAGCGGGCCAATCTCTTTACGCACCCAGTTACGGACTTCCGCATACAGCTCCGGGGTAGGCTCTTCGCCGTGATTGAGCGTCACGTAGGCGTAAATGGCCTGACCTTTGATGTTATGCGGAATACCGACTACCGCCGCTTCGGCGATTTTCGGGTGCGACACCAGCGCCGATTCGATCTCGGCCGTACCCAGACGGTGGCCGGAGACGTTCAGCACGTCATCCACGCGGCCAGTGATCCAGTAGTAACCATCTTCATCGCGACGCGCGCCATCGCCGCTAAAGTACATATTTTTGAAGGTGGAGAAGTAGGTTTGCTCAAAGCGCTCATGGTCACCGAACAGGGTACGCGCCTGGCCGGGCCAGGAGTCGGCGATGGCAAGATTGCCCTCGGTGGCGCCATCCAGCGGCAGGCCTTCGTTATCCACCAGCACCGGCTGGACGCCGAAGAACGGACGCGTCGCGGAGCCGGCCTTCAGCTCGATTGCGCCCGGCAGCGGGGTGATCATAAAGCCGCCGGTTTCGGTCTGCCACCAGGTGTCCATCACCGGGCACTTCTCGTTACCGATCTTCTTCCAGTACCACTCCCAGGCTTCCGGGTTAATCGGTTCGCCGACCGAGCCGAGAATGCGCAGCGAGGAACGGTCTGTGCCTTCGATAGCTTTGTCGCCTTCCGCCATCAGGCGCGGATCGCCGTCGGGGCGGTATACAGAATGCTGACCTTATGCTTATCGACGACCTGGCACATACGCGCCGGGGTTGGCCAGTTCGGCACCCCTTCGAACATCAGGGTGGTGGCGCCGCAGGCCAGCGGGCCGTATAGCAGATAGCTGTGGCCGGTGACCCAGCCGACATCGGCGGTGCACCAGTAAATATCGCCCGGGTGGTAATCGAAAACATATTTAAAGGTGGTGGCCGCGTAGACCAGATAGCCGCCGGTGGTGTGCAGCACCCCTTTCGGTTTGCCGGTGGAGCCGGAGGTATAGAGGATGAACAGCGGATCTTCGGCGTTCATCTCGACGGGCCGGTGTTCGGCGCTGGCGTTCGCCATCAGGTCGCTCCACCACAGGTCGCGGCCTTCCTGCCAGTCGATTTTGCCGCCGGTACGTTTCAGGACCACGACATGCTCAATACTGTTGACGTTTCGGGTTTTTCAGCGCGTCATCAACGTTTTTCTTCAGCGGGATGGCGCGACCAGCGCGCAGCCCTTCGTCAGCGGTGATCACCAGGCGCGAGCTGGAGTCGATAATGCGCCCGGCCACCGCCTCCGGCGAGAAGCCGCCGAAAATCACTGAGTGGATGGCGCCGATGCGGGCGCAGGCCAGCATCGCCACCGCGGCTTCCGGCACCATCGGCATATAGATGGCAACCACGTCGCCTTTTTTAATCCCGAGCCGAGCAGCACATTGGCGAAGCGGCACACGTCCGCATGCAGTTCACGGTAGGTGATGTGCTTGCTCTGGCTGGCGTCGTCGCCTTCCCAGATGATGGCGGTTTGATCGCCGCGCTCGGCGAGGTGGCGGTCGAGGCAGTTGGCGGCGAGGTTCAGGGTGCCGTCTTCATACCATTTGATGGAAATGTTACCTGGCGCGAAGGAGGTATTCTTCACGCGGGTGTGAGGGGCGGCATCCAGTCAAGGATTTTCCCCTGCCTCGCCCCAGAATCGTATCAGGGTCGGTTATGGATTGTTGATACTGCGCCTTGTACTGATCCGGGTTAATCAGGCAACGTTCCGCAATGTTAGCGGGAATAGGGTGTTTGTGTATTTGGCTCATGGCTTTTTTCTCCTTTGAACTTGTTAAATATATGTCAAACAAACGTTAAGAGTAGGGGTTTTGACAGCTTTGTTTGTTAATTGGGGGGCAGATCACGCAATGATTCAACTGAGTGAAATTTCATCAAATGAAACTTTGAAGTGAAATAATTACGTAAATGAATTTATAGAAACGGAAGGTGTGAAATATTTTTTATTACAAATACTTATGCATTGTAACTGGGGAAAATTCGTGACTTTATGCAGAAAACCAGAAGAAAGCCCTATTCTTAAAGGCTTGCGCAGCATGCCCGTGCAAATGATACTGATATTGCGCGTTAAATAACCCCACAAAGCAACGCAACACAATTCATACCCCCTGCAGTGGGTACCATGACGAAAAGGAATGGTGCCTTTCATTGAGGAAGTCAGTAGTGAAGAAAACGAAAAAAGTCAGTCTGGCCTGGCAAATCTTGCTAGCCCTGGTGCTGGGTATCCTTCTGGGCAGTTATCTGCATTACCACGCCGAAAGTCGCGATTGGTTGATTAGCAATTTGCTGACGCCGGCGGGCGATATCTTTATCCATCTGATTAAAATGATCGTGGTCCCGATTGTCATTTCGACCCTGGTGGTCGGGATTGCCGGCGTGGGCGATGCCAAGCAGTTAGGCCGGATCGGCGCCAAAACCATTATCTATTTCGAAGTGATCACCACGGTGGCGATCGTGCTGGGTATCACCCTGGCCAACGTCTTCCAGCCGGGGACCGGCATTGATATGTCACAGCTGGCGGCGGTTGATATTTCGAAATATCAGAGCACGACTGCCGAGGTGCAAAGCCATGCGCATGCTGATGGGCACTATCCTGTCGCTGGTCCCGACCAACATCGTGGCGTCGATGGCGAAGGGCGATATGCTGCCGATTATCTTCTTCTCGGGTGCTGTTTGGTTTGGGGCTCTCCTCGCTGCCGGCGACCCACCGTGAGCCGTTGGTGACGGTTTTCCGCTCCATCTCCGAAACCATGTTTAAAGTCACCCACATGGTGATGCGCTATGCGCCGATCGGGGTGTTCGCCCTGATTTCGGTGACCGTCGCCACCTTTGGTTTCGCCTCGCTGTGGCCGCTGGCCAAGCTGGTACTGCTGGTTTACTTCGCGATCCTGTTCTTCGCGCTGGTGGTGCTGGGGATTGTCGCGCGTCTGTGTGGTCTGAGCATCTGGATCCTGATCCGTATCCTGAAAGATGAGCTGATTCTGGCCTACTCCACCGCCAGCTCGGAGAGCGTGCTGCCGCGCATTATCGAGAAGATGGAAGCCTATGGCGCGCCGGCGTCGATCACCAGCTTTGTGGTGCCGACCGGTTATTCCTTTAACCTCGATGGCTCAACGCTGTATCAGAGCATCGCGGCGATCTTTATCGCCCAGCTGTACGGTATCGACCTCTCTATCTGGCAGGAGATCACCCTGGTGCTGACTCTGATGGTTACCTCGAAAGGGATCGCTGGCGTGCCGGGCGTCTCCTTCGTGGTGCTGCTGGCAACCCTGGGTAGCGTGGGGATCCCGCTGGAAGGCCTCGCCTTTATCGCCGGTGTCGACCGTATTCTCGACATGGCGCGTACCGCGCTGAACGTGGTGGGCAATGCGCTGGCGGTGCTGGTTATCGCCAAGTGGGAGCATAAGTTCGACCGTAAAAAAGCGCTGGCGTATGAACGCGAAGTGCTGGGCAAGTTTGATAAAACCGCCCAATAAAACACAAAGCCCGGCACGAGCGCCGGGCTTTTTCTTATCCTTTACTGATCCGGTCAAACTCTTCGCAGCCGGTATCAAACCCCTCCAGGCAGCTGACGTTAAGCCAGTGCAGCGCCTTCTGCTTATTCGGTTCGATAAAGCCTTTCTCTCCCTGCTGGAACATCATCCCGGCCCAGTATTCGGCATAGCGGTCCGTGAGAGCGCCGAGCTGCCTTTGAAGTATTCGCTCGCTTTCACATCATCTTCCGGGCCGTGCACGCCGCTGGCGTAGATCAGCCCCAGCAGCATCTGGGCGTCCACCGCTGCATCGCTTTCGCTATCCCGGGCGGCATCCTGCAGCAGCGTGATGGCGTGCGCCACATCGGTGGGACCAGCCTGACGGTTGACCAGCACGCGCGCCAGAACGATCTCCCCGGATTTACTGCCGACCTTGACGGCTTTCTCCGCCAGCTGGCGGGCCTGCGGATAGTCCGCCTGCTGAGGGTTGCGAATTTTGAGCTGCGCCAGCAGCGCCAGTGCATCGCCATCGCCCTGGGCGGCGGCTTTCTGCGCCCAGTATTCGGCTTTCTCATAATCGCCGGAGCTGACCCAGGTATCGGCAAGGTAATATTGCGCGCGTCGATCGCCGGCTTCCGCCTGCTGTTGATACTGGCTGCCCGGTTCGGTGGCGACCGCTGCGCCGCTGGTGAAAACCAGTAAAAATAAAAAGAGGTATTTCATTTGTATTTATTATCAGCAAGGAACATAGCGCGCAGTATAAAGGGAGGCGAAAAAGAAGAAAATGGCGGGAATTAGCGGGGTAAATACCCGGAGAAGGCGCAACGCGCCGCCTCCGGAGAAAATCCCCGGTGGCGCTAACGCTTACCGGGGCTACAGCGTTGTGCGATTTGGTAGCCCGGAGAAGGCGCAATGCGCCGCCTCCGGGGAAAATCCCCGGTATCGCTA
>OIEZ01000191.1_pt1 | contig 9601 bp, 9 predicted proteins | sample 1581941 | NCBI WGS metagenome assembly OIEZ01 (sample SAMN04414078, study PRJEB24778) | human gut metagenome | material: faecal | host: Homo sapiens | reverse complement strand
CATGCGTAACATCCTTATCAACAACTACCGCAAAGTAGTTCGTGACCAAACATTTGTAGACCAGACCGATAACCTCTATCATTTGAACCTGCCGCAAGACGGTAGTTTTGAAAGTACGGAAAGAGCTTATGACCTGAAAGAGATGCACCGTGTAGTCAATGCTCTTCCTAAAGAATACAGAGTTCCGTTTGCCATGCACGTTTCCGGTTTCAAATACCGCGAAATTGCAGAGAAACTGAACCTACCGTTAGGCACCGTTAAAAGCCGTATCTTCTTCACCCGACAGAAATTGCAGGAAGAATTGAAAGATTTCCGCTAGACCTTAACTATATAACTTTCAAACTTCAAATTAAATAATTTATTAAATGTAGATTTTTAGTTGTGTCAATGGTTAAAGGCAGAAGTGATTAAAGCACTTCTGCCTTTTTTTTCTTTACTGCTAAGAAAAAAAAAAGATTTGCCGCCTGACAATTCCTTTTTCCCTATACAGACAAAATCTGCTGTTTGACAAAGCATATTTCCCCACTGATAAAGACTTATCAAAGCTACATCATTTTCAAGCAAATAGACATTTAACAATCTGTTGAAAACTTCTCTGAAAGTTTTTTATGGAAAATTGTGGGGAATTGTGGGGAATTTCATACTTTTACGGTCGCTTATTATAATAAGGTAATGATACGTTTTTTAGGGAATATTGAAGCCAAGGCGGACGCCAAAGGAAGGGTGTTTATCCCCGCCACCTTCAGGAAGCAGTTGCAAATTGCTTCTGAAGAGAAGCTTATTATGCGTAAAGACGTATTTCAGGACTGTCTGACTCTGTACCCCGAGAGCGTGTGGAACGAGGAATTAAACGAGCTTCGGAATAGGCTCAATAAATGGAACAGCAAACATCAACTCATTTTCAGGCAGTTTGTGAGCGACGTTGAGGTGGTGACTCCCGACAACAACGGGCGCATACTAATCCCCAAACGGTATTTACAGATATGCAATATCCACGGGGATATACGCTTTATCGGTATCGACAACAAGATAGAGATCTGGGCGAAGGAACGGGCCGAACAGCCGTTTATGTCGCCTGAGGAGTTCGGTACAGCATTAGAAGAAATTATGAACGACGAAAATAGACAAGATGGAGAAAGATGAATTGACATACCACGTGCCTGTATTGCTAAAAGAGAGCGTTGACGGGATGAATATTCGTCCAGACGGAACGTATGTAGACGTTACGTTTGGAGGAGCAGGTCATTCGCGCGAGATTCTTTCGCGACTCGGAGAAGGCGGACGGTTGCTGGGATTTGATCAGGACGAAGATGCCGAACGGAACATTGTCAACGATACTCATTTCACCTTTGTACGCAGTAATTTCCGTTACTTGCACAATTTTCTGCGTTATCACAACATTGAACAGGTAGACGCAATTCTTGCCGACCTCGGCGTCTCCTCTCACCACTTCGATGACAGCGAACGTGGTTTCTCCTTCCGTTTCGACGGAGACTTGGACATGCGCATGAATAAACGGGCGGACTCACAGCGGCTGATATACTTAATACATATGAGGAAGAACGCCTGGCGGATATTTTTTATCTGTATGGCGAACTGAAAAATAGCCGCAAGCTGGCATCAGTAATCGTAAAGGCCAGAAACGGACAGCAGATTCGGACGATCGGTGAATTTCTGGAGATTATCAAACCGCTCTTCGGCCGTGAACGCGAAAAGAAAGAGCTTGCTAAAGTATTTCAGGCATTGCGGATTGAAGTAAATCAGGAAATGGAAGCGTTGAAAGAAATGTTGCTAGCCGCAACCGAAGCATTGAAACCGGGCGGAAGGCTGGTAGTAATCACCTATCATTCACTGGAAGACCGTATGGTAAAGAATATCATGAAGACGGGTAATGTGGAAGGTAAAGCGGAAAGTGATTTCTTCGGAAACCTGCAAACGCCGTTCCGTCTTGTCAACAACAAAGTTATTGTACCCGACCAGGCGGAGATCGAAAGAAATCCACGGTCGAGAAGTGCCAAATTACGAATTGCAGAGAAAAAATAATAAAAGGAAGTATGGAAGAAGCAGTAAACAAGAAGGCAGACGAAAGCAAGAAGAAGAAACGCACTTCACTGAAAAGTATCTTGGGCGGCGACATTCTGGCTACCGACTTTTTCCGTCGCCAGACGAAGTTGCTGGTACTGATTATGGTATTTATTATCTTCTACATCCACAACCGCTACGCCAGTCAGCAGCAACAGATCGAGATAGACCGGTTGAAAAAAGAATTGACAGATATTAAATACGATGCGCTGACACGTAGTTCGGAACTAATGGAGAAGAGCCGCCAGTCTCGTATCGAAGAGTATATTTCAAGTAAGGAAAGCGATTTGCAGACTTCTACGAATCCTCCTTACCTTATTAAATAAGTGGAGAGTTGAAAATTGAGAGTTGAGAGTTTTTAAAAGACGAGCACTGTGGCAGTTAATAAAAAAATATAATGACCCGTTACTTCTTCGTCATCCTTTTGATGGCGTTGATAGGCGTGGCAATTGTCGTAAAGGCTGGTATCACCATGTTTGCCGAACGACAATACTGGCAGGACGTAGCCGATCGTTTCGTTAAAGAGAACGTAACTGTGAAACCCAACCGTGGAAACATTATTTCTTCCGACGGAAAACTTATGGCAAGTTCTCTTCCCGAATACAGAATATACATGGACTTTATGTCCGGTGAAAAGGATGAAAAACGCAGAAAAAAGGATCAGGCACGGCGTGATTCTATTCTTACTGCCAATATGGATTCTATCTGCATCGGACTTCATAAGATATTCCCCGACAAAAGCGCGGCCCAATTCAAGGCGCACCTCAAGAAAGGGCGTCAGGCAAAGAGCCGTAATTACCTAATTTATCCGAAACGTATTTCTTATATACAATATAAAGAGGTAAAGAGATTACCCGTTTTCTGTTTGAACCGATACAAAGGCGGATTCAAAGAGTTGGCTTACAACCAGCGCAAAAAGCCTTTCGGTTCACTGGCTGCCCGCACGTTGGGAGATGTATATGCCGACACGGCAAAAGGAGCAAGAAATGGTATTGAGCTTGCCTTTGATACAATACTGAAAGGACGGGATGGATTGACGCACCGACAGAAGGTGATGAACAAATACCTGAATATCGTGGACGTGCCGCCGGTTGACGGCTGCGACCTGATAAGTACGATTGACGTAGGTATGCAGGATATTTGCGAGAAGGCATTGGTGGACAAGTTGAAAGAGTTGAATGCTTTTGTCGGAGTAGTTGTCTTAATGGAGGTTGCTACCGGAGAAGTGAAAGCAATCGTTAATATGACAAAAGGCAAGGACGGTAATTATTATGAAATGCGTAATAATGCGATCAGCGATATGCTTGAACCGGGTTCAACTTTCAAAACAGCCTCTATCATGGTAGCTCTTGAAGACGGGAAAATCACACCTGATTATGTGGTAGATACCGGCAACGGGCAGATGCCGATGCACGGTCGTGTAATGAAAGACTGGAATTGGCGCCGGGGAGGATATGGCAAGCTTACAGTGACCGAAATCCTGGAGGTTTCTTCTAATGTTGGCACATCTTACATCATCGATCATTTCTACGGTAGCAATCCTCAAAAATATATAGATGGACTGAGGCGAATGAGTATTGACCAACCTCTCCATTTACAGATTGCGGGAGAAGGTAAACCAAACATACGCGGGCCGAAAGAAAGAAGTTATTTCTCAAAAACAGCTCTTCCTTGGATGAGTATCGGCTACGAGACACAGGTTCCGCCCCTCAATATCCTCACATTCTATAATGCAATAGCAAACAATGGAGTAAGTATACGTCCGAAATTTGTGAAAGCAGCCGTAAAAGACGGAGAGATAGTAAAAGAATACCCAACAGAGGTTATTAACCCAAAGATTTGTTCGGACAAGACTTTGGCACAGATACGCGAAATCCTGCAAAAAGTGGTAGGAGAAGGACTCGCCAAACCCGCAGGAAGCAAGCAATTCCATGTATCCGGAAAGACTGGTACGGCACAAATATCACAGGGAGCAGCCGGATATAAAGCAGGAGTTACAAATTACCTTGTCAGTTTCTGCGGATATTTTCCTTCGGAAGCTCCCAAATACAGCATGATTGTCTCTATTCAGAAGCCCGGTCCTACCGCTTCGGGCGGTTTAATGGCCGGTAGCGTATTCAGCAAGATTGCAGAAAGAGTCTATGCAAAAGACCTCCGATTACCGCTTACCAGCGCGATTGACACAAACACCGTTGTCATCCCGCACGTGAAGGCTGGAGAGATGAGACAAACGCAACGGGTCTTGGAAGAACTGAATATCAATATACAAGGCAAGATTGCCGATTCCGGGAAAGAAGTTTGGGGAAGTACACACGCTGCTCCGCAAGCTGTTGTTTTGGAAAGTCGGGGAATCATGCAGAATTTTGTGCCGAGCGTAATCGGTATGGGAGCGAAAGATGCAGTTTATCTGTTGGAAAGCAAAGGATTGAAAGTCAATCTGGTCGGAGTGGGGAAAGTGAAAAGCCAGTCGATAGCCAACGGAACGATTATAAGGAAGGGACAGACAATTACCCTTACCATGAATTAAAAGTAAAAATAAGTATTATATAAAAAGAGTATGTTACTAAACAAGTTACTGAAAGCAATCCAACCGGTACAAGTGACCGGAGAGTCAGACATAGAAATCACCGGAATTAACATTGATTCCCGTTTAGTAGAAGCCGGACACTGTTCATGGCTATGCGCGGTACGCAAGCTGACGGTCATGCTTATATACCTACCGCTATTGAGAAAGGAGCTGTTGCTGTTCTTTGCGAAGATATGCCGGAGGAACCGGTAGCGGGAATCACTTATATACAGGTGAAAGACAGCGAAGACGCCACAGGAAAGATTGCCACAACTTTCTATGGCGACCCGACTTCCAAAATGGAACTGGTCGGCGTCACGGGAACAAATGGAAAAACGACAAATTGCCACCTTATTATATAATACATTCCGCTACTTCGGATATAAAGTGGGACTGATTTCTACCGTTTGCAATTATATCGACGATGAAGCAATTCCAACAGAACATACCACCCCCGACCCTATCACACTGAACCGGTTATTGGGAAAAATGGCGGATGAAGGATGCAAGTATGCCTTTATGGAGGTCAGTTCGCACTCTATCGCACAAAGCGTATCAGCGGATTGAAGTTCGCAGGAGGTATCTTTACCAATCTGACCCGCGATCACCTCGACTATCACAAAACGGTGGAGAACTATCTGAAAGCCAAGAAGAAGTTCTTTGATGATATGCCGAAGAATGCATTCAGTCTGACCAATCTTGACGATAAGAACGGACTGGTAATGACACAAAATACACGTTCCAAGGTTTACACTTATTCATTAAGAAGCCTCAGCAACTTCAAAGGACGGGTACTGGAATCTCATTTCGAAGGAATGCTGCTCGATTTCAACAATCACGAGCTGGCTGTTCAATTTATCGGCAAGTTCAATGCATCCAATCTGTTGGCTGTATTCGGAGCTGCCGTATTGCTTGGCAAGAAAGAGGAAGACGTACTCGTTGCCCTTAGCACACTTCATCCGGTAGCCGGACGCTTCGATGCTGTCCGTTCACCGAAAGGAGTGACAGCAATCGTAGACTATGCACATACACCGGATGCGCTTATCAATGTATTGAATGCGATACACGGAGTGCTCGAAGGCAAAGGAAAAGTAATCACTGTGGTAGGTGCCGGTGGCAACCGCGACAAGGGTAAACGTCCTATCATGGCAAAAGAAGCAGCCAAAGCCAGTGACCGTGTGATTATCACCTCGGATAATCCCCGTTTTGAAGAGCCGCAGGACATCATCAACGATATGCTGGCAGGACTAGACGCGGAAGATATGAGAAAGACATTAAGCATTGCCGACCGTAAGGAAGCGATTCGTACTGCTTGTATGTTGGCAGAAAAGGGAGATGTAATTCTTGTTGCCGGAAAAGGGCACGAAAATTATCAGGAGATAAAAGGAGTGAAACATCATTTTGATGATAAGGAGATATTAAAGGAGATTTTTAAATAATGAAAACAATGTGCTCGTACGCCAATATGCGGTTCGGCTTCGCAAACCGTCCGTAAGGAAACCGGCATATCGACACATTAATAAATTGACAATTTATTTATCATGTTATACTATCTGTTTGAATGGCTGCATAAGCTCAATTTTCCCGGGGCGGGAATGTTCGGTTACACCTCATTCCGCGCCTTAATGGCGGTCCTCATCGCATTGCTTATTTTCAAGTATATGGGGTGACAAATTCATCAACCTTCTGAAGAAGAAGCAAATCACGGAGACACAACGTGATGCGAAGATTGACCCGTTCGGTGTCAACAAGGTAGGTGTGCCGAGTATGGGAGGAGTGATTATTATCGTAGCTATTCTCATTCCTTGCCTGTTGCTGGGTAAGTTGCACAATATATATATGATATTAATGTTGATTACAACTGTATGGTTGGGATCACTCGGATTTGCCGACGACTACATCAAGATCTTCCGCAAGAACAAGGAAGGTTTGCATGGTAAGTTTAAAATTATCGGGCAAGTAGGTTTGGGATTAATTGTCGGACTTACCTTGTATTTAAGTCCGGATGTGGTAATCCGTGAAAATATCGAAGTACATACTCCGGGACAGGAGATGGAAGTGATACACGGAACGAATGACTTGAAATCGACTCAAACAACGATTCCTTTCTTCAAGAGCAATAACCTCGACTATGCCGACCTGGTCTCTTTCATGGGTGAACACGCGCAGACAGCCGGATGGATATTGTTCGTTATCATCACAATCTTCGTGGTGACCGCCGTATCAAACGGTGCCAACCTGAATGACGGAATGGATGGAATGGCCGCAGGTAATTCCGCCATAATCGGCGCCACGCTCGGTATCCTGGCATACGTATCGTCGCACATCGAGTTTGCAAGTTATCTGAACATTATGTATATTCCGGGGTCGGAAGAACTCGTAATTTATATCTGCGCCTTCATCGGTGCATTGATCGGCTTCCTGTGGTATAACGCTTATCCAGCACAAGTATTTATGGGAGATACGGGTAGTCTCACTATCGGTGGTATCATTGCCGTTTTCGCTATCATCATCCACAAAGAATTACTCATACCGATTCTTTGCGGTGTATTCCTGGTAGAGAATTTATCGGCTATCCTGCAACGGGTTTACTACAAGCTGGGAAAACGGAAAGGAGTGAAGCAGCGGTTGTTCAAACGGGCACCGATCCACGACCATTTCCGTACTTCCATGAGCCTGATAGAACCGGGATGTACAGTGAAATTTACCAAGCCCGACCAATTGTTTCACGAATCAAAGATTACCGTCCGGTTCTGGATTGTAACGATTGTGCTGGCAGCAATAACAATAATAACGCTTAAGATAAGATAACCTCCGGCCCTTGTCGGTTGCCGGAAGCGGGTTTCCGTTCGGAAATCCAACGATATATAGAGAGTATTAACCCGATTATTAACTTTTAAAAGATGTGCCCAACGAATAAGCAACTCAGCATATTGGAAACAAGAGCACATTATTGTAGATGAAAAGAATTGTAATATTAGGAGCTGGCGAAAGCGGCGCAGGTGCAGCCGTGCTTGCCAAAGTTAAAGGATTTGAGACATTTGTTTCGGACATGTCCGCTATCAAGGACAAGTATAAGGAACTTCTGGACAGCCACGCTATTGCCTGGGAAGAAGGACACCACACCGAAGAACTCATTCTGAATGCCGATGAGGTTGTCAAAAGCCCCGGTATCCCGAATGACGCTCCACTCATCCTGAAACTGAAAGCTCAAGGAACGCCGGTTATCTCAGAAATTGAGTTTGCCGGACGCTATACTGATGCCAAAATGATTTGTATCACCGGTTCTAACGGAAAAACGACCACCACTTCCCTGATTTACCATATTTTCAAGAGTGCAGGTCTGAATGTAGGTTTGGCAGGCAACATCGGCAAGAGCCTTGCTTTGCAGGTAGCCGAAGATCATCATGACTATTATATCATCGAATTGAGTTCTTTCCAGTTGGACAATATGTATAACTTCCGTGCGAACATCGCCGTATTGATGAATATCACACCGGATCATCTGGACCGCTACGACCACTGTATGCAGAATTACATTGATGCCAAATTCCGCATTACACAAAACCAGACACCGGACGACGCCTTCATCTTCTGGAATGACGACCCTATCATCAGACACGAGCTTGCCAAGCACGGTCTGAAAGCTCATTTGTATCCTTTTGCTGCCGTCAAAGAGGACGGAGCTATTGCCTATGTAGAAGACCATGAGGTAAAAATCACCGAACCGATTGCCTTTAACATGGAACAGGAAGAACTGGCATTGACAGGACAGCATAATTTATATAACTCATTAGCTGCCGGTATCTCGGCAAACCTGGCCGGCATTGCCAAAGAGAACATCCGCAAGGCTCTCTCCGACTTCAGGGGAGTGGAACATCGGTTGGAAAAAGTGGCGCGTGTCCGCGGCATTGATTTTATCAATGACTCAAAAGCGACGAATGTCAACTCCTGCTGGTATGCCCTGCAAAGCATGACTACCAAAACGGTATTGATTCTCGGCGGCAAAGACAAAGGCAACGACTATACTGAGATCGAGGATTTGGTACGTGAAAAGTGCTCTGCTCTGGTATACCTGGGACTCCACAACGAGAAACTCCATGACTTCTTCGACCGCTTCGGTTTGCCCGTAGCTGATGTACAAACCGGAATGAAGGATGCCGTAGAAGCGGCCTACAAACTGGCAAAGAAAGGTGAAACCGTATTATTAAGCCCTTGCTGCGCCTCTTTCGACCTCTTCAATAGTTATGAAGACCGTGGCGACCAGTTCAAGAAATACGTAAGGGAGTTGTAATACGAAGAAAGCCGTAATGTTGTAATCAATAATTTGTAATAGACAAAGTGGATTTATTAAAGAACATATTCAAGGCGACAAGGTAATCTGGATTCACGCCGGAAGCTATGGTTTGCTTGACTCTTGGCGATGTGATGGCAATGAAAGGTAATATCTCACCCTTATTCAAAAATGCGATAACAGACATTTCTGCTTTAAAGTTTGATGCACTTGTACTTAAATCCCAACTTGCATTGGTAGATGAAACTGTCAACTCCACATCATCAGAGCGGAAAATAATGGACATAGCCGGTTGTCTCAAAGAGAAGAAAGCTTCCATTCCACAAGTGATGGCTAAGATGGATGTACTGAACGAGGTGTTGTCAGCTCGTTTCTGGGAATCGAAAAGTTTGGGTTCGCTCGAACGCATAAGGTTGGCACTTCGTGACCTTATCCAATACATGGATGGCGGCACGGGAGGACAGACATTTATCATCAATGTGACGGACACATTTGAAGAAGACAATTCAGGTGTCAATGTAACCCCTATCCGTACCTATCGCCGCAGGGTGGAAGACTATCTCAAAGAGCATTTATCGGACGATGACGCATTGCAAAAGATATACCACCTTGAACCTCTTTCCGGACAAGACATCACCCGGTTAGAGCTGATTTTCTGG
>OIEZ01000190.1_pt1 | contig 9621 bp, 11 predicted proteins | sample 1581941 | NCBI WGS metagenome assembly OIEZ01 (sample SAMN04414078, study PRJEB24778) | human gut metagenome | material: faecal | host: Homo sapiens | reverse complement strand
GTTCCTCTGTTAGATTAGCGTTCGCTATCTTTGCTCTCTCCTCATAATACCACCTGTCAAGTTGAAGTTGGTCTGAAAGCTGTGTTTTATAAGCTTTAGTCAGTTCGATAACAAGGTCTTGACTGTCCTTTATACGCTGCTGGTTCAGCTTGTTTAAGTCTGCTAAATATTGCTTGTTGGCATCGGTATCAGCAATAAGGTATTCGCCTTTCGGGAAATTCTTTTCGTATGACGCTTTCATTTCTTTTTCTACATCATCCAACGTCTTTGCAAGTCCGGGAAACAACTGTTGTACCTCCGCTTCGGACAGTCCTGCATCTTTCAACTTTTGATGCAAGTCCAACTGGTTGAACATATCTTCAATGTTCTTCTTGGTCTTTTCAAGCTGTTTCTGTATATTTTCTATATCGTCACTATCCAACAGTTGATATGAATCATTAATAGCACCTTGCTTCTTTCTAAAATCTGTGATTATTTTAGAAATTTCCTGCAATGCTTTTGCCGTATTCTGCTTGTTTAGAATGAACATCATCCCGATGATGCTTTTGGGCATATTCACGTTTTTAAGGGATTTCTCATAACGCTCCATAACAGTCTTAGCAGCCTTATCACTGCCCATTACCTTGTTTAGCTTCTCGTATTCCTTATTCAGTTCTTTGATAAGGGAAATGCGCTCTGCTAATATGTCACGTTGTAGTTTTGTATCTGCGTCTTGCCCAGTATTATTGTTTGTTTCTCTTTTCTTAGTAAAGTCTATATTATAAATAGGAGCTGTAATTTGTTGAACAAAATCTTGTGACCAACCATGCGATATTGCATAGTTGTTTACCATTGCGGCTTTCACATCATTGTCATAGTTCTTAAAATTGAAAACATTATCAAAAAAAGAACGAATTTTTTCTGTCATTCCGTTTTTGGAAGAATCAAGACTGTTCTTTATCACGTTTACATTTTCAAGTATGTTGCTTTTTATTCCAGCAAAAGTGGTTGTAATAGTTGATTGCCCCCCAGCGGATGTTGGTGAAAAATTAATTCTTGTATCTTCTATCGACTCTAAAAAGTCTAATAGCCTTGTATAATAATCTTGTATAGCTTCCAAAGAACCTGATTCTGTTACGCCTTGTTCCAATTCTTTAAGTTCTTCTTGCGCAATAAATCCTATTCCCTTATCTGCTACTTTTGCCAATTCTGCCCGTATCTGGGTTATTGTCGCCAATGCTTTCTGATAAGATTCTGTTAGTCTTTCGTTTGCTTCGTCCGCATCGGTCTCCCAAAACATAGAATTGCTTTTCTTGTCAGCATTGTATTTATAGTCTAACACAAGCATATCATCGAGATATTGCTTATGCTGTTTCAACAGCTTATCATATTGTTCTTTTGCTTCATCCTCTGATATATTTGCTTTTATCTCTATTTCAAATCCCTCGTTATTCATTTCTTTAACAAGGGCGTTTAACGCTTCTTTAATTTGGGGTTTTGATGTTTTCTCGTCTATTGTTACCGAAATACGTTCTATCTCAGAACTCCTTACTTTCCCTTTATAATATCTATTTTCAGCTTCTTTTTGCCTTTTGTTGTATTCGTCTTGTATCTTTATTAATTCATTAAAGACACCTAATGCTGCTGTAATAGCCATTAATGGGAATGAAGCCTTGAATGTTGCTCCAAACGCCTTTATAGCATTACCAGCTTTACCAAGTCCTACAGAGAATAGCCCAATCGCCCCATTTGCAACTCCAATTTTTTTAGTCCATGCAGTAATAGCCATGGATGCGATTATTGGTGCAAACGCTTTCGCTATATTAACGACCGTTTCCCAATTATCAATAAGGACTTTCACGGCATCTATTGAACCTTTCAGCGTATCTTCATTAGCCTTACCAATAGAATTAAGCATAACGTCTATACTGTCCTTCAAGTTGGAAATTTTACCTTGTAAAGTTTCGGCTTGGATTTCTTGCATATTGTAGAACAATCCTCCGCTGTCAGTTAACCGTTTGAAGATGTTCTCAATATCCTCAAAAGTTACTTTTCGTTTTGAAATCATATCCACAATTTGGGCTGTGGTATATGCTTCTCCTTTTACTTCTTCAAAATAGCGTTGCAACTCTCCATACAGATTGATACCAGCCTCAGTGAACTGCCGGACTTCCGTACCACGCAAATACGCTGCCGCTTTGACCTGCCCATAAGCAAGGATAAGTCTGCCCATATCAACACCTAAACCTGCGGACACATCGGCAAGTCGTTTTGTCGTGTCATATAACTTGTCGCTCTCAATACGGTATGCTGCAAGCTGTTTTGTGAATGTAACCAGTTCCTTAATCTGGAATGGTGATTTACAGCAAGTTGGACGGTCTTGTTGAAAATTTGGTCTGCTTGTGATTTATTTTGTAAGATTGCTTGTAACGAACGCTGCTGCAATTCAATTCACCACGCACTTTTGCCAACTTGCTGATATAACCTTCAATCTGTGACACGGAGAACACCAAAGCAAGCTGACGGCTTAATTGCCCAGCCGTATCCATTAGGTTGCGATGGCGCGTGGCAAGCTGTTGTGATTTAACTCCTGCTTCTGTCAACGCTTGGTTGTGTCTGGCGATGGCTTGGTTTATCTGTTCAAGCGTGTTTTTATAGTTGGCATCGGTGGTATTTAAAGATAGTCTGGCTTTTTTCAGATATTCGATTGCTTGTACGTTCTGTTGTAGTGATTTAGTGTTTCTCGAATAATCCAAAGCCCCTTGCGGTGTCGTGCGTTGTGCATATTCCTGTGCTTTCCTTGCATCTTCAGCAGCTTTTGCAGCACGTCTGTCAGCAGCTATTCTTCTTTCCGTCTCTTTTTCTTTAGATTGGGCACGTTGCTCGTCCGTCTTTCGTTGCTCGTCAAGCTCCATCTTCATGTAGCGCATGGCTTCTACCGCAGCCTTTTGTTGCGGCTTTGACAGGTCCATGTTCTCAACGTATTTTTTCAAATCCGAATATCCCTGCTTCAATCCGGAGATGTTTAAGTTACTGAATGAACCTTCACCGATTTTATTACTGCTTATTCTATTTAGGAGGTCTGCCGCACGTGAAAGGCTTTCGTTCAGAGAAGTCGTCTTTCTCGTAGTTTCTTCCGCACCTTTACCTGCTCCTTCAAACGGATTGCCTTTTATGGCTTCTATCTTTTTGGCTAACGAAGTGATAACATTCTCTAACTTGCTTGTATCTACTAGCACACTGCCAAACCCGTTTTCAACGCATCCGCAGCCGTATGTGCGTGCTTCTCTATCTTCTCCAGCTTCTCATCGAACTATCCAACTTCTTTAATACATCAGGGGTTATGTTGAGGAAAGCTCCTGCTTCGTTATTTACCATATCGTTATCCTTTTTTATTAATTATGGGCATACCCAAATCATTCAAGTTCTTCAAATCGTCAACACTTCCTATTTTGCTGACCTTCTTTTTTTTCTTGTCCTTGTTTCCGTATTCTACATGGGAAAAATCAAACGAGCTTAACCGCACCTGCCCAACTGTCATTCCCCATAAATATTCGTCACGAGAGCACCAAGTGTTGGAGCGCAGAAAATCAACCATCTGTCCCCACTCGGTACGGGATATTATCAGCTTTGTTCCGTTTTCTTCATCTTCCTCGTCAATGTTATTTCCCTCACGGTCTGAATCACATTGGTACTCTCGAAAAAAAATCCGTGCTTATGAGGTTAAGAATTTCACCCAGCAGTAAAGCCCAGTCTTTCATGTCGTATTCCCCCCACATAAGAAGGTCATATATTTGGTGGTACTCCTCGGAAAGTTCTCTCTTATCATAATCAGAAAATATTCTGTCCTTGTCATTGAGTAGTGCAAGGGTTATTACGTTCACCACCGCAGGAAGATTTACGGAGAACTCTTTTATCACATCACCCATACTTGTTTTTCTCCCTTCACAATCTGACACGCTTGTTCGACTATAAGCCATTGAACGCCGGGCTTCAATCCTTTAATACGCCACTCCGTACCGTGAAGTTTTACAATGCTTGGGCTATCATTCATTATCCTTGCCAAACGTTCCATTGACTCATCAGATATAGGAGTACAAGCCGTTACAACATTTTGTCTTTAGTCCTGTATCTTTTTTCTTCGCTCTATATACTGCCATGATTATAAACATGAAGGGCGGCGGCATATAAGCCTACCGCCCGTAAACACTCTAGTTATCTATTATGAACAAGTTTTATTTGGGTAAAGTATAAGCTGAATCTACATAAAACGGCGTCTGATAGTTTTCTCTCCATCAGTGATATTTGCATCATACGCTGTTCCTGCAAGATTGATACGCCCCACATTAGAGTTCAAAGATTCAAGCATTAGTTTTGAGTTAAGCTGAACTTTAGGAACCACAAATGCGGTCATCGTTTCCCCTTCCTCGAACACTACGTCAATCTTTGCATACAACTTCTTGTATTGAGCCGGAGCAAAGTATTTAGTAGAGACAGTAGTTCCTGCCGTAAATCCCATGAGAGCGACCAATAGGTCTTTTTGTGTATCTGCAACCTCAGCTGTAAACTGGTATTTGCCAAGCTTCACGATGGAAAGAATGGGGCTGTCGGAAGTTTCACACTCGATGTCGTTTACATCGTTATCGTCTTGAGAGATTGAAGTGGTATCCTCAACTACATCTTCAAGGATATAAGAGTCACCCTTTGGCGTATCGTCTTGTTCAGAGCCAGTGAACAGAGTTGCCACGATGTAAGAAGGCTTGATGAATTTTTTGGCTGTTGCGCCAGTATTGTTTACTGCCATAATTTTAAAGTATTATCCTGTTAATAAATTGTTTACCTTATTGTCACTTCTATGTTTATCACATTGTAGTAGTAGTTCCTATTTTGGTCATAATCTGCATCACGGAAATTTACATCAATCACATATGGGTGTCTTTGCATGATTCAATAGCCTTGTCAAGCGCAAGTTCCATTTTGTACAGTTCCTTCACGGGCTTCGTACCGTGACTGTCAACTGATTTTGCGTACAAGAACACGTTGGCAGAACCTTTGGCATAAGCTCCGTAATCTTTCATGGAAAGCACATCAACAAGTACCATTTCTTTCCAATTGCTTTCAACAGTGGCAGGCATATTCCCGATGAACAGGTTGTCGGATATAGCCGCTTTTGTCAGCAGCATGGAAAAAAAGTTTTCCACTTTTTGATGTTGTCTTGTATTTGCTATCCATATAATCAGTATTTACCGTTCTTTATAATTCCAAAAGTTGAACCTTTAATTCTGTTGCTTAATGTTTTGAGTTGGTTTTGAGCAATGGCGATTACCTCATATTTGTACTTTTCCTGTAATATTTGTCCGTATGGCATTGCGGCTACTATCACAAGGTCAATTCCATCATGGGGCTTATATTTACGTTCAAGAAAATCCGTTATCGCATCACGTCCGTATAGCGGCTCTCTCTTCCAAATTCTTGGGGCTAACGCGTATTTCGTTTGATAACCGCTTTTGGATAGTTTGCCGTTAACATATATTCCCCATCCGTAGCTATCATGAAGGTTGTCTGTATCATTTTTATAAGTAACCCTATTCAATTCTTCTGCAATTATTTTGTCGGCTTCTTCCGATAAGAACTTTATAAGTTTATTCAATGAATCTGTCTTAACCTTCTTTGCCATAGCTTACACTTCGCTCATTTTTATGTCAACCGAGCAACCACCAAGTTGACTATATTCAAGTCCTATAACCCTGCCTTGGATTGGTATTGCATAATCCTCGCACTTAAAATTGGTATTGAAACGTATAGGTAGCTTCTCGCCAACTTCGCACGGGAAAAACACTTTATAATCAGCCATGATAGTGCCGCCATTGAACATCTTGGAAGCTTGCTGTATATCGCATTCGGTTTCAAGAAGAATGGTTCTTCCGAAGTTTCCGTATTGATAGAACCAGCCGTATCCTCACCGCCTAGTAAATCACCGTCAAGCAATCCTCCGTTACCGAGAAGGTCTCCGTCCTCCGGCTTTTTCGTTATCACGGTATAGAATGTGCCATGAAACGGATATTCGGTTATTGCTTTTCTTTTGAGGCGCATAAGCTACATATCTAATGAATTTTCATTGACCCAACTCATACTACCAGAATCCATGCTTTTCAACGCTTCTTCTTCACCATACTTTTTGTACAGTGCTTTCAGACGGTCTTTCAAGTTTTGGATTATGGCAGCTGTTACCGTCTCACTACCTATGTCCTGTCTGTAATTCCCGTGCTGGAGTGACGATGAAGCCACAGACCACGGTCCGTTTATGACAAGCTCATAGAGTGCGATAAGGCAATGGTCTTTCATGTATTCGTCTATTTTGGAACGGTCTGAAATAGACATCAACCGTTCTCGTATGCGATATTTTCAAGCGCATCATCTTCAAAGACAAACCTTGTAAGCCCATTGAGGTATGCTATCGGGTCAAATGATTTTTCCATAACTACTACTGCAATGTGTTGTACATTTAATCATCTGCCTGACTCGTATCTACAATCACATGATTACGGAATGTTTTCAGTGCAGGACAAGCCGACATCATTACATCAGTATGCCATTCCTTATACAGCCCGTTGTTTGTTGTTGTATTCACAATCGTGCAGAGACCATCATTAGCCTGAGCAAAAATCTTGGTTATTGCGCTTGAACCATACTTGTCAAACATCTGTTTGTCTAAGTTATTGGTGTATTCAAACTCACAAGCATATCCGGCAGGACGGAGAACTGCAATCTTATCATCCCAACCTTGCACAAATGTGTCTCCGGTATTGGTAAGATTACGCTCACGCTCTTCAACAATTTCAATTGGAGATACACCGGGATAATCACGGAAAGCTGCTAAGAACAACTCACGTGTAGTAGGCGCAGTAGTGGTTGTCGCGATGTAAGCTAAAGGATTTTTCTTGAAACTTTCAATCAATTCCTTAACTTCGGCATTTTGCAACACTACTTCGTAAAACATTTTACGTGTTACCTGCCATACCAATGCGCCTTCATACCCCCATTTATCACGGTATTCCTTTTCCTTTGTAGCCATTTGACTAAGGATTTTACAACTGGGGTCAGTCCAAGCCACCCATCCTGCTTTCGTAAAATTATCTTCTGGAATGTCGGCTTTATGCAGGGGTATCTGAATACCACGCGCAATGTTTCTATAATCAATGTTGCCTTTTGACATCAATTGTGCGGTCATGAAGTTCATGGTCGCATCCGCACTATCAATCTGGGACTGTAATGTATGTACCCAAGCGGCTACCAAATCGGCATCGTTTCCAAACAATTCAAACTGTTTTTCCTTTGCTTCACGCTCCATAGCCGTTTCAACAAAGCCCGGAGCGATAAAATCAGGTATAGATGCGGTGTACCAATATATTCCGTCTTTATCCATTTGGTTACTGTCACCAAGAGGTGCACGCAAGTCCATTAAAGGAGCAGCTTTTAAATCACGACCTTTTACAGAAAAGGTGGCGATACCATTTGGGGCAGTAGGGGTAGGAGCACCAGCCTTGACACCCTGAGTTTTGTACCAACCATAATTAGTATATAGCAGACCTTCTGTATTGATAAAGGATTGCAAGAAACGCTGATTCGTCTTGTCGGAGAAGAACTTTGCGTATCTACTGTTATTAAAATCAAATTTAGGCATAGTCTTGTCAATTTTAAATGTTAAACCAACCCTTAACCTTGCTCTTGTTTAGCGCTTTTAATGCAGCCGAAAGCGGTTGCATTCTATCTTCATATAGGAATACATCACCTAATGCTAATGCAGGAGTGATAAGGTATTTTGCTCCATCGAAATCATCTTCGGATGCAGCTGGGTCAAATACAAAGTCAAAGTCACAAGGGAGGTATGAATTGGGATTAGTAACCATTGGGGATTTGGACGCTCCAACTTCTTTTGCTTCAACAAGCACAGAACTTGTAGTTAGTGCTCCGAGTGTTGCACTGAGCGTTACTTTCCAGACGTCCCCGGCCGTATCTTCAGTTGTCTTTTCAACCGCTGTGACCGTAACCGCTGTTCCCTTACCAGTCAATGTGGTAGGTGCAACCATAAGGACATCCCCTACAAACGGAATGAGGGAATATCCGTCTCTTTTCAAGTAAATAGTTGTTTCATCTCCACCGGATGTGGCTTTGGCAACCGCATACGATTTCAAAATACGTACTTCACTACCATTTTCTCCATTGCTTGGGATATACTCTGCGAGAGTTCCGGCAAAAGCTCTTGCATTGCCTTTGAATGGGTTTTTAACAATCCCGCCACTGGTAGGAAATACAAGCGCATCCTTTCCGCTCATCTGTAATTTCACGAATACATAGCGATGTCCACCAAGCTTCCGCGAGCTTGAACCAGCGCCCTACCAGGAAGGTACGCCGCTGCTCAATAGAATTTGCTGATAAAAATCTGACCATTTTCTTTTGGGTTTAAATGATTATTATTTTTCTTCTCTGTGCGATTGCTTCTTTACGACAGCAACCACATCGGCAAAGTCATCGGGTTTTTCAGTACCGCCTCCTGCGCCGCCCGGAGTGATGTTAGGTGGAGTGCTTGCATTAAACTTATTGTAGCTCTTGACCAGTCTTTCTGTGAGAGCATCAACATCTGTTTCAGAATCAATATGAATCAATTCGAGCTGGTCATTAATCCAATCTTCATTCTTGATTTCTTTCCCTTTCAAGGCTGATTTGAGTTGATTGCGTTTGTCTGAGATAGCTTTTGCCTTTTTCTCTTCCTCACGCTCTGATTTCAAGTCTTGGAGTTCTTTGAGTAGCTTATCCAGTTTGCTTTCGTCTCCTTTGTTATCCTTGTCATCATCTTTATCTCCCTTATCATCCTTTGCGGGGTGATTCTTTTCCCACTCCTTTACGAATTTTGAATTGTCGTTCCTGATGTTGTTGTCATCCTCTTGGAAGTCCTCCAGATAATCGGCAACCGCATCATCCAATTCCAACTCGTCATTACCACTCGCTTTCTCCAACCGCTTGTAGATTCTTTCCACCTTGCCGTTGAAACTTCTCTCACTCATCGCCAAGTTTTTCTTGCCGTTGTTGGTGATTCCTGCTCTCAGTGCTTCTGAAAACTGTTCTTTCGTAAACTTCATACACTATATGTTTTATAATGATTATATGCGAAAGTAATACTTTAATAAAAAGGTGTAACTATAAAAAAATACTGTATTTATCACTATGATAAATAGACATTAGTTTAAGTATATATTACCTTATTATTAAGAGGTATTTTTGCTTTTGATGAAAGAGCAAGAAGTACATAATGCGATAGTGAAGAAGCCTTTCCCTGGTTTCCAAACCTACTTTGCTTCAACGAACGTGGATATATGTTTCGGTGCCGGCGGGGTCGGAAACGGGAAGTCATACTCTCTTGCTCTTGGATTCGCTGAACCGTTAATGCTTGACCCTGATTTTAGATGTTTAATAAGTCGTAGAAGCCTTGGGAACCAAAAAGCAGGAGGAGGATTTGTTGATACATTCAAGGACATATTCGGGGAATATGTAAAAGTTAAAGAGGCAGACACACCACGTATATCATTCCCAAGTGGAGCGTACTGCGATTTGACTTATATAGACCCAACGAATATAGACAGA
>OIEZ01000188.1_pt1 | contig 9659 bp, 10 predicted proteins | sample 1581941 | NCBI WGS metagenome assembly OIEZ01 (sample SAMN04414078, study PRJEB24778) | human gut metagenome | material: faecal | host: Homo sapiens | reverse complement strand
ACTCAGTTGGAGTGTCGATATAAGCATTGGCGTAAATAAAACACGACAGCAACAACCATCCCGCGCAGGTTCTAATAGCCCTATCCATACCGTTTGAGGTCGCGGCGGCTGTTATTTTTGCAGTTAGACAAAAGCAAAAAAAACTACGAAGAAGACCATCTGCCTTAACAGATAATCCTCTTCAGGTTTTGCCCGCACATCGCGGTAGCAACCCTCATTCAGCCATTATTGGCCCGCATAAAACAAAAAAACCTGATACCGCCGCCGTAGGGGCAATATCAGGTTTTGCCTGCTGTCGCAGTCACAATCCGTTTAAACCACCCTGAGCGTTTAAGCTCAGGAGTGGGCGTTGATTGTTACGCGATAAAATGAATAACTCAAACGGGCAGATTGTTAATTGTGACGATAATCTCAGCAATCTCGCTGCCACGAGATAAATCATATCTAATTCTGATAAAGCCATTTACCAGAATTAGACAGAATGATTATTACTCTTTCGGATCTTTGCCGGCGAGCAGTTTATCCAGCTCATCGCCGCCAACGTGACGGAAATCCTGACCTTTGACGAAGTAGAAAATATATTCGCAGATATTCTGGCAGCGGTCGCCAATACGCTCGATGGAGCGCGCGCAGAACAGCGCGGTCAGGACGCTGGGGATAGTGCGCGAGTCTTCCATCATGTAGGTCATCAGCTGGCGTACGATGCCTTCATACTCCTGGTCGACTTTCTTGTCTTCGCGATAGATACGTACCGCTTCGTCGAGATCCATACGCGCGAAGGCATCCAGCACGTCATGCAGCATCTGCACCGTATGGCGGCCCAGCGATTCAAGGCTCACCAGCAGCGGCTGATGCTGCTGGGAAAACTTCTCCAGCGCGGTACGGCAGATTTTATCCGCCACATCGCCAATGCGTTCCAGCTCAGCGATAGTCTTGATGATCGCCATCACCAGGCGCAGGTCGCTGGCGGTCGGCTGGCGCTTGGCGATGATGCGCACGCAGGCCTCGTCGATCGCCACTTCCATCATGTTGACCTGCTTGTCGCCGTCAATCACGCGTTTCGCCAGTTCGCTGTCCTGGTTATGCATTGCGGTGATCGCATCAGAAAGCTGTTGCTCCACCAGCCCCCCCCATGGTCATCACCTGGGTGCGGATATACTCCAGTTCAGCGTTGAACTGGCCGGAAATATGTTTGTTAAGATTTAGGTTGTCCATGGTGTCTCCTGATTGCCCAACTGGTGAGAGCCTGAAAGCACAAGGGCAAATCAACCGTAGCGGCCAGTAATATAATCTTCAGTTTGTTTCTTCGCGGGCTTGGTAAACAGGTCGTCCGTGTTGCTGAACTCAATCAGCTCGCCAAGATACATAAATGCCGTATGGTCGGAGCAACGCGCAGCCTGCTGCATGTTGTGAGTCACGATAACGACGGTGTAGTCCTGTTTCAGCTCGGTGATCAGCTCTTCGATACGCCCGGTGGAGATCGGGTCCAGCGCGGAGCACGGCTCATCAAGCAGCAGCACTTCCGGGCGGATCGCGATACCGCGGGCAATACACAGACGCTGCTGCTGCCCCCCGGAGAGAGAATACCCGCTCTGGTGCAGTTTATCTTTGGTTTCGTTCCATAATGCGGCTTTGGTCAGCGCCCACTGCACGCGCTCGTCCATATCGGCACGGGACAGCTTTTCAAACAGGCGCACGCCGAAGGCGATATTGTCATAAATGGACATCGGGAACGGCGTTGGTTTCTGGAACACCATGCCAACCTTAGCGCGCAGCAGGGCGATATCCTGGGTGTTGGTCAGAATGTTGTCGCCATCCAGCAGGATCTCGCCTTCCGCACGCTGCTCCGGATACAGTTCGAACATTTTGTTGAACGTGCGCAGCAGGGTGGATTTACCACAGCCTGACGGACCGATAAACGCCGTCACCTGGTTTTGGTGATATCCAGGTTGATGTTCTTCAGGGCATGGAATTTGCCGTAGTAGAAGTTCAGGTTACGAACTGAAATCTTACCCGGAGCTGTATTCACCATACTCATCTCTATCTCTTCCTCATTCAGCGCAGCCGTGGCTGCGCCGCAAAAAATTAACCGTGTTTCTTCTTGGCGAAGATAACGCGCGCCAGGATGTTCAGCAGCAAGACGCACAGGGTGATAATCAATACCCCGGCCCATGCCAGTTGCTGCCACTCCGCAAACGGACTCATGGCAAATTTGAAAATGGTCACCGGCAGGTTAGCAATCGGCTGCATCATGTCGGTGCTCCAGAACTGGTTGGACAGCGCAGTGAACAGCAGCGGCGCCGTTTCCCCGGCGATACGGGCGATAGCCAGCAGGATCCCGGTCATAATCCCTGAGACGGACGCTTTCAGGGTGATCGCCGAGATCATCTTCCACTTCGGCGTCCCCAGCGCATAGGCCGCTTCACGCAGGCTATCCGGCACCAGCTTCAGCATGTTTTCGGTGGTACGAATAACGATAGGCACCTGCAGCAGCGCCAGTGCGATAACGCCCGCCCAGCCCGAGAAGTGCTGCATCTGCGCCACCACGATGGTGTAGACAAACAGGCCGACCACGATAGACGGCGCGGAAAGCAGAATATCGTTGATAAAACGGATGATTTCCGCCAGCACCGATTTGCGGCCATACTCCGCCAGATAAATTCCGGCAAGGATACCCAGCGGCGTACCAAAGACGGTTGCCCACAGGATCAGCAGGCCGCTGCCGGCGAGGGCGTTAGCCAGGCCACCGCCCGCCGTATTCGGCGGCGGCGTCATTTCGGTGAAGAGCGCCAGACTCATGCCATCGAAACCGCGGGTTATCGTCGCCATCAGGATCCAGATAAGCCAGAACAAACCAAACGCCATGGTCGCCATCGACAGCGCCAGAGCGATACGGTTCTTCATACGACGTTTGGCCTGCATCTTGCGACGGGACTCCGCCAGCTCGGTAGAGGTTTGCAATTCAATGGTCGCCATTAGCGTGCCCCCTCATTCTTCGCGAGGCGCATAATCATGAACTTAGACGCGGCCAGAACGATAAAGGTGATAACGAACAGGATCAGGCCCAGCTCCATCAGCGCCGCCACGTGCAGGCCGGTTTCCGCTTCGGCGAACTCATTAGCCAGCGCGGAGGTAATACTATTCCCTGGCATATACAACGAGATGCTGTCGAGCTGGTAGGTGTTGCCGATAATAAAAGTTACCGCCATGGTTTCACCCAGCGCGCGGCCCAGACCGAGCATCACCCCGCCGATCACCCCATTCTTGGTGAACGGTAAGACAATGCGCCAGATCACCTCCCAGGTGGTGCAGCCGATGCCATAGGCCGACTCTTTCATCATCACCGGCGTCTGTTCGAAAACATCACGCATGACCGCGGCGATATAAGGGATGATCATGATGGCCAGAATGACGCCAGCGGCGAGAATGCCAATCCCAACGCCGGGCCGGCAAACAGCGCGCCGACGAACGGGATGGTCGACAGGACGTTCCCCACCGGCTCCTGGAAGTAAGTCGCAAACAGCGGGGCGAAAATAAACAGGCCCCACATGCCGTACACGATACTCGGGATTGCCGCCAGCAGCTCAATCGCAATGCCCAGCGGACGCTTGAGCCAGGCGGGGGACAGTTCGGTCAGAAACAGCGCGATGCCAAAGCTCACTGGGACGGCGATCAGCAGCGCGATAAAGGAGGTCACCAGGGTTCCGTAAATCGGTACCAGCGCGCCGAAGATTTCGTTGGGCGCATCCCACTCTTTGGTCCACAAAAAAGCAAAGCCAAACTTTTGAATGCTCGGCCAGGAAGAGATGATCAGGGAAACGATGATGCCGCCCAGCATCAATAGCACAATCAGCGCAGCCAGTTTTACCAGCGCACTGAAAATCATGTCACCCTTTTTCCCCGGAGGGGTAAATGCAGGCTTGGTTGCAGCCATAGATTACTCTTTACGTATTAAAACTTGTTCGAATAAATGCCCGGTGGCGTTCGCTCCCGGGCCTACAGTCTGAACCGTAGGGCGGGCAGCGCCTGAACGCCCCCGCCATCTTCGTCAAAAATCTACTGTTAGTACAGCGCTTTACCGCTGCTGTCTTTGACGTTGGTTTTCCATGCCGCGCGAACCTGCTCTACCACGCTTTCCGGCAGCGTCGCGTAATCCAGCGCATTGGCTTCTTTCCCGCCGTTTTTATACGCCCAGTCAAAGAACTTCAGCACTTCGGCGGTCTGCTCAGGCTTGTTCGTCGCCTTATGCACCAGGATGAAGGTGGTTGAGGTGATCGGCCATGCGTTTTCACCTTTCTGGTTAGTCAGGTCCTGAGCGAAAGACTTGCTCCAGTCAACGCCTTTTGCGGCGTTAGCGAAGTTGTCTTCAGTCGGGCTAACCGGCTTGCCGTCGGCAGAGACCAGCTTGGTATACGCGAGGTTGTTTTGCTTGGCGTAAGCGTATTCAACGTAACCAATCGAGCCCGGCAGACGCTGAACAAAGGCGGCGATACCGTCGTTGCCTTTACCGCCCAGGCCGGTTGGCCAGTTAACGGTAGAGCCGGCGCCGATTTTCGATTTCCACTCTTCATTCACTTTGGACAGGTAGCTGGTGAAGACGAAGGAGGTACCGGAACCATCGGCGCGGCGAACCACGCGATATTCTGCGACGGCAGCTTCAGACCCGGGTTGAGCTTAGCGATCGCTTCGTCATCCCATTTTTAATTTTACCCAGGTAGATATCGCCAAGGGTTTGCCATCCAGCACCAGCTCGCCGGATTTCACGCCAGGCAGGTTAACCGCCAGCACCACGCCGCCAATCACGGTCGGGAACTGGAACAGACCTTCCTGGGTCAGTTTGTCATCAGCCAGCGGAGCATCAGAAGCACCGAAATCAACGGTGTTGGCAATAATCTGCTTAACGCCACCAGAGGAACCAATACCCTGGTAGTTCACTTTATTGCCGGTTTCTTTCTGATAGGTGTCAGCCCATTTGGCATACACCGGCGCAGGGAAAGTTGCGCCTGCGCCAGTCAGGCTTGCTGCTGCGAAGGCAGAGAAAGCGCTCATCGATAAGGTCGCGGCGACAACTGTTGCGACGGTGGTACGCATAACGTTCATAATGTCTCCTGCTGGGATTCGTAAATCATTGTTTCGAGGCTATGGTGAGCAAAATAGGTCAAAGAGGTGACAGTAAAATGTACGAATTATGACAGTTTTATGACAGGCCGAAAGAAGGGATTTTACAGCAAATAATAAATATATAACTCAGATAGTTATCTGTAATCATGACCGTGCAATGACAGAATAATTTTCTTTTTATGACAGCGAAATCGGACCGCAAAACGTTCGTTTGTCACCTACCGCCAGCCAAAATATTTCGCGCAAGTTCGGTAATAAACAGCAGGTGAAAATAAAAAGGGCCGCCGCCGGCAGCCCTTTGCAAGTAATGATGGTTTTACTCAACCGTTACCGATTTCGCCAGGTTACGCGGCTGGTCAACGTCAGTGCCTTTGATCAGCGCGACGTGATAAGCCAACAGCTGCAGCGGTACCGTATAGAAGATAGGGGCGATCGTCTCTTCGACATGCGGCATCTCGATGATGTGCATGTTGTCGCTACCGTTGAAGCCGGCTTCACCGTCGGCGAAGACATACAGCTCACCGCCGCGGGCACGAACCTCTTCGATGTTGGATTTCAGTTTTTCCAGCAGCTCGTTATTCGGCGCCACCACAATCACCGGCATTTCCGCATCAATCAGCGCCAGCGGGCCGTGCTTAAGCTCGCCCGCCGCATAGGCTTCCGCGTGAATGTAGGAGATCTCTTTCAGCTTCAGCGCGCCTTCCATAGCGATCGGGTACTGATCGCCGCGGCCAAGGAACAGCGCATGATGCTTATCAGAGAAACGCTCTGCCAGCTGCTCAATACGCTTGTCCTGGGAGAGCATCTGCTCGATACGGTTCGGCAGCGCCTGCAGGCCGTGGACGATATCATGCTCAATGGACGCATCCTGGCCTTTCAATCGCGCCAGTTTCGCCACCAGCATCAGCAGCACCGTCAGCTGAGTGGTAAAGGCCTTGGTCGAGGCCACGCCAATTTCCGTTCCGGCTTTGGTCATCAGCGCCAGATCGGATTCACGCACCAGCGACGAGCCCGGCACGTTGCAGATGGCCAGCGAGCCGAGATAGCCCAGCTCTTTCGACAAACGCAGCGCCGCCAGGGTATCGGCGGTTTCACCCGACTGGGAGAGGGTGATCATCAGGCTATTGCGACGCACCGCGGACTTGCGATAGCGGAATTCCGAGGCGATTTCTACATCGCATGGGACGCCGGCTAATGCTTCGAACCAGTAACGGGAGACCATCCCGGAGTTATAGGAAGTCCCGCAGGCAACAATCTGAATATGTTCAACCTGAGCCAGCATTTCATTGGCGTTCGGCCCCAGCTCGCTGAGATCGATTTCGCCGTGGCTGATACGCCCGGTCAGGGTGTTCTTAATCGCATTTGGCTGTTCGAAAATCTCTTTCTGCATATAGTGGCGATAGATACCTTTATCGCCGGCGTCATACTGCAGATTGGATTCGATCTCCTGGCGTTTCACTTCCGCGCCAGATTTATCGAAAATCACCACCGAGCGGCGAGTGACTTCGGCAATATCGCCCTCTTCGAGGAAGATAAAGCGGCGGGTCACTGGCAGCAATGCCAGCTGGTCGGAAGCGATAAAGTTTTCGCCCATTCCCAGGCCAATCACCAGCGGGCTACCGGAGCGAGCCGCCAGCAGGGTTCCCGGGTCACGGGTATCCATGATCACCGTACCGTAGGCGCCGCGCAGCTGCGGAATAGCGCGCAGCACGGCTTCACGCAAGTTACCACCTTGTTCCAGCTCCCAGTGCACCAGATGGGCGATAACTTCGGTATCGGTCTCGGTGACGAAGACATAGCCGCGAGACTGCAGCAGGGCACGCAGCGGCTCATGGTTCTCAATGATCCCGTTATGGACCACCACAATGTGTTCAGAAACATGCGGATGCGCATTGCTCTCGGACGGTTCGCCGTGCGTCGCCCAGCGAGTATGGGCGATCCCGGTACCACCATGTAACGGCTGCTCTTCTACCGCCTGAGCCAGCATCTGAACTTTACCCAGGCGACGCACGCGGGTCATATGACCTTCGCTGTCGACCACCGCCAGACCGGCAGAGTCATACCCACGGTATTCCAGACGACGTAAACCTTCGAGAAGGATTTCAGCAATATCACGCTGCGCGACTGCGCCAACAATTCCACACATAGTTAAATTTCCTGATAATGGCGATATGCCATGCGTTGTCGCTGACCTGTATTTGCCCGTTTTCCGGGCGCCCCGAGCCTTGTAGAGAGTGGGGTTATTGTTATGGTACTGCCTGCGGACGGGGGTCTATATTGACCCTCTCATCCTGGTTCGCCGGGCGTTGTACACCCCCGGCGACAATTCTGTTCATTTTTTCTTCACCGGACGCTGCCAGCCCTGTTTGTGGACCTGCGGTACGCGGCTCAACACCAGTTCGTTATCGGCGATATTGCGCGTGACGGTGGTCCCGGCGGCGATAGTGACGCCGTTGCCTACCGTGACGGGCGCCACCAGCTGGGTATCCGAGCCGACAAAGACATCATCGCCAATAATCGTTTTATGCTTGTTCGCACCATCGTAGTTGCAGGTGATGGTGCCCGCGCCGATATTAACGTTATCACCGATCTCCGCATCGCCCAGATAGGTCAGATGACCTGCCTTGGAGCCTTTCCCGAGACGCGCTTTTTTCATTTCCACGAAGTTGCCAACGTGGGCGCCTTCCAGCAGTTCGGCGCCCGGGCGCAGACGGGCAAATGGGCCGATGGTGCAGGCAGCCTGCAGCTGGGCATCTTCCACCACGCTATAGGGGCTAATTTCGCAGTCATCGCCGATGGTGCTGTTTTTGATCACGCAGCCGGCGCCGATTTTCACACGATCGCCCAACACCACATTGCCTTCCAGAATAACGTTAGTATCGATCTCCACATCGCGCCCGTGCTGCAGCGTACCGCGCAGATCGAAACGCGCCGGATCGCGCAGCATCACGCCCGCCAGCAGTAATTTTTCTGCCTGCTCAGCCTGGTAGACGCGCTCCAGGCGCGCAAGCTGCAGGCGATTGTTGACGCCTTCGACTTCGCTCAGGCGCTGCGGATGCACCGCGACGATCTCGCGCCCTTCCTGATACGCCATGGCGATGATATCGGTGATGTAGTATTCGCCCTGAGCGTTGTTATTGGTGAGCTTCGCCAGCCAGCGCTTGAGGTCTGCTCCGCCGGCGATCAGGATCCCGGTGTTGATTTCCTGGATCTGGCGCTGCGCCTCGCTGGCATCTTTGTGCTCAACGATACCCGTCACCTGGCCATTTTCACGGGTAATGCGGCCGTAGCCCGTTGGGTCATCCAGCTTCACCGTCAGCAGACCAATGCCACCCTGTGGTTTCGCGGCGCGCAGGCGCTGTAACGTCTCAATCGAGATCAGCGGCACGTCGCCATAGAGCATCAGAATGTCTTCATCATCATTGAAGAAGGGTGCGGCCTGCTGCATAGCGTGTCCGGTTCCGAGCTGCTCAGCCTGCAGCACCCAGTTCAGGTTGTCTTCATGGAGGGTCTGACGCAGCAGATCGCCACCGTGACCGTACACCAGATGCACCGCACATGCGCCTAAATCGTTAGCGGCATCAATGACATGCTGCACCATTGGCTTCCCGGCCAGGGTATGCAGCACCTTAGGAAGATCGGAATACATGCGGGTCCCTTTCCTGCGGCAAGGATAACCACGCTCATCGCACTATTTGACATACTCATCCTGACGGTAGTTAGAACGGAAAGTAAAAGCCTTTCACGTTGAAATTTCTACATATTTTTCATCATAAAACGAGACATGGAGAAAACGCCCAAGCCCGCGGTTATACACCATTTTATGACGCTATTTTTAACCACTGCAAATCAGTTTAACGCTGAAAAAGGGGGGTGGGGAGGGTAATCATTGACTATCTCACTGCTTTTGCTGTTTTTCGCCACCTGAATAAAGCGGCAGAGCGCGGCCCTATTGGCGGAGATTAACAGGAGATGAGCCGACTGAGTGTAAATCAGCCGCAGGCAGGGGAGAGCTGAAGTGATTGGTGGCATCAATAAAATACAAAAGGCCACCGTCAGGTGACCTTCATTTACCGGTTGCACATCGCCAGTGTTGTCGTTTTGATGGGCGATACGTCGTGCAAGCCGGGGAATAGCGCGTGGCTTAGAAGCTCAGTACGCTGAATTTGGCGATGATTTTATGGAACAGTTTCATGATGATTTCCTGACGCAGGTGCAGTTGATAACGCTCTTTTATGTGACATACATCACAAAAATAGAGTCTACGCCTCATCATTTAACTAATCAATAACAATTAAGGGTGGATCCTGTTTTCACTTTATCCGCTCGCCAGCCGCTGGCCATAAAAAAGCCAGCCTGGAAACCAGACTGGCTTTTTACGTTCAAGCCGGTGTTACATCGCTTTTTTGGTCAACTCGATAACGCGCAGTTTAGCGATCGCTTTGGCCAGTTCCGCAGACGCCTGAGCGTAATCCACATCGCCATGGGAGCTCTTAATGTGCTCTTCGGCTTTGCGTTTCGCTTCCAGCGCTCGCGCT
>OIEZ01000187.1_pt1 | contig 9664 bp, 12 predicted proteins | sample 1581941 | NCBI WGS metagenome assembly OIEZ01 (sample SAMN04414078, study PRJEB24778) | human gut metagenome | material: faecal | host: Homo sapiens | reverse complement strand
TTTCGTTGAATGGATTGGCTGACAATCGTTAACCCGGTTTTCGGCAATGCACTCTATATTCCGGAATAGTGTGCTGATATTCTTCTTTTGAGAGATATTTCGAGGTTTTTTCCACTACATATTCGCGGATAGCTATCATGGTGTCCCTTTTCCGTTTCACCTCCTTCAGTTGCTCTTCCACAAGAATGCTCTCATATCTCTCCAAACTATCAGGTATCTGTTCCTCTTCTACTGGATCTTGATTAGCATTTTGATGGTTGCTTTCTTGCGAATATTCGCTTTGTACTTGCTTATTTGTAGTATTACTTGAGATTGTTGTAAAAAGCCCTGCCATTACTTTGCGGAATATGGCAAAGGTCAAAATAAGCATTACCAAAGAGATAATAAAAATGGTGGCATCAAACAGGATGTTGTGATTGAACTTTTCACCGATATTGTATGCGGTGAGTGCCGAGAGTGAAACGATGGCCACTCCAGCCAAACTGCTGATATCAGCTGCTTTCTGAACTTGTATATTATTCTCCATATAGTTGTGATTATTTACAGTTTTATGGCACAAAGTTCAGCACTAATTTTCATATAACCATAAATACTAATAGTTATTGGACTGATATTTACAATAATTATGGTTAGAATATGAATCATACTCAGAAATCATACTCTAACCATATAAAAGAGGCAATAATGACCGTTAATCCTTACGGATCAAGGAAATTTTGTTGCTAGCTTTTCGCTTGTTGCTATCCACCACTTTCATGTATCGTTGGGTTGTGGTGATGCTCTTGTGTGCCATGATGCTTTGGATGGTTCGGATGTCTGTTCCGGCAGCAGCCTGTAAAGTGGCGAATGTCCTTCGATAAGAGTGGAAGGTGATGTTTTTGGTGATACCTGCGGCTCGGATCCACTCTTTCATGGGGTATTGCGTCCAGCATCTTTTCAATTCCTTTGAATACCAGCCCTGTTTTTTCGGGAGAATAACCAATCAATTGCAAGGCTTCATCACTAATGGGGATGATATCTTCTGTCTTTGTCTTTTGAGTGACGGTGTGGACGCATTTTCCTCCGGCAGCAAAGTCCACGATTTCTTCCCATCGCAATGTGAGAATATCGCTGATTCTCAGACTTGTCAGACAAGAAAATAACGAGGCTGTTTTCAGAACAGGTATTTTGCAAGGTGTTTCTGCCAATCTGTACAGTTCATCTACGCTCAGGTAGTCTTTCACTACATCTTCCGGCTCTATCTTCTCCAAGAAATCATTTACATTGGAGTGAATCAACTTGTTGCGATAGAGTATTTTGAGAAATCCTCTGAATGTGGACCAGTAGCCCACAGCCGAATTGCGTGATATGGGACGCTTAGGTTGTCTAAGTTGTTTCGCATTAAGCAGATACTCTCTGAACTTGTTGCATAAGTCCACATCAATTTCCTCGAACGAACATTTTCCACCCACAAAATTGAAGAAATGCAGATATACAAACTCCCATTTTTGGTCGTGCTTGCGGAGTGTCTTCTTATAATAGGCAAGAAAATCTCCTTTCATCTTGCTCTTGTCAAAGAAATCGTACCGCTCATTTACGATGGATTCAAAACGTCGGCATCGGATAGCTTCCGCTTTTTCCGACATGACGGCATTAAAGTTCTGTTCCCGTTGGTTCTTTGGTTCGGCATAGATGTAGATGCCCAAAGATTCATGACGGATTACCTTCATACTTTCTTTGTCGCGATAACCGGGATAATAATCCAAATAGAACGACAACATGTTTTTCTTTAGAGGTCTTGTCCTCAATGTTACAGTTTTACATTCGTGCATAATGATATGTTTTTATAATTGAAAATTAATTTGTTGCAAACCAATACAATGAAATAATGCTGATGACTGCCATTGCTGAAAATGATTCTTGTCTGTGCGGAATAATTCTCAGATACCGGATTTTTCAGCCATCACCTTGTCAAAATCCTCTTTCAACAGGAACATGGACTTTCCGTGATGCATCTTCCGTATCTTGTTATACCTCGCATAATTGTAGACATCATCCCTGCGCAGGCTATATTTTTCCATTGCTTCGGTTACGCTGTAATACATTTCCCGTCGGTCGAAACCTCCGCTTTTGATAATGTCGATATGGTCTTTTGAATATTGGACTTTGCCATAAACAACACGGGACGGGATTTTATGGCGATGTACAAATGAGCATCTGGCATCTTTGCTCATACCATAGATTTCCTCCATTTGCTCCGCACTAATCCATTCCTTTATATTGTCTGCAGCTTTATATTTGGCGAAGAATCTGTCAACTGACAGTTGCTCGTAATAATTGAACCCACCATGACTGATTTTAGGAATGTCGTTTTCACGGCATAGCTTGCAAATGGTTTTCCTGTTCATATGATAAGTTGCCGCAATTTGCTCGGATGAGTAATAACCTTCAGGGATTACAAAGGTTTCTTTTGGCAGGTCGCTTTTCTTTTCCCGTTTCTTGGGTGTATATGTTCCATCACGATGCTCTATATAGACTTTGTCAAACTCGGAACGTAGCACCATTGTTCGGCTTCCTTGCTTGAAGCGTTTGATGTCGTATTTGTTGACATAGTAGCTGATATTAATTTTGGTAAGTCCGTATTTCTCGGTGATTTCATCGTAGGTATAATAGTCAGGATTCAGTTTCTCCTGCTTTTCCTTAATCGCGTCTATATGGGCACGGGAATAATACACCTCGTGGTGGCGGTTGATTCGGGGGATATTGTGCCGCAGGGCAAAGGTGACAACGGCATTACGGCTCATACCGTACTTTTCCATGACCTGCTCCGGGGTATAATAACAGTCCGGATTGATTTCTTCGGCAAGGTCGGCAAAATACTTGTCTATAAGGGTGCGGTTGTAGAATACACGGTTACCTTCTTCAACCTTAGGAATGTTGTATAATTTGCATCGACGATACAGGGTTTTCTTCTGAATTTGGTATTTCTCCAGAATCTCATTGGTAGTGTAATAAAGAACGGTCTGTTTTCTTCCATAACTCCGTTTCTTATAACCGGGTGCATCATCAAACATTTTTTCAATGTCCGATTTGCGGATAATGGTACGCCCACGAAGTTGCAGTGCCCGAATGATACCGGTAGACATGTGCCGATAGATGGTTGCACGGCTAATACCTAAAAGGGTTGCGGTTTCAGCAGGGGAGAGATACAACTTGCTTCCTACGATACCGACTTCCTGCATGGGCTGCTCATTTTGCCGTTCCTCGTATTCCTGTAACCTCTGCTTCCGCTTCTTCTCTTTGTATGCTTTTTCATTGCACGATTTGCTGCAATAGCGTGTTACCATCGTGTGTGCTATAAATGGTTTGCCGCACCACTGGCATTTTCTCTGGATTTCCATATATTAGTCGCCTTTAATTTCTCCTATTTAGTCTCAATGCGTCTCACAATTTCTCACAGCGTCTCACACTGTGTCTTCTATAGCGGTTCCGCTCATTCTCATAGCGTCTCACATCGTGTCCAAGATGTCGCTATGATGAGTGCGAAGTGTCCGCTTAATTGTTCGGCGGTAGAATTATGGTACAAAATAATGCTGGAAATCCGCAACCAGTCAGATTTGACTGAAAACCATATAAAAAGGAAAGCCGCTGGTTATCAGCGACTTTTATTCTAATTAGCTATGATTGTTTATGGTTATTTACAAGCCGTTACTTGCCGATGCAAAAATGCTGAAAGATATTTTGAAGTACCATGTCATTTGTGACCTCACCGGCTATGTCTGAAATGAAGAAAATGCACTCCCGTATATCTTGCGAAAGGAAGTCTCCGGAGATTTGAGAATCAAGTCCGTCTTGTACTCTATGGATTGCTTCAAGTGCTTTGCTTAATGCCTCATAATGTCTTACGTTTGTTACAATAATGTCGTTTTGCGTTACTGTGGGTAAGTGAGCTGCATTAATGAGCATTTTTTGAAGTTCTTCCGTGTTCCCCCGTTGTTTGGCTGATATGAAAATGGACTCTGTATATTCTTTTGAGAAGTCTTTTAGTAAAGTTAGTAAATCCTCCTTTTGCTTTTCTTCGATCAAATCAGCTTTGTTGAATACTGCAATCAGATGTTTTCCTTCGCAACGAGGAATAATTTTTTCAGATAATTGTTCTATTTGAGAAGCAGCATTCACAGAATCTATCATCCAAAGAACAATCTCTGCCTGATCCAGTTTCTGGAAAGTACGTTCAATGCCCAAACTTTCAATTGTATCATTTGTTTCACGGATTCCGGCAGTATCGATGAATCGAAAGGTGACGCCTCCTATATTAATCGTATCTTCGATGACATCGCGCGTTGTTCCGTGAATATCACTGACAATTGCCCTCTCCTCATTCAATAGTACATTCAACAGGGTCGATTTTCCAGCATTTGTCTCACCGATAATGGCAACAGGAACACCATTCTTGATAGCATTGCCTACACTAAACGAATGGACTAGTCGGGAAATAACTTGCTCAATTTCATCGGCCAACTTCCGTAATGCCGAACGGTCGGCAAATTCCACATCTTCCTCACTGAAATCCAGTTCCAGTTCAATCATGGACGTGAAGTTCAGCAACTTGTTACGCAAGTCTGTCAGTTCTTTGCTAAAACCTCCCCGCATTTGACTCATTGCCAAACGGTGGGTCGCGGCAGATGAAGAAGCAATCAGGTCGGCAACAGCTTCTGCCTGACTTAAATCCATTTTCCCATTGAGGAAAGCACGTTGTGTGTATTCTCCCGGTTGAGCCATACGGCAGCCGTTCTTGATGAGTAGTTGCATTACTTGCTGGAGGATATAAGAAGAACCATGACACGTAATTTCCGTACTATTTTCTCCCGTGTAAGAATGAGGAGCACGGAAAAGACTAACGAGTACTTCATCAATGATTTCTTCTCCGTCATAGATACATCCGAAAGTCAGCGTGTATGGCTTTGATCATTAAATAGTTTGCCGGCTTTTGCAGGTTTGAAGATACGGCTAGTGATAGAAATGGCTTCCGGACCGGAAACACGGATGCTTCCGATAGCTCCTCCCTGGGCAGTAGCGATGGCACAAATAGTATCTTGGTTCATTATATTTTCTTTTTGAATGGGCAAAGATAAGGGTTTCTATGTAAAAAACAGAAGATTAGGGACAAGTTGTACTTTATTTGTTCATATTTGTCAGCGTTCAGCAGTGTACACAACAAAATATGCAAAACAAATAACCATGACTATGGAGTCAGTACAAATTTATATTCACTAAATGAAAATGGTGAGATCGTAAGAGAAAATTTGCAAAAGATACTTTCTGTACTTGCTGCGCATCAAATAATTTTGTGGGAATATGATATCCTTACGGGAAAATGCAGTTTTACGGATGATTATTTTCGTACACTTGGATTAAAAGAAACCGGAATTGTTTTTAAGGATATTAATGACTTCTATCGGTTTGCTCATCCTGATGATATGGATGCTTGCCAAAAGTCTTTTGCAGCAATGCTTACCTCGGAATCAAAGACTTCACAGATACGGGTTCGTTGTATCGGAGAACATAAGGAAGTTATTTGGCTCGAAGACCATTTTCTCTCTTATAAAGGAAATGATGAAACACATCCGGATAAACTTCTGGCATATACTGTGAACGTAACTATTCCAAGGAAGTATATGATTTGTTTATTCACAATATCCATGAGTATCGCTCCTTTTGAAGGGAATAAAGTGCTGGCCCTGATTCATGATATCAGTGATCGGATTTGTCGCTCGAGGGAATTGATTGAGACGAAACGGTGGCAGAAGACGCCGATAAGCTAAAGTCTGTTTTTCTAGCAAATATGAGTCACGAGATTCTTTATCCGTGAAAAGCCCGACTTGATATTAATGGATATTCGTATGCCTGTAATGGACGGCATTCAGGCTATGGAAAAGATTTGTACTATGTCTTTTGCGGTACCCATTATCGCTGTAATGGCTTATGCATTTTATACAGAGCAGCAGGCTATTCAGGCAGGATGCAACGCTGTCATATCGAAACCTTATTCCGTGGAAAAACTGAGAGAAACGATAGAATCCTATATTGGTTGATTAATTTTCTGAAAGGGAATCAACATTCCGGAAATTGTAGTGTTATTAAGATAATAATAACACTCTAATTTTGTTGGAATATGAAGGAAGTAAAGAAGGTTGTACTCATCGGAGCGAGTGGTTTTGTTGGCTCAGCTCTTTTGAATGAGACTTTGAACCGTGGCTTTGAAGTGACAGCCGTGGTTCGGCACCCTGAAAAGATAAAGATAGAAAATGAGAGTCTGAAAGTGACGAAGGCGGATGTGTCTTCTCTTGAAGAAGTATACGAAGTTTGTAAAGGGGCGGATGCCGTTATCAGTGCGTTTAATCCGGGATGGAATAATCCCGATATATATGATGAGACAATTAAAGTCTATCTGACTATTATTGACGGAGTGAAGAAAGCAGGAGTCAACCGTTTTCTTATGGTAGGCGGTGCAGGTTCATTGTTTATTGCGCCCGGCTTGCGATTAATGGATTCCGGTGAAGTACCCGAGAATCTTTTGCCCGGAGTAAAAGCTTTGGGAGAGTTTTATCTGAAGTTCCTGACGAAAGAGAAAGAAGTGGACTGGGTGTTTTTCTCTCCGGCAGCGGATATGCGACCGGGAGTACGTACGGGACGTTATCGTCTGGGAAAGGATGACATGATTGTGGACATTGTGGGGAACAGCCATATTTCTGTAGAGGATTATGCGGCCGCCATGATTGATGAACTGGAACATCCGCAACATCATCAAGAGAGATTTACGATGGTTATTGATTAAAGAAAGGAGCGAATCGGTAAACAGTCGGAAATTATATAAGTGAATCAATAAGTGAAGAAGAATGGCTTGAATATATATCACAATGTATAATTCAAGCCATTTCTTATTAAGTGGTTATTATCTTGTTGTTTTTTATATTCTGTCGAGCACCGTTTGAATCAACGTATCAATCGTATTTTTATATCCGGTATTCGCCTCTTTGATAAGGCGGTTGGCTATTACCATGCAGACAGTCATGGCCTTGTGCCCCATTAACCGGCTAAGTCCTGCCAAAGCGGAACTCTCCATTTCGAAATTGGTTATCTTGAAACCTTTGTATTCAAACGCTTCAATTTTATCATTCTGTTTCGGATTCTGCCAACGGAATACGGAGCTCACGTCCCTGCGGACCGAAGAAACCTCCGGCGGCAATTGTCACGCCACGTACCATATCATCCTTCGCAACCCGGTCAATTAATTCTTCGCTGGCATCAATAACATAGGGCGCAGGAGCACACATATTTCCCGACCACCCCATGTGGTTGAGGAAAGCACGTTCGAAAGCCAAGTCGCATACAGCATTGCGTCCGGCATAGAAATTCAATAATCCGTCGAAACCGATAGACTTCTGCGAACATACGAATGTTCCCACCGGTGTATTTGGCTGTAAACCGCCGCACGTACCGATACGTACTAACTCTAACTGCCGGAACTGTTCTTTTTCTTCTCGTGTCTCGAAGTCGATATTGGCTAATGCATCCAGTTCGTTCATTACGATATCGATATTATCGCAACCGATTCCGGTAGAAACGACAGTAATTCGTTTACCTTTATATGTACCCGTGATTGTCTTGAATTCGCGGCTTTCCACTTCGCATTCTTTGTTTTCGAAATGAGAAGCTACGAGTGCCACACGTCCGGGATCACCAACCAGGATAACTTTGTCTGCCAACCATTCAGGTTTTACGTGAAGATGGAATACCGAGCCGTCTTCGTTGATAATCAATTCAGAGGATGGAAAGTACTTTTTCATGTTATTGAAAGGTTTTAGTTTTACAATAAGACTGTATCTATAAATACAAACGCCGGAACCGGATTTAAGTTCGGAAGAGGTATTCTTTCTTTTTCCGCAAGAAAAAAGAGCATACATCTTGGAACAGAATTACGGTAACCGGTCGCGTTTATAATAAATTATTTGCTCAACGGCTGATTACCGGTGTTTCCTGTTACCGGTTTGGCAATATTTTCACGCATGGAAGTATCAGCTTCGATATTTTTCATCCGGTAATAATCCATGATACCCAGATTACCGCTACGGAAGGCTTCTGCCATAGCTTTCGGTACTTCTGCTTCTGCTTCTATTACTTTCGCACGAGCTTCCTGCGCTTTGGCTTTCATTTCCTGTTCGGAAGCGACTGCCATTGCACGGCGTTCCTCTGCTTTTGCCTGCGCAATATTCTTGTCCGCATTAGCCTGATCAATCTGCAAAGCGGCGCCGATGTTCTTACCTATGTCAATATCCGCAATATCGATAGACAGGATTTCGAAAGCCGTTCCTGCATCCAATCCCTTGCGAAGCACGAGTTTGGAGATAGAATCCGGATTTTCGAGTACTGACTTATGATTTTCGGAAGAACCGATAGACGAAACAATACCTTCGCCTACACGGGCAAGAATCGTATCTTCACCTGCACCACCGACCAACTGGCGGATATTGGCACGTACGGTAACACGTGCTTTGGCTATCAACTGGATACCGTCTTTAGCAACAGCCGTAACGGGAGGTGTGTCGATAACTTTCGGGTTTACAGACATTTGCACGGCTTCGAATACGTCACGACCTGCAAGGTCGATAGCGGTAGCCATTTGGAAAGGTAGCTCGATATTCGCTTTCGATGCGGATACCAGCGCATGAACAACCTTTTCAACGTGTCCTCCGGCCAAATAGTGGGCTTCCAACTCATCGCGGGTGATGTTTTTCAATCCCGCTTTGTGGGCTTCAATCATTCCCGGCACGATGATATACGGCGGAACGTTACGTATACGCATTAGAAATAGTTGTATCAGTGAGATGTTGACTCCCGATACTTTTGCCGACAACCAAAGGAAGAACGGCACGTAATGGAAAAATATTATCAGGAAGATAATACCTCCGGCTATCAGAAAGATAGGCAAGTAGAAAGATGATTCCATTGATGTTTTTATTAAGTGAATATTATTTTCTGTGTTTCTCAACCATAATTGTACCGTCGGTGATACGGCTTACGATAATCGGCGTCTTTTCGTTGAGGAAGCCATCTATCGACTTCACCTCCACGATGTTTCCGTTGATTTCTGCATAACCGATTTGTGCCAGGCGGGTGGTACTGATACCGGTATCGCCTACCTTTACGCTATCCTCTGCACTACGGTCTACCTTAGAATCAATATCTTTTTTCAGAGCCAGTTTGTCGTAGCATTTTCGACCGCATGAACCAGACGAGCGACCCGATACAGGCTACTCCTGATATTCCCAAGGTAATGAATCCCGCTGCCATACCTAGATTGGCAAATGCATAGTAATTGGCATAAATGATGCAAACCAGTGCAGAGATTCCTGCCAGACTAATACCGGGTATGACAAACAGTTCTACCAGAAACAGTATTACTGCGGCGATAATGAGAACGGTGATAATAAGTATATCCATAGTTCAGAGTTATTATTATTTTGTTTTTTCCGCGTTTCGTACATTTATTTCAAGAGCATCCAGTTCGCCGGACATTTTGCAATATTCTCTTTTCCAAATCAAGAATGGCCGGAGTCAATATTGTTTTTTCCTGTTTATTGCCGGTTTGCATAACGTAGCCGCATGCTATTGAGTTTTTCTT
>OIEZ01000186.1_pt1 | contig 9706 bp, 10 predicted proteins | sample 1581941 | NCBI WGS metagenome assembly OIEZ01 (sample SAMN04414078, study PRJEB24778) | human gut metagenome | material: faecal | host: Homo sapiens | reverse complement strand
CCGACAAAGGCCACCGAAAGCGCCGACAGAATGCTGATCCGCAGCAGCGTGGTCAGGCGCAGGCGGCGAACGTTAATACCAAAACTGATGGCCCGGTCCTCGCCCAGCCGCAGGGCGGTCAGCTTCCGGGTTGAGGTAGGTGACGATGCCGATGGAGTTGTAGACGTAGCCTTCACATACCGCTTTATTGGCGGTGATGCCGTTAACGCATTTCTCCAGCAGGTTGTAGCAGGCGTTGGTCAGGATATGTATGGATTCGAACATCGCCTGGCCGATCACCGGCTCCATCACGTTCAGCTGCAGCTGCCCGGCTTCGGAGGCCATGGTCACCGTGGTGTCGTTGCCGATGACTTTAAAGCAGACCTGGTTGACCACCTCCGGCACTACCGGGTTAACCTTCGCCGGCATAATAGAGGAACCCGCCTGCAGCTCCGGCAGGTTGATTTCGTTGAGGCCTGCGCGTGGACCGGAAGAGAGCAGGCGCAGGTCGTTACAGATCTTGGACAGTTTCACCGCCAGGCGTTTCAGCGAGCTGTGAACCATGACGTACGCCCCGCAGTCCGAGGTGGCTTCAATCAGATCTTCCGCCGGAACGACCGGTAAGTTGCTCACTTCCGCCAGCTTCTGCACCGCCAGCTGTTGATAGCCGTCCGGGGTGTTGAGGCGTGTACCGATGGCGGTGGCGCCGAGGTTCACCTCCAGCAGCAGCTCCGCAGTGCGCAGAATACTTTTGGTCTCTTCATTAAGCAGCACATTGAAGGCATGGAACTCCTGGCCGAGGGTCATCGGCACCGCGTCCTGCAGCTGGGTGCGGCCCATTTTGAGAATGTCCTGGAACTCCACGGCTTTCGCCTGGAAGCCTTCGCCCAGCTGTTTAATCGCATCGATTAACTTCAGGATGGAGGCATACACCGCGATGCGGAATCCGGTCGGGTAGGCATCGTTGGTGGACTGGCATTTGTTGACGTGATCGTTTGGGTTCAGGTACTGGTATTCGCCTTTCTGATGGCCCATCAGCTCGAGGCCGATGTTCGCCAGGACTTCGTTGGTGTTCATGTTTACGGAGGTGCCGGCCCCGCCCTGGAAGACATCGACCGGGAACTGGTCCATGCATTTGCCGTTATTGAGGACTTCGTCACAGGCGGCGATAATCGCATTTGCCGCGCTTTTGGGAATGGTCTGCAGCTCCTTGTTCGCCAGCGCGGCGGCTTTCTTCACCATCACCATGCCGCGCACGAATTCTGGTATGTCGCTGATTTTGCTGTTGCTAATGTAGAAGTTTTCAATCGCTCGCAGAGTATGAACGCCGTAGTAAGCGTCCGCGGGAACTTCCCTGGTGCCCAACAGATCTTCTTCGATACGAATGTTGTTTAACATGTGAACCTTCTTTTCAAGCTGCCAATGAATTCACCAAATACACAGAATATCCAGGATTCAGTATATTTTCTGGCCGACGATTATTTCCTTAACCGGCCTGGTGCCCAAGATCATATGCTGATGATAGCGAATATCAGTAAGCTTGATCACTTATTACATCGCGGGTGTGAGAAGATTTATTAATCTGTGAAATGGGTCACCGCTTTCCTATTGCTGGAAAAAATAAGCATTTCCGCTGATTGAAAAGCCGCGCAGCATCCCCATCTTAGTGGGATGCGATCAGCAAATTGATGATTACGGGGGCTGAGCTCAGCGCCCGTTAGATGAAGGAGACGCCGGTGCGTTGGATTCCGTTTATTGCCTTTTTTCTTTACGTTTACATTGAGATATCGATCTTTATTCAGGTCGCGCACGTGCTGGGCGTCTTTATGACCCTAATCCTGGTGATCTTTAGCTCGGTGGTAGGGATGTCGCTGGTGCGTAACCAGGGCTTCAAAAATTTCCTGCTGATGCAGCAGAAGATGGCCGCAGGCGAGAGCCCGGCGGCGGAGATGATCAAGAGCGTTTCACTGATTATTGCCGGTCTGCTGCTGTTGCTCCCGGGGTTCTTACCGACTTCCTTGGCCTGCTGCTGTTACTGCCGCCGGTGCAGAAGCACCTGACGATGAAGCTGATGCCGCATTTGCGCTTCAGCCGGATGCCGGGCGGCGGCTTTAGGCGCCGGGACTGGGCGGTGGAGAGACCTTCGAAGGGGAATTCCAGCGCAAGGACGAACAGCGCGACCGTCTGGACCATAAGGACGATCGCCGCGATTAACTTTTATCGGCCCGGTCAGCAGACGCGACCGGGCCGCTTTCTTATTTGCGCCTATACGCTGCCTGTTGTCGCCAGCTTGCGTCTCGGTAAAAACAACCACAGCGCCGCCAGCATCACCAGCGCGTACAGACTCTTCCAGCCGACCATCGCCAGCAGCAGCAGACAGAGAATGCTGCCCACCACCGCCAATAGCCGATAGCGCCCGCGCAGCAAACGACAGCCGGCCAGCATGCACAGCAGATAGATCATGATGAAAATGCCGTTGGCATAGACGATCAGCGCGTCCAGGTTGATATCGAGCAAATAGATACACAGGGTGCTGACCACGCAGGAGCCCAGCACGGCGTTGAGGGCGTTGCGCGGGATCTGCCGCGGCGACAGCCTCGCGAGGTAGCTCTGCGGCTTATGCTGCGCCTGCGACCAGACCAGGCGGGCGAAGCTCTGAATATAGATGTTAAGGCTGGCGAAACAGGCGAGATAGCCGATGACGCAGGCCACCCACAGCGCTTCGACGCCGAACAGGCGGACCACGATATTCGGTAAAGACGCGGCCGCCGCCATCTCCTCGCCAAACGCGTGGAAGTGCAACACCAGCACGGTACAGGCCCAGTAGACCGAGCCGGCAAGCAGCAGGCCTATCATCAGCGCGCGGGGAAAATCGCGCTCGGGATGTTTAAACTCCGAGGCGAGATGGGCAAAGGCTTCCAGCCCGACAAAGCACCAGAACATCACCGACAGCGCGGAGAAGAGCTGGCCGCGGTCGATCGCCGCCGGGGCGGGGAAGGGGATTTGCGCCGGGCTTATTCCGCCGCGCCACCAGACGGCGACGATCAGCGCGACAATCAGCACGGCAACCAGGGTCTGCAGGTTGGCGCTGGAGCTGGCGCCACGCGAACCGATCCACCAGACGATGGCCAGGGTGCCCAGCTCCGCCAACAGTAGCTGCGCATCATGCCAGCCGAACAGCGCCTGGCCGAAGCCAGTGGCGATATGCAGCGCGGCGGGGAGCCCGACCGGGATAACCGATAAAAACAACCAGCCGGTGACGCTGGCCAGACGTGGGCCAAAGGCCATATCGACAAAGTGGGCCACGCCGCCCGCGCTGGGGAAATGGCGGCCCAGCAGGGCGAAGACGATGGCAATCGGAAAACAAGGAGGATGAGCAACGGCCATGCCCACAGGCTGTTATCGCCAGCGACCAGCGCCGCAAGCGCCGGGACGCGAAAACGCCAGTGCCCAGCAGTGAGGTGGAAAGCAACCCGACTCCCTGTCCCACGCCCTAACTCCTGTTTTAAACCACTCATGATTCCATCCTGCGCCAGTAAAAAGAAAGAGAGTATCACAATCGCTTTTCCTTATGACCGGTTGCCCGGTGACGCCGCTTTTTGCGTGCCAGCGCAAAGGTAAAAATTTTTTTTTTTTTTTTTTTAATTTTGCCCTTGAAGCCGGAAATGGCCATCCCCATCCTCTCTCTGCACTAGCCGGTAAACCGCGTTCGGCCCGGCGTCACCCATAACTGATAATGACTTTCTCGAAGGAGAGCTATCAATGAGTATTCGTCCGTTACATGATCGTGTGATCGTCAAACGTAAAGAAGTTGAAACCAAATCTGCAGGCGGCATCGTTCTGACCGGTTCTGCGGCAGCTAAATCAACTCGTGGCGAAATCATCGCTGTCGGTAAAGGCCGCATTCTGGAAAACGGAACTGTGCAGCCGCTGGACGTTAAAGTTGGTGACATCGTGATTTTCAACGATGGCTACGGCGTGAAGTCTGAGAAGATCGACAACGAAGAAGTGCTGATCATGTCCGAAAGCGACATCCTGGCAATTGTTGAAGCGTAATTCGCACGACCCTGAACGAATTTGAGGAATAAAAGAAATGGCAGCAAAAGACGTAAAATTCGGTAACGACGCTCGTGTAAAAATGCTGCGCGGCGTAAACGTACTGGCAGATGCAGTTAAAGTGACCCTGGGCCCGAAAGGCCGTAACGTGGTTCTGGACAAATCCTTCGGCGCGCGACCATCACTAAAGATGGCGTTTCCGTTGCTCGTGAAATCGAACTGGAAGACAAGTTCGAAAACATGGGTGCGCAGATGGTGAAAGAAGTTGCCTCTAAAGCGAACGACGCGGCAGGCGACGGTACCACCACCGCAACCGTGCTGGCTCAGGCTATCGTGAACGAAGGCCTGAAAGCTGTTGCAGCAGGCATGAACCCGATGGATCTGAAACGTGGTATCGACAAAGCTGTCATTGCCGCCGTTGAAGAACTGAAAGCGCTGTCCGTACCGTGCTCTGACTCTAAAGCGATTGCTCAGGTTGGTACCATCTCCGCTAACTCCGACGAAACCGTCGGTAAACTGATCGCGGAAGCGATGGATAAAGTCGGTAAAGAAGGCGTGATCACCGTTGAAGACGGTACCGGTCTGGAAGACGAACTGGACGTAGTTGAAGGTATGCAGTTCGACCGCGGCTACCTGTCTCCGTACTTCATCAACAAGCCGGACACCGGTGCCGTTGAGCTGGAAAGCCCGTTCATCCTGCTGGCTGATAAAAAAATCTCCAACATCCGCGAAATGCTGCCGGTTCTGGAAGCCGTAGCGAAAGCGGGCAAACCGCTGGTTATCATCGCTGAAGACGTTGAAGGCGAAGCGCTGGCGACCCTGGTGGTTAACACCATGCGCGGCATCGTTAAAGTGGCTGCGGTGAAAGCACCGGGCTTCGGCGACCGTCGTAAAGCCATGCTGCAGGATATCGCTACTCTGACCGGCGGTACCGTTATCTCTGAAGAGATCGGTATGGAGCTGGAAAAGCAACTCTGGAAGACCTGGGCCAGGCGAAACGCGTGGTTATCAATAAAGACACCACCACCATCATCGATGGCGTTGGCGAAGAGTCCGCAATCCAGGGCCGTGTTGCTCAGATCCGTAAGCAGATCGAAGAAGCAACCTCCGACTATGACCGTGAAAAACTGCAGGAACGTGTCGCTAAACTGGCTGGCGGCGTGGCAGTAATCAAAGTCGGTGCAGCTACCGAAGTTGAAATGAAAGAGAAAAAGCACGCGTCGACGACGCCCTGCACGCAACCCGTGCTGCGGTTGAAGAAGGCGTGGTGGCTGGCGGCGGCGTAGCGCTGGTTCGCGTTGCTGCGAAACTCGCTGGCCTGACCGGTCAGAACGAAGATCAGAACGTCGGTATCAAAGTTGCGCTGCGCGCAATGGAAGCGCCGCTGCGTCAGATCGTGTCCAACGCCGGTGAAGAGCCGTCTGTTGTTGCTAACAACGTGAAAGCTGGCGACGGTAACTACGGTTACAACGCAGCAACTGAAGAATACGGCAACATGATCGACTTCGGTATCCTGGACCCAACCAAAGTGACCCGTTCTGCTCTGCAGTACGCGGCATCCGTGGCTGGTCTGATGATCACCACCGAGTGGCATGGCTGACCGACCTAGCCGAAGGCGACGCGCCTGACTTAGGTGCTGCTGGCGGTATGGGCGGGCATGGGCGGTATGGGCGGCATGATGTAATCGTGCGCTCTACGGCATAAAAAAGCAGAAACCCCTGGCCAGCAATGGCTGGGGGTTTTTCTTTTGGTGCGCTTTTTAGTATAAGGCTTATACATAAATCATTTAAGCTGTATCAGAGCGGCAAGCACCTTCGTATCGGAAGCGACTGACAACGCGACCGGGTAAGGAATGAAAGCGGCTCATGCCGACGCAGTTTGAAGGATGACAGGTTTACATCCGGGCCAGTGCGTCCAGCTCATCGATCATGGGGAATAACATGCAGGTAAAATATTTAGCAGGGATTGCCGGCGCAGCCTTACTGTTAGCAGGTTGCAGTTCCAGCAATGAATTAACCTCTGCCGGCCAGAATGTGCGTTTTGTACAGGAGAAGCCGGGTGCAGAGTGTCAGCTGTTAGGGACCGCGACGGGTAAACAGAGCAACTGGCTCTCCGGCCAGAATGGCGATGAGGGTGGTTCCATGCGCGGTGCGGCAAACGCTCTGCGTAACCAGGCGGCAGCGATGGGCGGCAACGTGATCTACGGCGTCAGCAGCCCGACGCAGAACCTGCTGTCGAGCTTTGTACCTACCGACAGCGAAATGAACGGCCAGGTTTATAAGTGCCCGAACTGATGCGTGACGCCTCTCTCTGCGAGCGCGGAGAGAGGCGTGGCCGCTAGATGAGGATCAGGCGCTAAGCTCCGCTTTCTTCTCCAGATAGAAGGCGTGCAGAGGACGCAGGCACTCTTCCAGACTGAGCATTCTTCCCGGCTGGGAAGGGATAATGGTACTGAAGATCTGGCATGGCGCCAGCTCCGCGTGCATCGCCTTGAGCTTGGGGCTTTTCTCGATAAGCTGCATCACGATGTTGTTTTCCAGTTCAGACAGATGCGGTACGCTGGTTTTGACTACCGCACCGGAGACAATTTTCTTCCCTTCCTCCGTCTCGCAGCAGTACAGTACGCCCAGGTAATGGGAAAACAGGTTCAACTTCCACTCTTCCTGAGGATACTGTTGATAATCAATATTGGGCTGGGTGGTTAAGTCCACGGTGTAGCACATTAAAAAATCCATATTTGAGCTTAAGTATTGGATTAGTGTTTGATCGCCTACTGTTTTTAATGCTTGCTGAATACCTATTATCAGGGCTTCTACTTGCCTGTCGTCAATACATAAAGTACTAATCTGTTCATCCTGGAACACCAGAATTAGCGTTGATTCTGTTTCGCCTGGTTTGAGCGTAATGGACACAATACGACGCTCTGGGGACGGTTGTTGTAATTCAACCATATCTATAGCGGGAATATTTGCAACAAGTGTCTCATTATAAGCGATAAGCTCGTCTTTATAAGCCTCTCCTTGATCTTGAAAACGCTGCAAAATTAAAGCCATTCTGCTCTGCAGTATCAGAAGCAGATCGGCAAGTACAGGAGCCTGCAGATAATAAATCTGACAGGGACCATTCTCTTTCTTAATCTTCAGCAATAGTGCTAAAAAACGCTCTTCAAAAGTAATTCCTGCAGTATTAAAACCAATAAACGTTCCTTGCATAATCTTCTCCTTTATTAAGCAGTAGTCATCGACTTCGATTGTGATAGATCGATAACGCGATCGGCGGATGCAATTGTTGATGGCCGGTGCGCGACGATAATCCGGGTAATACTTAACGATGAAATAGACTGATTGATAACCGACTCATTTCTGAGGTCCAGGTGACTGGTTGCCTCATCCATAAATAAAATACTCGGTTTACGATACAACGCACGGGCGATGAGGATACGCTGCTTTTGCCCACCGGATATACCTAATCCCAGTTCGCCGACGATAGTTTCATACCCCATGGCCATCTTCATTATTTCGTCATGAATATTACAACGCTTGGCACACTCCATACAAAATCAAGGTCACGTTGTCATCAAAACCACTAATATTATCGATAAGTGAACCAGAAAAGAGACGGTCTTCCTGGAGTACGCAGGCGATCCCAAGGCGGTAGTTATTTAAACCAATCTTCTTAATCTCCAGGTTATCAGCGAGTATTTCACCGGAGTCAGGTGAGAGCAACCCGCACATGACTTTTAAAAGTGTGGTTTTGCCAACCCCGGACGGGCCAATTAACGCGACTGACTCTCCAGGAGCAATGGTTATGTTCAGATTAGTAAAAATAGGTTGTGAAAAAGGATCGTATTGATAACTAAGATTCCTTACTTCAAGTTGTACACCAGTATTTTCTGTGAAAACACGTCGAGAAGGCAGCTCTTTTTCTGGTTCACTAAACGCGATCTCGGAAAGACGTTCATTGTGGAGTGATAGCATTCTAAGCTGCATCACTAAATCAATGAGATTAGATGCACGCTGAGAAAACTGGCCCCGATAGGCGTTAAATGCCATAAACATACCGAGCGTCATTTCATTATCAATAACCATTATTGCACCCAGCCACAGTACAGCGACCTGATCGATAGAGGTGATAAAGGTATTAATTCCACCATACATCATATCAAAACGAGTTTGCTTTATACCTGCGTTGCTGGCATCAACGTTAAGATTGAGCCAATGCTGTGATCGACGTCCTTTTAAATTCAGGGCTTTAATGGTAGCGATGCCGTAAAGTGACTCCATAAAGTGGGAATTTGCACGTGCACCCTTGACGACCTGTTCTTCCGTAACGCGACGATAAAACCCATAGGTTGCGAAGCGCATAATCGCATAGCAAACGGTAAAACCAACGACGACCCAGACTAACCAACCACCGTATAAGGTCAGCATTACCAGTAAGCCGATCGTCATTATGGAATCAATGATACCGGTGACGATACTATTGGTAAATATTGAGCGAATGGTATCCAGAGACGAGAAACGAGACTGAATATCACCTAAATGCCTTTTCTCAAAAAAGGATAATGGCAAACTTGCTAAATGGTCGAACAGCGTTGTTTTCCATTGAATATTTGTCAGCGTATTTAGTGTCAAAGAAGTCCATGCTCGTAGCATACTAATAAAAGTACGAAACAGAGTGAAAAATATCAAACCAATACAAATAACAGAAAGCAAGCTTTCATCGTGAGCCATGATAACATGGTCAGTGACTAACTGTGTACCAATGGGTAACAGGAGGCCGATAGCTTCAACAACAACCGAAAATGCAAAAATCTTAATTAGCGCCGATTTTAAGCCAACAATTTTATGCATTAAATCCAGGAGTCGTAACCGGGATTTGGCTTCTTCTTGTTGGAAATTATGATCGGGCCACAGTTCAAGTGCAACGCCGGTAAAATTGTTGGACATCTCACTGATGCCGATGATTCGTTTACCCAACGAAGGATCGTGAATGATAAATCCGTTTTTTCTTACTTTCGTAAGAACGACATAGTGATTCATTCCCCAGTGAATAACACAGGGTAGTTTAAGTTGCTTAATTTCATCGAGGTCGAGAGCTAACGCTCGGCTTTTTAGACCGGCATGCTCTGCAGTTTTGCTTAGAGACATCAGTGAGGAGCCCTGTGAGGGGCTACCAAACCGCTGACGGAAATTGAACAAATCGATATTCAGCCCGTAATAACCGCAGACCATTGCCAGACAGGCAATGCCACATTCTGATGATTCAGATTGTAGAATAACGGGCGTTTTGTTAATCAGAGAAAAATTCAACTTTGCAACAACGGTTTTAAATAGTTCGTTAGTCATTGATCGGCCCAGTAATGCTTTGAGTTATCTTATACACAGGGGTAAACATCCACATATAGAGTGGGCGCTCTTCCAGAAATACAACAGCTTGAGCCTTGAGGCCATTTGAAAGCGAAAGTGTTTTGCCATTATATTCAAAGGTTTTGTTTTCAATTTTCACAATGGTTTTATAGAGCGCCAGTTCCTGCTGATTGGTGCCGTCAGTGACGTTCGTATACTCAGACATTTCCTGTCTTGATGTTGGGACCGAAGATATTGAAAGTATCTTTCCAGGGAATTGACCAAATTTATCGGCTGGAAAAGCATCATAACGAATATTAATA
>OIEZ01000185.1_pt1 | contig 9713 bp, 12 predicted proteins | sample 1581941 | NCBI WGS metagenome assembly OIEZ01 (sample SAMN04414078, study PRJEB24778) | human gut metagenome | material: faecal | host: Homo sapiens | reverse complement strand
AAAAAAAACGCTCGGGCCAGACCTGCGGCTGGCCTTTATCGCCAGCGATATCGACACCTCCTCGGCGCTGCGCCTGCGGCTTAACGCCGGCAGCCAGTGGGTGAGCCATCTGCTGCAGGATCTGACGCTGGCCTGTCTCACCGATGAGGCGTTTATCGCCTCGATGACGGAAACCCGCCGTCACTATCACCAGCAGAATGAGAAACTGGCGGCAGCGCTAGCCCGGCACGGCTACAGCCATGCTACGCCTGGCGATGGCCTTAATTTCTGGCTGCCGCTGCCAGCGGCGAGCCAGCCCTACGCCTTACGCCTGGCCCGCGCCGGCTGGCTGGTCCGGGAGGGGGAATATTTGGTGTCCGAACACCTGCGCACGGGCTGCGCCTGTCGCTGGGCCGTCTGAGTGACGCTGAGATTTCCCGCCTGGCGGCTGATATTCGCGCTGGTCTTAAACCAACCCTGATGCAGGCCGTATCAATTCGGCATGTTGAAGCATCGTGCCGCACAGGTGAGTGATGGCAGCTGCCGATAAATTAATGAAAAAGCAAACGAAAGCAGGCACAGTCTTACCTGCATACCCTGCTCGCCCGGACGAATAAAACAGTCCCGGTGGCGGACAAATCGCTCACAAGAAGGAGCACCAGAGATGCATCACACTGACCTGGCACTGAAGGCGGTCATTGAAGCCTGCGACCGCGCTATCTCGCAGGAAGATTACGATACCCTGATGGGCTATTACGCGGAAGACGCCGCGCTGGTCGTCAAACCGGGCATGGTGGTCAGAGGGAAAGAGAATATCCGCAAAGCCTTTATCGCCATTGCCGACTATTTCCAGCACCGACTGGTGGTGACTCAGGGGAAAATGGAGGTTATTGAAGGCGGCGGCAATGCGCTGGTGATTATGGAGACCCGGCTGGATATCCCGACGGCGGACGGGATATCCCAGGTCACACGGCGCGCCACCTATGTCTTTCAGAAGCAGGGCGAGCGCTGGCTGTGTACGGTCGATAACTCCTACGGCACCGACCTGCTTGATGATTAAATGCCAGCCCCCTGGCTAAAATGTTCTTCGCCGAACACGCCGGTGGAAAGGTAACGATCGCCGCGATCGCAGACGATCGCCACCACCACCGCGCCTGGATTTTCGCGGGCGATACGTAACGCCCCGGCTACCGCGCCGCCAGAGCTAACGCCGCAGAAAATGCCTTCCCGCACCGCCAGTTGACGCATGGTGTTCTCGGCATCCTGCTGATGAATATCCAGCACCGCATCCACCAGCGAAGCGTTAAAGATCCCCGGCATATACTCTGCCGGCCAGCGACGGATCCCGGGAATACTGCTGCCCTCTTCCGGCTGCAGGCCGACAATGGCCACCGGTTTACTCTGTTCGCGCAAAAAGCGCGATACGCCGGTAATGGTGCCGGTGGTCCCCATGCTGGAGACAAAGTGGGTGATACGTCCCGCGGTCTGCTGCCAGATTTCCGGCCCGGTGGTAGTGTAGTGGGCGTAGGGGTTATCCGGGTTGTTAAACTGATCGAGCAGTTTGCCCTCTCCGCGTTGCGCCATCTCAAGAGCCAGGTCGCGGGCCCCCTCCATTCCCTGCTCTTTGGTGACCAGAATCAGCTCGGCGCCGTAGGCACGCATCGCCGCCCGGCGCTCCTGGCTCATGTTGTCGGGCATCAGCAGCTTCATATGATAGCCTTTCAGCGCGGCGATCATCGCCAGCGCGATACCGGTGTTGCCGCTGGTCGCTTCGATCAGCACGTCGCCGGGCTGAATTTCGCCGCGCTTTTCCGCTTCGACGATCATCGACAGCGCGGCGCGGTCTTTCACCGAGCCTGCCGGATTATTGCCTTCGAGTTTGACCCAAACTTCACTGCCGTTGTCCGGACCCAGACGCTGAAGCTTGACCAGAGGGGTATTGCCGATGGTGTGTTCGAGTGTATTCACGATTTTTACTCAATAAAAAAGCCGGGTTGCGCTTCGCTTACCCGGCCTACAAGACGCGTAAAATTCCAGGCCCGGAAAGCGTAGCCTTACCGGGCGATAGACCTGCTCAATAAGCTATCAGGCCGACTCCGCCAGAGCAAGCTCGCCGCGCGGCTCGATACGCTCGGTACCGTTATACAGGCGCGCGTTTTGCAGGCCAACGAACAGCCGTTCGCCGCGGGACGGGGCCTCATCGCCTGCCAGCACCACGCTCAGCGGTTCGTCATACCACCCCAGAGGCTGAACGACTAATTGGGTGTAGTGCCTTTCGGGCTGGCTTCCAGCACCTGCACCGGCAGCGGGGAATCCAGGCTGGTCCGGCGGCTGATGTCCACTTCCCACGGACGCAGGAACAGATCCACCGGCCCCTGGTATGTTGGGGTATAGCCTAACGGCCAGCGGTGCGCGCCAACGTGGAACTGTCCACCGCGGATAATGCCCTGTAGGCGGTTTACTTCGCCCATAAACTCCAGTACGAAACGGGTCGACGGTTCACGCCACACGCGCTCCGGGGCATCGGCTTGTTCGATGTTGCCCTGACTCATCACCACCACCCGGTCAGCAACTTCCAGCGCCTCTTCCTGATCGTGGGTGACGAACACGCTGGTAAATTTTAACTCTTCATGCAGCTGACGCAGCCAGCGGCGCAGCTCTTTACGCACCTGCGCATCCAGCGCGCCGAAGGGTTCATCCAGCAACAGAATTTGCGGCTCCACCGCCAGGGCGCGCGCCAGCGCCACACGCTGCTTCTGGCCGCCGGACAGCTGCGCCGGATAGCGATCCGCCAGATGAGCTAGCTGCACCATCTCCAGCAGTTTGGTCACCTTGGCTTTGATCGCCGCCGCATTGGGTCGTTCACGGCGCGGCAGCACGGTCAGGCCAAAAGCGATGTTATCGAACACCGTCATATGGCGGAACAGCGCATAGTGCTGGAAGACGAAGCCCACTTTACGGTCGCGGGCGTGCATCCGGCTGACGTCGGTGCCGTGGAAGCGGATATGACCGCTGGTCTGATGCTCCAGCCCGGCGATAATCCGCAGCAGGGTAGTTTTCCCGGAGCCGGAAGGCCCCAGCAGCGCGACCATTTGTCCGGAAGGGATATCCAGCGAGATATCATTCAGCACCTGGGTGCGACCAAACGATTTCTTAATATTGGCAATCTCAATGCTCATGATTTCCCTCCTGTTGCGCGCGTTTTTCCTGATTGGCCAGACGCCATTGCAACATACTCTTTAAAAACAGGGTCAGAATAGCCATTAACGTCAGCAGGGCCGCGGCGGTAAACGAGCCGACGGTGTTGTAATCCTGCTCCAGTAATTCAATTTGCAGCGGCAGCGACAGCGTTTCTCCGCGGATCGAACCGGAGACCACCGACACCGCGCCGAATTCGCCGATGGCGCGGGCGTTGGTCAACACCACGCCGTACAGCAGCGCCCAGCGAATATTGGGCAACGTCACCCGGCGGAACATCTGCCATCCGGAAGCCCCCAGCAATACCGCCGCCTCATCTTCATGGCTGCCCTGACTCATCATCACCGGCACCAGCTCACGCACCACAAACGGACAGGTGACAAAGATCGTCGCCAGCACCATGCCCGGCCAGGCGAACATGATTTGCAGATTATGTGCATCAAGCCAGCCGCCCAGCGGACCGTTAGAGCCGTAGAACAGCAGATAAACCAGACCCGCGACCACTGGCGAGACGGCGAACGGGATATCCAGCATCGTCAACAGCAGCTGGCGTCCCGGGAACGTAAAGCGCGTGACCAGCCAGGCCAGCAAGGTCCCGAACACCAGATTCACCGGCACGGTAATCAAGGCGATCATCACCGTCAGCCAGATGGCGTGCAGCATGTCCGGGTTCGCCAGGTTTTCCAGCACCGGCATCAGCCCTTTGCTGAAGGCCTGGATAAAGATATAGAGCATCGGCACCACGAGGATGAAGGCGGAGACCACCATCCCGACGCCAATCAGAAACCATTTCCCCCAGTTGATGCGGGGCGCGTCGTAGCGTTTCAATTGAGTAACTTCCGCCATTAGTGACCTACCACACGTCGACCAAAGCGACTCTGCAGGGTATTGATGGAAAACAGTAGCAGCAGTGAGGCGGCCAGGACCACCGAGGCGATGGCGCTCGCCGCCGGATAGTCAAACTCCTGCAGACGAATAAAGATCATCAGCGAGGTCACTTCCGTCTTCCACGCGATATTGCCGGCGATAAAAATCACCGCGCCAAACTCGCCGAGGCTGCGGGTAAACGACAGAGCAATGCCCGCCAGCAGCGCCGGCGACAGCTCCGGCAGCACAACTTTGCGGAAACTCTGCCAGCGCGTCGCCCCCAGCGTTTCCGCCGCTTCCTCATACTCGGGTCCCAACTCCTCCAGCACCGGCTGCACAGTACGTACACGAACGGGATGCTGGTGAAGGCCATCGCCACGGCGATGCCGAGCCAGGTATAGGTGACTTTAATATCGAACTTCGCCAGCCATTCCCCGTAAATACCGTTCACCGAAAACAGCGAGGCCAGGGTCAGACCGGCTACCGCCGTCGGCAGCGCAAACGGCAGGTCCATTAAGGCATCCAGCAGCGTGCGGCCCGGAAAACGATAGCGAGTGAGGATCCAGGCCATCAGCAGACCAAAGACGCCGTTAAAAATAGAGCTACAACGACCGACAGCAGCGTCACCTTATAGGCCGCCACCACCTGCGGGTTGGTGATCACATCCCAGTATTGCGCCCAGCTCATCTGCGCCAGCTGCATCACCAGCGCGCTGAGCGGTAATAACAAAATCAGACAGACAAACAGCAGGCTGGTGCCGAGGCTCAGGGTAAAGCCCGGCAGCACGCGCTTGGACGACACAGCAAACATTACTTACGCCCCGCCGCCAGCAGTTTGTCCAGTTCGCCGCCGCTGGCGAAGTGGGTTTTCATCACCTCAGGCCAGGAGCCAAACTTGTCCTCTACGCGGAACAGCTCGGTCTGCGGGAATTTATCCTTCAGGGCGTCCATCACTTTCGGGTTGTTTACCCGGTAGTAGTAGTCGGTAATGATGGTTTGCGCCTGCGGGCTGTAGAGCCAGTTCAGGTAGGCTTTCGCCGCCTTTTCCGTGCCGTTCGCTTTGACGTTTTTATCCACCCAGGCCACCGGGAACTCCGCCAGAATGTTGGTTTTCGGGATCACCACTTCAATCCCTGCGCCTCATACTGCTTGCGAATATTGTTCACTTCCGACTCGAAACTGATCAGCACATCGCCCAGGCCGCGCTCGGCGAAGGTAGTGGTCGCCCCGCGTCCGCCGGTGTCGAAGACTTCGACGTTCTTCAGAAACTGGGTCATAAACTGTTCGGTTTTGGCTTTATCGCCACCGTCGGCTTTATCCGCCGCGCCCCAGGCCGCCAGGTAGGTGTACCGCGCGTTGCCCGAGGTTTTCGGGTTCGGGAAGATCAGCTTAACGTCAGAGCGGACCAGGTCGTTCCAGTCATGAATGTTTTTCGGGTTGCCTTTGCGCACCAGGAAGCCCATCGTCGAATAGAACGGCGAGCTGTTGTTTGGCAGGCGGCTTTGCCAGTCGGCCGGGATCAAGTTGCCTTTGTCATGCAGGATCTGCACGTCCGTCACCTGGTTGTAGGTGACCACGTCCGCCTTCAGACCCTGCAAAATAGCCAGCGCCTGCTTGGATGAACCGGCATGCGACTGCTTAATCGTCAGCGTGTCCCCGCCATTGTCCTTCGCCCACTGCTGCTCAAAAGGCGGGTTAAGGGCGGCAAACAGCTCGCGGGAGACATCATAGGAGCTGTTCAGCAGCTCCGTCGCCTGCGCCTGCGCGGCCAGCAGCATGGAAGCCGCCAGCGCCAGATATCCTTTTTTCAGTGATTTAACGGCCATTGCGCACCCTTATCAACGTTGAACATTTTTCTGATGATCATCATATTTATAACGGGTACGAAAGGAGTAACGGTTTATATACCGTTTGGCGATTTGGAAGTCGAAAAGAGAATAAGCAACTAGGCAAAGCTTGTTGAAAGCGGCTCGCAGATTAGACGTGTCATTGTGACAAACGGCAGCCAGGCGTGCACTGTGTTTATATGAAAAACACACAGATATTTGCTCGTCAGCTCAGACGTAGCTTAACGCCAACAGAACGTCGACTATGGTACTTACTGCGCAACCGCCGTTTTGCTTGCTATAAGTTTCGCCGCCAGCATCCCGTTGGCCCCTATATTCTCGATTTTGCCTGCTGCGCAACATGGCTGGCGATTGAACTGGACGGCGGTCAACACCGATCCGAGACGCGTCTACGATGTTCGCCGCACCCGCTGGCTACAGAGTCAGGGATGGCGGGTTTTACGCTTCTGGAATAATGAGTTTGAAGAGTATGAAGAGGCGGTGATGGAGAGGATACTTGAAGCGCTTGAGTCGCCAATGCCCTCACCCCGCCCCTCTCCCTGAGGGAGAGGGAGAAAGAGAGTCCGCACGCAGATTCCATAACCGCACCGAACGGTTCCCTCTCCCTCAGCGAGAGGGAGAAAGAGAGTCCACACGCAGATTCCATAACCGCACCGTACCGTCCCCTCTCCCTTTGGGGAGAGGGTTAGGGTGAGGGGACAAATTACAGCGCGTGAATACGCTCCAGGGAGGGCGCGAAGTAATAGCCGCCGGTCACTGGTTTGGTGAAGCGCAGCATCGCGTCGCGTTTGCCGTCGGTATCGCCGAACATGCTCAGCAGCTGCTGCTCGATGTTATACAGGCGCGCGCAGTAGGCGCAGAAATAGAGACCATGGGTGCCGCTGGCGGTGCCGTACGGCAAGCTCTGACGGACGATTTTCAGCCCTTTGCCATCTTCTTTTAAGTCCACGCGGCTCAGGTGCGACGTGACCGGACGCTCGTCGCCATCGATCTCTTCGTTGGCTTCTTTGGTACGGCCGATCATCATCTCCTGATCCGGGTACGCTCATTGCGGTTCAGCCTGTTTGAGATTATGCTCCCAGCGCTGGACGAACACCGTAGCTGCCCGCCCGCCGTCCACACCGTCTTTAATGACTGCCACTTCGCGGCCGGGTTTCTTCCCCCGCCGGGTTTTCGGTGCCGTCGACGAAGCCGCTGAGATCACGCTCTTCCACCCAACGGAAACCGTGGATCTCTTCTTTCACGTCGATAGCGTCGCCAAAGGCGGCCATCGCGGCCTGCGCCACCGAGAAGTTAACTTCATGACGGGCGGATAAAATATGAATCAGCAGGTCATACTGGGTGGACGGCGCCAGCCCTTTGCCATAGACCGGGAAATCTTTTAACTCTTCCGCCCCTTCGCCGCCGCTCAGCTGACGCCAGACGTTATTGCCGAACGCCACCACCGCCCCGAGTTTGGCGTCGGGGAATTTAGCCTGGAAGGTGGCCACGTTATCGACAAAATTTTGCTCGCTTCGCGCAGGGCGTTAACGTCCCCTTTGACATTGGCTTCAATCCAAATCGCCGCGCGGCAATGTTCCGGCAAAATGCCGCTCTGAACCTGAGACATCGCTCCTCCTGAAATGATGCAACTACAACGCTATCGCGTTGCTAACGCGCCATTGTAACCGTTTTTCAGGGCCGTCGTGTCTCTTCAGATCAATTTAGCGACGCCAGATAATTTTGCTGACCTTCCAGTTTTTCAGCGTATCGTCGGAGGGCATCAGCTCGTCCGGGCCGCTCCAGTGGCCGGTAAAGGCATAGCTGATATGCTGGCTCCCCTCGGCCTGACACTCGACGACCGCGCCATTGTCATTGCTGCCTTTCTGGCAGTTGCCGAAGGCTTTGCTGTACAGGTCGCTAAACGGTGTGCCGATTTTCACGCCGCTGGCGGTTTTGATTTCGGCATCACGCACGTCAATCCGGCTGATGGTACCGTTGTCGCCATTGATGGTCAGCGCCACGCTGTTGTCTTTCAGCGCTTCAAAATAGTGGACGATATTGCCCTTATCGGTCTTCATCCCGCTGCGTAAACGGTAGTCGCTCCCCAGCGCATCGCTAATAGCCTGTTCGTTGAGCGGCGTGGAAGCCGTCAGTTTACCCACCCCCTGCTCGGTCACCTCGGTAGAAGCGCCAAACCAGTTCCACGGATAGGCCGCCGACCAGTTGACTGCGCTCATCGTGGAGCAGCCGGTCAGCGCCAGCGGAAGCGCACAGAGCATTAAACGTAGCGATTTCATATCACAATCCTTTCTGAGTCATTCAACGCATGTTGGAGTTCACGATCGGCAAAAAAGTGCCCTTAAAAGGTGGTCTGGCGAAAACAGGCGCCCAGGCGACGGCTGGTTAACAGCCACCACAGGGCATAACCATCCGCCACCAGCAGCCCGATGGTCAGCGAGGAGGGAGATTCGCCGCTCAGCCATAGCATCGGCTGCCACAGCAACAGCAGCAATTGCGATAGCACCAGCAGCCAGCGCATCGCCCGCCACGCGCGCGGCAGGCGCTGACGGTAGCCGCTAAGCAGAAAGGCCAGCACCGCCGGCACGCCGGGGAGTAAACCGAGCCAGAAGCGGTCGTGATCGGGATAGAACAGATTCAGAATCGCGTCGCCCTGCTGGCGCGACGCGCCGGCCATCAAGAACAGCACCCATGTGCGGGCCTGTAGCAACAATACGCACCAGAAAAGAAAAGGCAGGCGCAGACGGCCATGGGCATCAAAATCGGCGGGGATAAACTCAGTATTCTTCATCTTCAATCAGGCGTTTGCCCAGGGTCAGAACGTCGGCATACTCATAGCCCAGCCGCTCATACATCCCCTGCACCACGTCGTTGTCCTCGCGGACCATAATATTGATTTTCGGGCAGCCGCGAGCAATCAGCTTTTTCTCCAGACGGTTGAGCAACGCGTTCGCGATACCCCGGCCACGATATTCCGGATGGCGCCGAGATAATAGGCCGATCCGCGATGACCGTCATATCCGCCCATCACCGTGCCGACCACTTCGCCATTCACTTCCGCCACCAGAAACAGGCTGACGTCATGATTCAGCTTGCGCTCAATATCCATCTCCGGATCGTTCCACGGGCGCAGCAGATCGCAGCGCTCCCACAGCGTCACAACCTCTTCGAAATCCTGCTGGCGAAAAACGCGAATCTCCATGGTATTCCCCACCATTGACGGTTAAAAACAGTGATTATGGCGCGAATATAACTGATAGCCAATATCAGGCGAAATCAGCGACAAAAAATGGCATAATATGACTTTGTCATGTATTGAAATGAAAAGTAAAACAATTCTTATTTTGAATGGTCGTAACGGCAAACGCGATACGATATAACATTGGACATCACTTGTTTACAATTCAGGCCGAATGAGCACTTTTAAACCCTTAAAAATACTTGCTTCGCGCCGTCAGGTGCTGAAAGCCGGGCTGGCTGCGATGACGCTGAGTGGCGTCGCCGCACAGGTCAGCGCAAAAGAGCAGCCACTGAAAACATCAAATGGACACAGCAAACCCGCCGCTAAAAAGGCCGGCGCCCGCCGCGTTGTGATGCTCGACCCGGGCCACGGCGGTATCGACACCGGGGCTATCGGCCATAACGGTTCGAAAGAGAAGCATGTAGTGCTGGCGATCGCTAAGAACGTGCGCAGCATTTTGCGCAGCAACGGCATCGACGCCCGCCTGACCCGCACCGGCGATACCTTTATCCCGCTGTACGACCGCGTGGAGATTGCCCATCAGCACGGCGCCGATCTGTTTATGTCGATCCATGCCGACGG
>OIEZ01000183.1_pt1 | contig 9757 bp, 15 predicted proteins | sample 1581941 | NCBI WGS metagenome assembly OIEZ01 (sample SAMN04414078, study PRJEB24778) | human gut metagenome | material: faecal | host: Homo sapiens | reverse complement strand
GCGTGTTTCTCCGCCGTCTGCGATTTGATGAGGAATTGAAAAACCATGTTTCCGGCACAACTCATTCCAGTAAGCCTGCTGGTTGCATGGAAGCACCAATATTATCCGTATCTCCGGACTATACGCATAAAAGGCCTCTATGGTACGCATCAATACAGGCTTTCCCCCTATCGGAAGAAATTGTTTGGGAAGTTCGCATCCCATGCGCAAACCTTTACCGCCGGCTACAATCAGAACATACTTCATTGGATTCACACAGCCTCTTCATAAATTACAATCAGACAATCATCGCCTCTTTCAATTCGGCAACTTTATCCTTGCCCTGCAGCAATTCCACCACCGCCAAAGCAAACTCCATGGCAGCGCCCGGACCTTTTTCCTGTAATGATATTGCCGTCTTTTTCCACCATCGCTCCTGTGCAGTCGGCACCCTCCAGATATTGTTCAAAACCCGGATAGCAAGTAGCTTTCTTACCTTTCAACAGTCCCAGTTTGCCGAGCACCATAGGAGCGGCGCAAATGGCTGCAATCGGTTTGTTTTCTTTGGCAAAGCGTAAAATCAGTCTGCGCAAGTCATCGCACTTCTCCAAAGTGGCCGCACCCGGCATACCGCCCGGAAGCAATATCAAATCAGCGTCGAAAAAGTCACAGTTCACGATATTCTTGTCACAAAGCACCGGTACGCTATGAGCGCCCTTCACAATCTCGTCAGGAGTAACCGTAATCATTTCCACATTCAACCCCGCACGTCTCATTACATCGACCGAAGTGAAAGCCTCTATTTCTTCAAACCGTCTGCAAAAACACATAAACTGTACCCATAATAGTTTCTCCTCTTATTTAAGATTAAAATAATATGTAATCGTCCCCGTCTGGTTACTTAACCCGCTTACCGTATTGAACCTCGCTTTCTTCGCCGCGTCTTCGGCAGCTTTCCGCAAGGCGGGGTTTACGGTATTCGTCTGGCGGTTGATGCTGGTGCCGATACCTGCCCGCAGGATTTACGGTAATGGTAACCACCACTTTTTCCCTCATCCTGCACATTATATACGGGACGCGGCAATCCGCCCTCGCCTATGGAGCGTCCGCCAAGGTTAAAGGTACCGTATCCGCCGGTCCCGGCAGTGCCCTTCCGAAGAGTTTCCCGTAGGACTTCCCTGCACACCGGTTCCTTCCGTAGCACCCTTGCTGCCCATTTGCGCACCTTTGCCGAAGCTCCCGCTCACACGTTTGCGGGCAGCTTCTTCAGCTGCCTTCCGTTCACGCTCCGCTTTTTCCGCAGCCAGCTTACGCGCCTCTTCGGCTTTCTCGGCAGCGCTCTTTTCGGGTTTCTTCACCTCTTTCTTCTTTTCTTCCGCCTTAGGCTTTATGGCAACGGTTTCTTCATCTTCCTGCGTCAGCATCTCCTGCTCCGCCTCTTCCGGCATTTCCGGAGCGGCCTCTTCCGGCATCGTCTCCACTTCAACCAAAGAAGGGTCAGCAACACCCCACGCATCGGGCGTTTCTCCCATCATCACGGGCACACCGCCTTCCTCCGACTGTTCGGGCAACGTAAATCCCACCAGTATCAAAAGGGCAATGACAACAACGTGCACCAACAGCGCACCTGCCAATCCTATATATTTTCCTTTCTTCTTCCGATTCACCGTTCCGATTTACGATTTAGCTATTTACGGTTAACACCGTTTACTTATTCTCAGGCGGGCGTATAGCCAGCACCATCTTGAAATGATTCTCATTAGCGATATTCAGCACCTTCACAATTTCCCGATAGGGGACGGACTCATCGGCATACAATGCCACATACATTTCAGGCTCTTTCGCTGCGCACGATTGCAGAAAAGGAGTCAGCTCGTCCAAAGCCAGCGCCTGTTCCTTATCATTACCGAAAGCGGCGTAGTAGTTCAAGTCCTTATCAATGATAACCCTTGTCAGCGGCTTGGCGGATGTCTGCTGTTTTCCCTGCGGAAGCAATACCTTGATTGCATTCGGTGATACTACCGTAGAAGTAATCATAAAGAAAATCAACAGCAGGAATATAACATCCGTCATGGACGCCATACTGAAATTGGGTGATATTTTTGCTCTACGTTGTAACACGGTCGTCGTTTCTGATTTATGAATTATGATTTATTTGGCAGGCTCGTTCAGCAAGTCCATGAAAGCCATTGTCTTGGCTTCCATTTTTATTTACCACACCGTCCACCAGCGTCACCAGGTAATTGTAGGCGAACATGGCGATGATGCCCACAATCAGACCGCCTACCGTAGTAATCATGGCCTCGTATATACCGCCGGAAAGCAGGGTGATGTCGATATTGTTACCGGCATTCGCCATTTCAAAGAAAGCACGCACCATACCGGTCACCGTACCCAGGAAACCAATCATCGGAGCGCCGCCCGAAATGGTAGCCATGATGGTCAGCCCCTTTTCCAGTTTCGCCACTTCGATGTTGCCGACATTCTCTATGGCTGCCTGCACATCATTCACCGGGCGTCCCAACCGGCTGATACCTTTCTCTATCATCCGTGCCGAAGGCGTATCCACACTGCGGCAATAGGCAATGGCAGCCTTAATCTCACCACCCAGAATATAATCCTTGATCTTATCCATAAACATAGGGTCTTCCTTGCCCGCCTTACGGATAACGTAATTGCGCTCGAACAGAATATAGAAGCACACTACGGAGAGTACTCCGAGCACTACCATAATCCAACCACCCTTGACAGCCATGCTCCACAGGTTCATTTCATCGGGAGCGGCAATGGGAGTAAGTACCGGATTGGCGCCGGCAACAGAATCGGCCAACGCCGGAGCCACTTGGGCCAATAACAACATAAGATTCATCAGCGGAGACAGTTTTTATATTCCTGAATGGTACGTTCCAATCCCAGATACAAAGCATCGCTAATCAGCGCATGACCGATAGAGACCTCATCCAGCCAGGGTATGTTTTTATAGAAATAATTCAGATTTTCCAGACTCAGGTCATGGCCTGCATTCAGTCCCAGTCCCAGGCTACGCGCCGTTCTGGCTGCTTCCACAAAAGGAGCTACCGCAGCTTCCGGATTTTTAGGGAATGCCGTAGCATAGGGTTCGGTATAGAGTTCCACCCGGTCGGCACCGGCTTTGGCGGCATACTCTATCATCTCTGCATCGGTAGACACGAATACCGACGTACGGATACCGGCGGTATTGAACGCTTCCAGCACTTCGGTCAGAAACTCCAGATTGGCTTTCGTGTCCCAGCCGGAGTTGGAAGTCAACTGAGTGGGGCTATCCGGAACCAACGTTACCTGATGCGGTTTCACTTTCAGCACCAAATCAATAAATTCGGGTGCGGGATATCCCTCTATATTAAACTCCGTGCGCAACAACGGACGCAGGTCGTAAACATCGCTCTTACGGATATGTCTTTCATCGGGACGCGGATGCACCGTTATACCGTCGGCTCCAAAACTCTCGCAATCCAACGCCACTTTTACAACATTAGGCACATTTCCTCCGCGTGCGTTACGCAATGTCGCTACTTTATTAATATTTACACTTAATCTAGTCATAATTCGGCTTATAGTTTGGGGCAAAAGTACAAATAATAGCAATATGTTGGCAGCATTCTGAGAAAAAAACTATTTTTGCATCTTACAAAAACAGAAAACAATTATGAAATTTGCCATATTCGGAAATACCTACCAGGCGAAAAAGTCATCGCATGCCGAAAATCTTTTCCGCCTGCTGGCTCAGCATCAGGCACAACTCTGTGTCTGCCGCGAGTTCTATAATTTCCTGACTTCCGACCTACATCTCAACATTCCGCCCGCCGAATTGTTCGACGGGTAACGATTTCCGCGCCGATATGGTTATCAGCATCGGCGGTGACGGCACGTTTTTGAAAGCCGCCAGCCGTGTAGGCAAGAAAAACATTCCTATTCTGGGCATCAATACGGGACGCCTCGGCTTTCTGGCCGACATATCGCCCGAAGAAATGGAAGAAACGATTGACGAAATCTACAACAACCACTATAAAGTAGAGGAACGCAGCGTATTGCAGTTGAAGTGCGATGATGAAAAACTGATGGAATATCCGTACGCCCTCAATGAAATAGCCGTACTGAAACGCGACAGTTCGTCCATGATAAGCATCCATACTGCCATCAACGGAGCACACCTCACCACTTATCAGGCCGACGGACTGGTCATTGCCACCCCTACCGGCTCCACCGCCTATTCGCTAAGTGTGGGCGGCCCGGTCATCGTGCCTCACAGCAAGACCATCGCCATCACCCCCGTTGCCCCTCACAGCCTGAATGTACGTCCCATTGTCATCTGCGACGACTGGGAAATCACGCTCGATGTGGAAAGCCGCAGCCACAACTTCCTCGTAGCCGTCGACGGACGGAGCGAATCGTGCAAGGAAACTACGCGGCTCACTATTTCACGTGCGGACTATTCCATAAAGGTAGTGAAACGTTTCAATCACATCTTTTTCGATACGTTGCGGAATAAGATGATGTGGGGAGCGGATGTGAGATAACTCCCACGAGGGTATGCCAAAGATAGTAAAAACACAAAAGCCCCGCGACTTTCCCTTTCCGGCAAAAGTCTGCGAGGCTTTACTTATATATTCCAGGTCGTCTCCCGATTAGAGAGCGCCTACTTCTTTCAGAGCAGCATTTGTCTTGTGAACGGCAGCGGCGCTGGCAGCGAATTTAGCTTTTTCGTCAGCGTTCAGTTCCAGTTCAACAATCTTCTCGATACCGTTCTTGCCAAGGATAACGGGAACGCCGATACAGATATCCGACTCACCGTATTCACCTTCCAAATATACCGAGCAAGGAATCATCTTCTTCTGGTTGTGGATGATGGATTCAAACCACATAAGCACCTGCCGCACCCGGAGCATACCATGCAGAAGTACCCAGCAACTTAGTCAGCGTAGCGCCGCCTACCATAGTGGAAGCAACTACTTCGTCCAGTTTTTCCGCGCTCAACAGCGTGCTTACCGGCTGGCCTTTGTACGTAGCCAGACGAGCCAGAGGAATCATGGTAGTATCACCGTGACCGCCGATAACCATACCTTCAACTTCGTTGGCATTGCAGCCCAAAGCCTGAGACAGGAAGTATTTGAAACGAGAGCTGTCCAAAGCGCCGCCCATACCGATGATACGGTTCTTGGGGATACCCAGAGATTTCAAAGACAGATAAGTCATAGTGTCCATCGGGTTGGAGATAACCACGAGGATAGCGTTGGGAGAATATTTCAGAATGTTCTGCGCAACCGACTTAACGATGCCTGCATTCACACCAATCAACTCTTCGCGGGTCATACCCGGCTTACGGGGAATACCGGAAGTGATTACCACAACGTCGGAGTTAGCAGTCTTCTCATAATCGTTGGTACAACCTACAACAGTGGTATCGAAGCCCAACAGTTGAGCAGTCTGCATCATATCCATTGCTTTACCCTCTGAAACGCCTTCTTTAACATCCAGCATTACCACTTCGTCAGCCACTTCATTAAAGGCTAACACATTAGCGCATGTAGCACCTACGTTACCTGCGCCTACTACGGTTACTTTTGACATAATTTCTAAAGTTTTTGTTTATTAGTGTTCTATAAAGTTGCTACAAAAATACAACGACATTCCTGATTAAAGAAATATTTCCGTAATAATTTTAGTTAAATGAAGAATTTGATTGGGGTTAGTGATTAGCGATTAGTGATTAATGATTATTTTTGCGGCGATTTACGATTATAGAGGGAAGCACCCGTCTGTCAATCACCAATCATTAACCACTAAACACTATCAAAATGGCCAACAAGAAAAATACGCTTCAGGTTGTTGTCGGAAGCATTCTGATACTATTATTAATAGGTGTTACCGTATTGCTGATTTCAGAAAAAAAAAACGCGCCAACAACGAGTTGGTGCAGGAATTCAACCTGGAAAAGGAAGACCTGGAAAACCAGTACACCGACTTCGCCAAGCAGTACGATGAATTGAAACTCACCGTATCCAACGACTCCCTTTCCGTCCTTCTGGAGCAGGAACAACTAAAAACGCAGCGTTTGCTGGAAGAGCTCCGTACCGTAAAAAGTAACCAATGCCACCGAAATACGCCGCTTGAAAAAAGAACTGGCAACCCTGCGTAAAGTAATGATAGGCTATATCAACCAGATAGACTCCCTGAGCCGCCTCACTACCCATCAGAAAGAGGTGATAGCTGATGTTACCCGCAAATACAACGTCGCTTCGCAACAAATCAGCAGCCTTGCCGAGGAAAAGAAAAACCTGAATAAGAAAGTGACGCTTGCGGCCCAACTCGATGCAACGAACATCAACATCTTTGCCGCCAACAAGCGTGGCAAGAAAGCCAAAAAGGTAAAAGACGTCGTCAAGCTGAAAATCAACTTCACAATCGTCAAGAACATAACCGCCGAAACAGGCGAACGCACCCTCTACGTCCGTATCACCAAACCGGACAACGGCGTATTGAGCAAAAGCGATTCCAATACATTCCCTTATGAAAACCGCGAACTGGTATATTCCATCAAGAAATATATAGAATATAACGGCGAGGAACAGAACGTAACGGTGTATTGGGATGTCGAAGAGTTCCTGTACGCAGGAAGCTACCGTGTAGACATATTCTCGGACGGAACGCTTATCGGTTCACAATCGTTCAATCTGGATTGATTCGGATGATTCGGATTAATTCGGACAGAAGAACAAAAGAACAAATTTGAGGTGTGTCAAAACTAAAATTTGTTCTTTTGTTCTTCTGTCTGAAAAGATTGTTTTCTGTTTCTTCCCCTCCCTTAAATCAAAAAATCCGCAATTTTATTTTGTAATATCATTGAAACCCTATACATTTGCATCGTTGTTTATGCAATTATTGTTGCTTCATAAAACAATATTTCCACAACATTTACAATGTATAGATACAATGAAAAAGTTCTTCTGTTTCATCTACTTGACCTGCCTGATGCTGCCAACGAGCGCGCAGGGCATCCTGAGCCTGGATAGTTGCCGTGCACTGGCCGTAGCCAACAATAAGGAGTTGCTGATAAGCCGCGAGAAAATCAATGCGGCGCACTACCGTAAAAAAGAAGCATTTACAAACTATCTGCCCAAGATTTCCGCTACCGGCGGATATATGCGCAACCAAAAAGAGTTTTCCTTATTGAACGATGCACAGAAAGGTGCGCTCGGCAGTGTAGGAACACAGGTTAGCGGCGCGTTGCAAAACGGAATCCAGGGAATGATGACCCAATACCCGCAACTGGCACAGAACCCGCAATTCATGGCACTTGTGCAATCATTGGGCAATATAGACATTGCCACCCCGCTCAACGGTATTGGGACAATCGCTCGTAGATGCCTTCCGCACCGACACACGCAATATGTATGCCGGAGCGCTGACGCTGACCCAACCCCTCTATATGGGCGGTAAGATACGCGCCTACAACAAGATAACCAGATATGCCGAAGAGCTGGCACGCCAGCAGCACAACAGCGGAATGCAGGAAGTAATTCTGAGCACCGACCAGGCATACTGGCAAGTGGTGTCTCTCGCCAACAAGAAGAAACTGGCGGAAGGCTATCTCGAACTCCTGCAAAAACTGGAAAGCGACATAGACAAGATGATTGCCGAAGGAGTGGCGACCAAAGCGGACGGACTGTCAGTAAAAGTCAAAGTGAACGAAGCCGAAATGACACTGACAAAAGTGAACGACGGTTTGAGCCTTTCCAGAATGTTGCTATGCCAACTATGCGGATTAGACCTTTCCACTCCCGTCACTCTGGCAGACGAGCAGGAAGACGACCTGTTCCCCACCCCGGCCGACAACAGCAGCATCGATATGAATAGTGTATATGCTACACGACCGGAAGTGCGCAGCCTGGAACTCGCCGCACAAATCTATAAGCAGAAGGTGAACGTGACCCGTTCGGAATTCCTGCCATCCGTAGCACTCATCGGAAACTATATGGCAACCAATCCGTCCGTATTCAACAGCTTCGAAAACAAGTTCAAGGGCATGTGGAACGTAGGCGTCATGGTCAGCATACCTGTCTGGCACTGGGGAGAAGGCATCTACAAGGTAAAAGCCGCCAAGTCCGAAGCGCGCATCAGCCGGTACCAACTGGACGATGCCAAAGAAAAGATAGAACTGCAGGTCAGCCAATCGGTTTTCAAGGTAAACGAGGCGGCCAAGAAACTTATCATGGCGGAAGAAGAACCTGGAAAAGGCTGATGAGAACCTGCGCTATGCCACTCTCGGATTCGAGGAAGGAGTTATCCCGGCAAGCAATGTATTGGAAGCCCACACCGCCTGGTTGTCCGCCCAATCGGAAAAGATAGATGCGCAGATAGACGTGAAGCTGACGGAAATCTATCTGAAGAAAGCAACGGGAAGTCTGAATATCGAGAATTAGAAACTGAAATCATAAATTACAATAATGGATACAAAATCACAAAACAGTAACATGTTGCTGGCATTCCTCACCCTGACGGGAGTAATCGCCATCGTTGCCCCTCGTAGGTTTCTTCATGCTGCGCAAAGGGCCGGAAATCATACAAGGGCAGGCCGAAGTAACAGAATATCGCGTATCGAGCAAAGTACCGGGACGTATCCTGGAGTTCCGGGTGAAAGAGGGACAGAGCGTACAGGCGGGAGATACGCTTGCCATTCTCGAAGCTCCGGATGTGCAGGCAAAACTGGAACAGGCCCGTGCTGCCGAAGCCGCCGCACAAGCCCAAAACGAAAAAGCCTTGAAAGGCGCCCGCCAGGAACAGATACAGGCTGCTTATGAAATGTGGCAAAAAGCCCGGGCAGGACTTGCCATTGCCGAAAAATCGTACAAACGCGTAAAGAACCTGCACGACCAGGGAGTGATGTCCGCCCAGAAACTGGACGAAGTTACCGCCCAGCGCGATGCCGCACAAGCCACTGAAAAAGCCGCACAAGCCCAGTACACTATGGCGAAGAACGGCGCGGAACGCGAGGACAAGGCTGCCGCAGCCGCCCTGGTAGAGCGTGCGAAAGGTGCTGTTGCCGAAGTGGAATCATACATCAGGAAACCTGCCTGATAGCGCAGACTGCCGGAGAGGTTTCCGAAATATTCCCCAAAACAGGCGAACTGGTAGGCACAGGCGCCCCCATCATGAACATTGCCGTTATGGACGATATGTGGGTCACTTTCAACGTGCGCGAGGATTTATTGCAGGGACTGGGCATGGGAACCGAATTTGAAGCTTTCATCCCCGCCCTCGACAGAAACATCCGCCTGAAAGTATACTACCTGAAAGACCTCGGTACATACGCCGCCTGGAAAGCTACCAAAACAACCGGACAGTTCGACTTAAAGACATTTGAAGTCAAGGCATCTCCACTGGAGAAGACAGAAGGCCTGCGTCCGGGTATGAGTGTGATATTGAATAAGTGACAAGATTGCATAAGGTTGTAAAACAATAAGGTAATAGAGTGATAATGGAGAAGAAGAACAACAAATACACGGCCCTGCTGAATGTGATGAAACGCGAGTTGCGACGACTCGTTTCGCGCCCGCTATACCTGTTCTGCATGGTCATAGCGCCTCTGTTCTGCTATATATTCTTCACAACGCTAATGGATTCCGGCTTGCCTACCGACATGCCCGTCGGCGTGGTGGACCGGGACATGACCGCCACTTCACGCCAATTGGTGCGTAACCTGGATGCTTTTGAGCAAACCGCCGTCGTAGCCCGCTATCCC
>OIEZ01000182.1_pt1 | contig 9808 bp, 13 predicted proteins | sample 1581941 | NCBI WGS metagenome assembly OIEZ01 (sample SAMN04414078, study PRJEB24778) | human gut metagenome | material: faecal | host: Homo sapiens | reverse complement strand
TGGTCATGTTTCTACGCTAACTGGAAACCCAAGACACGAGCCAAACTCGAACAGATGAACCTGGTGGCCAATGTCGAACCGGAAGGAAAGGAGGAGAACTGACCAGCTGACGAATAAGGGGCGAGAGCTGCTGGAGCAACTGATTGAAGCAGGAGAATACGCATGATTCCATACATCGTATTGTCTTTTTCTGGAGGCGTCGCCCTTGGCTTCATCATCTGTCATGACTTGATTAAGAAGTTTGCCCGTAACTTACATTTCTGTAGCTCCACGGGGCGACTCCTACAGAGCATATCTGAAGATGGTATAATTAATGTCATCAACCCAAAAGAGTGCTTCATATGACACTAGCTCAACTGAAAGATATTTATGCTCGTAATGATCTGACCGCAGATGAACTTCGTGTTGTTGTTGATCGGCTTAACCAACAACGTACTAAATTTGATACTGAACTGCCTGAAATTAAGCCACCAGTTACTGGTGGTTGGTTGTCTAGGAGCCGGTCGTTGCAGCAAGCACAAATAGATAAAAATCTTTGTAATCATTATAAAGAGCAAATTCAGCACTGGATTACTCTGATTGAGTATTACGAGGGATCACTTAGTAAATATGAAAAGGTGAAAAGATTTGTGGGAAAGCATAAATGGTTCTTTGTAATAGCGACAACTGTTATCGCGAAAAGCTATGTGGCCTATGATGTTATCGAAGGATGGATAAGTAAAATTGTGTGAATCACTTATACGTTTATAGACGACAAAATGTATTAACAACGTAGAACAGGTGACTGCTACAGATCTAAGAAAGTGCGATTGATCTGAGTCAAATGTTTCACGGCCACAATCCAACGGACGCAGGATGAGAAGCCAGTTCTGATCAAAAAAGGAACAAACGAACGCATGGGATAATAGGTAATTATTTACTTATTTCATTGATACAACTATGCTTGGCTTGTTTTCGTTGAGACGCGACTGTTTGAACGTTTAAAGATAACTGCAAACGACAATCAGTACCTGGCAGTAGCCTAAAAAGCTAAACACCAGCGAGGTCAGTTTCCAGCCTCGTCACCGAAATGGGACACACTAAGCGAGTGTGATTGCAAAACGCAGGTAGGGCATCTGGTTGATCAGTGCCCTTACCGATGAGGTAACAGAATGGGCGGTTGGGTATTATGTCCAACACATCCCGGCTCCCAAAGACCCGACCGTCTATCCTGTTACGTCATTTCTGTTACTTATGTCGTTTAGTTTTGGGTTAAAAATGGCGACGTAACCCGGCTGGTTAGGTGAGCCAGCACGCAACGTTGAGACCACTGGTTTTTGCATCACAGAGGCAGAGCCGGCAGACATGTAGGGCCAAGTACATTAATCCGTCCCAGTGGTCTCAACGTTGTGGCCACGGATTCATTATCCTTCTGGTTATAGCCATTGTTGTCACTGCCCCGTGGCCACAACGATTAAATGATTCCATACATCTAATTAGATCTAAATGAAAACTCTCCTCAACCCTCGGAGAGTATTTGAAGATCTTGGCTTGTAAGCGTTTGGTGAACACGTAAAGCACAAGTGGCAGAAAACGGTAGGACTGCTGCGAACGACACCGGTGAATCGGCGATACAGCCCCACAAGTCCGTGAATCGACAGAGGCTGACGGTGTCAACCTTAGATGGTGTAGCTCAGTGGCAGAGCGGTTGACTGTTAATCAACTGGTCGGTGGTTCGAATCCACCCACCATCGCCACAACGGTAAGGGTATTTGGACGACAGCAAGGAAGGCGCGCTCTTTGGCTGTTCGCGACGGATCTGATTCCCTGAATGCCCTTACGTTGTGATGAATTGCAGCTCGTTGAAGCAACCAGAAGATAAGCATCTGGCGTCACAACGAACGGAGGATAGAGGGCATGGCGCCCAAGCGGTCTTGAAAACCCGTCCCATGCGAAACGCCGAATGATGGTTCGATTCCATTATCCTCCGCCAACACAGCGTTGAGCGGTTTGGTTCTGATTTCTTATCGAAAAGACTCCGCCTGTCACCATGGCCAGACCGCTCAACGCTGTGATAGACATTACGGCAGACGTTCTTCAACCATAGCTTCTAGCATCTTAGCAACACTTTTTCAGCGCAAAATCCAAAGGGGCTTAGGCCCCTTTTTAACATTACAATCTGAAAATTAGTTTTTATTAAAGGTACAAGCATCTAACTGCTCTTTATAAAAGGCTATGTTTTCATTTACCACTTCTAGAATCTTTCTAATAATGGCTTTTTTTTCATGATTTTTTTCTAATTTTAATAGCGCATTATTGATTTCGTATTCTTCTATTTTTGGGATGAAGTTTACAAAATGAACCTTTTCGGTTCCTTTGGTAAGGGTGATAGAGTGAGGATCAACCCTTCCTCTTTCTTTAAGATAAACGTCTATCAAAAATTTCAATTGACGTATTGCCTTGATTTTTTATTGTATCGTGACCTTGTATGTTTAGATCGAAGCCGACATAGTTGCGAAAAATGTCATTATGCTCGTCTTTTATTGTAAGTGAATTCTCAAGCCAAATGTCGATAGTGGCTTTCATAAACCCAGGCAACTCATCAAAGGATTTTTTAAATAAGCATGACATAGATTGTTGTATGCCCAAATCACCGCAATGCTAGTTTTAACTTTAGGTTTGAAATTTGAGTTAGCGATTGGATTTATGATTTCAACCTGATGAGTTAAGACATTTTTTCTCAAGTAAATTTCAATGTAATTTCTATAGTTTTTATAAAACAGTTCGTTGACATAATCATCTAAAGTGTTTATTTTTTCAATGGCCTCTTTAAAAAAACATTCTCTGTTAAAAAAATCATATTTATTCAGTAACTCATTTAATCTTCTTGGGGTGTATGTTCCATTATCAAAAACATTTAATCCTAAAATTGCAATTACCAATTTAACATCTGAGTTGATTCTGTTTGTTAACTGTTCTACATATTGTTTCTTTTCATTAAAGCTTGCATTGTAGTATAAAAATCATTATCAACGAATTCCAGTATACTTACTATATGATTAATATACCTAATTACTTCAGTCTTCTTGGATAATGTTGGGAAGGAGGATTGCAAAAAATTTAATATTAAACTTGATAGATATATCTTGATCGGTAGATATTAAGTTTTGAACTTCATCGTGCATTGGCGCATGCTGTTCGAGTAATAGTTGAAACCATTGCTTAAAAGAAGCCTTACGCATTTCATACAAAGAATCAGAGGTTAGTTTTACAGCCTTCATTGCTGCTTTCGCACTGTACCTAGCTTCGAAAGCCGCCCACGCCGTAGCTAAAAAAGCGAAAGCTGTAGCCACTGTACCGATCGCAACATAGTTTTCAACGATGAAATTCCAAAAAATAGGAACCAATGCAAACAATATGGCAAATATGAATAGAAATGGCATATGACTCCCCAGAAGCATTTAATTATTCGAATATCTTCCAATATGATATCTAAGTGTTTCATCCCTTTCATCCATTAAGATAGCCCTCTCAGAATTTGTATCATTAAAATAGGTAATGACTAACCTATTTTTGTGGTTATAGTACTTACGGTTACTCACTTGAAAGGACTCAATATGGGAAACAAACGTAAACAGGCGCGACGTGCAGCTCGCCAGGCGCTTAAGTCAAAATCGCGTATTCTAGGATATGAGATCGACACTATTATCGTAGACGAGCTGGCCTCCGCCGTCCCTGCCTCTGCCCCCAAAACCGAAGCATGACACTTCCCCCATAGAGGCACGTAATGAGGCCCAGGCCCACTATCTTATCTCTCTTGATAGCAAAGCACTGACGTTCGCCACTGGCGAAGCCGGCTGCGGTAAAACCTTCCTGGCGACGGCCGTCGCGGCGCAGCGATTACTCGATAAGGAAGTAGACCGAATTATCGTTACGCGCCCTGTACTGCAGGCAGAGGAGGATTTGGGCTTCCTGCCTGGCGATATGGCTGAGAAGTTCGCTCCGTTCTTTCGTCCCGTCTACGATGTGCTGCAGAAGCGCCTGGGCGCTTCATTTCTCGAATACTGCCTAAAGCCAGAGGTGGCTAAAGTCGAGATCGCCCCCTTCGCATACATGCGCGGCCGCACCTTCGAAAACGCTGTGGTCATCCTCGATGAGGCCCAAAACGTGACAGCGTCACAAATGAAAATGTTCCTGACCCGTATGGGTGAGAACGTAACGGTCATCGTGAATGGTGATATAACCCAATGCGACCTGCCGGGTCATGTTAAATCTGGTCTTGAGGACGCACTGCAGCGGTTCCAACCGTCTCGCCAGGTAGGGCTCATTAAGTTCACGGCCGAAGATTGCGTGCGCTCTGAGCTGTGCAAAGTGGCGCTTCAAGCCTATCTGTAAGGAAAAAATGATTGTTATGGCGATCTCGAAAGAACTCTTACCTTTACCGTTCGGTGTGGCCGGCTACTATCCACCTGGTTCAGAGATCGGCTGCAATCCCCAGTTCTGCGAGGATAAACGAGAGAAAACAATGAAGTTTGTGATTTATGGACGAGAAAATTGCTCCTTCTGCAAGCGAGCCGTTGAGCTGGCGAAGCAGCTGCAGGGCCATGGATATGGCGAATATCAGTACATCGATATTGTCGCTGCCGGGATCGATAAACAAAAGCTGAGTGACATGGTTGGGAAGCCGGTAGAAACCATCCCCCAGGTCTTTTTGGACGATGTTCCAATCGGCGGTTACACAGAATTTGCTGCTTTCGCAAGCACTCTGTAATACAATACGGCTCCGTTTGGGGCCGTTTTGATTTGTCGCTTTTGATAACAGAGCGTACACTTAGGTACGAGCCATTTAGCTGTAAGGAGGTTTTATGCATTTAGAAAATTGCTTGGAAGATTTGAGCGTCGTTAGCAACACCCTTGCTACTGTGACCTCTAGTGCTTCACGTCTTTTTAAATGATAAGCCTAAGTCTAAAGCCAAAGCTTCTGGGCGAATCGTTTTAGAGGTGCGTGCGTACAAACGGTTTAGAGGTACGCTTACTCCTACAGCAAAGTATACGGGCTTTACTGAACGGGATTATGTTAAGACCGAAGGCATACCCGTACAAGAGCATGACGTGGCATCAGAGCTGGTTGATTTTGAAGAAAAATTGACTTTGCTTACGGCTAAACATGTTCAAATTGCTCGAATTCTCTGTGGGTTAACCGCTGAACAAATCCTAGAACACTACAGTGACAGCGATTACGAGGGCTTGCAGAATGTCGTCGGTGTTATCCGTAGCTTGGAGTTTGTTGTTAACAAATTCACCAATGAAACGGCTCAGCCTCATCCTTATCTGAAAAAACTCAGCCATGTAATTACCGAGTATCGACTTGCCGTGTCTGACGTACTGATGATTCTTGATCAGTGTTTTAAAGAGGTTAATGTTATCGAATCTCAGACAGGCTCATTGATGAGGATGTCTTTGCCAACTTCTCTCTTCATTAAGGCCCTTAGATGAAGGTAGAATGGAATCGTGAAAGTTACACTAAATTTTTAGAGCCGACCTTCAGAATTAAACCAGACCTGAAGGTTAGTTTGCTTGAGGATTTTAAGACCTTAAAACGAGGCTTCTTCCCAGACATGTTTGGCAAGAACGAACCTTACACTGCTCCAAATGCTATTGTCACATCGCGTGTATACCACCTCCATCTCCTGTTCACTAAGCAAGAGCGAAATAGCCACCGAAAAAGGTTCAGTTGCACGAGCAATCGGGCTCTCGTTTACACGCAACACGCCAAATACCCGGACGTATATAGCTTGCTGGCCATATTCCCCGACAATGCCCATAAATTAGCTAATGACAACGACATAATGAACGAGATAGCCAAATACGCGGCAGCCTTCCAGAAATTAACAAACCCGTAGTTACCTGCAGCTCCATGCCTTTATCTTTCGTAGCGTGGTTCCATTGCGATAATTTTCATATTTTTTATGGCACTTAACCTAGTCTTTGCGCGTATGCATAAATATACGAGAAATAACGGTACAGAAAGCGGCAGGCAAAATAACCACAAAATAATGAACATGCCATACACACCGCTATTCACGCCAATGTGACGATCCCAAAAGGGGTTTGGTCATTATCTTAAGGGCTAGTTTCTCCGAAGTATAATATGAGAATGGGTACAGAATAGCGCTTAAACAAGATATATAACCACAAATGGCATATAAGGAGCATAGGCAGGAAAAATGAGTCCGTCATTCATATCGCGTACTATAAAATAGATCAGATAGCCATAACCACACCATCCCCATAAGCAGTGCCGTAAATAATATTTTAAGGTCATCTTCTATGATCCCTTCATACCTATACCATAGAAGCTATCATATCACGACTGATAGAAACCCGGACCTACTGAAAAGCGCGGAGACTTCACGCTTACTTCACATAAGAGTTCTATGTGATCTTTTATAAAAACACTCACTGATAGATATAAAAAGGCGCTAATGGTAAACGGCTCCTCAAATCTCCGTTGAAGGTGAGTTTATTGGCGGATACACTGATATTGCTACATTAATAACTTACCTATAACGCGAAGCTCCTGAGAGCTCCTCTTTTGCAAAATTTTTCTTTAAAATTTCTTCAACTATCAATAATCATAGTTGACACGAAAAATAAATAAAAAACAACGAATTATCCATCATAACCAAGTTAAAAAAAAAAAACTAGAAAAGAAATACCAAAATGCATTATTGTATCTATGCGTAATTTAATAATTTCAGATATAAGCGCTTGTTATTATAGAATCACTCAAGGAGAGGCGAGGAAATGCATACGCACAGCAAACAATCTAAACATTGCGGCTTAAAGTTAGTTAGTCAAAGTGCCCTACTTTCTTTATTAATTCTATCAACTCAAACATTTGCAGCTGGCACAGCTGATCCCGTAACAATGGCGAACAAAGCTGGCTTTACCAACTGTAATTCTCTAATTAGAGATGTTTTTAGATTTTCCAAAAATGCACAGGAAATGAGAACAAATACCAGATATAATAGCGAAACAGTAAAGGAAACCATTGATATAGATATGGCCTTTGGAAAAACTGGAGACACCATTGTTCAATCGACTCATTTTGAACGGAGAGGTGGGACGTGTTATGCATATTCTTCCATATCGTTCAATCAGCAAGGTAGTTGCGTCGGTATCATGAGTAAAGATGGAAACGAGTATGTTGATGAGAGCGCTGGAACTATTTGGGCCAAGAACAAGCTAGGCGCAATGAGGATTATGACGCAAACAGGAAACGTCTGTAGTTCTAACTTTTTTGCCGCTAATCAGATGAAACAGGATCGTTATTAAATGCCAGTTCTTATTTAGCAGCTAATATTACATCAAACTATTAAATAAAATGGGGCGTAAGCCCCTTTTTTATTATATGGCCTTTATCAACCCCAAACTATATCATCTATGATTATCACACATAGAAAAGATGGGATTTAAATATGGATACAAAAGAAATGCGCAATTTCCTTCTACAATATGTTTTTTGCGAGTTTCGGCAGTTGGATAAGCGTGCTGAAACTTACATTCACGACGTCAGTCTGTATGTATATTGATGAAATTACCCCGTTCCGCTATGGTGTTTCGCTAGTCCGAGTAGGGTACATCATTTTTTCGTGACGGCTGTGGGCTACGATGAAGTGCCAGCGAAGCGACATCGGTATCGAGGTGAACCGCTGCTACGCGAAAAGGACAAGTTTGGGTATGATAGATGGTGAGTAGTAAATTGTACTTATCATGCACTACAGTATAGAATAACAATTGTTATTTTTAGCCAGCACAATGCAGGCGAGAGCATTATGAAAGAATCTATCACAAAAGTTGCAATGGTTTTGGCACTCGCGTTATCAGGAATAACGCATGAATCGTGCGCTAAAGAAGCCGTAAGCACTCATCATATCGTAGCTTCTGGCGTCGGCGCACTGTCCAGCGAAGAAGTTATGTCAAGCATCAGACAGATCCAGGATGTCACTGCAGAAGGTCGTAAGCTTTACGCGAGCCTTGATGCACTTGCCGATATTGACTTCGAAGCAGCAAAAGCTGCTGCGGAAGTAATACGAGCAGACATCATAGGAGCCTTAGCTATTGCTGAGTTCCTGTTCCAGGCGCTGCCAGACGTTTCAGTCATCCGCACATTTCCCAAGGATTCGTTGCGGTACAAACTTTGCAGAGCTGTAGCAGAGGCCCGACACAACGCAAAAACCTGGACGACCTCTTAAAGCAGATACTTTCCGTCAGCCCTATACGCGAATCGCATGTTAACCCGGATGCACTGGTGCATCTTGCGAAACTAGGTACAGAGGCTGCTGCTAAATGGCATTGATTGTCGAATTCAACCCGGATACCAGAGCCGAGTTTCTGGAACCAACTTTTAAGCAACACCCTGATTTTGAAGAACAACTTAAAGCCGAATTTATTTATTGTAAGACGAACAAAGTCACAACGGATATTTTCGGCAATGATGCCATCTTCACCTTTCCCCAGTATGCAGTAGAAGCGCAACTGGCTCGCATTCACATCAAATTACCGAGCGAGCGCCATGGACTCATGGTTTACCTGATCGTCAAAAGAAGAGTAACACGTATCTTGTCTACGTTCAGCATATGTGGGACCCTTCGCGTTTTTCTATTCTTGCTCTCGTGACACCAGCTCATGACTTAATCAGCGCCGAAAATACTCAGCTAATCTCTCGTTTTTCTCAGTACGCAGAAGACTTCCACTCTCGTTAACTCTTGACCTCGAAAATCGCTAGATTTGTTTAAAACGCCCTTTTATGATTCCATACTTGGTAGGTATGGAATCATTAGACAAAAGAGGGTATTTTAGGTTGATCTCAATAAAAACAATGCCTAATATACTGTATATAAACACAGTATAAAAAGCGTCATACAGTGGCCGGACTATGAAAAACACGTTTGAACAGAGTCACGCGCAGCGGAAACACGACACAGGAGCGATTACCTATCTGGATCGGGCATCGCAGATGGATGCCAGGTCGGTCTCGATGCAGGGTGCCGATCTGACTTTCGCCGACGCATTTATGTTATTCACTCGCTTATCATTATTGATAACTCGCCGCCGGCCAGAGATAGCTGTCCATTGTGTTTTGATACATGTACTCCCGCACATCGCTCAGGAAAAAGTAAGTAAGCTTAATAGAATGATGGTGAATCAGCTGGTGAACCCGCTTATCCTTGAAGGGAAGATCGTGATGGGTCGCCGTGTTTTTTCCATCATGAAGCAATTCCTGGGCTGGTGTGCCTTCCAGGGGATTATCGAAACGTCGCCCCTGAATGATATTTCGCTGAACAAAGTTGCCGGCGGCGCGAAGACGACTCCGCGGGAGCGATGCCTGACGGATGCTGAGGTTTGGGTATTCTGGAATGTCTGGGACTATTTCGACGTATGCCCGGGCACGAAATGGGCAGCAAGGCTTTGCCTCGTTGCTGCCAGACGTCCCGATGAAGTGCTGCGGGCCAGAGTAAGCGAGTTCGACCTTAAACTTAATGTATGGAATCAAGGGTCTCGCAACAAATCGGCCCGGCCGCACACTCTTCCGATGAGCTCACTGATGCGGAAATGCGTGGAAGAATTGATCGATTATGGCGCCGACAGCCAGTGGCTCGTCCCGTCGAACAAAAAGAAAGTTGATGCACCTATGTCAAAGGTGGCTATAGCCCAGGCGTTGAGACGGATTCTGGAGCGGCCGGAGCTGGTGGAAGTTGAGTCGTTTACCCCACGTGATCTGCGTAGAACGGCGCGCAGCTACTTCCCGGCCCTTAAAATTTCG
>OIEZ01000181.1_pt1 | contig 9817 bp, 13 predicted proteins | sample 1581941 | NCBI WGS metagenome assembly OIEZ01 (sample SAMN04414078, study PRJEB24778) | human gut metagenome | material: faecal | host: Homo sapiens | reverse complement strand
CTTTACGTCCAATGGATGGCAGGCTGTCTGCACAGTGTAATTTACTTGGGCGGAAGCCGTAACTGCGGCTGCACCCAACATCAGGGCAATTGCTAATTTTTTCATGTCTGATATAAACTTTAAATATTAATATGCTTAATGATTGCTTTTTTATTTAGCACTCTCTTTAGCTTCTTTTTCACTGCGGACAATGATGCGACGGTTGATGAACATCATGGTTATCGCTACTAGTACCAGCAGTGCAGCACCTACATACGAGAGTTTTACACCTCTATATATAGTCCAGCCGAAGAAAGAAGCGGCAAAGTCGATGGAACCGCCATCAAATCCTTCAGGAATGTGTGCCGTAGGATCGTGTGTTTCGGCATATACCTGATTGGCTGCCAGCGTGAAGTCCGGTGCCATATCGGTTACGAAATACAAACCTAAAATAAGAGTGATAAGACCGATAATAAGTGTCTTCAATACATTCCCTTTAGTAAAGGGCAATATCATCGGAAACAGATAGAACATACCTGCAAGTGAGGCCAATGGCAGGAACTGATTACCCGGCAAGAATACGGCAAGTGCAGGATAACGGGAATCAGGATAACCGATGCCACCAATGTAGCGGGGTGGCCGATAACCAGTGCCGGGCTCATACCGATATGTACTTTCTTACCGTTGAATTTAGCTTTTACCAGTTCCGAAGTCTTTTCGGAGATAGGCTTCAATCCTTCGATAAACAGAGAAGTGATGCGGGGGATGAGTTCCATTACGGCTCCCATTGTGATACCCAGGAAGAGAACTTTCTTGATGTCGAGTTGGGCTGCCCAGCCTATCAGCATACCTACGATAACTCCCAATACCAGCGGTTCACCTATTACACCGAACTTTTTCTTCATGCCTTCTGCATCGATTTCCAGCTTGGAGAAGCCGGGAATTTTATCTAATGCCTTATTGATAAGTATGGCAAACGGTGTGAAACTCTGGCAGAAAGGCTGGGGAATAGAGATACCGTCCAAATCATAGAACTTTTGGAATTTTTCTGCGGTAAGGTCGGCGCAGACCAATGTAATAATGTAGCAGATGATAGCGGCGAAATAGCCCCATGCCAGATTCTGGCCGGTAACAAAATAAGCCACAGCACCGATGAAGGCGAAGTGCCAATAGTTCCACAAGTCTATGTTTACAGTACGTGTGGTCTTGGTGATAAGCATCAGGAAATTGACGCCTAAGCAGATAGGAATGATAAGCGCACCAACAGCGGTATTATAAGCTACGGCAGCGGCGGCGGGCCATCCCATATCGAATACGTTCAGTTGCAGGTGATACAAATCGGATATGGCTTTCAGAGGAGAATTAAAATTTGTTGTCAGCAGGGCGGTAACTACGCCTAAGCCCACAAAACCGACTCCGACAAAGAGACCTGATTTCAGAGCCTTGCCAAATTTCATACCGATGCACATGCCTATGATTGTAAAAATAATAGGCATCATTACAGACGCTCCCAAAGCGATGATGTAACTGAAAACTTGTTCCATTCTTTATGTGATTTAATTGATAAATGATTATGTTTTACAATAGTACGAATTGAAAATCGGGGTCAAAAATAAGACCTTTTCCTAATTAATCAAACTGTAAAGGCATAATAAATAGTAAATAAGGATGATTTTGGACAAATTTGTCGTTATCGTGCACAAATTTGTTCGTTTTCGTACACGAAAATCAAAAAATGCACCCTCTGCGCCAAAAAGTGCACAGGTGTTTGGAAAGAAACATCTACTTTTGTTTCGTGAAAAATTATAAGGTCTAATACCCAAAAAGAACAACTACATGAAAAAGAAACTTTATTTGTAATTTTATTCTATCCGGTTTATTGTTGTTTTCTCCTTTAAGCATGTTTGCACAGCGTGTGGATTCAAACTTGCCGTGGTCGGTACGTATGGTGGAGTCCGAAATGATTCGTTGTCCGGAATCCTGGCAGTTGGACTTTCAGCCTAAATTGAATGGGATTACTGTCACGGGCTGGAATTGCAATCCATGCTGGATGTGTATGACCGCTACGGTAATCGGAAAATCTATGATTATGCTTTGGCTTATGCCGATACAATGGTAAATGCAGATGGTACTATCAAAATGTACAAACGTGAGGAGTATAGCCTTGACCGTATAAACTCCGGTAAATTTATATTCCGCATCTATGAACAGACGAAAGATGAGAAATATAAGAAAGCGCTTGCATTGATGAGAAGTCAGCTCGATGAGCATCCCCGGAATGCCGACGGCGGCTTTTGGCATAAGAAGATTTATCCGAATCAGGTATGGTTGGATGGTATTTATATGGGAGCGCCTTTCTATGCGGAATATGCTTTCCGTAACAATCAGGTAGATGATTATGCGGATGTTATCAATCAATTCTTGATGGCGGCCCGTCATACTTACGACCCGAAAAATGATGTGTACCGCCATGCTTGTGACGTAAGCCGTAAAGAGCGTTGGGCCGATCCTGTTACCGGACAATCAAAGCATAGCTGGGGACGCGCTATGGGCTGGTATGCCATGGCCTTTGTAGATGCTTTGGATTTCATTCCGAAACATGAAGCGGGCCGTGATTCCATGTTGGTTATCTTTTAATAAAATAGCTTCTCAGATAAAGCGTTTGCAAGATTCCAAGACCGGTTTGTGGTATCAGGTGTTGGACAAGAGTGGAGCACCGGGTAATTATCTGGAGTCTTCCTGTTCTACTATGTTTGTATATTCTCTGTTCAAGGGTGTGCGTAAAGGGTACATTGACAAATCCTATCTGGAAGTAGCAGTTAAAGGATATAAGGGCATCCTTGACAACTTTATAGAAGTGGATAAAAACGGTGTGGTAAGCATCACAAAGGCTTGTGCCGTAGCAGGACTTGGCGGAAAGGTCTATCGTTCGGGAGACTATGATTATTATATCAATGAAACTATCCGCAACAACGACCCAAAAGCTGTAGGTCCGTTTATTCTTGCATCATTGGAGTGGGAACGTCTTCAGGACGTGAAAGTGATTGTTAACCGGAAATGATAGCGAAAGTAACTATGAAAGCACTGTGTAGTTTTATAATAGCCCTGCTTTGCGGGGTCGGTTCGTTATCCGCGGCGCAGCAGTGGAAAGATACGATTGTTGTAGCCCCGTGACGGCACGGGGAGATTACCGTACACTGACCGAAGCAATGGAGGGTATCCGCGCCTTTATGGATTATAAGGTGACGGTTTTGGTTAAAAAGGGTGTATATAAGGAAAAGGTTATTCTTCCTTCTTGGTTGGAAAACGTCGATTTCATCGGTGAGAATGTAGAAAATACGATTATCACCTACGATGATCATGCCAATATAAATAAGATGGGAACTTTCCGTACCTATACTTTGAAAGTGGAAGGAAGTTCCATCACTTTTAAGAACTTGACGATAGAGAATAATGCTGCACGGCTGGGGCAGGCAGTTGCGCTTCATACGGAAGGTGACCGCTTGGTCTTTATCAATTGTCGCTTTTTGGGCAATCAGGATACTATTTACACCGGTGCAAAAGGTACTCGTCTCTGCTTCCTGAATTGTTATATTGAAGGTACTACCGATTTTATTTTCGGTCCTTCTACGGCATTGTTCCATAATTGCACGATTCATAGTAAAGCCAATTCGTACATCACGGCAGCTTCCACTCCGAAAGACATTGAAGTGGGATATGTTTTTAAGAACTGTAAGCTGACTGCTGCACCGGACGTTGATAAGGTTTATTTGGGGCGTCCGTGGCGTCCCTATGCAGCTACAGTGTTCATTAACTGCGAGATGGGTAAACATATCTGTCCGGCAGGATGGGATAATTGGCGTAATCCGGAGAATGAAAAACAGCCCGTTATGCTGAATATGGTAATACGGGAGAGGGGGCTGAGACTGCTGTTAGAGTTAAGTGGGCAAAGTTATTGACGGAGAAGGAAGTTGCGAAGTACAACGAAGTAGATTATCTTTTTGCAATATGTACTACTTGGTATTTTAATAAATGACTGTTTTAATCAATGATAATACCCTCTATAGTGCTAGGCCATGATAGAGGGTGTTTTATTTTATTAATTTAATTTAGGTAAGTTATTGATAGTATTTTCTTCTATTAGAAAATCTAAAGTATTGTATTTTGGTTATCTTTTATTATGTCATGTATGGAATATTCTAAAGTGAAAGCAAATATTTTATTTTTTGTAGGATGTTTTTTGTACTGCATTCATCTTCAAGCTTACCCATGCTATTCATTGACAAAATATTCATCTAACAATGGGCTTTCCTCAATGACGATTGCAGATATATTGCAAGATCATAAAGGGCAATTATGGTTTGCTACATGGAATGGATTAAATAAATTTGATGGATATCGTTTTGTTTCATATAAAGTTAGTCCTGATGGTAAGAGTGGGCTATCAACTACTCGTCTTGTCTCTATTGCAGAGGATAAACTAGGGTATATTTGGATTTTGACTTACGATAATGTTGTTTGTCGTTTTTAATCCAAAGACAGAAACCTTTGAACAGATTCTAGATGACAATTCTTCTCCTTATCAAATATTATCTGTACATGTTATGAAGAGTGGAGATGTGTGGCTGCTGGTAAAAGGGGATGGGGCTGTTCGTGTGAGAACAGATGTAAAAACAGGTAAAATGAATGTTCAATTATATGCGAAACGGAATCATGTATTGTCTTCTGAAAAAGTGACTTATCCATACGAAGATACAAATGGGAATTTATGGCTTTTGACAGATAATGGATTATTTTTGGAAGAAAAAGGTACAGGTGATATTTCTAATCTTTTGCTAGTGATTCACAAGAAGGAACCTCTAAACAGGCTTTTTATACTTTATTAGAAACTGAGGCGGAAGTTCTGTTAGGCTCCGAGCAAGGGAGAATTTGGCGCTATTTAAAAAGGAATGGCCAAATGAAACTTCTACAAATTAATACAGATTCATCTGTAAAATGTATATTAGCGGTAGCTCAAAATATATGGGTTATAGGAACTGAACGCGATGTTTTTTTTATATATAATGGTGAAAATAATGGGATATTGCAACATTATTGTAAATCCAATTGCCCTGATCTCCCTTCTGATAATATAATAGGTGGATATGTAGATAAGAGAAATGGTATTTGGCTTTATACGGATGCATTAGGCACTTGTCGCTTTGATATGCAAACAGAAAAACTTACGTATTTTGCTATATACGATGAGAAAGGTGAAAAACTTACTTCTCAAAGTGATTTCAATGTTTATGAGGATATAAATGATTATTTATGGGTACACCCTTATGGTGGTGGTCTTTCATTTTATGATTATCAAACAAATCAGCTTATACCTTTTAGCTCTTCTAATGGAGATATCAAGTGGAAATCTTCTAATCGTTGTTATATATCTTATTCAGATCGTCAGGGTAATTTGTGGATGTGTACATCGTCTTGGGGGCTAGAGCGTTTTTCATTTTATAAGCCTCATTTTAATTTGTTTACCCCTATATCTAAAGACCTAGAATTACAAGAAAATGATATCAGAGCTATTGCAATAGATAGTAAAGGTCGATTATGGACTGGAAATAAAAATGAAGAGATATGTGTATATGATTCTTTATATCATTTGATTGGAAAACTGGATAACAATGGAAATCTTATAACTCGAACTTCAAGAAGTTGTCGATTAGGAAAGGCTTATTATATAATGGAAGATTCCAGTAAAAGAATTTGGATTGGGACTAAGGGGAAGGGCTTAATTTGCGCTACTCCTTTTGATGATGATAAGTTTGTATTGAAATATTTTAATTATGAAGCTCAAAATATATATAGTTTGAGTCATGATGATGTTTATAATATTTTTGAAGACAGTAAACATAGAATATGGATTGCTACATATGGAGGAGGTTTAAACTATATGGTTCCGAAGAAAAATGGAGAGTATCAATTCATTAACTATAGGAACAATATGAAGAATTATCCAATGAGAGATTGTTCTAGGATTCGTTCTATTTCGGAAGACGATATTGGCAATATTTGGGCGGGCACAACAGGGGGGATACTAACATTTAATACGAATTTTGTTTACCGGAAAATATTATTTTTAAAAAATTCGCAAGTTCTATAGATAATACACTGTCATTGAAAAGTAATGATATTCATTATGTATACTTTACGACTACAGGTTTATATGCTGTTACTTATGGTGGTGGATTTAGTAAACTAGTTAAGGAAAAGGATGGGAGTATTGTTTTTTAAAACTTATTCAATGGAAAATGGTATGCCGTCAGATATTGTCTTTTCTGCTATCGAAGATAATAGGCGTCATTTATGGCTTGTTACGGAGAATGGTTTAAGTAAATTTGACCCTTTTGCAGAAGTATTTGATAATTATCCTTTGAAATCCAGTTATCGGATGTGCAGTTTAATGAGGGAGTTGCATGTGAAAAATATTAATGGTGAAATTATTATTAATACAAATAAGGGATTATGCCATTTTTTTCCAGATTCTGTCTCAAAGAGTTTGTATATTCCTCGTATTGTTTTTTCCAATTTATCTATTGGTGGCGAATTTTTACGGCCGGGCGTAGAAGGTTCACCTTTAACAGCTGAGTTGGATGATATGCCGGAGTTAGTATTATCTCATCATGTTAATATATTTACAATTCAGTATGCGGCTTTGGATATGACAGGTAATGAGAATATTACTTATGCATATATGCTTGAAGGATTAGATAATACTTGGAAGTATGTAGGGGGACAACGTAGCGTAACTTATACTAATTTAAAAAAAGGGAAGTATAGACTGAAAATTAGGTCTACAAATGCAGATGGTGTATGGGTCGAGAACACACGTATTTTGCCGATTACTATATTACCATCTTTTTGGGAGACAGGATGGGCTTATTTTTTGTATATTTTGAGCTTATGTTTTTTTTATAGCTGTTTTTACCTATATTTTCTTTGTAATTTATCGTTTGCGTAATAAAGTTTCTATGGAACAACAAATTGCTGACATAAAGTTACGCTTTTTACAAATATATCTCACGAATTACGTACACCTTTAACTTTGATTATTGGTCCAATAGAGAAAATTTTACAAAAACAGCTTTCACAAGAAATACAAGATGATTTGATGCTGGTAAAGGAGAATACTAATCGTATGTTACGGCTTGTAAATCAACTTTTGGATTTCCGGAAAGTACAGAATCAGAAAATGAAATTGAAAGTTAGTGAAGTTGATTTATCTGTATTTATTCCATTTGTCATGAATAATTTCAAAGAGTTGTCTGTGAGGCATCATATAGATTTTTGTTTTGAAACGGAATCTGAACATTTGAGAATATGGATAGATCAAGATAAGTTGGAAACGATTTTGTTTAATTTGATAGCTAATGCATTTAAATTTACTCCATCCGGTAAATCAATTGTACTTACATTAAAAGAAGAGAAAAATAGGGTTTGTATTGGAGTACGTGATGAAGGTGTGGGAATTGAACAGGAAAAGCAGAACGTAATATTTTCACGTTTTGAGACTGTGATGGAAAAGAATTTATTTAATTTGCCTAATACAGGTATTGGACTGTCTCTAGTTAAAGAATTGGTTGAATTACATCATGGTGATATTATTGTTAATAGTAAAATAGGGCAAGGAACTTGTTTCCTTGTATATTTTTATAAAGGAAAGGAACATTATTCAAATGAAGCAGTTGAATGGATTGTTGCAGATTTTGACAAAAGCACAGCATCTGATTCTATTGTGCAGAAAGTAATACAAAAGAATCTTTAATTAATGAAGATAAACCTGTTTTACTTTTGGTTGAAGATAATGTGGAATTGAGAGCATTCATGTATAACACATTTATGGAACAATTCAATATTTTGGAAGCTGCTGATGGAGAAGAAGGGATGAACATAGCAATTGAACATATTCCAGATATGATTATTACGGATTTGATGATGCCCAAAATGGATGGTATTGCAATGATTAAAAAGCTTCGTAATAATATGAACACAAGCCATATAATGATTATAATGTTGACGGCAAAAGCAGATTCAGAAACTGAATTTATAGCATTGGGTGAAGGAGCTGATGCTTATGTAACTAAACCATTTAGTCTTAATAATCTTCAAGTTCAGGTCAGTAATTTATTGAAACGCAAGGTTCAATTACAAGAATATTATAACCATCATTTATTAGATAATCAAAAGAGTAAAGAGCCGGAACTTAAAGCAGAGCGGTCATTTTCTTCCAATGATAAAAAGTTTATGCATGAATTGATTGAGTTCTTAAATCGAAATATTGATAATAACGAGTTGTTAGTGGATGATTGGTATCTAATTTTCATATGAGTCGTACGGTCTTTTTTAAGAAACTTAAAGTATTAACAGGTCTGTCCCCTGTGGAATTTATTCGAGAAATCAGAATAAAACGTGCGGCTGAAATTGATAAAGGAAGATGGATATAATATGGCTCAAGTAGCGTATATGGTTGGTTTTAATGATCCTCATTATTTTAGCAAATGTTTTAAGCAAGTCTATAATATGACTCCCACAGAGTATAAATATAGTGTAAGAGTCGGAACCTGATGCACTTCATTATATTTGATTGATAGACTGATACATGTGCCACTTTTGACCGTTTTTTACAGATTGATAATGAAAAGACCATTTTTTCAACCGATTAAGTCATATATTCTACTTACTTGCTATGTCTCTATTTTAATTTTGCAATGTTTAAGTGATCCTTGGTTGCTAGGTTGAAAAATAAGTATTAATTAAAGTTTGGTATTATGAAACACTTTTCGATTTTTAAAAGAATTGGCTTAACGATTCTAGTGTGTTTATTCCAGTTGAACGTTTGGGCTCAAGTAAAACAAATTTCCGGTACAGTTTCTGATGAGAAAGGAGAGCCTTTGATTGGGGTTAATGTTAGTGTCAAAGGTGGAACTAATGGGGCTATTACGGATTTGGAAGGTAAATTTTCATTGAATGTTGAAGGGAAAGATGTTGTAGTGTTTTCTTATATAGGGTACATTACACAAGAGATTAGAGCAGATGATCCTAAAATAGTAAAGGTTGCTTTGATAGAAGATTCTGAAACATTGGATGAAGTAGTGGTTGTAGGGTATGGTGTGATGAAAAAAAGTGATGTTACAGGTTCTATATCTTCATTAAAGAGTAAAGATCTTACTTCTGTTCCAACGAGTAATGTGTTGGAGGCTATGCAAGGTAAAATAGCTGGTCTTGATATGACGAAAAGTGATGGTGAAGCAGGATCTGCTTTAAATTTTACTTTACGTGGAAATCGTTCGTTAAATGCGTCCAATGCTCCGTTAATTATGGTTGATGGAGTTGCATATGGTTCTACTTTGGATATTAACCCTTCCGATATTGAGTCTATTGAGGTTTTGAAAGATGCTTCTTCTACAGCTATCTATGGTTCACGTGGTGCTAACGGTGTAATTCTTATTACTACAAAGAGAGGAAGTGCCGGAAAAACAAATGTTTCTTTTAATGCTTATTTTGGTCCCCAAATGGCGGCTGGCTTGGCAGATATAATGAATGCAGAACAATATGCTGCACTGAAACGTGAAGCTTATCGCACGCAGGGTATTACAGATGATAATTCTATTTTTACAGCAAATGAACTACAAGGATTGAAAAATCATGAATATCTTGATTTTCAGGATATGTGCGTCAATACAGGCTTTGTACAGAACTATGAAGTTAGCGTGAATGGGGGAAATGAAAAACTCAAGTAAATCTTCTCTAGGTATTATAAAGAAACCGGTTTATTTAAGAATGATGACTTAAC
>OIEZ01000180.1_pt1 | contig 9843 bp, 18 predicted proteins | sample 1581941 | NCBI WGS metagenome assembly OIEZ01 (sample SAMN04414078, study PRJEB24778) | human gut metagenome | material: faecal | host: Homo sapiens | reverse complement strand
CGCCAGCATCTGCTTCGCCAGCTCATAACCGGACGAGCTGGAAAACCGCCGCGCCAGATATCATCGGCTGAACCACGCCCTTCAACTGGCCGTACTCCACAAACGCCACTTCACGAATATCGGCCTTGCCGGGCTGGTCCTGGCCGCCGATAAATCCAATACGCGACGCGCCTTGCTGGATAAAGAAGTCGACCACCTCTTTAGCGATACGTACCAGGTCGATATCCACCGCATCGTACGGGCTACCCGCTTCGTGGAAATCAATAAAGCAAATATTGTCGGTCAGCGCGCTGGCGGTCTCGCGCAGCTCGCGCGTCGGCTGGCCGATAATCAATACGCCGGTGACCTTTTTCAGCTCGGGCAGGGTGTTATTGAGATAGCAGTTGGTGAGCTCGATGGCGAGCTTTTCGCATTGGGTTCAATACCGTGGCGAATGGCAAGATAGTAAGGGTCGTTAATTTCCAGCTCTTGCTGGTAGCTATACAGCGCCAGGATATGATGATGGCCGACGGGTAGGACCTGCGTTTTACGCGCGCTGCTGCTTTTATACTCCAGCTTCTCCGCAATCTCCAGAATACGATGCTTGGTCTCTTCTTTTACATTCAGGGTGGGATCGTCGTTTAACACCCGGGAAACCGTCGCCAGCGAAACACCCGCTTCGGTCGCAATGTCTTTTAGCGTTGCCATCTTTTTCCTTTATCGGACGTTGCCCATGTTTGCTCATCCATTGTAAAGCAAGCGTCGCGTCCTGCACCTTATTTCAGTAAAAAACGCCAGCGTGGGAGGGCTATTTTCCCCGGCGATAGCGTGACAGAAGTAGCATTATTCTCAGTATCATGCAGACGAACGGCAAAAACTTGCTATCTTTTAGTAAAAAATTTACTAGAGGTGAGAGATGGATACCGTAGCTTACGCTGATTTTGCCAAACTGGAGATGCGCGTCGGCAAGATTGTCGGGGTGAAGCGCCATGACAATGCTGACAAACTGTACATTGCGCGGATTGATGTCGGCGGCCGCACGCTGCAGACGGTCACCAGCCTGGTGCCCTACTACAGCGAAGAGGAGCTGCTGGGGAAAACGGTGGTGGTGCTGTGTAATCTGGCGAAAGCCAAAATGCGTGGTGAAACTTCTGAGTGCATGCTGTTATGCGCAGAAACCGAAGACGAAAGCGAAAGCGTGCTGTTGACGCCGGAGCGCGTCATGCCGGCAGGCGTGCGGGTGGTATAACGAAAATACCCTCTCCCGACCGGGAGAGGGTTGTGTGTGAATTACGCCTCTGCAACCGAGACGCGCAGGGCCGCCAGCGCCTTACGCGCCGCTTTCAGCACCTGCTCACACTGCTCCAGGGTGAGGGTCAGCGGCGGTTCAACGCGGATCGTCTTGGCGTTGTTTAACGTCCCGGCGACCAGCACCCGCTGTCTGAACATCTCACTGGCAAAGTCGTAGCCAATCTCGTTATCGACAAACTCGATGGCCATCAGCATGCCTTTCCCGCGCACTTCATTCACCAGGTCCGGATACTCCTGCGCCAGCAGGCGGAACCCGTCCAGCAGCATATCGCCTTTCTGCGCCGCCTGCGCCGGCAGGTTTTGCGTCAACAGCACGTTGATCGTCGCCAGCGCCGCCGCACAGGCAACGGGTTGCCGCCGAAGGTGGTGGTGTGCAGGAACGGGTTGTCGAACAGCACCGAGAAGACTCTTCCGTCGCCACCGTCGCGCCGATCGGCATCACACCGCCGCCGAGCGCTTTCGCCAGACACAGAATATCGGGCTGAACGTTCTCATGCTCGCAGGCGAACATCTTGCCGGTGCGGCCCATGCCGGTCTGCACTTCGTCGAGGATCAGCAGGGCGCCAAACTCATCGCACAGCTTACGCACCGCCGGCAAATACCCCTGCGGCGGGAGGATCACGCCCCCTTCGCCCTGAATCGGCTCGAGGATCACCGCCGCGACGTCGTCGCCGGTTTTCTTGCACTCGCTCAGCATGGTGCGCATGGCGTTGATATCGCCGAACGGCACGTGGCGGAAGCCCGGCAGCAGCGGCATAAAGGGTTTGCGGAAGGTCGACTTGGCGGTGGCCGACAGCGCACCCAGCGATTTACCGTGGAAGGCGCCGCTGGTGGCGATGAAGGTAAATTTACCGCGCGGCGACTGATAGGCTTTCGCCAGCTTGATGGGCCGCCTCTACCGATTCGGTACCGCTGTTGCAGAAGAAACTGTACTTTAGTTTGCCGGGCGTTAAGGCTGCCAGGGTTTTCGCCAGCATCGCGCGTAGCGGATCCAGCAGTTCCTGACTGTGAAGCGGTTGTTTCGCGAGTTGATTCTCGACGGCGGATACCACAACTGGATTACGGTGCCCTACATTGAAGATGCCAAACCCACCAAGGCAGTCGATAAATTCCTGTCCCTGGGTGTCGACAAGCGTATTTAACCCTCCCGCTTGCCACTCTACGGCTCCGTAATCCCCGCCGGCTGTGACCGATTTTCGATACTCTAAAAACCCCGGATTCACATGCTCTTTAAAGTATTCCCTGACCTCCTGGTTAAGTGCTTTCATTTCCTCATGATCAAGCGTGCGCTTTTCAATGAGATTCAGTGCGTGTGCGCTGCAGGCCAGAGCCGATGCGCTGGAAGGTAACCTGTTCAAAATGTGCTCCTGGGGCGGACGTATCACACGATACTGGATTAAGTATTGCAGGGATTACGCCAGTTCGGCAGAAGCGGTGAAAATCGGGATAAATGCAAAGTAAAAGACGAAATGTGTAAAATTTAATCTCATTGCGCCACTATTGGCACGTTTTATTCCTGAGCTGACGAGATTTTCTGCCTGGCGGCGATGAACGGGGCGATCCGTCGTGGTGCGAGCTGCCCCAGGGCGGGGCAGCCAGTGGTAACAAAAGAGGCTTAGTCGAGCTGAGAGATCTCCATCGCCGCCCGGTCGATAATGCCGATGATCTGCTTGAGCTGGGCGGCACTGCTGGCCTGCTGGTTCACTTTCAGGTCGAGGACCGCTTTGAAGTTTTCCAGCGCGCGCTTCATCTGCGGATCCCGGCGCAGCTCGCAGCCGACCATCCGCGCCTGCAGACGCTCCTGGATATGGGCCAGGTGCTCCTGGTTCTCGGCGTGCAGCTGTTTTCCTTCCTCGCTGATAACGATTTTTTTACGTCCGTTGTCATCTTCCACGCTGATAAGGCCCTGGTCCTGGAGCAGATCCAGCGTCGGGTAGATCACCCCCGGGCTGGGGCTGTAGTTCCCCTGGGTAAGCGTTTCGATCTCTTTGATCAGCTCATAGCCATGGCTGGCGTTGTGGCTGAGGATATCCAGAATGATCAGCCGCAGTTCACCGTGGCCAAAGAAACGCTGGCGGCGTCCGCCGCCGCGGCGGCCATGGTCGCCGTGTTCGCTGGGATCACCGTGGCGCCCGCGTGGCCCACGCCCCTCTTCATGATGATGTCGCATGGTTACCTCCTGCTGTTTTTGATATATCTAATTTATATCTAAAAAATGAATGTTCGCAATGCTGGTTGATATTTATTTTTTTAATATATTGATATATATGTAATTATTTTCTGATTGTGGATTTTGATGCGGTTTGTTTTGACTATATCAAAAAAAGACTTGCATTCTTTTTAGTTGGCAATCATTATCATTTGCATCAAGTTTAGATATATCTATTTACCGTTCACGAAGGCAATCGATGATGACAAAAACCAAAGCAGACAAGTACCCGCAGCGTGTCCGCAATGAGCTGCGTTTCCGTGAGCTGACGGTGCTGCGCGTGGAGCGCGCAGGCGCGGCCTTCCAGCGCATCGTGCTGGGAGGCGAGGCGCTGGAAGGTTTTGTTTCCCGCGGCTTTGACGACCACACCAAGCTTTTCTTCCCGGAGCCGGGCGCGGCGTTGCGCCGCCGCAGGTGACCGAGGAGGGGATCGACTGGGGTGAGGGCGTGCGGCCTGCTACCCGCGACTATACGCCGCTGTACGATGCCGAACGCCATGAGCTGGCGTATGACTTCTTTATCCACGATGGTGGAATTGCCAGCCGCTGGGCGCTGGAGGCAAAAGTGGGCGATAAGCTGGTGATCGGCGGTCCGCGCGGCTCGCTGGTGGTGCCGGAGGATTACGCCTGGCAGTTATATGTCTGCGATGAGTCCGGTATGCCGGCGCTGCGTCGTCGCCTGCTGGGATTGCGTCAGCTGGCGGTGACGCCGCAGGTGACGGCCATCGTCACTATCGCTGATGCGTCATATAAAGATTATTTGGCGGATCTCGACGGCTTTAACATCGAGTGGGTGGTGGGCCACAATCCGGCGTTCGTCGCCGAGCGTCTGGCCCAGGTGAAGGTGCCGGCGGAGGATTATTTCATCTGGCTGACCGGTGAAGGCGCGGTGGTGAAATCGCTGCTGGCGCGCTTTGAAGATGAGAGCATCGATCAGCAGCTGGTGCGTTCCCAGGCGTACTGGCACAGTAAGTAAAAAGCCATCGTGGTAAAACCCGGATAGCGGCGCGTAGTGCCTTATCCGGGCTAACCGCGATGCCGTTTTTTGTCGGGTGTCGGCTAACGCCTTACCCGACCTACCCTTCGGCGCTGTGACGTTGCCCCGGTAAGCGCAGCGCCACCGGGGAGGCTTATCGTTCCGCCAGCGCCTTAAACACCATCGCCACCGCGTGGGCGCCGGGGTCCATGTTGCCGAGCAGGCTGTCGCTGTTGAGATAGGACGCTCGTCCGGCGCGGCTTTGCTCGACTGGCAGGTGCGATCCGCGCCGGCCTGCGCCGCGGCAAAAGCGGCCTGCAGGTTCTCCGGTTCGGCCAGCAGCGCCGCCAGCGCCGGCTGCAGAGCGTCGATCATCGTCCGGTCTCCCTCATCGGCGCCGCCGTAAAACTTCATCTGTTCCAGACCGGCGTTCAGCGCCTCGGCCACGCTGGCGCCTTGCCCCAGCTTCTGCCCGGCAGCGGTGAAGAAGATCGACATCAATACCCCGCTGGAGCCGCCCATCACCACCGTCAGGCGTTCGCCCGATCCAGCGCAAAGAGCGTGGGCAGATCGTTTAGCGGCAGCTGCTGGCGCTGCAGCAGGTCGCAATCTCGCGCGCCCCGGCGGCGAAGGTGGAGCCGGTATCGCCGTCGCCCACTTTGGCGTCCAGTGCGTTGAGATGTTCTTCAAGATCGATGAGGGCGCCGGTCACCTGCGCGACGTAATCGCCCACCAGTGGATTGCCCGATGGCATGAAGTCGCGCGCGCGCTGGCGAGAGTGGACGGCATGATGTTAACTGCCCGCGGCTGCACCGGCGTCTGCCAGCCGGCGGTTTCCACGTCCGACAGCAGCGCTTTTTCAATACCCTCCTCCAGCACGATGGCGCTCAGCGAGAAGCCTTTCATATCCAGCGCCGTCACCAGCGAGGCCGGGCCTATCAGCCAGTCAATGCGCGCCTGCAGCGGGGTGTTGGCCAGCTCGCGGGTGAGGATCGCCATCTCAGCCACCGACACGCCGCCGAGGTTATTAAGCATCACCGCCAGGCGGCCGGTTTCCGGCAGGGCGGCAGTCAGTTTTTCCACCATCAGGTTGACGATTTCCGCACTGTTTTGCGTGGCGATCGTCGAAGCTCCCGGCTCACCGTGGATGCCCATTCCCAGCTCGGCGTGACCGGCCTGATGGCGCGGCGCGCTGTCGGCTTCCTGCGGCAGGTGGCAGCTGGCCAGCGCCACCCCGATGCTGGCGGTATGGCTGGCGGCGTATTGCGCTTCACGCAGGACGGTGGCGAGGTTGAAGCCGCGCTCGGCGAAATAGCCCGCCACTTTATGCACCAGAATGGTCCCGGCGATGCCGCGCGGCTGCTTGTTATCCGGCAGCGAAATGTCGTCGCCGACGATCAGCATCTCCACGTTGTAGCCGAGACGGCGCGCTTTCTCCGCCGCCAGGCCGAAGTTAAGCCGATCGCCGGTGTAGTTTTTGACGATCAGCAGGCAGCCCGCCTCGCCGGTCACCGCCTGAATGGCGGTAAGCACCGCGTCGACGCTCGGCGAGGCGAACAGATCGCCGCAGACCGCGGCGGTCAGCATGCCTTTACCAATAAAGCCGACGTGCGCCGGTTCATGGCCGGCGCCGCCGCCGGAGATCACCGCCACGTTGTTTTTATTCAGATCGCGACGGACCACCACCCGGATCGCCGGGTCGCTCTCCAGACGGGCGAGGTTATTCCACGGGCTGGCGATAATGGTACCCTCAATCACATCGTTGACGAGGCTGGCGCGTTGGTTAAAAAGAATTGAGACATAGTGGTTCCTGATGAGTAAGCGAAAACTCACCCTCCGGAGGCAGGCCCCCGGAGCGGTAACGGTCAACGTGAATTTTAGTCACGGATAAGGCGCTGGTTACGCATATCGAGCGCGATGCTTCGCCAGGCTGAATATCATTCAGCGCTTCGCCCTGCTGGCATAGCCAGGCGATCCCCGCCGCGCGGGCGATAATCGCGCCGTGGGCCTGTTCGCTGCCGTCGCGCAGGCACAGGCCTTTGACTCGACTGGCATCCAGTTGCAGGACGGTCGACGGGAACATGTTGTCGGCGATAATAATGGTCGGCTCGCCGGGCGTCGGCAGCGTCTCCTGAACGTCCTGCAGATGGCGCAGGGTGCGCTGCAGAATATCTTCGATATCGATATAGCGCGCCTGCAGATAGGGGTCATCCAGCTGGCGATACTGCTGGCTGAGCTCCATCAACACCTGATGCCATGCCCATTCCGCCGAGCATTGTTCGGTGAGCAGACGATCGTTGGCGGCATCAAACAGATCGTCATCGTCGAGCAGGGTGTGGTGCCCGGCGAAGATCGCCGCGATATCGGCGTGAAATTTATTTTCCGCCAGCTCGGTCAGGGCGATAAGATCCGCCAGCGTCTGGTCGATGGCCTGGCGCAGGCGCTGCTGCTCGCGGGCAGCATCGGCGGCAGCCGGGCGGAGCGGCTGGATCAGGGCCAGCGGATAGCGCAGGGCTGCGCCTTCGACGCGCTCGGGCGTTGCCGTAGCCGCTGCCGGTTGCCCCGCAGGCGATTCACCGAAGTTATCGGCGGCCAGCGTCTGAAACGCCGCCAGCGCCGCGTCGGCATCCGGACCGCGGGCCAGCAGGCGCAGCTTATCGTGGCGGCGGACCTGCAATAGCGCGATTTGGTTGAGGCTGTCCGGTTTGACGCACTTCCCGTTTTTCTCCAGCAGCAGATCGGCGTTAAAACCCGCCAGCGCGGCGACAGCTCGTACGCTGGACGCACGTGCAGGCCGTTGTGGTTGTTAATAATAACTGAAACCGATTTTGTGTCGCCGTCGTCGGCAAGCGTCGGCGCCGGCGCGGCGTCAGGCGTGTGCGAAGGTAAACCCAGCTGAACCCGCTTGGCCTCCAGGGCGCTCATGGCGTCGGCGATCACTTTGTCGATCCCGGCGCCGGAGGCAGCGCTGACGGTGGCCGCCAGCGTCCCTCCACCAGCGGCGCGGCGCACAGCCGCACCTTCGCGGCAATCGCCGGATCGAGCAGATCGAGAGCGGTCTCGGCGCTGAGCAACGCGCTGCCGATATCCATCATCACCAGCGACGTGGTCGGTGTCGGCGACGGATTCGATCGCTTCCCATGACCTTGATCGGGTCGGTGCCGATCGGGCTGTCGGGGTCGTCGATCCCGGCGGCGATCGCCAGCTTGCAGCCATCGTTGATTAACATCTGCCGGGCCAGTTCTCCGACACCTTCGCCCAGCCGGGCGCTATGAGAAACAATAACCAGGTTTACCATCGCGATTTCCTTACTCTTTGGCCGCGGCGGCCAACATCTGCATCATAAACATCACTGACGTGGCGCCCGGATCCTGATGGCCGATGCTGCGTTCGCCAAGGTAGCTGGCGCGGCCTTTGCGCGCCTGCATGGTGATGGTACTGTGGGCGCCGGCTTCCGCTGCTTTGCAGGCGGCATCCAGCGCGGCGGCGATCGACAGGTGCTGCTCGCTGGACTGGCGCAGGGAGTCCGCCACCGGCAGCCAGACGTCGCACATGGTTTTATCCCCTGGCTCCGCTTTGCCGCGGTTGACCACCCCGTCCGCGCCTCGCGGATCATCAGGTATAGTTCGTCGAGGGTCAGGCTTTGGTGGGCCTGAGTGACCTGCGCGGCGCGAATAAAGAAGGTGCCGAACAGCGGGCCGCTGGCGCCGCCAACGTTGGAGAGCAGCGTCATGCCGGTATTTTTCAGGATAAAGCCAATATCTTTATCGGCAATCGACGGCAGCTTTTCCACCACCTTGCTGAAGCCGCGGTGCATGTTCAGGCCGTGATCGGCATCGCCGATCTCTTTATCGAGGCCGGTGAGAAAATCGCTCTCTTTGGTGAAGATATCGCCGCAGCGGTACAGCCAGTCGACGATTTGCGTTCTGTTCAGTGACATGTCGTGCTCCTTAGTTTCCCCAGTTCAGCGCCGGGGTATGAACCGGGGCGTCCCATAGCGCCAGCGTCTCATCATCCACTTTCAGCAGAGTGATGGAGAAGCCCGCCATATCCAGCGAGGTGCAGTAGCTACCGACGAGGTTGCGTTCGATGATGATGCCGGACGCTTCGCAGCGCTGGGCGAGACGGTGATACACGCCGTACAGTTCGGACAGCGGGGTGGCGCCGAGGTTATTGACCAGCGCGATGACCCGGTCGCCGTTTTGCAGCGCGGTTTTGCTCTGCTTCACTTCCTGCCACGCGCCCTTGACGGTATCCCACTGGCGCAGCGTGCGGCTGTAGGCGCCATTCTCCAGCAGGGTATCGAACATCTCATCGACGGTTTGGTCGAGCGAGCTGAAGCGGCGGCGGTCGATGCCCGGCTCGCCGTGAATGCCGACACCGAACTCCATCTCGTCATCTTTCAGCGTAAAGGAGGGCTGCCCGGCGGCCGGGTACGGTGCAGGCGCCGAGAGCGATACCAATCGAGTGGCCGAGATTGTTCAGGCGGCGGCCCAGTTCAGCGCAGGCTTCCAGCGAGTCACCGCGCTCGGCGGCGGCGCCGACCAGTTTTCGATCAACACGGTATTGGCGACGCCGCGGCGACCAGCGGTATAGAGACTGTCTTTCACCGCCACGTCGTCGTCGACCACCACGGTGGTGACTTTAATGCCGCTTTCATGCAGCAGCTCGGTAGCGGTTTCGAAGTTCAGGATATCGCCGGTGTAGTTTTTGATAATCAGCAGAACGCCTTCGCCGCCGGCAATTTGCATCGCGCATTCGAACATTTTGTCCGGCGTCGGCGAGGTGAAGATTTCCCCCGGGCAGGCGCCAGAGAGCATGCCCTGGCCGATATAGCCGCAGTGCATCGGCTCATGTCCGCTGCCGCCGCCGGAGAGCAAGGCCACCTTGCCGGCCACCGGCGCGTCGGTGCGGGTCACATATAGCGGGTCCTGATGCAGGGTCAGCTGCGGATGGGCTTTAGCCAGCCCCTGTAATTGTTCATTCAGTACATCTTCAACACGGTTAATCAGCTTTTTCATTATTCAGTGCTCCGTTGGAGAAGGTTCGATGCGGCCTCTCTGCTGGCGGAGGCGGTCATCGCGTAGGGGTATCGTCTGACGGTGGAGCGTGCCTGGCGATATGATGATTCTGGCTGAGCGGACGAAAAAAAGAATGCCCCGACGATCGGGTTTCATTACGAAACATTGCTTCCTGATTTTGTTTCTTTATGGAACGTTTTTGCCGAGGATACGGTGAAAATGCGAGCTGGCGCGCTTTTTTTCACCTGCTTTAAGCCCCGGTCATCGCAGCCGGCCACAGTAGGTGGAAAAAAATTTTTTCGGCTGATTTTCACGTCAGCTGCGCGGGAAAGCCTGACCGCTAAGGGG
>OIEZ01000179.1_pt1 | contig 9882 bp, 6 predicted proteins | sample 1581941 | NCBI WGS metagenome assembly OIEZ01 (sample SAMN04414078, study PRJEB24778) | human gut metagenome | material: faecal | host: Homo sapiens | reverse complement strand
GCAGCTTATTCAAATGTTGTCGGAACAGCAAAAGAGCAGGAACTTTTGAGAATACAGAATCAGATTAAAGTAAATAAAGAAATTCAAGGCGCTAGGTGGAATGGAGGCGTAAGCAGCCGGCAATTGCAGTGGCTGGACAACCTTTTGAAGAAAAGCGAAAAGAAAAATAGAAACGTATTGATTTTCTGTCATCATCCGTTATATCCCAGAAGTCAATTTACTGCATTAAATAATATGGAAATATTAGATGTTATTAATCGCTATAATTGCGTAAAAGCTATATTTTCTGGCCATCATCATTCGGGAGCTTTTGGATACTTCGATCATATTCCATGTAATACTGTAGAAGGTATGATTGAAACTCCGGATAAAAATTCATTCGGCATTGTTAGAATATACAAAGACCGAATTGAATTGGAAGGAAAAGAGCGAATGACTTCTCGACTTTTCATGCTTCAACCATAGGAAAATACTTCATCACATTACAGTATTTGTAGCTAGGGGCACAACTTTAATAAGGTGTTCCTTTTATTTTTTCTTAGTCTATCCGGTTACGTTTAAACACTTAAATTATAGTTGGAGGAAAAATGTGCTTTTACTGGTAATTGTATTTATAATCAGGTAGTTATATCGGATGTTGTTCGATGTATATAAATTGTCCGGGTATAATATAAATCGTCCGTATACAATTTGTGCAGTTATAAAGGAAAATTCTAGCAGATATAATTTAAAATAAAAACGCGTCCTTTGAAGCGAAAAGTTAAACAACAATAAAATCTATTACGTATGAAAAGACATTCAACAATTCGTTTACCATCAAATAGTAAGATTCTATCTAAGTATTTAACATGACAAGTATTCTGTTATTAACCTTTATTTATTATTAACTACTAAAAAATTAAAAGTGTATGAAAAGACGAGTCAGTTCTATGAAAATACCTTGTAGAATATGGCTATTGGCAGCCACATTGTCTGTAGGGCAAGCGGCTTTTTCAACGGAAATGGAAACTATTTCCTTTTCGACGGGCCAAGATATAGCACAACAAAAGAAGGTAATTGAAGTTACTGGTACTGTTACTGATAATTTTGGTCCTGTGATTGGGGCAACTGTTACAGTAAAAGGCATGAGTGCAGGAGTTATTACTGATACAGACGGTAATTTCAAGCTTAAAGTTCCGGTAGGAGCTACTATTGTGGTTTCTTATATTGGATATGAAAATAAAGAAATCCATTATAAAGGAGAAAGAAGTCTGAAAATTAAATTGAATGAGAATGTTCAGGAACTTGAGGAGGTACAAATTATCGCTTACGGTTCTCAAAAGAAAGTAACTGTGACTGGTGCTCTTTCTTCTATTAATAATGAAGAACTATTAAAATCTCCAGTTGCAAGTATGGCTAATGCTTTGACCGGTAAGGTCACAGGTTTGGCCAGTGTGCAATCTAGTGGACAGCCTGGTGCCGATGATGCAACTTTGTATGTGCGTGGTGTCGGTTCTTTAAGTACTGACTTATCTCAGCCTTTGATGTTGGTGGACGGTGTAGAACGTTCCTTCTTTCAATTAGATCCGAATGAAGTCGAAAGTATAACAGTATTGAAAGATGCTTCTGCTACTGCCGTATTTGGTGTACGAGGTGCAAATGGTGTCATTCTGGTTACAACCAAACGTGGTACATCGGGAAAAGCAAAAGTAAATTTTTCAACTACTTATGCTTGGCAAATGCCTTCAAGAGTACCGGAATTTGCAGATAGCTATGGTTATGCAAATGCTTATAATAATGCTCAACTACATGATGGTGTCTCAGAGGATCAACTAGCTTTTTCTTCTGATATAATTGAGAAATTCCGTACCAATAGTGATCCTCTTGTGTATCCAAATACTGATTGGACAGATATGTTGATTAAGAAATCAGCTTTACAAACACAACATAATTTTAATATATCAGGAGGTTCGGAAAGAGTTAAGTATTTTGCTTCATTAGGAGTGTTTACTCAAGATGGACTCTTTAAAACATTTGAAGAAAACGGTAATGATAAAGGATTTAAGTATAATCGTTATAACTACCGTATTAATATGGATATTAATGTAACCTCGACAACCTCTATGCAGATTAATTTAGGAGGTTATCTTAATGATAAACAAGAACCAAATTACAATAATGGTACTTACACGCAGTTAAAATACTTATTTCGGGATATTTATACCGCTGTTCCTTTTGCTGGTGCAGGTATTGTAGATGGTAAATGGGTAGTATCGGATACTGATCTTTTTTCTATTGGTAATTATTATGATGCATTAAATACTTATTATGGGAAAGGATATAATAACCGTACTCAAAACACATTAAACTTTGATTTTCAATTAGATCAAAAATTGGATTTTTTAACTAAAGGGTTAAAGGTACATGTGAAAGGAGCATACAACAGTGGTGTAACTATCACAAAGCGTCGGGAAGGGCGTGCCAATAAGTATGAAGCGATTTATAATACAAATAATGAGCTGATATATAAAAAGAGTCAGGATTACCAAAAGCTGGGATATTCTGAAAGTACAGGTCAAACAAGAAACTGGTATTTAGAGGCTGCTGTAAACTATAAGCGTGATTTTGGAAATCATCACGTGTCTGCACTAGCTATGTATAATCAATCTATGACTTATTATCCTTATGAAGGTAGTAGTCCATCAGAATTTATTGGTATTCCAAGAAGTTATGTTGGTTTGGTAGGACGTGCAACTTATGATTATAAACTAAATATTTGCTAGATTTAAGTTTAGGTTATAATGGTTCTGAAAACTTTGCAGAGGGACAACGATTTGGTCTTTTCCCTGCTGGATCATTGGGATGGATTATTTCAGAAGAGAATTTCTTTCAGCCAATAAAGAAGGTAATTAATTACTTTAAAATTCGTGGTTCTTATGGTATTGTAGGAAATGATCGTGTTAGTGATTATTCCCGTTTTCTATATTTACCTGATAAATATTTGATTAGCTCAGGAAGTTATAATTTTGGTATAAATACTTCAACTAATATTGCCGGAGCGGTAGAATCTAAGAAGGGGAATCCTAATGTCACATGGGAAACAGCGGCTAAGCAAAACTATGGTGTTGATATGAAGTTTCTCAAAGATCGATTGAGTTTAAACTTTGACTATTTTGTTGAACATCGTAAAAATATATTAAAGGCACGAACTGTAACTCCCGATTACTTGGCAGTTAGCTTGCCTATTGCAAATATTGGTAAAGTTGATAATAAGGGTTATGAAATCAATCTAAAGTGGGAAGATCGTATCAATGAGGTGCGTTATAACATCGGAGCTAATCTTTCCTACGCCAAGAATAAGGTTGTATTTATCGATGAGATTACATACCCCTATGAATGGATGCAAACTGAAGGAAAACCTGTTGGTCAGCAATTTGGCTATGTTTTTGATGGATATTTTACAGAAGAAGAAGCTGCCAATTATGAGAATCTGAAAGGAAATATTGAAGGAGGGATTCCTGACCAAGGTTCTGGTTATGTACCTTTAGCTGGTGATGTAAAATACAAAGATTTGAATAAAGATGGAAAAATTGATGAAAAAGATGTAAGAGATATCGGTTATCCGAAATATCCTCTTTATACAGCTGGTATGAATTTAGGCGTCTCTTGGAAAGGATTTGATTTTAGTATGACTTGGTCTGCCGCATTCAAAACTTCTCGTCTTTTGAGTTCTATGTATCGGGTACCGTTTGGTGAAAGTAATAATTCAGCTGTCATGAAATACATGATTGAAGATGCCTGGACACCAGAGAAAGGAAATTCTGCTAAAGCACCTGCGCTTTCCTTTAAGAGTAAATCACACAATTATCAGGATTCTGATTTGTGGTTAAGAGATGCATCTTACGTACGTTTGAAAAATATAGAGCTTGGTTATTCATTTCCTTCTTCATTAATGAAGAAGGCGCACATTGGTTCACTTCGGCTCTTTGTTTCAGGTTACAATCTGCTGACTTTCGACAAATTGAAAGTAAGTGATCCGGAAGCTAATCCGGATGGAACAGCCTATCCGCTTATCAAAGTCGTAAATGTAGGATTAAAAGTTGGTTTCTAATTTAATAATGTAGAATCATGAGGTCATTAAGAAAATTATTATATACAACCCTTTTGATGGGTACTTTGTTTGTCGGGGTTTCCTGCGAAGACTTGGCTTTCGGAGACAAGTTCTTGCAAAAGCCACCTAGTTCAGATGTAACGATTGATACTATTTTTTCCACTTCAGAATACGCCCGTCGTATCTTGTGGAAGAGTTATCAATATCTTCCTTATGGAATGGAACTTCAGGTTATTGGACGCAAATGTGGTTGGGGACTCTTGAAGGTTTGACAGATTTGAACTATGATAACGTAGGTTATTCTGGATTAGCTAAAGTTTATTATCCGGGTAATTATAATGCTTCTATAGAAGATAGAAAAAGTTCATATCCTACGGGACAGAGAACTAAATGTCGTTTTAACGATGCTGATTCGCATATGTGGACAGGTATCCGTCACGCTTGGCTTCTTTATGAAAATGTTGACCGTGTACCTGATATGGATGCAACTGAAAAATCTCGCCTGAAAGCGGAAGCTAAAATGATAGTTGCTATTTATTATTCTCATATGTTGCGTCACTTTGGTGCTTTGCCTATTGTAGATCACGCTATTGACCCTGAAGATGTGAATCTACCAGGGAGGGCCACTTTACAAGCTACGGTAGATTTTATCATAGGTTTGCTTAACGATGCTATTAACTGTCCTGATTTTCCATGGAGAATATCCGATAATGATTTGGCAAACTGGGATGGTCGCATGACAAAAGCTGGAGCTATGGCCCTTAAGGCACGTGTTTTACTGTTTGTAGCCAGTCCATTATTCAATGATAATGCTCCCTACTGTGATGGAGAAGCTTCATCTAGTTTGATGACTTGGTTTGGTGGATATAATAAAGAACGTTGGAAAGATGCTATTAATGCTTGTGAAGAGTTTTTCACTGCATTGAATCAAAATGGTTATTATAAGTTAGTAGAAGTTGGTGATAATGGTACATCTGATGTTCGTGGGGCATATACTAGTGCATATTATGATCGTGGGACAACAGAAACTTTAATTTCTGTTAGAAGAAATATATTAAATGCCAACGCTAATTCGATATTAAGCAATTCTATTCGTTGGGGAGGTTATTGTCCTACTAAAGAATACTTTGATATGTTCCAGATGAGCGATGGTACTGATTTTAGTTGGGATAATCCTGAACAAGCTAAGAATCCATTTTTGAATCGTGATCCTCGTTTATATGAAACATTTATTTTGGATGGAGACAAATACAATGGTAGAACAGCTGCATTGACAGAAGCATTGGCTAGTGATCCTGTAAATTATCCACAGGGAGCAGACTGGGCACAAGGTGGAAGCACGCATGTATTGAGTTTGGGTACGGGACTGGCATGCCGTAAATGGGGTTTGGATCGGAATACGGAATGGAAAAACCGTCCTATACAATGGCCGTTCCTGCGCTTAGCAGAAATTTATCTTAGTTATGCAGAAGCGTTGAATGAGTATAATGGTTCTCCCAATGCGCAAGCATACGATGCTGTTGATAAAGTACGTGCTCGTGTAAACTTGCCTGGACTTAAAAAAGGATTGGGGCAAAAAGAATTTCGTGAAGCTTTATTGCGTGAACGTGCTTGTGAGTTCGGTTACGAAGAAGTTCGTTTCTTTGATTTGATTCGTTGGAAGCTTTATAATGTTTTTGAGAAGCAGTTACATGGTTTGCATGTATATAAACATAAAGATACAGGCGAATATAAATTTGTTCCATATGAATTGACCAAATATCCGCGTGTATGGTGGACTAGCGGTTTCGAACCTAGATGGTGCTTGAGCGCCTTTCCTTCAGTAGAAATCAATAAAGGATATGGCCTTGTTCAGAATCCGGGTTGGGAATAATTAATTAATGATATTAACAGAAAATAGAAATAACAATATACTCATGAGAAAAAGTATCAAGTTATTAGTAGCGTGTATGTTGTGTTCTCCGGTAGCTATTGTAGCTCAGGAACAGGACAGCTTGTTTGCACGCAAAAGTAAAGTGGCTATAGAGTATGGACGCGGCATTTCTTTCAATCTGAAAGAATCGACTACGGCAACTGCAGTAGCAAGTGAGGAGGAACTTTCGCATAAGAAAAGCATCAATAACTCTAATATGCTTATGGCTTGATTCCCGGATTGCAAGTGTTGCAAAATTCCGGTAATGCCTGGGATGACGCTGCAACATTGAGAGTACGCGGATATGGAACCAGCAGTTCTACTACTCCATTAGTGTTGGTAGACGGTTTTGAACGTTCACTGGATCAAATAAGTGCTGATGAAATAGAGTCTGTCACTGTTTTAAAAGATGCAGCTTCTACGGCTCTTTACGGAATGAAAGGTGCCAATGGTGTTATCTTGGTGAAAACGAAACGTGGAAGGATGGGTAAGCCGGAGATTAATTTCTCTTATCAATTCAATATGGCTACCCCACAACGTCTGCCGGAATTTGTTGATGGATATACTTATGCCAAAGCTTTGAATGAAGGATTGACCAACGATTGGATTGTCGGACACGTTATTTCAGGCTAAAAGAACATGGTAAGCTTTCAGAACTCAAAGTAATCCGGATGTATGATCCGAATGTAGATTGGTGGGACGAAGCATTACGAGATCATAGCTATGGGAACAATGTAACCTTCTCGGCAAGAGGTGGTGGAGAATTTGTACGTTATTTCACTCAGTTGAATTATTTGAATGATAATGGTATATTGGAACCGACAAGTGATAATGACGGTTACTCCACTCAGTTCAAATATTCAAAACTGAATATTCGTACCAATTTGGATATTACTGTCAGTCCTACAACTACCGTACAGCTGAACCTGTTTGGAAATTTCTCCGAACATAACCGTCCGGGAGAAACGACATCGAACATTTTCAGTGCATTGTATCAAGTTCCTTCTGGAGCATTTCCTGTAAAAACGTCTCGCAATGTATGGGGTGGTACAACTGTATATTCCAACAATCCGATTGCAAGTATTTCCGGTAGAGGCTATGCTCGCTCTCAAACCCGTAATATGTATGCTGATATGAAATTGAATCAAGATTTGAGTGCTCTTGTGAAAGGATTATCAGTAGGCTTTCAGGTAGGTTTGGACAACAGTGCTTCTTATTGGGACAACAATACCATGAACTTCGGATATGAACAAGCAACGATGAATTGGGAAACCGGAGAAACTACTTATAATACTTTACGTAATGAAGGTACTCTTTCATTCAGTAAAAGTGTAGGATCTTCGGTCAATCATTTCAATTTTGGGGCCTATGCCAACTATGCTAAGGACTGGAATAAGCATAGTCTGGTTGCAACTCTGCAATACAATATGGATAAAACAAATGCCAAAGGTCAGAACAACTCGAAAGGCATTTATGGATGTAGTGGCACAGGCCCATTATGTATATGACCATCGTTATGTACTGGACGCATCTTTATCCGGTTCTGCCGCCAGCATTCTGGAACCGGGACATAGATGGGGAATCTTTCCATCGGTAGGTGCCGCATGGATTATGTCGGAAGAAGCTGCCTTGAAAAGCGACTGGTTAAACCTGTTGAAACTTCGTGCTTCCTACGGTATTTCCGGACGTGCTGATTATGGTACTGACCTTTATCTTGATGTGTATGGTACAGGGGGAAGTTATTATTTCGGAAAAAATCCGGCAAGCATCAGTGGTATGAAAATTACTCAACTGGGTATCACTGACATGACCTATGAGAAGTCTCACAAATTGAATGTAGGATTCGATTTCATAGCTTTCAACAAGTTATCTGTTACTATTGACGGTTTTTACGATCACCGCACGGATATTTTAGTAAGCGGAGATAATGCCGTGTCTTCTATATTTGGTTTGACAGCTCCCAATATCAATAATGGAGTTGTGAATAGTTATGGAGTAGAAACAAGCGTACGCTGGGCGGATAAAATCGGTGATTTTAATTATCAAATTGGCGGTATGCTGACTTTCAACCGTAACAAGATTATTAACCAGAACGAAGAATATCGCCCTCATGACTACTTGAAACGTACAGGCAAGCGTTTGGGACAGTTCTTCGGTTATGAAGTGGAAGGTATTTACCAGAGTCAGGAAGAGATTGATAACCGCGGTGTTAAACAAAACCTTTCAGATGTTCGTCCGGGTGATTTGAAGTATAAAGACCAGAACAATGACGGAGTTGTTGACGCTTATGACCAGGTAGCTTTAGGATACAGTGCTATGCCGGAAATCTATTACTCATTCGACTTGAATCTGGAATATAAAGGTTTCGGTATCTATGCTTTGTTCCAAGGAACGGGAAATCAGAGCCGTCTTTTGAACACTTCAAGTGTGTATTGGCCTTTGATTAGTAACAGTACTATTTCTACCGAATATTATAACAATCGTTGGACTCCGGATACTCCGAATGCTAAATATCCGCGTCTGACTTCAGAAGGTTCCGCCAATAACTATACGACTAACTCCTTGTGGGTGGCTGATGCGTCTTATATGAAATTGCGTACATTGGAACTTTATTATAATTTCTCACAGGAAATGATGAAGAAGAGTAAATTCATCAAAGGTGCCAAAGTCTTTGCGCGCGGTCACGACCTTTTCTGTGTAGATAAGATTAAAGTATTAGATCCTGAAAATATCGGAACAAATCATCCGACCATGACTCAGTATACTTTTGGTGTTAACTTATCATTCTAAAAAGTAAAATGAACATGAAGTATTTTAAAATCAAACATATTGCCTTGTTGCTTGCGGTTACATCCGCTCCTCTGTACACAGCTTGTGATTTTATGGATTGCAGCGAAACAGATTATTATTCAAAGCAACAAATTCTGGATAACATGGACCGTGTGAAACAACTGGCTACACAGGTATATAGTTATTTGCCGCATGACTTCTGTAATACATCGGGAGCTATGCAAGACGCAGCTACGGATGATGCTATCCATGTTTACGAATCATCTGCTATCCAACGTTTTGTCAATGGTACGTGGTCAGCCAATTATACGGTCAATGACGTATTCGGTACTTACTACAACGCTATTCATGATGCTAACTTCTATCTTGAGAACTGTGTCGGACTGACGTTCGATGAATGGAAATATTCCGACGGTTTTGCTGATGATTATAAAAGTTACCTGAATTATGAGCATGAAGTTCGCTTTCTGCGTGCATTCTATTACTTTGAGTTGGTGAAACGTTATCAGAATATACCTCTGATAACGAAGACACTGACACAGGAAGAAGCCAACGAAGCAGAACCTTCGGATGCAGTTACTATCCTGAACTTCATCATCAGTGAATGTACGGATCTGGCTAACGACAAATTGCCTGTTAATTATAACAATATGCCTGGTGGAGAAGGTAACTTGCAACGTGCTACTAAAGGTATGGCTCTTGCATTGAAGTCTCGTGCATCTCTGTATCTTGCCAGCCCTTTGTATTCTGCCGATGATACGCAGAAATGGAAAAATGCCGCTCAGGCAGCATACGATCTTATCAGTCAGGCTGGTACTTTAGGATATAGTCTGGACCCGAAATATTCTAATTTGTACGGTGCTACCAATAACCAAAGTAAAGAAGTCATCATGTGCCGTCCCACGGGAGCAAGTACAAGTTTTGAGTCTGCAAACTTCCCGATGGGAGTTACTAAAGGCTCTACTACCACTTGTCCGACAGAAAACTTGGTAAGTGCTTATGAAATGACAGATGGTACAGCTTTTGACTGGAGTAATGCAGAAATGGCTAAAGACCCGTATGCGAATCGTGACCCGCGTCTGGGAATGAC
>OIEZ01000178.1_pt1 | contig 9884 bp, 15 predicted proteins | sample 1581941 | NCBI WGS metagenome assembly OIEZ01 (sample SAMN04414078, study PRJEB24778) | human gut metagenome | material: faecal | host: Homo sapiens | reverse complement strand
TGGCGCTGGCCTGGACGCCGGGAAATGCGGCTCAATGGGCGTGCGTAGCGTTCGTCCCGGCCCGCTCAATCCATTTTTCAATATTCAGCAGACCGCCGATAATCGTGCCGACAATAATGGCCAGGGCAATGGGTGGCAGATTATGCAATTTATTGACAAAGTGGATGCCCATGCTGATGGAGATCAGACCGGCAATCAGCGGCAAGGTTTTCTTGAAGTGTTCCGGAATAAAGCGATTCAGCGAGGCGCCGGCCAGCGCACCGACGAGAAGCGAGCCGCTACAGACAAATATACCTATTGCCATCATTTATTCTCCCTAATAAAAACAGGGCCTGAATATTCAGGCCCTGAAGTCTGTCTTTAATATTATTGAATGTTAAAGACGCGGCTGGCATTGCCCCAGGCAATTTTATCTTTCAGGCCCGCTTCAAGTTCTAACGGATCAAACCAGTCACAAGCCTGATGAATATCTTCATACGGATAATCGACAGAGAACATCACACGATCGGCGCCCATGACTTCAATGGCATTATTCAGCGAATGGGTATTAAAATGGCCGCTGGTGGTAACAATGAAGTTATTCTGCAGGTAGTGCATTAACGGTTTTCCGCTTTACCCAGACCGCAGCCGAAACGCTGACGATAGAGGCGGTGCTGAGTACGCGGCAGCATATGAACCAGCCCTTCGCCGAGGTGGCCCAGTACCAGATTGAGGTTAGGATAACGATCGAACAAACCACTCATCATCAGACGGATAGCATGCACTGCCGTTTCCTGCGCAAAGCCCCACGCGGAGCCGATCAGGCTTTCGTAACCGGTATAGATGCCGCGCGCCGGGCCTTCCAGCGGTTCGCGAGGATGCAGGTACACCGGTACGTTCAGCTCGTTGACCTTATCCCAGAAGACCAACATCGATTCGTCATCAAGATACAGGCCATGCTCGCTATCTTTAACGTTGGTATAGCCGTTGATCAGCGCGCCTTTCATGCCTAGTTTCTTCACGGCGCGCTCCAGCTCTTCCGCCGCGGCTTCCGGGTTTTGCAAGGCAGGGTGGCGAAAGCGCTAAATTTTATCCGGATTTGGCTTCACATAATTCTCGACGATAAAATCGTTAGTATCACGAGCAAAAGAGACCGCTTTGGCTTTATCTAAAATAGATTGCGCGCCAGGTGAAGTTAGAGAAAGAATGACGTGGTCAATATGACGCTGCGCCATTTCTTCCAGCTGAATACTGCGATCCAGCAGGCGACGTTCAACGTCTTTCATATATTCTGTACCGTTACGGCCGGCTTCACCGGTTGAATCCCACAGACGGTTATTTTCAGGAGTGGAGACGTGTTCTTCTAAAGCGATTTTTCCGCGCATGATATATTCCTTGCGATATTTGTCAGTATGGCTCGATGCAATGAGAATAAAAGCTTTCTCGTATTGCCAGCAATAAACCAAACGTAATAGGGATTATCAGTAAAACTAATACAGCGGTATATTTCGCGGTTTAGATCGTAATAGATCCGCTCTGCTGAGCGGGATCGGCAAGTGCGGCGATCAGCGAACGTAGCCAGATATGCCCGGGATCGCGGTGCAGCCGCTGATGCCAGACCTGACGGATGGCGATCCTGGCGAGAGGAAAAGGTAGCGGCCAGCTGCGGCAGGGATAGCGGCGGGTGATATGCCGCGCTACCTGTTCCGGGACGACGGCAATCATATCGCTTTCGGCCACCAGCTCGCCGGTACCTAAAAAGCTCGGTAATGTCAGCGCGATCCGCCGGGGCATACTGTGCTCATCAAGCCGCTTATCCATATCGCCGTGGGCAGTCCCCTCCACGCGGATCGCAGATGCTTTTCCTGCCGCCAGTCTTCGGCACGAAGCTGGGTTCGAATACGTGGGTGATTTTCCGCCGCCAGGCAGACATACGATTGATCGAAGAGATGCTGCTGGTAGACGCTATCCGGAAGCTGCGTCAGGTAGCCGATCGCGAGATCACATTTCCCGGATTCGAGGGCGTTGAGGGTCTGCTCATCCAGATTCTGTATCGTAAAGGTGATCCCGTCCGCCGCCTGCTGCTGGAGCGCAATTTGCAGCAAAGGCAACAGCGTCATTTGACTGATATCGGTCATTCCGATCGTGAAGTTACGCTGGCTCTGCTGGGGAAGAAATTCAGGTTTGACGGCTAAATCGTTATCGGCAAGCTGGAGAAGGGTAAATACAGTCGGGGCGATCGCGTCCGCTCGCGGCGTCGGCATCATCCGCTGTCCCACCCGGACAAACAACGGGTCAGCAAAATGATCCCGTAGTTTTTCAGCAAAAGGCTGCCGGTGGGTTGGCTGATATTCAGCGCGTCAGCCGCCGGGGAGACATTGCCTAGCCGGTAGAGCGCGGAGAAAAAGCGTAGCGATTTGAAATCCAGTTCTTCCCGCATCCGCCCTCCTGGCTGGATATTATCTTGGCGTATCGCCGCTGGTGACCCGTAGCGTCCAGTGGACGTAGCTTTGCCATTGACACTCCTGATCGACCATTTCCCGGCCAAGCGGATGTTCAGCCAGCCAGTTCTCCGGCAGCGTCAGCGTTAACTGGTCGTCGTGAGCGACCAACTGAATGGCCGGCAACAAATCGTCGCGCCGCCGGCTGGCAAACAGGATCGCCAGTCGCAGCAGGCGACACAGATGTTCGGCCACTCGCGGCGGGACCGCATTCTGCTGATGAAGCGAAGACAGGTCGATGGCGTTGGTCTGATTCAGGAGCAGCGTGGCAATCAACTTCTTCTGCGCCGGGGTAAAGCCGGGCAGGTCGAGGTTATTGACCAGATAAGCCGCGTGCTGCGGCGCGCGCTTGAAATCCACACTCAGCCCAATTTCATGCAGCGAGCAGGCGCTGAGGAGTAAATCGCGGCTCAGCGGGTCCAGCTCCCAGCTGCCATCCAGCTGACTGAGCAGATGGCTGGCCAGACTGGCGACGCGCTGGGCCTGCTCGGTGTCGATCATAAAACGGCGCTGAATATTGCGCAGGGTGCGGCTGCGGATGTCCTGTTCAACGGAGAGATGCAGCATGCCGTACACCAGACCTTCACGTAACGCGCCGCCCGCGAGGGTCATACACTGAATATTCAGTTCGCTGAAGATAGCGATCACGGATCGCCAGCCCGCTCGGGAACACCAGCGCCCGCTCAAGGGTTAAGCCTTCGATCTCCAGCTCTTCCAGACGTCCGCACTGGATGGCGCGCTGTTTAAGCTGCTGGAGTTTGGCGAGGGTGATGCGTTCATCCATCCCCTGCGCCATCATAATTTCCTGCAGCGCCTGAACGGTGCCGGAAGCGCCGACGCACACTTTCCATCCGTGATAGCGCAGCACATCGGCGATGGGTAATAACACCTCGCGCGCGGCCGCTTCGGCGAGATCGAAATTCTCTTTCGTCAGGCTACGGTCGGCAAAATAGCGTTCAAGCCAGGTCACACAGCCCATCGACAGACTGAACAGCGAGGTCGTTTGCGCGCCGGTGCCGGTCACCAGCTCGGTGCTGGCGCCGCCGATATCGACCACCAGACGCTGATCGGCGCCGCCGGTGGTGTGGGCGACACCCTGGTAAATCAGGCGCGCTTCTTCTTCGCCGCTGATCACCTGCACTGGCGTGCCGAGGATCTCTTGCGCTTTCGCCAGAAACTCCTCTGCATTGACGGCAAGACGTAGCGTGGCGGTGGCCACGACGCGAATTTGCGTCGGCGGAATATCCTGCAGGCGTTCGGCAAACAGGCGTAAGCACTGCCAGCCGCGCTCCATCGCTTCCGCGGAGAGCGTGTTGTCGCTATTCAGACCGGCGGCCAGACGAACCTTACGCTTAATACGGCTCAGCGTCTGGATGCTGCCCGCCACCTCGCGCACTACCAACATATGGAAACTGTTGGAACCCAAATCAATGGCGGCATACAGCGAGGTGGAGCTCATGCTCTTCATCGTTCAGAAGGCTCCCTGGTCGACGGGGCGCTTGTGCCCAATCCGTGTAACTGAGCGGGTTGCCGGGGAAGCGCGCCCTGGCACATTCTGAATGATTGAGCGTATAGCATAGATTTCTTAACCTGAACGACGACGATTGCGCGGTGGACCGTTGCGGCGCGGGCCGTTGCCTGGGCGCGCACGGGTCAGACGCAGCGGCTTAGGCAGGTCGGTCATCAGCGCGTCCGGGTTGTACTTACTGACCGGGATCGAGTGACCAATATAGGTTTCGATTGCCGGCAGGTTCAGCGCGTACTCTTCGCAGGCGAGGCTGATAGAGTTGCCGCTGGCGCCAGCGCGGCCGGTGCGGCCGATGCGGTGGACGTAATCTTCGCAGTCGTCCGGCAGATCGTAGTTAAAGACGTGGGTCACGGCCGGAATATGTAAGCCGCGCGCAGCAACGTCAGTTGCGACCAGAATATCGAGATCGCCACGAGTAAATTCGTCGAGAATACGCAGACGCTTTTTCTGCGCCACGTCGCCGGTCAGCAGACCTACACGATGGCCGTCAGCGGCGAGATGACCCCAGATATCTTCACAACGGTGCTTGGTGTTGGCGAAGATGATGGCGCGATCGGGCCACTCTTCTTCCAGCAGCGTCTGCAGCAGGCGCATTTTTTCTTCGTTGGAAGGGTAGAACAGCTCTTCTTTAATACGGTGGCCCGTTTTCTGTTCCGGTTCCACTTCGACATATTCGGCGTTGTTCATCTGCTCGAACGCCAGTTCGCGAACGCGATAAGAAAGAGTCGCGGAGAACAGCATGTTCAGGCGCTGCGTCGCCGGCGGCATGCGGCGGAACAGCCAGCGGATATCTTTAATAAAGCCGAGATCGTACATGCGATCGGCTTCGTCCAGTACGACGACCTGAATGGCGCCGAGGTTAATGTGGTTTTGCTTCGCGTAATCGATCAGACGACCGGTGGTGCCGATCAGAATATCGACGCCGCTTTCCAGCACTTTCAGCTGCTTATCGTAGCCGTCGCCGCCGTAAGCCAGACCCAGCTTCAGACCGGTGGCCTGCGCCAGCGGTTCAGCATCCGCGTGGATCTGTACCGCCAGTTCACGCGTTGGTGCCATAATTAGCGCGCGCGGTTGGTTAACCTGGCGATCGGCGATAGCCGGGTGAGAGAGAAGATAATGAAAACGTCGACGTCAGGAACGCCATCGTTTTACCGGTACCGGTTTGCGCCTGCCCGGCGACATCGCGGCCTTCCAGCGTCAGCGGAAGGGCGAGGGCCTGAATAGGTGTGCAATTATGAAACCCTTTCTTTTCAAGGGCTTCAATGACTGCCGGGTGCAGGGCGAAGTCGGAAAACTTCTGTTCTGTTAAATGTGTTTTGCTCATAGTGTGGTAGAATATCAGCTAACTATTGCATTAAGAAAGCGTATCCGGTGAAATAACGTCAACCTTTCGTTGGCGGTGTGCGAAATTATTCAAGGTACGTCTACGGTAACTGAACGAATCCAGGATAGCTTAGACCACTAAGCGAGTCGGGAGCGATAAATCTGCAGCATGCAGTTCGCGTTCGGGCACCCTGCGTCAACAGGCGAGTCCATGAGGGATTGCGCCAGTTGGCAGCCCAGAGAATTGAGGTATCCTGAAGAATAGCGTGCATAACGTAGCCGCAGCACGTCGTTGATGGCTACGACACCAACACACCAGGCTTATTCCTGTGGAGTTAAATATGAGCGATAAAATTATTCACCTGACTGACGACAGTTTTGACACGGACGTACTCAAGGCTGACGGGCTGACCCTCGTCGATTTCTGGGCAGAGTGGTGTGGTCCGTGCAAAATGATCGCCCCGATTCTGGATGAGATCGCTGAAGAGTATCAGGGCAAACTGACCGTAGCTAAGCTGAACATCGACCAGAACCCGGGTACCGCGCCGAAGTACGGCATTCGCGGCATCCCAACCCTGCTGCTGTTCAAAAACGGCGAAGTGGCGGCCACCAAAGTTGGCGCCCTGTCCAAGGGTCAGCTGAAAGAGTTCCTCGACGCCAACCTGGCGTAAGCGAATTGCTGTTCCGGCGTCCAGATTCCTATTTTTTGCGGAACTCTGGACGCCCGGCTGGAGTCGTGCTAAGTTAATCCACAGACTTCGTTTTAAACATACCTATTGTTTGAATCTTGTTTTACCCAAAGCGTCCCGCAGACGATGCGCGTGAGGCTAATAATTCCGGGCTTATCACTCATTCCGTCTTGTCGTTTCAGTTCTGCGTTCTTTCCTGTGACCGGGCAACGTACAGACACGAGATGAAGCCGCTAACAGGCATGGATGTTCCTGCCATACCATTCACAACATTAAGTTCGAGATTTACCCCGAGTTTAAGAACCCACACCACTATGAATCTTACCGAATTAAAGAATACGCCGGTTTCTGAGCTGATTACTCTCGGCGAAAATATGGGGCTGGAAAACCTGGCTCGTATGCGTAAGCAGGATATTATTTTTGCCATCCTCAAGCAGCATTCGAAGAGTGGCGAAGATATCTTTGGCGACGGCGTACTGGAGATACTGCAGGATGGATTTGGATTCCTCCGCTCCGCAGACAGCTCCTACCTCGCCGGCCCTGACGACATCTACGTATCCCCCAGCCAAATCCGCCGTTTCAACCTCCGCACTGGTGACACCATTTCCGGTAAGATTCGTCCTCCGAAAGAGGGTGAGCGTTACTTTGCGCTGCTGAAAGTTAACGAAGTTAACTACGACAAGCCGGAAAACGCCCGTAACAAGATCCTGTTCGAGAACTTAACGCCGCTGCACGCGAATTCTCGTCTGCGTATGGAGCGTGGTAACGGTTCTACCGAAGACTTAACCGCTCGCGTACTGGATCTGGCTTCCCCGATTGGCCGCGGCAGCGTGGTCTGATCGTCGCGCCGCCGAAAGCCGGTAAAACCATGCTGCTGCAGAACATCGCGCAGAGCATCGCTTACAACCACCCGGACTGCGTGCTGATGGTGCTGCTGATCGACGAACGTCCGGAAGAAGTGACCGAGATGCAGCGTCTGGTGAAAGGTGAAGTGGTTGCTTCCACCTTTGACGAGCCGGCATCCCGCCACGTGCAGGTTGCGAGATGGTTATCGAGAAAGCAAAACGTCTGGTTGAACACAAGAAAGACGTTATCATCCTGCTCGACTCCATTACTCGTCTGGCGCGAGCTACAACACCGTGGTACCGGCTTCTGGTAAAGTCCTGACCGGTGGTGTGGACGCCAACGCCCTGCACCGTCCGAAGCGTTTCTTCGGTGCGGCACGTAACGTCGAGGAGGGCGGTAGCCTGACCATCATCGCCACGGCGCTGATCGACACTGGCTCCAAAATGGACGAAGTGATCTACGAAGAGTTTAAAGGCACCGGTAACATGGAGCTGCATCTCTCTCGTAAGATTGCCGAAAAACGCGTCTTCCCGGCTATCGATTACAACCGTTCCGGTACCCGTAAAGAAGAGCTGCTCACCACTCAGGAAGAGCTGCAGAAAATGTGGATCCTGCGCAAAATTATTCATCCGATGGGTGAGATCGATGCAATGGAATTCCTCATTAACAAGCTGGCGATGACCAAGACGAATGATGACTTCTTCGATATGATGAAGCGCTCGTAAGGTAAAAAAAGCCAAAAACGCCACGCCTTTGCGTGGCGTTTTCATTTTTGGGTTTGTATGATCCAGAGACAGAGAAAGCGGGACGAAAGTTGTCGTATAATGGCGCCGGATAGCAGGCGGAGACAGCTTTAACAGACTAAAATCTATACAATAAATTTGTAATGTTCTGCTTTTCCCCTTCTGGAGTTGGGGCATCATCGCTATACTTCCCGGATTAACTATGCTGAGAGCACATGCGTTGTGAATTTACTCACTGCTATTACTGAATTAATCAGTATTTTCTTATTCACGACCCTCTTTATTTTTGTCGCGCGGAAAGTGGCAAAAAGATGGCTAGTGGATAACCAAACTATCGCAAACGGCATCAGGGGTTGATTCCGTTGGTCGGTGGTATCTCAGTTTATGCAGGCATCTGTTTTACCTTCGCTATCGCCGATTATTATATTCCTCACGCCTCGCTGTATCTGGCCTGTGCGGGGTATTGGTGCTGGTTGGCGCGCTTGACGATCGCTTCGATATCAGCGTGAAAATTCGCGCAGTCATACAGGCTGCGATCGCCGTGATTATGATGATGGCAGGGAATCTGCATCTGAGTAGTCTCGGCTTTATTTTGGCTCGTGGGAGCTGGTGCTGGGGCCTTTCGGCTTCTTCCTGACGCTGTTTGCCGTGTGGGCCGCCATCAATGCGTTTAACATGGTCGACGGGATCGACGGCCTGCTCGGCGGTCTGTCATCGGTCTCCTTTGCGGCGACTGGGATCATCCTCTGGTTTGATGGTCAGTACAGCCTGGCGATGTGGTGCTTCGCGATGATCGCCGCCATTCTGCCCTATATTCTTCTTAATCTTGGCGCCCTCGGCCGCCGCTATAAAGTTTTTATGGGTGACGCCGGCAGCACCATGATTGGCTTCACCATCATCTGGATCCTGCTGGAAACCACGCAAGGTAAAACGCATCCCATCAGCCCGGTCACTGCGCTGTGGATTATCGCTATCCCGCTGATGGACATGGTGGCGATTATGTATCGCCGCCTGCGTAAAGGCATGAGTCCTTTCTCACCGGACCGGCAGCATATTCATCATTTGATCATGCGCGCCGGGTTTACTTCCCGCCAGGCGTTCGTCCTGATTACCCTGGCCGCTGCCCTGCTGGCGCTGGTTGGCGTCGCGGCGGAATATACCCGCATTGTGCCGGAATGGGTGATGTTAATTCTCTTTTTGGTGGCCTTCTTCCTTTATGGCTACTGTATTAAGCGCGCCTGGAAAGTGGCGCGTCTGGTTAAGCGCATCAGACGCAGAATTCGGCGACACAGCGGCAATAATCCGAAACTAACCAAGTAAAGCTGGGGATGTGATGACTCAACCATTACCGGGAGCACAAGCAGTGAACGTTGAGAACGAGCTGGATATTCGCGGGCTGTTTCGCGCTTTATGGGCAGGAAAAGGCTGGATAGTCGGCGGCGCCGTACTCTTCGCCGCCATCGTGCTGGTATATACCTTTTTTGCTCGCCAGGAGTGGAGCGCCACGGCGATCACCGATCGGCCTACTGTCAATATGTGGGGGTACTATTCCCAGCAGCAGTTCTTACGCAATCTGGACATTAAAGCCGACCTTGCCTCGGTCGATCAGCCTTCCGCCATGGATGAAGCGTATAAAGAGTTCATCATGCAGCTGGCCTCCTGGGACACCCGGCGTGATTTCTGGCTGCAAACGGACTACTACAAGCAGCGCCAGTCGGGTAATGCTCGCGCCGATGCGGCGATGCTGGATGATTTGATTAACAATATCCAGTTTATGCCCGGCGATGCGGCCAAGAGCGTCAATGACAGCGTCAAACTGACTGCCGAGACCGGGCAGGATGCCAATAATTTGCTGCGCCAGTATGTGGCTTTCGCCAGCCAGCGGGCGGCCGGCCATCTTAACGACGAACTCAAAGGCGCCTGGGCGGCGCGGACGGTGCAAATGAAGGCGCAGGTGAAGCGCCAGGAGGAGGTGGCCGAGGCTATTTTCAACCGCCGGACCCACAGCGTGGAGCAAGCGCTGAAGGTCGCTCAGCAGCATAACATCTCACGCAGCGAAACGGATGTTCCTGCCGATCAGTTGCCGGATTCAGAGCTATTTTTATTGGGCAGGCCGATGCTGCAGGCCAGGCTGGAAACCTGCAGGCCGTCGGACCGGAATATGACCTCGATTACGACCAGAATCGCGCCATGCTGAGCACGTTGAACGTCGGTCCAACGTTGGACCCGCGTTTTCAGACTTACCGGTATTTGCGAACGCCGGAAGAACCTGTAA
>OIEZ01000177.1_pt1 | contig 9901 bp, 17 predicted proteins | sample 1581941 | NCBI WGS metagenome assembly OIEZ01 (sample SAMN04414078, study PRJEB24778) | human gut metagenome | material: faecal | host: Homo sapiens | reverse complement strand
GGAAGCCATCACCGGGGTGCGCGACTGGTGGTTCAGCGAGGTGGTCCGCGAGGATCCCCTGCGTTCCCGACAGATTGGCCAGCTGATTTATGGCCTGTGGCATAGCGACGATCCGCTGGCCCAGCAGGGACTGCTGCTCGACCTCATCGACGCCTTCCGCCCTCTGGCCCACCATGCCTCTGCGCCAGGGTGAGGCCGGGCATCGCTTCGACCGGGTGCGCGACTACCTGCACGATAACTATATGCGCCCCATCACCCTCGACGAGCTGGCGCAGGTGGCGGCGCTTAGCCCATACCACTTTCAGCGCCAGTTTAAAGCCCACTATCACGTGACGCCCCATCAGATGCTGATGGCCATCCGTCTGTGGCGCGCCAAAGCGTTTCTCACCCACGGTATGCCCGCCGCCGAAGTGGCGATAGCCGTCGGCCTCACCGACCAGTCCCACCTGACCCGCGCCTTCACCCTGCGTTACGGCCATTACGCCGGTGCGCTATCAGAAGCAGGTCGCCAGGCGCTAATGCGCAATCTCATACAATATTCCTGCCCGGCCCCCTTCTACACTGCAGACCAACAGTGATGACAACGGATGCAATGATGATTAGTGGTGTGCTGTACGCCCTGCTGGCGGGGCTGATGTGGGGTTTAATTTTCGTCGGGCCTTTGCTGGTGCCAGAGTATCCGGCGATGCTGCAGTCGATGGGACGCTATCTGGCGCTGGGTCTGATCGCCCTGCCGCTGGCATGGCTCGGGCGCGCGCGTTGCGCCAGCTGAGCCGGAACGACTGGTGGACCGCGCTGGGTCTGACGATGATGGGAAATCTTATCTATTACGTCTGCCTGGCCAGCGCCATTCAGCGTACCGGGGCGCCGGTCTCCACCATGATTATCGGCACGCTGCCGGTGGTCTTGCCGGTCTTCGCCAATCTGCTCTACAGCCAGCGCGACGGAAAGCTGCCGTGGCGGCGTCTGTTTCCGGCGCTGGTCTGCATCGCCGTGGGCCTGATCTGCGTTAACGTCGCAGAACTGCGCCAGGGGCTGCCTGATTTTAGCCCATGGCGCTACGGCTCCGGCATCGCGCTGGCGCTGGGATCGGTGGCCTGCTGGGCCTGGTATGCCCTGCGCAACGCCCGCTGGTTGCGGGAAAATCCGCATCAGCCGCCGATGATGTGGGCTACCGCTCAGGCACTGGTCACGCTTCCGGTTTCGCTGGCCGGCTATCTCGCCGCCTGCGCCTGGCTGCACGGCCAGCAGGCCGGGTTTCCCCTGCCCTTCGGCCCGCGCCCGGCGGTGTTCATTACGCTGATGCTGGCCATCGCGGTGCTCTGCTCATGGGTCGGCGCGCTGTGCTGGAATATCGCCAGCCAGCGGCTGCCGACGGTGATCCTCGGCCCGTTAATCGTCTTCGAAACCCTGGCCGGACTGCTGTATACCTTCCTGCTGCGGCAAAGTTTACCGCCGCTGCTGACCTGAGCGGGATCCTGCTGCTGGTGCTCGGCGTGGTCTCCGCCGTACGTGCCAGACCGGAAAAACCGATGCTGCAGCCGCTGACGGACGAAAAAAAGTAGCCTGGCCTCCTTAAGGGGTATTCCCTCGCCAAAAAGATGCATTTAAAATACATCTTATATTCCTGATGACGAGGTAACTGCTATGGCTTTCCGTGACCAACCTTTAGGCGAGCTGGCGCTGACCATCCCGCGCGCCTCCGCCCTGTTCCGTCAATACGATATGGATTACTGCTGCGGCGGCAAACAGACCCTGGCGCGCGCTGCATCGCGGAAAGCGCTGGATGTCGCGGTGATTGAAGCCGAGCTGGCGAAACTGGCCGAGCAGCCTCTTTCCCGCGACTGGCGCGCGGCGCCCCTCCCGGAGATTATTGACCACATCATCGTCCGCTATCACGACCGGCACCGTGAACAGCTGCCGGAGCTGATCCTGCAGGCCACCAAGGTTGAACGTGTGCATGCCGATAAACCGAACGTGCCGAAAGGGCTGACCAAATACCTGACCATGCTGCATCAGGAACTCTCCAGCCACATGATGAAAGAGGAGCAGATCCTGTTCCCGATGATCAAACAGGGGATGGGCGCCCAGGCCGGGGGCCCGATCGGCGTAATGGAAAGCGAGCATGATGAAGCGGGCGAACTGCTGGAGGTAATCAAACATATCACCCATAACGTGACGCCGCCGCCGGAAGCCTGCACCACCTGGAAGGCGATGTATAACGGTATCAACGAGATGATTGACGATCTGATGGAGCACATCAGTCTGGAAAATAACGTACTGTTCCCGCGCGCCCTTGCCGGAAAATAAAAAGGCGCCCGCAGGCGCCCTCGACATTGTCCGTCTTACTTTGGCCACTCCGGGTGGCCTTTTTTATTTAGACAGACGTTTTTTGCCGGCAAACAGCCAGCCAGCACCCAGCAGAACAAACCACAGCGGGGTGACCATCAGCGCTTCACGGGTATCATCTTCGAGGGTCAACAGCACCAGTACGAAGACGAAGAAGGCCATGCACACCCAGCACATTAATTTGCCCAGCGGCATCTTATACTTGGACTTCTCGTGCAGCTGCGGACGCTTTTTACGATAGACCAGGTAAGAGCAAAGGATAATCGTCCAGACGAACATGAACAGGATCGCCGACACCGTGGTGATCATGGTGAACGCGGCGATCACGCTCGGGTTGACCATCAGCATCACCACACCGCCCAGCAGGCACATGCAGGAGAAGGTTAAACCCTTCGCCGGCACCGCACGCTTCGACAGCTTGGCGAACATCTTCGGCGCCTGACCATCCTGCGCCAGACCGAACAACATACGGCTGGTAGAGAACACGCCGCTGTTGGCCGAGGAGGCTGCGGAAGTCAGCACCACAAAGTTGATCAGGCTCGCCGCCGCCGGCAGGCCGACCAGCACGAACAGCTCAACGAACGGGCTCTTGCTCGGCACCACGAGCTCCACGGCGTCACCGACATAATCACAATCAGCGCGAAGACGTAGAACATAATGATACGCAGCGGAATAGAGTTAATCGCCCGTGGCAGGGATTTCTCCGGGTCTTTGGTTTCGGCGGCGGTGGTCCCCACCAGCTCAATCCCCACGAAGGCGAACACCGCAATCTGGAAGCCGGCAAAGAAGCCGCTCAGCCCTTTCGGGAACCAGCCGCCGTCATTCCACAGGATGGGCGAAAGAGGCTTCGACGCCGGTCGGCGATTTGAAATGCATCATGACCATCACCAGGCCGACGACGATTAGCGCCACAATGGCGACGATTTTGATCATCGCGAACCAGAACTCCATTTCGCCAAACATTTTGACGGTGGCCAGGTTCAGGCCCAGCAGCAGCAGGATCACCGCCAGCGAGGCGACCCAGTCGGAGAGTCCGGGAAACCAGAACTGCGCGTAGGCGGTGATCGCCACCACGTCCGCCATCCCCGTCACCACCCAGCAGAACCAATAGGTCCAGCCGGTAAAGTAGCCCGCCCAGGGGCCCAGCAGATCGGCCGCGAAGTCGCTGAAGGATTTATATTCGAGGTTCGACAGCAGTAATTCGCCCATGGCTCGCATAACGAAAAACAGCATAAAACCGATAATCATATAAACAAAAATAATAGATGGCCCGGCAAGGCTGATGGTTTTGCCAGAACCCATAAATAATCCTGTGCCGATCGCCCCGCCAATTGCAATCAGCTGAATATGTCGGTTTGTGAGATTTCGCCGTAGCGATTGTTCAGTCGGCTCCTGCTCGATAGCAGCGACTTTAACCTGATCTACCATGTGATTTCTTCCTGTTGTACCTGTCTGTGTTGTTCAGGCTCTGATGGCCCGTCGTCTGTCATTAACCCCAGCAAGGGCTAGTCGATATTAGGTAAGAATCGGAGGGATGAATACTATGATTTAGATATAATGTTAATTTTATGTTTAAAGTGAGTGTTATATCACTCATCCACCGCGAAATAGCTCACAAAAATACACCCATACGCGATGAATGCAAAACATAATTCTAATTAATTTTTAACTTAAGGATTTTACGCTATTTTTGCGGCTTCCCCCACCTCATGGGAAGAGGAAGCCTCTGCTGTTTAGATAATATCCAGCAGTTCAACTTCGAAGATCAGGGTGCTGAACGGAGGAATCGACGCGCCAGCGCCGCGTTCGCCGTAGGCAGGTTGTGCGGGATCGTCAGTTCCCATTTAGAACCGACCGGCATCATGGTCAGCGCTTCAATCCAGCCGCCAATCACGCCGGTCACCGGGAATTCAGCAGGCTCACCACGGGCGACGGAGCTGTCGAAGACGGTGCCGTCGATCAGTTTGCCGGTGTAGTGCACGCGTACGCGGTCGGTACGGGCCGGGATCGGGCCTTCGCCCTGGGTCAGCACGCGGAACTGCAGGCCGGACTCGGTGCTGTTCACACCCTCTTTCTCGCGGTTTTCATCAAGGTACTTCTGGCCGTCAGCGGCCATCGCCTGGAAACGCTCGCGACGCACGGCGTCGGCGCGCTCGTGGATTTCACGCAGCGCACGGTGGACGGCTTCTACCGGCACCTGCGGCTGGTTACCTTCCAGCGCATCGGCGATACCCGCCACCAACGCTTCCGGCAGCAGCCCCTGCAGGCCGGATTCGCTCAGCTGTTGTCCAACCTGCAAGCCGATACCGTAACTTGCCTGCGCTTCGATAGTGTCAAAAGTTGGGGTTGCCATCTTTGTTCCTTTTTTGGGTGATAAACATCAAGAGAAAAGCGTCCGGAAGCATAACAGCCATAGCGAAATGGGTAAAACTTTGTCGGCGGATGATGACAAATCTCAGCGAAAAAGAAACAATAGGCGGCATCAGGTTAACTTCACTTTGTTCCGGTCATCAGGACGTTAGCCATCTATACTCATATGCAGGATAAAAATATGCGGAGCAGGAGGAAAGCCATGCCCGGGCGCTTTGAACTGACATCTACCCTGGCGAAAATCTGGCACGCCCCGGATCATTTTCGCTCCTGGACCCACTGCCCCCGATGCACCGCCGGGGAATTATCGCTGGCTTCCTGTTGGTTATCATCGGCATTCTGCTTCCCTCAGACGATAGCCAAAACCCGGCGTCCGCCAGCCGTGAAGCAAACCTGAATCTGCAGTCGCAGTCCCAGCCGCAAGCTGGCGGCAATCAGGCCGTTCCCCTGCCGCCGATCACCAATACGCCTACCGTGAGCGATGCCGACCAGATGGCACCGGTCGCCCCGGAGCCGATTCAGGATGAGCAACCGGACCAGGCGCAAACGCAGCAGCCCGCCGCCTCCCAGCCCTATCAATCTTCATCGCAGCAGTCCGCGCCGGGCATTGAGCAACAGTGGCGAACCTATCGCATCGAGTCAGGCAAAACCCTGGCCCAGCTGTTCCGCGATCATGGGCTGCCGGCCACCGACGTCTACGCCATGGCGCAGGTTGAAGGCGCTGGTAAACCATTAAGCACGTTGCAGAGCGGACAGACGGTGCAAATTCGGCAGAACGCCAACGGCGTGGTCACCGGGCTCACTATTGATACCGGCAATGGTCAGCAGGTGCTGTTTACCCGCCAGTCGAATGGCAGTTTTGTGCGTGCGCGCTAGCAGAGAAGACGACAGCGAGCGTTACGCCGCCGCAAAATGAAGGGCTCTGGAAAGCAAAACGCCGGCACAAGGCCGGCGGTTTGTTGTTACCAGACGTCAGATGCCGATTACTCAGCAACCACGTTGATGATAACTTTAGCGAATACTTCGCTGTGAACCTGGAAGTCCACTTCGTGCTCGCCAACGTTACGCAGAACGCCGTTCGGCAGGCGAACTTCGCTCTTAGCAACTTTAACGCCTGCTGCAGTAACAGCGTCAGCGATGTCGCGAGTACCGATGGAACCGAACAGTTTACCTTCGTCGCCAGCTTTGGACGCGATGGTTACGGATTCCAGGGCGTTGATCTGCGCAGCACGAGCTTCAGCAGCTGACAGAACGTCAGCCAGTTTGGCTTCCAGTTCAGCGCGACGTGCTTCGAAGAATTCAACGTTTTTCTTGGTAGCAGGAACAGCTTTACCCTGCGGGACCAGGAAGTTACGAGCGTAGCCCGCTTTAACGTTAACCTGATCACCCAGGCTACCCAGGTTTGCTACTTTATCAAGCAGAATAACTTGCATTACCTTATCCTCTCAAAGTCGTATTAATGGACCGTGACCGATTACTGATGACGATCAGTGTACGGCAGCAGGGACAGGTAGCGAGCGCGTTTGATAGCGCGAGCCAGCTGACGCTGGTATTTTGCACGGGTACCGGTGATACGGCTCGGGACAATCTTACCGCTTTCGGTGATGTAGTTTTTCAGCGTAGCGATATCTTTATAGTCGATCTCTTGAACGCCTTCCGCGGTGAAACGGCAGAACTTGCGACGACGGAAATAACGTGCCATATGGCTAGTCTCCAGAATCTATCAATTCAATCTGCTCGGCATGCAGAACCATTTTGCTCAAGCCGTTCTTTGCCTTATGGCAAGAGATGAACCCTCGAACGGTTACTGCGCTACCGACCGTTATACTGTGAGTAATGGCCTGGTTCTCGTGACCGCTAATAATAACGGGCATCTGACACCATGCCTGCCGGTGAAAACCGGCTTCCTCCTGCACTGAACGATGCTCAAGCACGAACTGGCAGTGAGGAATTCCTGACGGGCTGACCTTACGAAGTGGAGTCCTGCAAATAATGCCGGACAGCTCCAGACGGTTGGTCATCAGGATTACTCTTCAGAATCCCCAGCTTCAGAATCATCTGCGGTTTCGTTGGCGAAATCTTCGCGACGCTCACGGCGCTCGTCTTTCGCTTTAACCATCGGAGATGCTTCGGTAACAGCGTGCTTAGTACGCATTACCATGCTGCGGATAACGGCGTCGTTGAAGCGGAAGTTAGTTTCCAGCTCATCGATCGCTTCCTGCGGCGCTTCAACGTTCAGCAGAACGTAGTGAGCTTTGTGCAGTTTGTTGATCGGATAAGCCAGCTGACGGCGGCCCCAGTCTTCCAGACGGTGGATCGTACCTGCTGCTGCAGTGATTGCACCAGTGTAACGTTCGATCATGCCCGGAACCTGTTCGCTCTGGTCAGGATGGACCATAAAAACGATTTCGTAATGACGCATCGAATTGCTCCTTACGGATTATTCAGCCTCCTGTCTGGGTCAGCCGCGGCCCATGGAGGCAAGGAACGTGTTAAAGGGCGGCTGAAAAATTGACGCGTCATTCTAATGGCGCCCCCCCAGGAACACAAGCGGATTTGCACAAATAATTCGCACTAAGCGCCAAGTGGCGCTAAGTGGGTGATTTAAAATTAACCAATAAAGGAAGCGGCATTTTTTTGAACGACTGCATCAGAAAAGGTCGCCATGCGACGAACGCGCAGCGATTACACTTATATCAGAGCCAAACGACCACAGGAGAGCCCCCGAGTCAGCGTCAGGACTGTCAGTCAGGAGCGTAGTATATGAAACTGAAAATCATCGCCATGATGGCTGCGCTTTTCTTCAGCGCCAACGCGCTGGCAGCTATCCAAATCACCGAACGTCAGGCCCGCAACATGGACGACGTGCAGAGCCTCGGCGTTATCTATATCAATCATAACATGGCCACTGAGCACGAGGCCGAGCAGGCCCTTAGCCAGATGAGCGATGCGCAGGGGGCGAAATACTTTCAGCCTATCCTGATGCACGAACCCGAAACCAACGGCCCGCTTCGCGCCAGCGCGGTGATATACCGCTAACGCCTGCCCGACTCTTCGCCTCTCTTCGCGAGGGGCGAAGCGAGGTTTTCACCTAAACGCAATTGAGAATTATTTTACAAACCGACTTATCAGCGCCATCGCAACCTGATTTAATCAGCCACTCGCCATTTGATAATCAGGAGTGATTGATGGTTCCGCGTTTCGCCACCTTAGGCCGTATCCCCAAAGGCGTTTGGGTACTCGGCGGCGTCAGCCTGCTGATGGATGTCTCCTCCGAGATGATCCACAGCCTCTTACCGCTGTTTATGGCCACCACCCTCGGCGCCAGCGTGATAATTATCGGTCTTATCGAGGGACTGGCGGAAGCCACCGCCCTGATCCTGAAAGTCTTCTCCGGCGTGATCAGCGACTATGTCGGCAAGCGCGAAGACTGGCGCTGCTGGGATACGGCCTGGGCGCGCTCAGTAAGCCGCTGTTTGCCATCGCCCCCACCGCCGGAGTGGTGTTTAGCGCCCGCATGATTGACCGCGTAGGCAAAGGTATTCGCGGCGCGCCGCGCGATGCGCTGGTTTGCCGACGTCACCCCGCCGGAGATCCGCGGCGCCGCCTACGGGCTCCGCCAGGCGCTGGATACCGTTGGCGCCTTTCTCGGCCCGCTGCTGGCGGTGCTGCTGATGTTTATCTGGGCCACGATTTTCACGCTATTTTCTGGGTGGCGGTCATTCCCGCCGTGCTCTCCATTCTCCTGCTCGGGTTTGGCCTGCAGGAGCCAAATCCGCCATCGCACACAAACGCAGCAATCCGCTGAAGCGCGAAACCTGAAAAGCTCTCCGCCGCCTACTGGTGGGTGGTCGCCATCGGCAGCATCTTCACCCTTGCCCGCTTCAGCGAAGCCTTTCTGGTGCTGCGCGCCCAGCAGATGGAGATCCCGCTGTTTACTATTCCGCTGGTGATGGTGGCGATGAACCTCGTCTACAGCGTTACGGCCTACCCGTTCGGTAAGCTCTCTGACAGCATGAGCCACAGCAAACTGCTGCAGTGGGGACTGCTGGTGCTGATCCTCGCCGATATCGTGCTGGCCCTCAGCGGCCACTGGAGCACGCTGCTGGTCGGGGTCGCGCTATGGGGAATTCACATGGGGATGACCCAAGGGCTGTTGGCGGCGATGGTCGCCCATACGGCGCCGCAGGAGCTACGCGGCACGGCGTTCGGTATGTTCAACCTGATGAGCGGCCTGGCGCTGTTGCTGGCCAGTACCTGCGCCGGAGTGCTGTGGGAAACCTTCGGCGCCGCTTCGACATTTTACGCTGGCGCGATAATTTGCGTGGTCACGCTAATCGGCATGCGCGCTATGCCGTCAGCTTATCGTCAGGGCTAAAAAAACGGCTCCGGGGCCAGACCAGTTGCTTCACCGTGAGGGGTGAAAGCCCCGGAGCGCGCTATCTACTTTTGCCCATAGTAGGCGTTTGGCCCATGCTTACGCTGAAAATGCTTATTCATCAGCCAGCTATCGATGGGCTGCAACTGCGGATTAATCCCGCGGGCAATCCACGCCATGCGCGCCACTTCTTCCATCACCACCGCGTTGTGTACCGCCTCGTGGGCGTCTTTGCCCCAGGCAAACGGCCCGTGCTGATAGACGACGATCCCAGGCGTATGCAGCGGATTCGACGCGCCCAGCGTTTCGATAATCACCTGCCCGGTGTTCAGCTCGTAAGCCTCGTCCACCTCCTGTGCGCTAAGCGCCCGGGTACAGGGGATATCACCGAAGAAGTAGTCCGCATGGGTGGTGCCAAGCGCCGGGATCGCCAGCCCGCCTGCGCCCAGGCGGTGGCATGCGTCGAGTGGGTATGCACCACTCCGCCAAGGTCGGGATAACGACGATAGAGCGCCAGATGGGTGGCGGTATCAGAGGAGGGGCGATACAGCCCTTCCACCACGTTGCCCTCAAGATCCACGACAACCATATCGTCCGCCTTCATGGTCTCATAGGCGACGCCGCTGGCTTGATCGCCACCAGCCCGCGCTGCCGGTCAATGGCGCTGACATTGCCCCAGGTGAAGGTCACCAGACCGTAGCGCGGCAGATCCATATTGGCCTCGAACACCTGCTGTTTCAGTTGTTGCATTACGCCGCCTCCATCAGCCGCGCCGGGCCATCCGCGCCTTCACCCAGTCACGTC
>OIEZ01000176.1_pt1 | contig 9946 bp, 12 predicted proteins | sample 1581941 | NCBI WGS metagenome assembly OIEZ01 (sample SAMN04414078, study PRJEB24778) | human gut metagenome | material: faecal | host: Homo sapiens | reverse complement strand
GAAGTTTTAGGTCTTGAGATCAGCACGATCAAAGGTAAGGCGGCGGCTCCGTTAGCTGCTGTACCTGCTGTTGTCGGTGGTGATCTTCCGGTTGGAATTCTCTCCTGTATTTAAGAATGGTGTGGAGAATCCGTTCTCTATTCTTATTTCACGAATGACTCTGTAATCGGTTTGAAGGTGAATACTAGTGGCGATGTAGAAATGGTTAAAACTATAGCTACTACAGCTGGTATTACTGCCGCTGGTTTTACTGAATTTGAGTTGGTAGAGGCCGCTTCGATCGTTGTCTCAGGTGCTGATGAATTGAATACGATCTTTGGTACCCAAGATAAGAAAGCTGGTATCACATTGAAGTTTACTCCGGATGTATTAGGAGATGGAGCGGTAAACTACTTTACCGAGAAGAAGTTCACGGTTGAAGCTTCTGGAACTGCTAATTATTTCCATGTATTGAGAGCCGACTCTTCTTACTTGTACGTAGATACTGCTTATACGAATGCTGTGGGTGGAGCTAAGTTCTTGGCTTATAACTGGAGCAAACTTAAAAGGATACTTATAAGACTGGTACTAAGAATCATGCTACTCCGAAAGATTCTATCAATGCTACAGATTTATCAGACCAATATAAATTTATGTTTACATATTGGCCTTCAAATGACAGCTTGGAGATTCAGGTTAAACAATCTTTGTTAAAAACAAGTGAGACGTATTGGAAAGATGTTACTGCTACTACAGCTATGCAAAATCAGCATATCTCTTTGCAAGAGTTGCTGAAAGACAAGGTTCGTATCTTGACGGTAGATGCGGCTCAAAATACTAAGATTGAGTTAGGTTTCGCAGGTTGCAAAGTTTTGCCTACTACAAAGACAACTGTTGATGATGGTGTTTATGTAATCAGAAATGCTAAGACTGGTAAGTACTATGCTGCTCCGCTTTATAATGAATCTGCATCTAGTAAATACGAGTGGGTGACTTTGGATATTCAAGATGCTACTCATATGCCTGCTTATCAATGGGTTGTGTTGAAGAAGAACGTAACAGATAAGAATAAGGTTTCTGCTGTAGATTTGTATAACCGTGAGTATAATGACGGTACGGCTGCTGATGCGACTCTCCAATTGAATAAAAATGCGGGGGCTACTTATATGTATGCTGCTAGTTTTGGTGACTCTTTGGAATTTATCCCAGTCGCTAAAGAAATCTATACTGATAAGTATGTGGGTTATAAGCATCTGACTAATGATGAGTTGATCACGAACAAATATACTTTCAACTACTGGCATCCGTACGCATCTGATAAATTTATCGGTGTTAAGGATTCTACGATGAATGTGTTAGAGGGTAAGAAAGCGTTCACTCTTAAGTCTTCTTACAAAGAACATGCTTATGGCTATAATCCTTCTGAGGAGGTTTCCGGTAATGCGGACAAGAAGATCACGGGTCGTATCCCTGGCTTGGTGAGACCGGTAAGAACGATGTATATCATTACTAATGGTGAGACTACTTTCCGTAATCATAACGTAGCGGTAGAGTCTAAGTATAAATTGAGTAAGTATTATCCTAATACTACGAATGACTCTGTTTACTTCAAGGAGAACAACCATATTGAGGGTAACCATTACTATGCTATCCTTGAGGCTACTTCCGCAGGTGCTATCAGCACTCATAAAGCAGGTGTTTCCGATTATGATGCTTCCGCTACTTTGAAAGCTCAGGTAATGGGTGAGACTCGTACTTCCGCATTCGCTATCGCTCCGGACGAGACTCCGTTGTATCGTCAATTCAATAATGAACTTCTTGGTGAGAACGTTGATAATTCAGCTGATAGCTTGATGTTCAAGGAAACTATCCGTGGTGAATATTTGATGGATGAGCATAATGGTGCCTTGTTGAACAAGGATGTTGATTACGCTGGTATCTGGAGTGAGGGTAAGGCTGATGGTGGAACTGATGCTGGAGACGGGACGCAAAAACCAAATCCGCGTGCACATGCAGGACCTGGGACATCCCATCATTGGCGACGGACGCTACGGACTGGAAGAGATAAATCCTATCGGACGACTGGCGCTGCACGCCTTCAAGCTGTGCTTCCGCCATCCTGTCACCGGAGAGCTGATGCAGTTTTGAAACACCGTAATCCGGGAGAGTTTAAGAAACTGTTTCTGAAGAAATAAAGAAATCAAAAGGGTTACAAAAGCCGCTTATCAATCAATCGAGGGGGATGTCAATTCTAAAGCCCGCTTACTGTCTGATGATTTTTAGGCGACGGATTACGTCGGATTTCACGGTATTTTCTTTTATTATTTTTCCGTGTAAATCCGCGTAATCCGTGCCTAAAAAATTATCAAGAGTGTTTTAACACCCTCACTTGCCTATTCTCAGGATGTCCGGACATCCATATTCTTAATATTGCCTTTCCAGCATGACAGGCCCATCCATGTGCCCGTCCACGTATAATCGCCGGACAGTCTGTCTCCCGCAACATATCGTCGTAGATTTCCAGCAAAGGATAATTGTAACCGTAGTCCAGCCGCAGAATCCTGCCGTGGATGTCCCAGCGGAAAGGCAGGCTGATGCCACCTCTCCATACGGATCGTTGTAATACGCCTGCTCATCTCTTCCCAGCCCGTTGCCTTCAAAGTAAAGCCCGCTTTCCAACGGAGAATTATAGGCATCGGCAAAGCCTAAGTCTCCTACCCAGATACCGCCCAGCAGGGTATCGTAAATGTAGTAATCCTCACCGTCGTCCGGTTCGCACGAACTCAGGCCCAAGGCCAGCGTGCACAGGAACAATATGTTCAAAAACTTTCTCATCTTTCTCATTTCCAATTTTGATTAACCATATACCTGGAAGCGGTCAGCATCATGATTTTACCGTCCAGCTTTCCGGACAGGTAATGCTCGCGCACCCATACGTTCTCAAAGATTTTCACGTCGCCCGAACCGTAGTTCAGTATCAGTCCCTCGCGTGAGTTGTCAATCCATTTCCAGGTAAAGTCATGGGTATCTGTTTTCGTATTGCCGGTAGTGGTTACGATAAAGGTCTCTTTTCCGGAAAGGATTTCCTTACCGCCCTGCTTCCCTTTGGTGAATTCCAGGATGTGCCTGCACGCCCCTTTTTCCGTGTCGTACTCCTCTACCCAACTGTCGCTGCACAGCTTCTCGTCGCTGTTTTGTATCGTATAGTAGTTATCATCCCCGCAAGAAGCCAGCCCCGCAGTCATTACACACAACAACAGTATCTTCATTAAGTTCAAAATCTTCATATATATCGAGTTTAGTTAATATTTTACGGGCAAACTTACGCAAAAATAATGATATGTTTAATACCTGGACTGGAATTTCTTATAGAAGATAACGAATAAGATGAAACCCGTCAGCGCAAAGGGCACGCCTGCCAAAGCCGGATAGCGGTATCCGCCGCCAAGAGCCAGACCGCCTACGTATGCCCCGATGGCGTTGCCCAGGTTGAATGCCATCTGCACGCAAGCACCGCCCAGCATCTCCACCCCGGGGCCACGCGGATAATCAGCACCTGCTCCGGGCTGGACACCGCAAACAAGCCCGCCGTACAGAGCGCCATCAATATGGCGGAACACCACGGATGGGGCGAAAGGAAAAATATCAGCAGCAACACAATGCAAATCATGCCTTGCACCACCATGCCCACCCTGCCCGGAGTGTATTTGCCGGAAAGCCGTCCGCTCACCAGATTGCCCACCACCATGCCAAAGCCTGCCAGCATCATTAATGCCGTGACACTTCCGGCGCTGAATCCCGACACATTCGTCAGCAACGGCGTGATGTAACTATACCAGCAGAACACGCCGCCGTTGCCCAAAGCCGTCGCCCCCAATATCAGCCAGGGAGCGGGAGTCTTCAGGAAACGGAACTGTCCCTTGAATCCGGTATCTTTCAGTCCCTCTACCGCAGGAACCCACCGCCATATATAATAAAGGACTATCACTCCCCAGCAGGCCACCAGCAAGAACGTGACACGCCACGAGAGTATATGGCTCAGGGAAGTGCCCAGCGGAACGCCGAACAGATTGGCAACCGTCATGCCCGCTATCATAATGGATACGGCCTCGGAGCTCTCCCTCGTCCGCCAGCTTGCCCGCCACAATGGAAGCGACTCCGAAATACGCCCCGTGCGGCAAACCCGAAATGAAACGCGCCGCCAGCAGCGACCAGTAGCCGGTGGCCATTGCAGCCCCCAGATTTCCTACCAACATTAAAGCCATCAATGCCAGCAGGATATGCTTCAACGGACGCTTGCGCGCTAAAATCAACATGGGAGCACCGGCACATACGCCCAGTGCATAGGCGGAAATGAAATGTCCGGCAACCGGAATGCCGATGTTCAAATCGGCGGCAACATAGGGCAAAATGCCCATCATCGTAAACTCGGCAATGCCCAATCCCAATGTGCCGAACGCCAATGCAATAAGACTCTTCTTCATTCGAAAAAATACAACCTGTGAAACAAACTTTTTACCGCCGCAAAAGTAGTGTATTCTTCCCGCAGAAGTTCTTTATTTTTATAAAAAACTAAACTAAAAATTTGTACAGCATAAATATAAGATATACTTTTGCGCCCCGAAAAAGCAGGGCATGCCTTGCTTTTCAGCATTCAACAATAATTTAAATAATCAAAAGGTAAAAGAATGAAAAAAAATTGTATTTTTCTTGTTTGCAACCATGCTGGTTGCATCGGTAAAGGCACAGGTTTATGTAGGCGGAACGGTAGGCTTATGGCACAACGACGACCTCGACGCCACTTTCTTCAAACTGGAACCGGAAGTAGGATATAACCTGAGCGAGAAATGGGCAGTAGGCGGTGTGCTGGCATTTGCACACGGCAAGGCAGACGAAGGTAAATACAACGCTTTCGCCCTCGCTCCCTATGCACGCTACTCCTACTATGAAAATAAGGTAGTACGCCTGTTTGTGGACGGCGGCTTCGGCTTCTCCACCCAGAAGGTGAAGGGCTTCGACTCTGTAAACGGCTTTGAAATAGGCTTCAAACCGGGCATCGCCATCAAGCTGAACAGCAAATTCAGTGCAGTTGCCAAATGCGGTTTCCTGGGCTACAGAGACGATTACATGACCGGAGACAACGGCTACGGATTCGCCTTCACCAGCGAAGACCTCTCATTCGGTTTCCACTACGAGTTCTAATCCCGGACAAAGCATACATCACAAGGGAGCGGCCGCCTCACAAACCCGCGGCTGCTCCTCTCCGGATACGGTTACTCCCGTATATAATGGGGCATCTCTCCGGGTATCTCCATGGATATTTCCACCAGTCCGCATACCACACCCTCACGCTTCCACGCGGTCTGATAAATCATTTTCCTGACCCCTTTTTTCTCTATCGTATAGGCGTTTACGCCACCCGTCTCCAGGAGTTCGCGTATCTTTTCCTGCGATTTCGGACTGTGACAGTCAAAAAGATTCCTGCCTATCAGGTTTCCGTGCCCGGCAAAACGTGCGGCATGCCTTTTTCGTTCATATAAAGGATGATTCCCTGCGTGTCGCATACGGTTACGGCACAGTTCATTTCATCGGCCCATTCATACATATTCATTACATTTATTCGGTTGTTGAGGGAAACAAAAGTACAGATTAGTTTCTAATTATTCAAGCATTATAAATACGCACACCCAAATTATTCGTATTTTTGCACATCGTTTATAAAATATGCAAACATGAAGAAGTTCGTAAAAGGAGTCCGGTTTGCTCCTAAAAACTATTCCGATGAAGTAGAAGCCAAGATACAGCATTATAAAAGAGAAGGATACAAATTGCCGTCACGCCATCTGCTGCGTACGGAAGAGCAACTGGCAGGCATACGCGAAAGCGCAAGGATAAACACCGCCCTGCTCGATTACATCTCGGAGAATATCCGCGAGGGAATGTCCACGGCAGAGATAGACCACATGGTATACTGCTTTACGACAGACCACGACGCCATCCCCGCTCCCTTCCTGTACGAAGGTTTTCCGAAGAGCGTATGCGTCAGCATCAACGATGTGGTGTGCCACGGCATCCCCAGCACAAAGGAATTCCTGCGCAGCGGAGATATTGTAAACGTAGACGTGTCCACCATCTACAAAGGGTATTTCTCCGACGCATCGCGCATGTATATGATTGGGGAAGTCAGCCCCGAAATGCAACGCCTGGTGCAGGTGACCAGGGAGTGCCGTGACATCGGCATACAGGCTGCACAGCCCTGTGCACGGTTGGGCGATGTGGGTGCCGCCATCCAGGAGCATGCCGAGAAGAACGGCTACAGCGTGGTGCGCGACCTTTGCGGGCATGGCGTGGGTATCAAGTTTCACGAAGAGCCGGACGTGGAGCACTTCGGCAAACGCGGCACGGGCATGCTGATAGTACCGGGCATGACGTTCACCATCGAGCCGATGATTAACATGGGCAGCTACGAGGTATTCATTGACGAAGCCGACGGTTGGACGGTGTGCACGGACGACGGTCTGCCTTCCGCCCAGTGGGAAAGCATGATTCTTATCACCGAAGACGGAAACGAGATACTGACACAATAGATGCAAGACGGCAGGCCGCAAGATGTCCCCCCGTGCGGTACACTCCGTACCAACGGTTGGTACTCCTTGTACCACGCTTTGGTATTGTCTGTACCAACCGTTGGTATTCTTCATACCAACTATTGGTATTTCCCGTACCGCCCGATGGTATTGCCCGTACCGCCTGTCGAAACTTTATTTCCTTATATGCAATTATGAATATCATCCTATTACCCGCCGGGATTATCGCAGGAGCCGTTATCGGCTATCTGACGGCCGGCAGAAAAGCCGCCGCCCTGAAGACTCAGGTAGAAGCCGCCGGAGAGCGTGAAGCCCTGCTGAACCGCACCGCCGAAGAACGCATCGCCCGCGAACGCTCCATTGCCGAGGAACGTTTTGCAGGAAGCCGCCCGCCAGGCTTCGGAACGCCTGGACGCACAGGAGCGGCTGTTTGCCGAACGCCTCGCCGAGCAGGCACGCAGTTTCAACGAGCGCCTTGCCCAGCAGGAACGTTCCTTCGGCGAGCGCATCGCCCAGCAGCAACGGCAATGGGAACAACGCCTCGCCGAACAGAAAGAAGAGGCCGAAGCCCTGCACAAGCGTATGAACACCGAGTTCGAGAACCTTTCGAACCGCATCTTCCAAAGCAAGACCGAGGATTTCACCAGACTGAATGCCGAGCATCTGGGCAACCTGCTGCGCCCGCTCGACGAGAAGATTAAGGACTTCAAGGAAAAGGTAGAGCAGGTGTACAGCACCGAAGCCAAAGAGCGCTTCTCGCTGGGCGAACGCATTAAGGAGCTGGTAGAACTGAACAACCGCCTCAGCGAGGATGCCAACAACCTGACCCGCGCCCTGAAGGGCGACTCCAAGATGCAGGGCAACTGGGGCGAAATGATTCTGGAACGCCTCTTGCAGGCATCCGGCCTGATTGAGGGCGAGCACTATTTCCGCCAGGAGTTCCTGAAAGACGAGCGCGGCGAAGCGATTGTCAGCGAAGAGAGCGGACAGAAGATGCAGCCCGACATCATCGTGAAATACCCCGACGAACGGGAAATGATTATCGACTCCAAAGTGTCGCTGACTGCCTATGCTGCCTACACCTCTGCCGAAAGCAAGGAGGAGCAGGTACACTTCCTGAAAGCACACCTGCAATCTGTCCGCGCCCATATCGACGAGCTCAGCCATAAAGACTACTCGCATTACGACGCCCAATCACCGGATTTCGTTATGATGTTCATCCCCACCGAGGTGCCTACCTCCTCGCCATCCAAAGCGATGCCCACCTCTGGGAATATGCCTACAACAAAAAGGTGGTACTGATGAGCCCCACCAACCTCCATCAGCGCCCTGCGCCTCTCGCTCGACCTGTGGAAGCGGGAAAACCAAGTGAAAAACGTGCAGGCCATCATCAAGCGCGGCACTGCCCTGTACGAAAAGATTGTAGGCTTTACCGACACCTTCCTCACCCTCGGCGACCGCATGGCAACCTTGCAGAAGGACTACGACAAAGCCTCAACCAGCTCTCCGAAGGCAACGGCAGCGTAGTGCGCCAGGCTGAAATGCTGAAGGACATGAGCCTCACCCCGAAGAAGCGCATCTCGGCAAGGCTGCTGCCCAAAGAGGAGATACAGGAAGATGCAGAACAAGAAGACAATAAATAACTCTTAAGACAAGACTTGGTACATTATGAAAACTTTAAAAGACCGTATTCTCAAAGACGGAAAATGCTAATCCGGGAAGGCATACTGAAAGTGGATAACTTCATCAATCACCAGATGGACCCGATACTGATGAAATCCATCGGCGTGGAGTTTGTCAGACGTTTCGCCTCTACCAGTATCAACAAGATTATCACCGTCGAGGCCAGCGGCATCGCTCCCGCCATCATGGTGGGCTATCTGCTGGAGCTGCCCGTAGTGTTCGCCAAGAAGAAGAAACCGAGCACGATGGAGAATATGCTGGTTACTTCCGTGTATTCGTTCACCAAGCAACGCTCGTACGACGTGTGCGTCAGCAAGGATTTCCTCGCGCCCGGCGACCAGGTGCTTTTCATCGACGACTTCCTTGCCAACGGAAACGCTGCCAAAGGCATCATGGACCTGGTGAAGCAGGCTGGCGCGGAACTGGTGGGCATGGGATTCATCATAGAGAAAGCCTTCCAGCATGGTGGTGACGAGCTGCGCAGCCAGGGCATCCATGTAGAATCGCTTGCCATCATCGAAAGCCTTGACAACTGTGAAATCAAAATCAGATAACCCGGAGCGATGGAAAAACAACAGGGAAACGGACTGATTTACGGCTTGAACGACAAGCCGCCTTTTAAGGAAGCTTCTTCGCTGCGCTGCAACATCTGCTCGCCATATTCGTAGCCATCATCACCCCGCCGCTCATCATTGCGGGCGCATTGAAGCTCGATGCGGAAACCACCGGCTACCTGGTTTCGATGGCGCTGTTCGCATCCAGCATATCCACGTTTATCCAATGCCGCAGGTTCGGCGGACTGGGCACGGGGCTGCTCTGCATCCAGGGAACCAGCTTTTCGTTCATAGGTCCCATCATCTCTGCCGGAATGCTGGGCGGGCTTCCCCTGATTTTCGGTTCCTGCATGGCGGCTTCAAGCGTGGAGATGCTGATAAGCCGGGTGTTGAAATACACAAAGAAGATTATCACGCCGCTGATATCCGGCATCGTAGTCACCCTCATCGGAATGAGCCTGATAAAGGTAGGAATCACAGCCTGCGGCGGCGGAGCCACGGCACAGGCGGACGGTAGCTTCGGCAGTTTCCGCCATGTGGGCCTTGCGGCGGCGGTACTGCTGCTTATCATCGCCTTCAACCGGAGTTCCAACCGCTACCTGCGCATGAGTTCCATCGTCATCGGACTGGTAATAGGCTACATCGCAGCCTGGTTTATGGGCATCATCGACTTCTCCTCGATACAAAGCTACGGCGCTTCAACCTGCCGATGCCTTTCCGCTACGGACTGGACTTCGACCTGTCCACCATCATCGCCCTGGGACTTATTTTCATGATTACCGCCATCGAGGCATACGGCGACATCACCGCCAACTCCCTTATCTCCGGCGAACCGGTGGAAGGGGACACCTTCGTAAAGCGCGCTCGGGCGGTATTCTTGCCGACGGCTTCAACTCCATGCTGGCGGGTGCGCTCAACTCCTTCCCAACTCCGTCTTTGCGCAGAACAACGGAATGATACAACTGACCGGAGTTGCCAGCCGGTATGTGGGCTATTACATCGCAGCCTTTCTTGTGGCTGCTCGGCCTGTTCCCTGCCGTGGGACTGGTGTTTTCACTGATGCCCGAACCCGTATTGGGCGGCGCTACTCTGCTGATGTTCGGTACGGTGGCGGCGGCAGGCATCCGCATCATTGCAGCGCAG
>OIEZ01000175.1_pt1 | contig 10032 bp, 13 predicted proteins | sample 1581941 | NCBI WGS metagenome assembly OIEZ01 (sample SAMN04414078, study PRJEB24778) | human gut metagenome | material: faecal | host: Homo sapiens | reverse complement strand
CTAACGCGCCGGCTTTTGTGTGTGAATTGCAGGGTGGCTGGTTTTCCACGGTAGGTGGAGGATTGAGTGAGGACAGCTATTTGGATGGACGTCATGCGCGTGGAATGGCATTGATGGCAATGGCCGGAGGTTCTACCGGACTTAATTATTATATGTTTTCGGAGGAACAAATCTAGCCGGTTGGGGCGGCTCGCCGCATGACTACCAGCTACGATTACGGAGCTGCATTAAAAGAAGTGGTGGTGTGGGTGAGAAATTCGCTGCCGTGAAAGGAGTCGGGGACTTCGTCAACCGTTTTGGTACTCAATTAGCGAGAAGTGAAGCGATAGAGTTTACTACATCGGACAACATCAAGGATTTGACCGTTGGAGTACGCCGGACAAAAGAGGGAACTTTGTTTATTTTTATATTTAATAAAGATAAGAAAAAAGCATTCCGTGATAACGTTCAATTTCATATAAAAGGTATGCCGGCATTCAATGTTTATTTCTCGGTTGAGCCATTGGACAGCAAGGTACTGGTACTATCTCAGGCGAATGGACAATGTGAATGGTATCCGAAAGAACAGACTTTGCCGGAACGTCCCGTCAATATGCCTATGCCGATACGGATTGCACAGGCAGAACGTTGTGATGAAACCTTTCAGGGGAACTGGCGACCACTGCGTAAAGGTGTTTCTTTACCAGAAATTGGTGTGAACGATTGTCGTTACTCCATGTATCGTAGTGTAGTAAAACTATCGAAGAAAAGAGGTAGAGGAATATGGAACATTGGTTTGTGAGATGTTTACGGCTGATCCGCTTTATGTACAAGTGAATGGAAAAATAGCTAAAGGGCTTCTACCGATGAACTGGATAATACATTTGTCATAGATGGGCTACTGCATGAGGGAAGCAATGAAATCGTAAGCATCTATGAAAATCGTGGACACGCCCATGGATATCGCCCGATGGAGGAATTGAGCGGAATGAAATCTGCCGGATTGGGCAAGAAGCAATCTGCTATCCTTCCTATCGAAAAATGGGAAGTGAAAAAGGTGGAAAATAATGTCAAAGATATTAAGTCACTGCTGTCTAACAATGAAGGCTGGGAAACCATCATGCTTGATCAAAGCACTATCGCCAATCTTGCTACATTGCAAATAGCCGGACTGGAGAAGCCGGAATGGCCTGCCGCATGGGTGTTGCAAGGGAAAGAAGGAACGGCTATTTATCGTACTTCTATTGATATGACACGTCAGATGTTGACCGAAGGGCAAACAATGATAGAATTCGCTTGCGTGGATGATGCGGGTACGCTTTTTGTAAACGGTAAGGAAGTGGCAAGCCACGATGCTTGGGACAAGCCGTTTGTAGCCAATATGAAAGATTTTCTGCATGAAGGAGAGAATAAAGTGGCTATTGTGGTGCGTAATAGTAGCGGTGCAGGAGGATTGTTAAAGGGAATCCGCTTGTTCAGTGAACTGAAAATACTGAAACCTCTGAAGTGGGAAGTAGCGCTTGATCTTGGAGGAGTGACACAAGGATATTGTGGAGGGAAAACCGCCGGCAGTGACAATTGGAAGGTGGTGACATTGAAAACCGATGGTACATTGCATCGAAAAGGAAACAATATACAGCCTAAAGGTAAACAAGATGCCTTATTGACTTGGTATAAAGTAACATTTGATCTGCCCAAAACGGAAAAAGAATGCTGGATTCCTTGGAGAACCATTATCAATGCTTCAGGTACAGGATATATGTGGTTGAATGGGCATAATATCGGACGTTATTGGGAAGAAGGTCCGCAACGGGAGTTCTTCTTACCGGAATGTTGGTTGAATATGGGAGGAACGAATACATTGGTGCTCGGACTTCGACAATCAGAAACTTGCGGGGCCGTGTTGGAAGGGATAGAAGTAGCTCCTTATTATGAGGATGCAGAGATAAGAATGAAAAACGAATGATTATGAGAAAGAATGGAATTGGATGTTTATTGACAATATTCCTTTTGTTTACAACTATTCTGTCTGCACAACAAGGTCAATTTATTAATTGGAAAGATTACTCTGGTAAAGTTTATGTTCAATTGGTAGACGGAATGCTTCAAATTAGCCCAATGGCGGCTAATGCGGTGCGTATTCAATACCAAAAGTCCGTCAACAGACAATTACCTGAGTGGATTTATATAGATAGTCTATCGAATAAGGCTGCTTATCAAATAAAGGATAATAGTAATGAGATCAGAATCAAGTTGAGCCGGATGTCCGTTATTGTGAATAAGCAAACCGGCCAATTGACTTTCCGGGATTCACAAGGTAAGAAAATTTTTTTCAGAGAATCAGAGAAAGTTGACTCCAAGTCTTGTACAAGGAGAAAACACTTATTGTGCAGAATTGCATATCGAATCACCTGAAGATGAGTTCTTATTCGGATTAGGACAATTTCAGGATGGATATCTTAATGTGAGAGGATTGTCCAGACGTTTGACACAAGTAAATACACAGATATCAATACCTTTTGTGCTTTCCAATAAGGGATATGGTTTATTATGGAACAATTATGGCCTGACGGATTTTAATCCGTCGGAACAGAAAATCATATTCCAGAAACAAGAAGAGAATGGAGAAAAAACAGTGGTGGATGTAACTTCTACGGAAGGGGATAAAAAAGAAGTTCGTCAGAGTAATATTTTTATTTCAAAACTGACACTTCCCAAATCTGGCGTTATGCATTACTTTTAGATGTTGGTCAGAAAATGGCAAGGACGCACCATCTTGCTATCGATGGGAAAACGATAGTGGAGGTGAAGAATATATGGTTGCCGCCGACAACCTCTGTCATTGTTGATCTGGAAGCAGGTGAACATCAAGTAATGGCTAGATTGGAAAAGATGATCGGCCTGTTTTATTTTATAAGGAAATAGAAAATGAAACAGTATTTCGTTCTCCTGTAGCCGAATACGTGGACTACACTGTATTTATAGGAAATGCGAATGAAGTTATCAAGTACTTATAGGAAACTAACAGGGTAATGCTCCTATGATGCCAAGTTGGGCGTTAGGATATATCCACTGTCGTGAACGTTTTCATTCACAAGGGGAGATAATTGGAAACTGTCCAAAAGTTTAGAAAGGAAAAATTGCCGGTGGACATGGTGGTACAGGATTGGCAGTATTGGGGAAAATATGGTTGGAATGCCATGCGTTTTGATGAAAGTGATTACCCTGATCCTAAGGTTTTGGTAGACTCACTGCATGCGATGAATACCCGTTTGATGCTTTCCGTATGGTCAAAAATAGACTCTGAATCAAAAATCGGACAAGAAATGAAGCAAAAAGGATATTATCTTGCTAATACATCTTGGGTAGATTTCTTTAATTCTGATGCAGCTTCTTGCTATTGGATGAATTTTAGTAAAAACTTGTTGAAGCCTTATGGTATTGATGCTTGGTGGCAGGATGCTACAGAACCCGAAAATGACGATTTGTTAAGGCGCAAAGTGATGAATGGTACGGTTCCTGGAGAAGTTTTCCGTAATGTTTATCCACTTTTGGTGAATAGAACTGTCTATCAGGGGTGTCGTAAAGATGATCCGTCACGACGAACAATGATACTCACGCGTAGTGGTTTTCCTGGCATACAACGTTATGGCGCTGCTGTATGGTCGGGTGATGTCGGGCATGATTGGGAAACGTTTCGGCGTCAAATTGTTGGTGGTTTGAATATGATGGGCTTCGGGTATTCCATGGTGGACGTATGATGCCGGCGGTTTTTCCGTCCGCAAGATCAGTATACGGATAAAAAGTATCATGAGCGTTTTCTTAGATGGTTGCAGACGGCTACTTTTTACCGCTAATGAGGGTACATGGTTACCAGACCAATACTGAATTCTGGAATTATGGAGAACAGGTAACCCGTATAGCCCGTAAATCTTTAGAACTTCGTTATCGTCTTTTTCCGTATATTTATTCTGAAAGTGCAAGAGTATCTCTAGAAGCTAGTACATTGATGCGTCCTATGATAATTGGAGTTACGGAACAGACTTCATTGGCATTAATACAAAAATATGAATTTATGTTTGGGCCTCATTGTTGGTAGCTCCTATTGTTGAAGAAAACCCGGCAATTTGGCATGTCTACCTGCCCGAAAATAAAGGAGGATGGTATGACTTCTTCACTGGTAAAAAAATGCACGTGAGTTCAGGTACTATAGATATTCCGGTTTCTTTGGAGAATATACCTGTGTTTGTGAAAGCTGGGACAATTCTTCCGTTGGCGGAAAATTGCCAACATACAGGAGAAGTTGCTGATGTAGCGATGGGAAATACGTATTTATCAGGGAGCAGACGGGAAGTTATTGTCTATGAAGATGAAGGAACTAATAATCAGTATGAACAAGGAAAATATGCTACTTTTTGTATGGAATGGAATGATAATAAAATAAATTGATTCTCCATTCACGTCAAGGTTCCTATTCGGGAATGTGTAAGCGCAGAAAATTGAAGATATTGAAAATCTCTGCAGATGGATCTTCCATAGGAAAAGAAGTGATGTATGAAGGAAAAAAGATCGCTATCAAGTTCTAGATTTGATATATCATTTCAATGCTTCAGTATATGAGGATAAAAATGATTGATAGTATAAACTAATAGAAAGAGAACTTATGAAAATTAAGATATTTTTAGTAATGAGTTTATTGTTGAGTGGTGTGAATATACACTATTCTTCAGCTCAAACAACTGTCTGGAATCCGGATAACGGGAACGGGACTTTTACGAATCCTATCATGTGGGGAGACTGGCCCGATCCGGATCTGATCCGGGTTGATGATAAGTTTTATCTCGTGTCTACCAGTATGCACTATGTGCCGGGATGCCCTATTGCTGTATCGGAAGACTTGGTAAACTGGGAAATGGCAGGATATGCTTTGGAACGTTATGATGAGGATCCGAAATATGATATGCAGGGTGGTAATCTTTATCTGAATGGGGCGTGGGCATCTACGATACGGCATCATAACGGAAAATTTTACGTCGGTTTCTGTACACCCTATGGGTTGGGGACGGGAAACCGGGCATTTCTCTATTTGTATAGCCGATGATGTGAAAGGACCTTGGGAACGTACTATATTTCCTGAATATTTATATGATCCGGGGTTATTCTTTGATGAAGATGGAAAGGTTTACGTAGTTCACGGGCAAGGTACATTATACTTGACAGAGTTGAACTCGGACGTGAAATCCGTTAAAGGGAAACCTGTGAAGATATGGCAGGGCGGTTTTAAAAATGCACATGAGTTAGGAGGCGGTTTCGGTATGGAAGGATCTCATATGTACCGCATCAATGGAAAATATTATATTACTTGTCCTGCCGGGGGAACGGGAGGATGGCAAATCTGCTTGCGCTCAGATAATATTTATGGTCCCTATGAACATAAACTCATAATGAACGAATTGGAGTTCATATCCCAAAACGGACTTCATCAAGGTGGGATGGTACAGTTGAAAAATGGAGACTGGTGGTTTATGATTATGCAGGACAGAGGACCGATAGGACGTGTTCCGTGTCTTGTGCCCGTGAATGGATAGATGGTTGGCCTATGCTGGGTGATGAAGGAAAAGATCTTATCACTTATCCTAAACCTGCTACTGGGAAAAAATCGAAGATAAAGAGTCCGGCTACTACCGATGAGTTCAATGCTTCTCAATTAGGTCTGCAATGGCAATGGAATCATAATCCGGATAATAGCAGATGGAGTTTGAAGGAACGTAAGGGATATATGCGTCTGTATGCTTCTCAAGCTTCTACATTGAAAGATGCTCGTAATACATTGACACAACGTGTTCAGGGACCGAGTTGCGAGGGTTCGGTAGAAATGGAAGTGACCGGACTTAAAGATGGCAATATTGCCGGATTCGGAATCTTCGAGTTTCCTTATGCCTATGTTGCGATACGACAAGAATCCGGTAGACGCAAAATTGTGATGTGTAATGACGGTAAGGATATCGAAACCGTAGAGCATTTCAATGGTGATAAACTGTGGATACGCGTACGTGCTACAGACAAAGAATTTAAGGCTTTGTTCTATTACAGTCTGGATGGTGTGAATTATAAACGCATTGGTAATGAATTGCAGATGGGATTGGGATTGCCGTGGACAGCCAATCGTTTTGCATTGTTCAATTTCAATACTGCGCCGCAAGGAAATAACGGATATGCCGACTTTAATTGGTTTAGATTTACGAATAAGTAATGTATTTATACCATCCAATCTTCTTAAAACACGTGCAATGACATGAAACGAATATCACTTTTTACTTTTTTCATCTTCTTAGGTGTAGCCGGCTGTATGGCTCAAGCATCCGGTGAGAAGATCGAGAAAGTTTACGTTGCATTCAAAACTCACCTTGATGTGGGATTTACTGATCTTAGTTCCGTTGTGACCGAAAGGTATGTGCATGATTTTATTCCGAAAGCCATAGAAGTTAGTGAACGCTTGCGCGCTGACGGCTCTGGTGACCGGTATGTATGGACAACCGGCTCATGGCTTATCTGGAAATATCTTCGCACAGCATCTCCTGAGGCTGTGAAGCAGTTGGAGGAGGCCATTGGTCGTGGCGATATCGTATGGAATTCCGTTCCCTATACTGTGGAATCGGAGACAATGACGCGTGAACTGTTTGAAACCTGCTTGTTGCATTTCCAAAACAGTTGGATAAGAAATACAACAAGCAGACTATTGCTGCAAAGATGACTGATGTGCCGGGACACACTCGTAGTATCATCGATCCGATGTATGACGCAGGCATTCGTCTTTTGCATGTGGGAATTAATTCAGCTTGTCCGTTACCTTCGGTGCCTACTTTCTGTCGGTGGCGCAGTCCTTCTGGCAATGACTTGTTGCTGGTTTATCAGAAAGATTATGGAGAAGATGAAGTATTGCCGGATGGAAAGACAGTTGTCAGTATTAATTTTACGGGCGACAACCACGGACCGCATAGCTATGAACGTGTGAAAAAGATTTATGCCGATTTGCGTAAGCGTTATCCTCAAGCTCAGCTTGTAGGTGCATCGTTCAATGATGTCGCCCGGGAACTGTTGCTGATAAAGAAGGATTTGCCGGTTGTTACTTCTGAGATTGGTGATACGTGGATATTTGGTTATGGTGGAGCACCGATACGTATGGCTAAAATTTCGTGCTGTTTCGCGGTTGTATTCTCAATGGTTGAATGAAGGGAAAATCAAAAAAGATAGTGACGTTGCTTTGGACTTTGCAGCCGAATTAGGTCTGATAGCAGAACATACGCAAGGTGTGGATGTGAAAACACATCTTCGTCAATGGGACAAATATGATATGGATAAGTTTCTCAAAGGTCGTTCCGAAGGAGTATTCAGTATGGCTGAGGCTTCATGGAAAGAGATTGATAATTATATCGACAGTGCTATCGCTTTCCTTCCGGCTTCCTTGCAAAAGAGGCGCGTGAAGTAGTCGCAGAAGTGGATAAGGTTAAACTGGAGGATAACTCAAAGATGAAACCAATGGCACGGAAGCGTTGGGAACAACCGATAGCCGGTGGAATGACGTTGGCGGGATTGTCTTATCAAATGTTTGATGGAGATGATTATGATGATTTTCAAAATAGATATCTTCGTGCACGGTATGAATGGGCATTGGATGACTTGGGTAAACGAGGTCTGAAAGAATCACATGCAGTGAGTGTAACGCTTTATGCACAGACAATGGCGCAATCGGTACGTAAAGAGAAAAAGGGGACACGTATTATCACTGAACTGAGGTTTCCTGAAAATGAGAAAGTGGACAAACGCGTATATCCCGAACGAATACAGGTGAACTGTTTTACGACAAAGAATGGAAAACGGTCGGAAGTGGCATTGACCGTTTATGGTAAACCGGCAGTACGTTTGCCCGAATCTTATTGGTTGTCGTTCACGGTGCCCGGTATTGAATCGGTGATAGCCGAGAAGATGGGTGAACGGGTGAATCTGATGGATGTGGTGGAAAAAGGTAACCGGCAAATGCATGGGATAGACCGTTATGTCGATTTGATAACCTCTGGGGAAACGATACGTATCAGCAGTAAGGAAGCTTTCTTGCTCAACGTAGGAGAAGCTCAGGGGTTGAATTATTCTACCAACTATCCTGATAAACGTAAAGGGGTGCATTTTAATCTGAACAACAATTTGTGGGGAACGAATTTCTCCATGTGGAATGAAGGCTCGCTGACTTATCATTTTGTGATTGAGACATTGAGTCGCAAATAAAGGAAAGTACTTGAATAACCTTATTTTATAACTAAAGTGATTTTAAACCATGAAAAAATATAGTATTATTATTTTGATATTATGTAGCTGGGCGATGAGTCTGTTTGCTATATCTTGTTCCGATCAGGAAAGCAAACCGCAACCTTTTTTGGAAATAAAGAAGGACACTGTGGTGTTTGCACAAGAGGCAGCAAATACTTCTATTGTAGTGAATACAAACATCGTGTGGCAGGCCAATGTGCTTTCATCCGGTAATTGGTGTACGGTTCAAGGATCGGATGATTTGTGTCTATTGCGGTAGAAAAGAATACGGGAAGAGACTTGCGTGAAACAGACATCGTTGTTAAAGGAGAAGGCCTTGAACAAAAAGTGCACGTGAAACAATTGGGAGAGCAACCGGATATTTTGTTGGAAAATGAGCGTCTCAACTTGAACTATACAGATACGGTAGTTACCGTCAAGGTGGTAAGTAACGTAGAATATGAAGTGGAAATTCCGCAAAGCGCTGATTGGATTAAGGAAATGAAGCAACAAGTACAGGTACGGGCTATGGCGGAATCGGAACGTACTTTCAGCATTGAAAGAAATGAAGATGATACGGTGCGCTATATCTCTGTTGTATTCCGTTCTGTGGATCAGAAGGTCGAACGCTCATTGATGTTTCGCCAGGGACATCGGGATAAAGAATACAAGCCCGGTGATCCGTCTGAACTCGGCGATATATTCTTGCCTATCGCCAGTGGAAAGGCAAGTGAATTTAATTCGGATGATGAGAGTATTGAAAAGTCATTTGACGGAACTGCGTCCACTTGGTATCACTCACGGTGGTATGGTACAGTTTTGCCTGTGAAACTTGAGTACACTTTTGAAACTCCTCAAGACGATGGATTATTTTTGTATATAAACCTCGAGGTTCAGGACAATAATGGTAATTGGAAGAAGTTCGACTTATATGTTTCCACAGACGCAGAAAGAAAATTATGAAAAGATTAGCATCGTATGATTTTACTGGTAGTTCTTCTTCGTCGAAGATAAGCTTTGCTGAACCGCTGAAGGGGGTAAAGTCCTTCCGATTTGAGGTAAATGAAGCTGTCGGTGGAGTGGTGAGTTGCGGTGAAATGGAATTTTATAGGAATGCTGCTCCTGTAGCAGGACTTACGGAAGTTTTTGCCGACGAACTCTGTTCCGAACTTCGTGCAGATGTGGATCAACGCAAAATAGACGGATTGGAGAATAACTTTTTCAGAATGATAGCGCAAAGTTTGTATGACAAGACGTATGATTTGGAGTACCGTGTGCAAACTTATGAACCTTATCGTGAAATTAACGATTTGGCGACAGAGATGAAAACTAGTGGATATAATCCGTTTGAGAACCCCACAGGTATTTATTTTAAGGATGGCGAGGAGGCTGTCGTAATTTAGGTAATACCAATGGGGAACAAGTGAATTTGAAAGTGTACGACTTTGATGCGGTAAGGCAGGGAAACAGTACACCGGACCCTGTCTCTTATCCTCTGAATGAAGGTATTAATAAATTAAGGATTGTACATGGAGGATTAAGTTATATTGAGTATTATACTCCGAATTGGAGAACTGCATCAGCTCTTAAATTGCACATTGCTTCCGGTAAAGTGAACGGATATTACGACAAGCATCGGGATGCATTGGCCAACTGGCGTGAGATTCTGAATAAAGCTACTTATGGTTGTATAGATATCAAAGGTGATCGTATTAATCTTGATATTTGGGGTGAATAGCGTAAGACTCA
>OIEZ01000174.1_pt1 | contig 10056 bp, 10 predicted proteins | sample 1581941 | NCBI WGS metagenome assembly OIEZ01 (sample SAMN04414078, study PRJEB24778) | human gut metagenome | material: faecal | host: Homo sapiens | reverse complement strand
GTCAGATGTGTTGGCGGGGGCTGCAATCGGTGCTGGATGTGCTGTGGTCAACATCTACGTCAACAAGTGGCTGAATAAGTGGCTGTTCGGAGAATGATTTTAGGCGCGAATTACGCGGAATACGCGGAGTTAGATAAACTAAATCCGCATAATCCGCGCCTAAGTTTGTTTCAAGTCGGCTATTGGATAATAGTGCTGTAGATGCCTTCGTTCAGCACTTTTAGAGCTTGCTGCACGCTCTGGTTCGTGCTGTTCATCACCTGGAAGTATTCGTTCATGTCCCATAGGTCACGGGCTATCAAGGCTTTAAGTTGTGTCTTGATGAGCGGTAGGGATTGGTTGTACTGTTTCTCGTCAAACTTGATTTTCTCTTTGTCGGCAAGCGTACGTATTTCGGCAAGGAAGTTATCGTCTATCTCGAACTTCTCGTTGAAGGCTTCGAATTTCTTGTATTTGTTCTGCAACTCCTTCCGGTGCTTCTCGATGTAGCCGGTAGTGGCTTTGATAACCACGCCTTTGGCTACGAGGTTGCGGTGATAGTCTGTGTACTGGGTAGTGTCGATGGGGACGAAGAAGTCGGGCATGATACCTCCACCTCCGTAAACGGTACGTCCCATACGCTTGGTCTGTGCTTTCAGGGAGTCGGCAAAATGGATACTGTCCGCATGAATCATTTCTCCATGATTGAAGCGGTCTATCAGTTCCTGGTTATACTTATCCTGACTGTTCTCGCCGGTTAGGCGGCCGTCGAGGTGGCAGTGCTGTCGTAAGGCTTCTGGATACAACGGCCCGAAGGAGTATAGTAGCGGGCGATAGTGAGGCGAATCATGGAACCGTCCGGCAGGTCGATAGGACGCTGTACCAATCCCTTGCCGAAGGTGCGGCGTCCTACTACCACGCCTCTGTCCCAGTCCTGGATGGCTCCGGTCACGATTTCACTGGCAGAAGCGGAGTACTCGTCCACCAATATGATGAGACGGCCGTTCTTGAAGTTGCCCGTACCTTTGGCAAAGAAATCACTGCGGCGTGCGGCCCTTCCTTCGGTGTAGACGATGAGTTCTTTTTGCTTCAGAAATTCGTTGGCAAGGTCGATAGCTGCATTGAGGTAGCCTCCTCCGTTGCCTTGCAAGTCGAGAATCATATCCTTCATTCCTTGCTTCTGAAGTTCTTTCATTGCTTTCTTGAATTCTTCGGCAGTCGTTGCCCCGAAGCGGTTGATGCGGATATAGCCTGTCTTCGGCTGAATCATATAGGACGCGTCAAGGCTGAGGATAGGTATCTTGTCTCTTTTTACGGTGAACACCAACGGGTCTTGGACACCGCGACGGACAATTTTCAGATTTACTTTCGAGCCTTTCGGACCGCGAAGACGCTTCATGATTTCTTCCGTACTCATCTTTACACCTGCAATGGCGCTGTCGTTGACGGCGATGATACGGTCGCCTGCAAGGATTCCTATTTTCTCGGAAGGACCGTTGCTGACAGGTTGCACCACCAACAGCGTATCTTCAATCATCTGGAATTGTACGCCGATGCCTTCGAAATTACCTTGAAGCGGTTCGTTCATCTTCTTCACTTCTTCGGCGTCCGAGTAGGTGGAGTGCGGGTCGAGTTGGGCCAGCATTTTAATGATAGCTTCTTCTACCAGCTTGTCTTCGTCTACTTTATCTACATAAAAGTTGGAGATTGCAAACTCTGCCATTTGCAGCTTGCGCATGGCGGGCGAGCCGAAACTCTGGGCTTGTACGGCTGATACTGTCCATAGGCAAGCCAGGAGAACGTATATTGTAATCTTATTCATAATCTTGTTATTTTAGGTTCTATTCTTCTCAACTGATCTTCATCCCTTTCGGAATAAACTGGCTGATGTCTTTATTAAAGGTCAATAGCTCGCGTACAATAGTAGAGCTGACACAAGTCAGTTCCGGCTCCGTGAAAAGCAGAATGGTTTCGATACCTGCCAGTTTGCGGTTGATGTCTGCAATCGTTTCTTCGTATTCGAAGTCTTTTACGGTGCGGATACCGTCGGACAATAAACTTTGCTCCTACTTCCTGTGCGAAGTCAATTGTCAGACAATCGTATGACATTACCCGGATACGAGGGTCGTCCTTGTAGAGTTCCCGAATCATTTCCTCTCTTTTGTCGATAGGGAAATACGTATTCTTGTTTTCGTTGATACCGATTCCTATCACGATTTCGTCCATAAAGGTGAGTGCACGTTCCACTACCGAATAATGTCCGATGGTGAAAGGGTCGAATGTACCCGGGAATATTGCTTTTCTCATGATGCCAAGTCTTCTTCAATAACCAAGTTGTCTATAATAAAGTTCTGTCGTTCCATGGTGTTTTTGCCCATGTAGAATTCCAGTAGTTCTTTTACTGCGTCCGTTTTGCGCAATGTCACTTGTTCCAGGCGCATATCTTTGCCGATAAAGTGCTTGAACTCGTCCGGCGAGATCTCTCCCAATCCTTTGAATCGGGTGATTTCCGGATTCGGGCTTAGTTCATTGATAGCATTGACGCGTTCCTCCTCGCTGTAACAATAGAGCGTCTTTTTCTTGTTGCGTACACGGAACAGAGGAGTCTGCAAGATGTATACGTGTCCCTTCTTGATGAGGTCGGGGAAGAATTGCAGGAAGAAGGTAATCAGCAACAGGCGGATGTGCATACCGTCCACATCGGCATCGGTTGCTACAATCACTTTGTTGTAACGCAGTCCTTCGATTCCGTCTTCTATATTCAGGGCTGCCTGGAGCAGGTTGAATTCTTCGTTCTCGTACACCACTTTCTTTGTCAGCCCGAAAGAATTCAACGGTTTACCACGGAGGCTGAATACCGCTTGTGTGTTGACATCACGGCTCTTGGTGATGGAACCGCTTGCAGAGTCTCCCTCGGTGATGAAGATGCAGGAATCTTCTTCCAGCCCTTTTCCTTTCGGGTCGTTGAGGTGGATACGGCAGTCACGCAGTTTGCGGTTATGCAGGTTGGCTTTCTTGGCACGTTCGCGGGCCAGTTTCGTTACGCCTGCAATGGCTTTGCGTTCCTTTTCCGATTCCTGTATCTTTTGCTGGATGGCTTCGGCTACGTCCGCATTCTTGTGGAGGAAGTTGTCCACTTCCAGTTTGATGAAGTCGCCTACGTATTTATTGACGGTCATGCCGCCGGGCGCCATGTTGGTAGAACCCAGCTTCGTCTTGGTCTGGCTCTCGAAGATCGGTTCCTCCACGTTGACGGCAATGGCGGCAACGAGTCCGTTGCGGATGTCCGTATAATCCATGTTCTTGTTGAAGAACTCTTTGATAGTACGGGCGATATGTTCCTTGAAAGCACTCTGGTGAGTGCCTCCCTGGGTGGTGTGCTGACCGTTGACGAAGGAGTAATATTCTTCTCCGTATTGTCCGGTGTGGGTGAAAGCTATTTCGATGTCTTCTCCTTTCAGGTGGATGATAGGGTAGAGGCCGGTTGCCGTCATGTTGTCATTCAGCAGGTCTACAAGACCGTTACGTGACAGGATGCGGTGACCGTTATAGATAATGGCAAGCCCTGTGTTGAGGTACGTATAGTTACGTAGCATGGTCTCGATAAATTCGGGCTTGAAACAATAATTCAGGAATAATGTATTGTCCGGTTCGAAGAAGATATAAGTTCCGTTGTCTTCTTCGGTGGTCTGCGTTTCGTCAGTCAGCAGGGTACCTTTGGAGAAAGTGGCGATGCGGACTTTCCCGTCGCGGTAACTGCGTACCTCGAAACGGGAGCTCAGTGCGTTGACGGCTTTCACACCGACACCGTTCAACCCGACGCTTTTCTTAAATGCCTTGCTGTCGTACTTACCACCGGTATTCAGCATACTGACGGCTTCAATCAGCTTTCCTTGCGGAATGCCTCGCCCGTAGTCACGCACGCTGACACGGAGGTTTTCTTCAACGGTAATCTCGATTTTCTTACCGGCTTGCATCTTGAACTCGTCAATACTGTTGTCAATCACTTCTTTCAGGAGGACATAGATTCCGTCTTCGGCATGTGCACCGTCGCCCAGCCCTACCGATCATACATACCGGGGCGTGTGCGCACATGTTCCATGTCGCTCAGGTGGCGGATGTTGTCGTCAGTGTACTCTACTGCATTGTTGTTGTCTACAGGTATCAATTCGTTCTCTTCCATAGCTGTTTTTTTATTTTATCTCTTTGATGAACGCACGGCGGCGCTTATGTTGTTGAGTCTCAAAGTAATCCCATTGTGCCTGAACTTTTCCATTCAGTTCCAGTTCGGGGTTGCTTTCCGCAAAGATAAAACCTAATTTTTGATAAACTGGAATTAAATCGGAAAATAACAAAGCGTTAACACCTTTATTCTGGTATTCCGGTTTCACGGCAACAAGTAGTAAATCAAGCATTTTCGCACGTCGTTTCATGAATAATGCTTTCAACAGATAGAACCATCCGAGCGGCAGCAGACGTCCGTGTGACTTTTGCAGCGCTTCGGCAAGCGACGGCATGGAGATACCTACGCAAACCAGTTTGTCATCGGCATCGGTGATAAGAGTCACCATTCGCAGGTCGAGTATCGGGAGGTACATCTTTACGTACTGGTTGATTTGTCGCTGCGTCAACGGGAGAGTAGCCGTAGAGCGGGCTGTTACGCTTCGTTCATCAGTTCGAATATTTCCTGTTCCGTAGTCTTTGGCTATTTTTTTTCCGGAGGTATATTTCTTTATCTTGAGGTTGTATTTTCGTTGAATCAGTTCGGAGATACGCTTGTGCTTGTCGGGAATGGCGTCCGGGATATAGATTTTGTATTCCACCCAGTCGGCGTCTTTCTCGAAGCCGAGTTTCTCCATGTGTACGGGATAGTAGGGGTGGTTGTAGATAGTGGCCATGGTGCTGAGTTGGTCGAAACCTTCAATCAGCATACCTTCCGCATCGAAATCGGTGAATCCGAGAGGTCCGGCAATGTGAGTCATGCCCCGTTCCTTTCCCCAGTCTTCTACTGTTTTGATGAGAGCGGAGGATACTTCAGGGTCGTCAATGAAGTCTATCCACCCGAAACGGACGTTCTTGCAACCCCATTTCTCGTTGGCACGGTTGTTGATAATGGCGGCTACACGTCCTACGATCTTGTCATCCTGGTATGCCAGAAAATAATCTGCTTCACAGAATTCGAATGCTGCATTCTTACGCTTGTTAAATGTATTGAGCATATCGTCGTAAAGGTCGGGGACGGAGTACGGATTGCCCTTGTACATTCTGTAATTGAAACGGATAAATTTCTTAAGTTCTCTCTTTGTAGAGACTTTCTTGATTGTAATAGCCATATCTCGTATTTATGATTGAGGAAGCAAAGATACGTGATAATCTTCAAAGTACAACGCAGAGGGTGGCAAAAACTGTGTGAGAGGCAGGTCGGTTTTGGAAAATAAAAAGCAATTAGTAGTTGTTTAAACTGAATTTAGGGCTACCTTTGTTCGAAATACTATAACACATATCATGGAACTACAAATTATTCAGAATAAGATATATGAGATTCGGGGACAGAAGGTAATGCTTGATTTTGATTTGGCGGCATTGTATGGAGTGGAAACAGGTCAATTGAAACGTTCTGTCAGACGTAATAGTTAGAACGGTTTGGAGGGAGGATGGATTTCTATGTTTGAAGTTACTCGTCGAAAGGAACTTTCAAGAATTGGCCAAATTGGCATCATTGAATGAAGGGAAGAGGGGGCAAATATAAAATATTTGCCTTTTGCTTTTACAGTAGTTGGTGTGCAATGTTAAGCAGTGTGTTGCATTCTACTACTGCAATTGATATTAATAGAAATATTATGCGTGCCTTTGTCAGTATTCGTCAATATGTCTTGGCCAGTGATACCAAGAATCAAGAAATAGACGAACTGAGACAGCGCATACAAGAACTGGAAAGTCAAGGAAGTAAAGCATTCGTAATGATTAACCAAATCGGCGAGGAGACTTTGGAAGCCATAAACGACCTCAGTGAAGATACCCGGAAGGAATTGGAATAGTATTTATCTGGCTTTATCAGAATTGGCCGATAAAGAAAAAACGGAATCTCTGAAATCAAAGCATCGACGACCGATTGGGTTTATACATTACGATAATGAGGAATAAGTTTATTTGATATAAAGCAATAAACATTTCCTGCAAAGTCACAGACAATCATCCGGTTTCCTGATACGGCTACGGTTGAGAATATCGGTGCTCCGAGATTATATTTGTCTTTTATAATTCCCGTTGTCCGGTCGATAGCATATAGATAACCATCGGAAGCTCCGATGTAAATAACTCCTTGTGATGCCACTGGGCTTGTTTCTACTCCGGCTTGCGGAGTGGTGGAATAAGGAGCTGTGTATACCAGCGAAGGCAAAGTCTCTGCTCTCCATTTATTGAAAAGCGTAGCTTTGTCCAGTGCGAAAACTCCGCGGTCGGCAGTACCGAAGATAATTTCCTGTTCGGTAATAAGTGGCGTGGATGTTACGTCCAGGTTGGCTGACAACTCTTTCTGTTGGAGTACTTTTCCGGTTTGCGGTTCTATGACGAAGAAGCTTTTGGAGGAAATGATCCATAATTTCCCGTCTTTTATAGACCGGAGAGGCTCCCCGGTTACGAAGTCCGTTATCAGAGAGTTTCCAGAGTTGTTTTCCGGTGTGAATGTCGTTACCGTATAATCCTCCCCATTGAGTTCCGCTGACTAATACATTTCCGGCAACAGTTAGCGTTGTAGTAGCACCTTCCCGTTGTCTCCAGTCCTTGTTAATCCATATTGTTTGTCCTGTCTTTAAGTCATAGGCGGATAGTCCGGCACCAATTCCGGCGTAGACTACTCCTTTATCTATTGTTATTCCTTCCGTTAAGTAAGGATAACTGTTCAGTTTGATATATTGTTTCCAGAGTAATTTTCCGGATTCTGCATCCAAAGCGTACAGATTGCAGGCAGCGTCCTGTGCTATTACAATTCCGTTTTCATAGGCGATTGTGTTCTTCACCGAGTTTGCCGTGCGGAATTTCCATAACAGTTTGCCGGAATTGAAATCGAATGCACAGACAAATGTGTTCAATGGTATATTGTCATCGGTGGTAGCGATAAATACTTTCTGTCCGGCGATAATAGGGGAAGCCATGAAGATGTTGCTGCCTGTGTTGGCTGTCCATTGCAGTTGCAGGGGGAGCTTGATTTGAGAATTATTGATTCCTCCGGAGTGTGCGGCATTTTGAAGCAGGGTATTCCAGTCCTCGCCCGGGATTGTAGCCGGCTTGAAGTCTTTTTGATAAGTGAATCGGCTGGTGGCGGTTGCTTTCTTGCCGTCATTAAAGAATGAAGTTACTGTGAGTTGTAGCTTTCTTCCGTTTTCATTCGCAGGCATTTGAATGTCTCTGCTCCAGTTCCAGTCGGTGAGGGAGATAAGGTTGCCTTTGGCTATCTCCTGATTATTCTCTATATCGCTTAGGATGTAGGAGACGTGTGATGTTTTAGCCTGTGCATGATAGGTATTGACAGAAACAGGAAGCCGGTCTCCGGTAGCTGCGGAAATTTGATTGTTCATCGGGGAGACTATGGCAATCTGCGGCTCGATGAAGGTATACCGTAGTTGCGTTGTGATATTGTCATTGCCGTCTACTTTTATTTCTCTGAAAGAAGAAGGAGAATGATCAATACCGCCTTTATCCAATGTACCGGTACAGATTGTATAGATTCCGTTTTGATTGCGGACATAGTTGTAGTGCATGTGTCCGTAGATTTGGGCTTTTGTATTGAAAGCACGTAGGTCAAGTGTATGCTCTTTATCGGCTTTGAATACGAATGTGTCACTTGCAGTAAACAGGTCATGGTTGAAGAGGATCAATGCCTGTTCTTTCTTCATCATGGCAAGGTCATTCTTCAGCCAGTTGTATACATCTTTTTGAGTATAATTAGTCGGGTGGTCTCCGTGGTCGATTGGGGTGACTACATAATGAACGTTACCCATATCAAATGAGTACCACGTCGGACCATAGAGAGATTCATAAAGCTCTTCGCCATAGCTACCTTTCACTAAGTCGTGATTGCCGATGCAGTAGTAAACGGGGCAATCCATTGTCTGTGCGTTCACTATTTGGTTATGCATTGTCAGCCCCGGTTCGTAACAGATGTCTCCGGTATGAATCAGGAAAGCGGGCTTTTCATTCTTACATATTGCTGAAGGTCAGTTACCCAACGTCCCATTCCACCGGTCACTTCGGTATCGGTGATTTGAACGAAAGAATGTTCCCTGGCTTTTGTCCGTTCACTTTCAGTTAAGATAAAGTCGTAGCTTTTTCTATTCTCTTTGGTGGAAAGATAGAATTGCTCCGTTTCAAATCCGGCGGGAGTTGTAATGCTGATAAATCTTGTTTTATCGAATCCGGGTAAAGAGAACCGACCTTTCTTATCTGTTTTTACTACGTTCAAGCCGTCTGTTACCATAACTCCCGCCAGCGGTTTATCACCTTTATTAAATAGTCCTGATTGGTCGGTGTCGACATAGACTGTTCCTTTAAATTGAGCGCTTAGTGGCAGATATAGTAAAAATGATACTAGGATAACAGATAATCTTTTCATGGTCAGTCCTCTGGTTTTTAGTGTGTTAAGCTAATTATTTCTTTTTATTTCACTTGTTTCATTTCTTCATTGTAACGTGCTTCTTCTTTGCACAAAGGTTTGTACCAAGTCTTCCTTAGTATGAGTGTGGTGATAAAAGCAAAGCGATAGAGCTCCAGAGCCCCAGTTGCTCGCGGACAACGAGATACATCGGAATGATAGTAAGCGCACATTGCCAGATGATACCGATTGCTACGTTGAAAGCATCCCTTTTGAAGTTCTTGTTCGGCTGGATATGAGGATAACGCGCCAATGCTTTTTCTTCTATCGGTTTCCACCAGCCCCATGGGCGGACACGGGTGTAGAAGTTGATCAGTGTCTCTTCGTCAGTCGGAGGTGCGCTATACGTTCCGGCGATACATCCTATCAGGGAAACCCCGAACAGAACGGGGAAGAAATACAATACCCATGCGTCGGGAACAGTGAATTTCATGACGATTGCCGCTATTACTCCGGCAGTCATTCCCCAGAAATAGCCTTCGCCGTTGAAACGCCACCAATGCCATTTGAGTACGTTGGCTGCGATGTATCCACCAAAGAGTGCACCTACAATCCATTGGAAGATTTCATTAATATCTTTCAGAAAGAATCCGATAACGGTGCTGACCACTACCACTGCAACAGAAATCACATAACTGCTGCGTATCTGCGTTTTTACACTCGCTTTCGGATTGATGTATTTCAGATAAATGTCATTCACGATATATGCAGGAGCCGCATTCACCGTTGAAGCGAAAGTAGACATGAACGCTGCCAGTAGTCCCGCCAATAACAGACCAGCTAATCCGGAAGGTACATAACGGGTAATCAAGTGAGGAAGAATCGTCTCAAAGTCCGTTCGTGTAACTTCCATTTGTGTCATTCCGCCGTCTTCCTTGAAGAAGTAAATAGCTAGCAATGCGAATCCCATAATCATCAGGTAGCGGGGGATTAATAACACCACAGATACAGAACCACTCATCATTGCCGCTTCTTTCGGAGACTTGCAGGACAGAATCTTCTGCATATCATAGTTAGGAGCGGGACCAGCCATGCTCATAAAGATTCCTTTCAGCAACGCCATCATAACAAATATGCTTATCAGACTGTAAGGCTCGTTGGCCATTCGCTCGGTAAGGAGATTCATCCGGCTGCTCCAGTCGATATCAAGTGTCCAGCCGAAGAAGGGCGAATCCCAGCCGGCAGGAACAAATGAGTGAATCATGTCCGGTGCCACCATCTGCATACCAATGACGACAATAACGATGCCTGCCACGGTCATTATCAGAAACTGAACGACATCTGTCCATACGATACTCAGCATTCCGCCGAGCATCACATAGAATGTGGCGATGGTAGTAAAGAAAATACCATATACATGAGGAACATATTCTGCAGGAACATTGAAAGGAATAAATGGAGATACTACTTCCCAAGGGATGAATATC
>OIEZ01000173.1_pt1 | contig 10058 bp, 9 predicted proteins | sample 1581941 | NCBI WGS metagenome assembly OIEZ01 (sample SAMN04414078, study PRJEB24778) | human gut metagenome | material: faecal | host: Homo sapiens | reverse complement strand
GGCTACCGTAGCCAAATCCTTCTCAGCCTGTATGGGTGAAATCTCTCCCATTTCAATCTCTTTGACAAACTCTTCGTTCAGAACTTCACAAGCCAAGTCGGCATCCGCATTACGCACACCGATGGAAGTAGAATTCTCCGAAGATGCCTGCGATACGAGGAACACGCTGATACCGTTCTTTGCCAAAGCCTTAAAGATACGGTAGTTCACACCAATCACGCCTACCATACCGAGTCCCTGCACCGTTATCAGACTTGTATCGTTGATAGACGAAATACCTTTAATGGCTTTACTTTGCGGATTGGAAACATCCTGCTTGATAACTGTTCCCGCTCCGTCGGGATTGAACGTGTTCTTTATTATAATAGGTATGTTCTTGTGGCAAACCGGATAGATGGTAGGCGGATACACTACCTTAGCGCCGAAGTTGCAAAGTTCGGTAGCTTCTACATAGCTCAGTTCATTAATGGTATAAGCCGTGGAAATCACACGCGGATCGGCGGTCATGAAACCGTCCACATCCGTCCAGATTTCCAGTGCATCGGCATCCAGCGCTGCAGCTATGATGGCAGCCGTATAGTCGGAACCTCCGCGACCGAGGTTGGTCACCTCGCCCGTAATCTTATCCGTAGAGATAAATCCCGGAACCAGCACCCGTCGGGGCATATCCTTGAATGTCTCGCGCACCAGGGAAGTAGTAAGCTCCGTATCCAATACATGCTTGGAATGTTTCTTCTCCGTTTTGATGAACCGGCGCGAATCAAACCATTCCGCACCCGTCAGTTGCGCTGCAATAATGGATGAAAGGCGTTCGCCGTAACTCACAATCGTATCGGATGTTTTCGGCGAGAGGTCCTTTATCAGGTAAATCCCCTGGAAGATATCTTTCAGCTCATTAAGCAACTCCCCCACCCGGCGTTGCAGTGATACTTGCGCCTCACCTGCCGGAATTACTTCCTTTATCATTTCCACATGACGATAGACAATCTCACGAAACTCGTTTTCATAAGAGGAACTCACCGGCAGCCGCCATTTTCGAAGTATTGATCAGCTTGTCCGTAATACCGCCCAAGGCAGACACTACCACTATTAAAGGTTCGTTTATAGCCTCTACAATTCTCTTAACGCTTAAAATACTGTTCGCAGAACCTACGGATGTTCCGCCGAATTTTATTACTTTCATATCTTTTTATCGGATTGAAACGGTTGATACAATTGTCAAAACAAGCTGCTATGGCCCGTATAGACTTTAACTAAATAAGAAAAACTGCTGAAAAATTGGTGTAACACGTAGAAACACAAAATACTATCCCTAACCCCTAAGGGTCATGGTACACATGGATGTGACTGTATGTTGATAGTACTTGTTCATTCTCTCTTACTGCTATCGCTTATGATAAGTGTTGCAAAAGTAACAATAAAAACATTCAAACTATTACATTTTATGACTTTTTGCGATAAAATACAGATTCATTCTATAAAGGGAAGAAATATGTACATATTACGGCTAACATATTCACGCTTTTCCAAACAAAGAGATATAAATACCGGCATAGTTTTTATAACACTTTGCTATTATTTTAGAGATATATTACTATCTTTGCATGGTAATTATGTAAGAATTGAGCGTATGTCCCCAAATAATACTTCCGTTTTGTTAATTTACACCGGTGGCACTATCGGCATGATAGAAAATGCGGAAACCGGAGCTTTGGAGAGCTTCAACTTCGAACATTTACAGAAGCATGTACCCGAGCTTCAGAATTTTACGTTCCGCATTGATACCTATCAGTTCGATCCGCCTATGGATTCTTCGGATATGGATCCGGATGCCTGGCGCAAACTCGTACGCATTATCAGCGACAACTACAATCAATATACGGGCTTTGTCATCCTTCACGGCACGGATACCATGGCCTACACGGCATCCGCTCTCAGCTTTATGCTCGAGGGCCTCAACAAGCCCGTCATCCTCACGGGTTCGCAGCTTCCTATCGGCGTGCTCCGTACCGACGGTAAAGAAAATCTGCTGACAAGTATCGAAATTGCCACTGCCCGGCATCCCAATGGCCGGCCTATCGTGCCGGAAGTATGTATCTTCTTTGAGAATCACTTGACACGCGGCAACCGTACCACCAAAATAAATGCGGAGAACTTCAATGCTTTCCGCTCGTACAATTACCCTGTACTTGCTTCTGCCGGCATACATATTAAATATAATAATGTGCAGATTCATACGGAGAAGGTACAAAGAGAGTTGCAGCCACACTACCTGCTCGATACCAATATAGCCATATTGAAGCTCTTCCCCGGCATTCAGGAAAAACGTGGTGGATGCCATTCTCGCTATAAAGGGACTGAAAGCTGTGGTGCTGGAAACTTACGGTTCGGGCAATGCTCCGCTGAAAGAGTGGTTTCTCCATCATCTGCACAATGCCTGCGAACAAGGCATTATCATTGTAAACGTTACCCAATGCAGCGCCGGTACGGTAGAAATGGAGCGTTATGAAACGGGATACCGCCTGATGCAGGCAGGCGTGGTGTGCGGATACGACAGCACAACAGAGTCCGCTGTAACCAAACTGATGTTCCTGTTAGGTCACAACTATCCCCCCGCAAAAGTACGCGACCTGATGAGCCGCCCTCTTGCAGGTGAGATAACCGATATAGGAAGAGAGGTGTTTACGCCACTACGGGAATCAAGGCCCCGGTAATCGAATCGATGATAAACCCGGAAACATGGACATCCTCCGGTATCAGCGGATGGTCAAGAATGGCTTTCACCGTTTCTCTTACGGACTTCTCCGTATCTCCGAAGCCATAAAGCCACGAATCGAAATCCACTCCGCAGAAACGTATCATATCTATCGTTTCCTGTTTGATGCCGCGCGCCTTCATGTGCTCTATCATCTGGGCGCTGCTCATGTGGCACGCACCGCAATCGGAATGCGCAATGACCATGACCTCTTTCACCCCCAACTCGTAGATAGCCACCATAAGGCTGCGTATAACGCTGCCGAAAGGATGCGAAATGATTCCGCCCGCATTCTTTATCATCTTTACATCACCGTTCTTTATACCCAGAGCTGCCGGCAGTAATTCGGTCAGGCGGGTGTCCATACAGGAAAGGATGGCGATTTTCTTATCGGGATATTTATTGGTGATATACTTCTCATATCCCTTATTCTCTACAAACTGCTTATTGTATTCAAGAATATCTTCTATCATAGTATAATCCCCGTTTTATATTTTTGAGAACAAATATAGAAAAAACTCCGCGACACACCGACCAGCCCTGAAACGAAAAATCGTACCTTTGGGCAATTATTCTAAAGGAAGTTCTTTTATGGCAAAAGAGAAAACGGTATATGTATGCAGCAATTGCGGGCAGGAATCGCCTAAATGGGTAGGCAAATGTCCGTCGTGCGGAGCGTGGAACACCTATGTAGAAGAGATTGTACGCAAGGAAACCGTAAACAAACGTCCGGTATCGGGCATGGAAACCGCCAAAGCAAAGCCTGTAACACTGGATGAAATCGCTGCCGATGACGAACCCCGTATCGACCTGCACGATGCAGAGCTGAACCGGGTATTGGGCGGCGGTCTGGTACAAGGCTCGCTGGTGCTGATAGGCGGCGAACCGGGTATCGGAAAGTCCACCCTGGTGCTGCAGACCATCCTCCGCATACCGGAGAAACGTATCCTCTACATATCCGGCGAAGAAAGCGCCCGGCAGCTGAAGCTGCGTGCCGACCGTCTGTCAGGCACATCCGCCGACTGCCTGATTGTCTGCGAAACCTCGTTGGAACAGATTTACGTCCACATAAAGAATACACGCCCCGATTTAGTCATAATAGACTCCATACAGACCATCTCCACAGAGACGCTCGAATCCTCTCCCGGCAGCATAGCCCAAGTGAGGGAATGCTCCGCCTCTATCCTGCGCTTCGCCAAAGAAACGCATACGGCGGTCATCCTCATCGGCCATATCAACAAGGAAGGAAGCATTGCCGGGCCTAAGGTACTGGAGCACATTGTGGACACCGTGCTCCAATTTGAAGGCGACCAACATTATATGTACCGCATCCTGCGCAGCATCAAAAACCGTTTCGGCAGCACTGCCGAGTTGGGCATCTATGAGATGAGACAGGACGGACTGCGGCAGGTAAGCAATCCTTCGGAACTGCTCCTCAGCCAAGACCATGAAGGAATGAGCGGCATAGCCATCGCTTCGGCCATAGAAGGCATACGACCGTTCCTGATAGAAACGCAGGCATTGGTGAGCAGTGCTGTTTACGGCAACCCGCAACGTTCCGCCACCGGCTTCGACATACGGAGAATGAACATGCTGTTGGCAGTACTGGAAAAGCGGGTCGGCTTCAAGCTTGCCCAAAAGGACGTCTTTCTCAACATTGCCGGCGGACTGAAAGTGAACGACCCCGCCATCGACCTGGCAGTTATCAGCGCCATTCTGTCCAGCAACATGGATACCGCCATAGAACCCGAAATCTGCATGGCGGGAGAAATAGGCCTGTCCGGCGAGATCCGCCCCGTAAACCGGATTGAGCAACGCATCGGCGAAGCGGAGAAACTCGGTTTCAAACGGTTTATATTGCCCAAATATAATCTGCAGGGACTGAACACGTCCAAATTGAAGATTGAGCTGATACCGGTAAGAAAGGTGGAAGAAGCCTTCCGGGCATTGTTCGGCTAAGTCCGCCATAGGATGAGTCCGCCGCAGGAGATACGGATTGATACACATTATATATAGATATAGAAAGAAACCCAATGATACAAGAATACCAATTGCGCGTGTTGCCTGAGGTTGCAGCCAACGAACAACGCATAAAAGAATACCTCATACAAGAGAAAGGAGTGAGCGCACGCGACATTACGGCTACGCGCATTCTGAAACGCAGCATTGATGCACGCCAGCGAACCATCTTCGTAAACCTGACCGTGCGTGCTTATCTCAACGAGTTGCCGAAAGAGAAGGAGTATCAGGAAACCGTCTATAACGATGTGTCGGACAAGCCGCAAGTTATCGTTGTAGGAGCCGGTCCCGGCGGACTGTTTGCCGCCTTGCGTCTGATAGAGCTGGGCTTGCGCCCCGTCATCGTGGAGCGCGGAAAGAATGTACGCGACCGCAAGAAAGACCTTGCCCTGATAGGAAGGGAACAGACCGTCAACCCGGAATCCAATTACAGTTTCGGAGAAGGCGGTGCAGGCGCCTATTCGGACGGCAAGCTCTATACCCGCAGTAAAAAACGGGGAAACGTAGATAAAATCCTGAACGTATTCTGCCAGCACGGCGCTTCATCTTCCATACTCGTAGACGCCCATCCCCATATCGGCACGGACAAACTGCCGCGGGTCATAGAAAACATGCGGAACACCATTATCGGTTGCGGCGGTGAAGTGCACTTTGAGACACGGATGGATGCTCTTATTATTGAAAACGATGAAGTGAAAGGCATCGAAACCGATACCGGCCGGACATTCCTCGGCCCTGTAATACTTGCTACCGGACACTCCGCACGCGATGTATACCGCTGGCTGGCAGCCAACGGAGTGGAAATAGAAGCCAAAGGCATCGCCGTAGGAGTACGTCTGGAACATCCCGCTTCCCTGATAGACCGGATACAATACCACAACCGCAACGGACGCGGCAAATACCTGCCCGCCGCCGAGTACAGCTTCGTTACCCAAGTGGACGGAAGAGGCGTGTACAGCTTCTGCATGTGTCCCGGCGGCTTTGTAGTTCCGGCAGCCAGCGGTCCCCAGCAAATCGTAGTCAACGGAATGAGCCCCAGCAACCGGGGTTCCCGGTGGAGCAATTCGGGAATGGTAGTGGAGCTGCGTCCGGAAGACTTGGAGAATAAGGAGTTAAGAATGATGAATGAAGAGCCGGCTTTCAACTTCCAACTCAACATGATGTATTTCCAGGAAGCTCTGGAACGCCTTTGCTGGCAACAGGGCAACATGAAGCAAACAGCCCCCGCGCAACGCATGGCGGACTTTACCAGGAAAAAGCTCAGCTACGACCTGCCGGAAAGTTCATACGCCCCCGGACTGGTATCGTCGCCTCTGCACTTCTGGATACCGCCGTTCATTGCCGACCGGCTGAGCAAAGGTTCCAGCAATTCGGGAAATACAGCCACGGTTTCCTCACCAACGAAGCTGCCATGATTGGCGTTGAAACCCGTACATCGGCTCCGGTGCGCATTGTCAGAGACAAAGACACCTTGCAGCATATCCGTTTGAAAGGACTGTTTCCCTGCGGAGAAGGAGCCGGATATGCAGGCGGCATCGTGTCGGCAGGTATCGACGGAGAACGATGTGCGGAAGCCGCAGGCCGGCTTTTGCTGCAATGAGAGCAGCAGAGTTCCGCATGCAGGTGAAATTCATTTCCCCGCATTGCAAGGATGATACAAAAATAATCCGTACTTTTGCTGGCAAACCTATACCGTTATGACAGCTCCCGAAATAGCAATCGTCGCTCCCAACACATTGACCTCTTTGGGATTGCAGAACCTTCTGGAAGAGATTATCCCGATGCTACCATCCGTGTGTTCCGCTCCTTCGCCGAACTCATGGATGATACGCCCGACATGTATGCCCATTATTTCATCTCTTCCCAAATATATTTCGAGCATACCTCATTCTTCCTGCCCCGAAAGCCCAAGACCATCGTACTGGCAGGCGGCGACAACCAGCCTCAGCTATCGGGCGTGCCGATCCTGAACATCTATCAGGACGAGAAAGGCCTCGTAAAAGACATTCTGCAACTCCATCGGTACGGACACCAGCACGGACACCCCGACAAGCAACCGGACGGTCTCCGCTCCGCCATGCCGCCTCATGCCGCCGGCAACGCCGATGCCCACGAACTTTCCGCCCGCGAGATAGAAGTGCTGGTGCTCATCACCAAAGGGCTTATCAACAAGGAGATTGCCGACAAACTGAACATCAGCCTCACCACCGTCATCACCCACCGCAAGAACATTGTGGAGAAACTGGGTATCAAGTCCGTATCGGGACTGACAATCTATGCCGTGATGCACGGCTACATCGATGCCGACAGGATATAAACCGGATGGCAATCCCCTGCCGCCCCGCATCTCCCGGCATCATAATCCTCATAAATTAGGATTGCACGGGCTGGAGATTTCGCGTTACTTTGCAAGCGAAACAAAACCAGTTATGAAACAATATAAGATTATTCCCCTGATTCTGACGTTCCTCACTGCCGGTAATGTGTCGGCAGCAGATTTGGACACCTTGAAAGTAGTAGACGTGGAAGAAGTCCTCGTCATCGCAGCCCCCAAAGAAAACCGCAAGCTGCGCGAACAGCCCACAGCCGTCACCCTGCTTTCGCAGCAGGATATGCAGGCGGCACAGGTGAACTCCATCAAGAACCTGACCGGACTCGTTCCCAACATGTTCATCCCCGACTACGGTTCGCGCCTTACTTCCGCCGTCTATATCCGCGGTATCGGTTCGCGCATCAACACGCCGTCCGTGGGGCTGTATGTGGACAATATCCCCTACATCGACAAGTCCGCTTTCGACTTCGACTACTCCGACATCGAACGCATCGACGTACTGCGCGGCCCGCAAGGAACGCTGTACGGACGCAATGCGATGGGCGGACTGATTAAGATTCACACCAAATCGCCTTTCTCCTATCAGGGCACGGACTTGCGCATCGGCGCAGGCACGCACAATGCCTACAACACTTCGCTGACGCATTACCATCGGGTGTCCGAGCGTTTCGCTTTCTCTACCGGCGGCTTCTATGACTACGAAGGCGGCTTCTTCCGCAACACAGCGCTGGAGAATAAGAAGACAGACAAGAGCCAATCGGCCGGCGGACGCTTCCGCGGCATCTACCTGCCTTCCGAGAACTGGAAAGCAGACTTGAACGTGAGCTACGAATACAGCGACCAGGGCGGCTATCCGTACTATTATACCGGCAGCGTCAACCCCGACCGCCCAAAGCGAAGAGATGAAATCCTACATCGGCAACAATCTCCACAACCGCGAAAGCAGCTACTACCGTAACCTGCTGAATACAGGGCTGAACCTCGAATATCAGGCGCAGCGGTTCACCCTGAGCGCCGTAACGGGCTATCAGTTCCTGAAAGACCGCATGTTCATCGACCAGGATTTTACGGCGAAAGACATCTATACGCTGGAACAGAAGCAACGCATCCATACCCTGAGCGAAGAGATTGTGATGAAAAGCAAAGGCAGCAGCCGCTGGCAATGGGCTACGGGCGTCTTCGGCTTCTACCAGTGGCTGAAAACCGATGCTCCGGTGACCTTCAGGGAAGACGGCATGGGAATGCTGGGGCAGATGCTGGGCAGTGTAATCCCGTCCAAAATAGAAGTTCCCCTGCCCATGCCCGGTATGGGAATCAATATCCTGCCGTCCTTGCGGCCCGACAACAGCAATCTGCTCATCAACGGTAATTTCGACACACCGCTTCTCAACGGAGCGTTGTTCCACCAGTCTACTTTCCGGGACCTGTTCGGCCTCACGGGATTATCTTTCACCGCCGGCCTGCGCCTGGATTATGAGAAGATGAAGATGACCTACGACTCCGGCACTGCAATGGACTATACGGTAGGTATCAAAGGAGAAATGGTACGGGGCGGGCAGGTTATCAAAGAAATACCGATGATGCCCGAAACGGCACTCACCGTACAGTCGCGCTACCACGGTTCCATCGACAAGGATTACCTGCAACTGCTGCCGAAGTTTGCCCTTCAATACGACTTCAAGAACAATCGGGGCAACGTCTATGCAACCGTGAGCAAGGGCTACCGTTCGGGCGGATACAACATCCAGATGTTCTCCGACCTGTTGCAGTCCAGCCTGAAAAACGACATGATGCGGCAGACGAAAGAGGAGATTCTGAAAGCCGTAGAGGGTTCTCCCAGCGCATCCTACAAAGACCTTATCAACGAAATGTTCCCTGACGCAGGCGAGAATCCCGCGCCCGCTCCGCCACCGAATACAAACCGGAGCAAACCTGGAACTACGAAATCGGAACTCACCTGAATCTTTTCAATAACCGTCTGCGTACCGATGCCGCACTCTTCTGGCTGGAGACGCGCGACCAGCAAATCTCACGCTTTGCAGGAGCAAGCGGCTTGGGACGCGAAACGGTGAATGCAGGCAAAAGCCGCAGCCTTGGCGCCGAACTGTCCCTGGCTGCCGCCATTACTGCCGACTTCACGCTGAACACCAGCTACGGCTATACGTATGCCACCTTTAAGGACTACGTAACCAATGCCCGCGTCAACGGACAGCTTCAGGAAATCAGCTACAACGGCAACTACGTGCCTTTCGTTCCCAAACACACGCTGACCGTAGGCGGACAGTACATTTTCCGCATCAACCCGGGATATTGGCTGGAGCGCATTCAGTTGAATGCCGGATACACCGGTGCGGGACGTGTGTACTGGACGGAAGAGAACACCGTCAGCCAATCATTCTACGGCACACTGAACGGACACATCAGTTTCCAGAAAGGTCGCGGACAGATAGACCTCTGGGTGCGCAATGCACTGGACAAAGATTACGCCACCTTCTATTTCGAAAGCATGGGCAACGGATTTATGCAGAAAGGACGTCCCATCCAGGCCGGAATAGAACTGCGTTGCAGATTTTAGCAAACAGAGTTTGCCGACTTTTACAAACAGGTAAATCAGGATTGTAAGCCTCTTAATATAAACCGGTTGCGTGTACCAAAGTAATACCCCGCTTTGGTACACGAAATACCAACCGTTGGTACGGGAGCTACCAAGCATTGGTACGTGAAGTACCACACTATGGTACGCGGACTACCAAGCGTTGGTACACGGAGTACCAACTGCCGGTAGCCGGGGTACCTCCCTTTGGAACGCGAAGTACCGCCAGCCGGTACCGGCAAATAACCTATTCGTTGATTGCCCCGCAATGCGGGCAAACCCCTTTCGCCCCTATTTTCTGTCCGCAATTGCCGCAGCGATAGCGGGATGCCGCCAGTGACGAACGCAGTTTCCTGAAG
>OIEZ01000172.1_pt1 | contig 10075 bp, 8 predicted proteins | sample 1581941 | NCBI WGS metagenome assembly OIEZ01 (sample SAMN04414078, study PRJEB24778) | human gut metagenome | material: faecal | host: Homo sapiens | reverse complement strand
ATCAAATTGTTTATAACGGAATCCGATATTTGCACCCAATAAAGCTTTAGGCATAGCCTGCCCAGCAATATAACGATCCTTTCCATCAGCCAAATCAACACCTTCCACACCATCAATATCTTGAACATGATAAGTATAATCACCAAAACCGTTATCAACCAATCCATCGCATTTAGGCAAATAGAATACGCCTACCGGTTGTCCGACCATTTGATAAATAATTTGATTATATCCACCAATAAATCCGGCACCATTCATACCGCCCAAGTTCATGTATTCCTTAGCTGTCATAGGTTCTCCCATATACGTTCCGTTCAAAGAAAGTAACTTATTCTTTTGAAATGCAACTATAGCACTTGATATTCAACTCCATATCTTTTGTTTTCAACGGAGTACCGCTGATTGCTATTTCAAAACCAGTATTACGCATTGCACCCAAATTGGCAAGCAAAGTAGGATAAGTAAAAGGCGGAACCTTTACATCATAATTATACAATAAATCTGTTGTTTTTGAATTATAATAGTCTAAAGTTAAACTCAATCGTTCATCAAACATTCCAAAGTCCAAACCTACATCAAAAGTTTTCTTTACTTCCCACTTCAAATCAGGATTGTAATTGCGAGTAACTCCCATTGTTACTACCGGAAGCCCATTTACTGTTGTCGTACCATTAGGACTCATCAATGGCAATGAATTATAAGAGCTAATAGCATCTTGATTACCAGCAAGACCGTAACCTACTCTCAATTTCAAATTACTAATCATATCAACATCTTTCAAAAACGCTTCTTCTTTAAGAACCCATGCAAGAGATGCTGACGGGAAAAAACGCCCATTTATTGTTCTCTCCTACTTTTGAAGATCCATCTGTACGAGCATTCACTGTAACAATATACTATCTGCGTATGAATAATTGACACGTGCCATGAAAGAAGCCAAACTCGGGTTATTATAATAAGAAGTATTATCTCCCCATTCAATACAGCACCAGCCTGCAAATTGTTATATAAAAATCGTCTGTGCTGAAACCATGTACCGTAGATCCAAACCCGTATTGGTTACCCGTTGAACTTCCGCCAAACCTAAAGCATTGATATAATGTTTTCCAAAGCCTTTTTTATAAGTCAACATCAAGTTAGCCAACATTGACTGAGATTTATTATCACCACGATATGCCTCTCCACGATTACTCAGACCGGCCTTTATAGAAGAAGGAATATATTTTTTATTCTCTTTTACATTATAAGTATATGAACCGAATGCACTTAATTTCAAATCATTATTAATGCTCCATGTAATGCGGGCATTTGTATTGATAAAAGCATTAGTTTCGCGGTCATCAATATCCAAACGACCCAATGGATTTTGTACTTCATTAGCATTTGCATTTTCATCCCACATACCTGTTTCCGGATTTTTAAAATTAGGGAAAGTAGGATTATAAGAAGCAGCAGAATAGAATGTTTTCTGATAGTCATTCACATATCTGTTTTCTTTCAACGAACCGAACATTCCAAATTCCAACTTCAACTTATTATGGAACATATTTTGCATAGCATCAATCTTAGCGGTATAGTTACGCATTGTATTATTTTTTATAATACCTTTTTGATCTATAACACCAATAGAAGCACGGTAGTTTGAATCATCATTACCATTGGAGAATGACAAGCGATGATTTTGAGTATAACCAGTCTGCTGCATTTCTTTAATAAAGTTAGTATTATACCCCTTATCCAATATATCAATTCCCAAATTCTGTGCAGCAGCTCTATACTGGTTAGCATCCAGCATTTCCAAATTCTTATAAACGGTTTCAATACCGAAACTACCATCATAACTTAAGCTCTTAACACCATTTTTACCTTTAATAGTGGTAACAACAATGACACCGGAAGCACCACGAGAACCATATTGAGCCGTTTCAGAAGCATCTTTCAGCACTGTAAAATTCTCAATATCAGCAGGAGAAATAGCATTTAGCATATTCAAATCGCCAAATACGCCATCAATAATAACCAACGGGTCGTTACCACCAGTCAAAGAAGTAGTACCACGAACACGAATAGCCGGAGCAGCAGTAGGGTCACCACCGGTTTTCTGAATATTCACACCTGCAACTTTACCTTTAATGGCAGATAACGGATTGACGACAACACCGGCATTCATTTCTTCACGTCCCACTTTCTGAACTGCACCGGATATTGTCCGTTGACTTCCTGTTGCATAACCAATTACAACGACATCATCAAGAAGTTGAGCATCTTCTTTCAAAACAACATTAAGTACAGATGCAGCTTTTACTTCCGCAGGAAGATAGCCCACAAAAGAAACAACAAGAGTTGCACCCGCCGATGTTTGCAACTGGAAATTACCGTCTAAATCAGTAATAACTCCATTTGTAGTACCTTTTTCCAGTACATTCGCGCCAATTACAGGTTCACCTGTAGCATCTTTTACATTTCCTTTTACAGTAATGTTCTGTGCATAAGCGCCAACTGACAAGAATAACCCTAACAACAAGGGAAGAATCGTTCGATAGATTCTAAGATTAACTTGCTTCATGCATTTAAAAATTAAAGTTAACAATATTAATTATCCATAGTATATTCAAAAACGTTTCAGTATATTAACTTTATTACGAAACGTATCCCAAATACTTTATTATGATAGAACAAATGTATACCATATTATCGAGTAAGCGACAAAGATGCTGCAAAAAACTTCAATAAGAAGAATGCAAACGATTGCACTATATCCGGTATAATACACAATCATCTGATAAATGCACGGACACATAAACAAAACACGCAATGAATAACGGGAAATCAACAAGATAATACCTGCAAAAGCACTCACTTAATAGTAGTTTACCTACTATATTTTCCCCGGAAAAGCAGGTCTATTTTTTCGTTTCGCAGCTGTGGGCTCTACGGTTGCCAGCTGCGGGCTGTTGGGCTTGCAATTGGCAACTGTAGAGCCCGCAACCGAAAAACAAGGAAAAGAAAGTGATAAAACGATATTATATATGCGATAAAGCAAAAAAAAGAAAGAAGAAATAAGACATTTATCCCTAATAAATACCTTATTAATATTAAGCAGATTCAAAAAATTACGAGCTTTTTATATCCAAATAGTGCACCGAATTGCATGATAAAGCTACTTTGAACTTAGAAATCATTAAATAAGTCTCTATTACCACCTATACGCAAAATATCATAGTATCCTCATTATAAACTAAATAACACTTATCTAAGTGATGACCAAAAATTTGTCAACACTCTCGTCACACTTGTCATCACACTCTGTATCCCTTTCCAATAAAGGGATACAGAGTGATTGGTGACGAGTGATGACAAAATGTATAAAACTCTAAAACAGGAACTCCTTTCCCAAAAAGACAGACAAGGCATCCCGTCTGCCCCATTAAGGCAATTCATACGATACCGTCCTACCGCAAAATTCCCCCTGCGGCATAGGTACTTCTATCGTTTCACCGTTATAAGTAAGCGTTATTTTCTTCAAAGCCGCATTCATGCAGGCATCCGTCACTGTAAAGACGGACTTTCCTGCCACCGTCTTTATCATTACGGTACAAGGTTCAGAAGCTGTAAGCGACACACCGCCGGCCTGCAGGCCATTGTTGCCCGGATAGAACACCGCCTGCAACAGTTTTTTGTCTGCCGACTGCACTGCTTGTACCAAAGAGTCATTCCTCAGTACACGGAAAGGCAACCGGGCGGACGGAGTGCCCTTTCCCGTATACACGGTATAACCGTACGTATCATCCACGGGCGCTTGTCCGTGGTCAATCCACAAACGGAGAATTTTCACGCTATCCGGCAGATTCTTCTTACCGGCATTTGTTTTGTTGTGCAGCACCCAGTTCGCAGGACGCGTTTCGCAGGCTACGAACGCTTTCCGGCTGTATTCAGGAAGAACGCGGTAAGCAAATTGCCCCTCCTGCACCAGCCAGGGTGTGTCCTTGCCTGAGATTTTCCAGGTATGCACACCGGCCGAAAGAGCCGTTTTCTTGCCTTTCTCCAATAAACAGACATCATTCAGCAAGGCCGTCTGGTCGATAGTGGTACGGATGTGTCCCGGCTGTCCGGACTGCCTGTTCGTCACACCCGCTCCCAAGGCAACCATATAGTCTCCCTGAATAAAATAAGATTTATAAGCCTTTACACCATAAAGCACCTCGTTACAGCCGGCACTGCTGCCCCGGTCGTTCACACCCTCTTTCTCCGAAGCAATTCATTTTCTCGAAAATATGATCCCGCCACTGCATCGCCGCTACCGTCCGTGGCTGCTGCCGCATAATTATGCTTACTGCAATAGCCGCGCCAGTTAACTACCGGTTCCAGGCGCTCCATGCCTTCGCGTGCGGTTACTCCGGGAGATGCCGTTACGTCCCAGCCACCCATGATGGAGCGATATTCGTTGCCGCTGCGTTGAAACAAAGTCATACCGTCCGTAGGGTAAAAATTATAGGCATCGGCAAAGTTGGGCGCACTCTCCAAGCCGTCACAACGCACGGAAGCCATATTCACCATTATGTGGCAGTCGGGGGTTTTCTTTATCAAATCATCGTTATTAAAGAACCAGCGGATTCCGGAATACATGCCCGGAGCGTACCCCACCATCCGGATATGCTTTTCTTTCACTTCTTTCCATAACTGCCGTAACTCCGCCTGCTCGGTTTCCGTAAAAGCATCCATCCAGTCCGTCAGCACTTTATTCAGCATCTTTGCGTAAGGAATCTCTTTTTCGGCAGCGGTATAGACATACGAGCCACGGTCCAGACAAGGCAAGGTAAATCCTTTATAGTAGTACCAGTTTCCACCGCGCAGAAAGTTCAGGATAGCTTGGGCATTCTCCCTGCTCAGGCGCTCCGCCCACGGTGTCCCTTTCAGCATACCCAGCATATTCAAGGCATTGAAGGTTCCGTCTATGGGATATCCCCAAATCAGGCATTGCTTGCCATGTCCCCACCCTGCACCGTCGGCAGTAAAACCTTCGGTCCAGAAAGAATCGTGCAGAGTAAGTTGGGAAGTCACGCTGATACCTCTCCGGCAAACTTCTGCCAATACATCCACCATAGGCACCGAACTGTACATTGCAGCTACGGGCAATAGCGAACGGTATGCCAACGCGTTGCCGCCCACCCACCATACATGATTGCGGAAACGTTCTATCGAAACAACGTTCTTGTCGGTTTCATCATGACGCAGCGGCTGCGTATAGGCTTGCAGCCCCAATACCTTCAGCATATCGCAAGCGGCCTCCAGCAAAGGAGTTGCACCGCCGCGTTCGGCAAGTTCCATTTTATCCAGCCAGGCGAAATAGATGTTTACCGCAGCCGTAGGAATGGCAAAGCAGGAAGCGTGAAAACGGGAAACGGCGTTCGAGCGTCCGGCTTCCAGCATGCCGTAGTGCACCACCGCTTTCAGCACTTTGTCGCTCAACGACTCGTCTGCCGTCAGCGTACCGCGGCGGTATGCGTCGGCTATGCAGCACAAGCGGTCAAGAGCGTTTCCGATGAAAATACCCACCCGGTCATCGGCTGTTGTATGAAAGCCCTTCCGATAGGCATTGCTACGTTCGAACTCAGCTTCCAAAGCGTCCATATCCGAGAATGTCCCCTCCGGCGTAAGCAACTCCAGACACCTGGCGGGCGGCACGGACATATTCACCTTAGACAGCCTGTAAGGATGCTCATGAAAATAGACACGCAATTTCTTCATAGCCTCCAATTTTGCACTATCGGTGCAGAGGCGCGCTTCGCGGTAATAGCGGTGATAGTTATCGAAAGCAAACTTAACTTCCTGCTCTTGGGCAGAGACAGCCAATGCCGGCAAGCATAGGCAACAAAATAAAACAAGTCTCTTTATCATAGTCAGCCAATACATTATAATATTAATTAAAAGATACCACATTTTCCAGAGGATAAAGTTACGGAGATTTATCGTATAGCAAATGATTTTTACCGGGAATTTACCGTGCAGCGGGCAAATACATGGTTGCAAACAGTATATGCAATCGTTTGCACAAACTTATAACCCGATATGTATCAACAGAAAAGTTTTATTAGACGCATTCCGCTATTTTTGCGGCAGGATAAATAAGAAGCCCGGCTACGGTCTTCGTATATCTTCCTATTTTTATTACCTTTGGCTGAAAATTGAAATCATACTGATGAACAAACCGCAGATAACCATTAAAGATATTGCCCGGGCATTGAATGTCTCGCCGTCCACCGTGTCGAGAGCGCTCAAGGATAATCCGGACATCAGCCGGGAAACCCGTGACCTCATCCATGCCTACGCCCGCGAACATAACTACAAACCCAATGTGCTTGCCGTGAACCTCCGTTCGAGCCGCAGCAATACGATTGGCGTGATTGTGCCCCACTGGTGCATCATTTCTTCTCGTGCGTGCTGAGCGGCATCGAGACAGCGGCGGCCAAAGCCGGCTACAACATAATCGTGGCTCAAAGCAACGAGTCCTACGAACAGGAAGTCAAAATCGTCCACTCTTTCCTTGCCGCCCGCGTTTGCGGCGTCATAGCCTCCCTTGCCAAAAACACGGAGCAATACGACCACTATCAGGAGCTGCTGAACAACGACATACCGATTGTGTTTTACGACCGCATCTGTACGGAGCTGAAAACGGAACGGGTGGTTGTGGACGACTATGCCGGCTCGTTTGCCGCCGTAGAGTACATGATTCAGACCGGATGCAAACGCATCTTCTTCTACGGCGCATCTCCGCATCTGGAGATTACCAAAACCGGCGGAACGGCTATCTGGATGCCATGAAGAAATACAAAAGTGCCGGTGGACGACAGCATGATAAAACTGTGCGACAACCGTGAACGCGCCATTGCCATACGCCCGACCTGCTGGAGAGTGACAACCGTCCCGACGGCTTCTTTGCGATTAATGACGAAACGGCGGCAGGTATATTGTATGCCTGCAAGCTGGTGGGACTGAAAGTGCCGGACGAGGTTTCCATCTGCGGTTTCACCGACGGAGCCATCGCCCAAAGCACCGACCCGAAACTGACCACTGTGGAGCAGCACGGAGAAGAAGTGGGCAAAAGCGCATTCGGCATCCTTACAGACAAGCTGAACGGGCACGAGGGAAAAAGCACCAACAAGATTATGCGGACAAACCTGGTGGTAAGGGGAACGACCAAATAAAAACACAATCGAATTCATCTATAAACTAATATCATAAAAACAAGAGAGCAATGAAAGTAAAACCCGATTTAAGTTTCTGGAAACTATGGAATATCAGCTTCGGTTTCTTCGGCGTACAGATTGCGTATGCCCTGCAAAGCGCGAACATCAGCCGTATATTCTCTACTTTAGGAGCCGACCCGCACAGTTTGAGCTATTTCTGGATATTACCGCCGCTGGCAGGTATCATCGTGCAGCCCATCGTAGGAGCTGCCAGCGACAGGACATGGACACGGTTCGGACGTCGCATTCCCTACCTGTTCATCGGTTCGCTGGTTGCGGTACTCGTCATGTGCCTGCTGCCCAATGCCGGCAGCTTCGGTATGGCGGTGAGCACGGCCATGATTTTCGGTCTGGTATCGCTGATGTTTCTGGATACTTCCATTAATATGGCAATGCAGCCGTTCAAGATGATGGTAGGCGACATGGTGAACGAGAAACAGAAAGGACTTGCCTATTCCATCCAGAGTTTCTTATGCAATGCCGGCAGCCTGGTGGGCTATCTGTTCCCGTTCATATTTGCGTGGGTGGGTATCAGCAATACGGCGCCCCAGGGCGTAATTCCCGATTCCGTAATCTACTCGTTCTATATCGGGGCCGCCATTCTGATATTCTGCGTTATTTATACAACGGTCAAAGTCAAGGAAATGCCGCCCGCAGAGTATGCCCAATATCACGGTATCACGGAAGAGCAGGAACATGAGAAAATCAATATGCTGAAGCTGCTGGTAAAAGCGCCGAAAGCCTTTTGGACGGTAGGGCTGGTACAGTTCTTCTGCTGGTTCGCCTTTATGTTCATGTGGACATACACCAACGGAAGCATCGCCGCAAATGTATTTGACGCTCCCACCGTGGAAAATACGGTAAACGGAATCACAAAAATAGTTCTCGACACCAAGAGCCTGCAATATCAGGAAGCTGCCAACTGGGTAGGCGTGCTGTTTGCCGTACAGGCTATCGGTCCGTACTTTGGGCAATCTGCATTCCCATGTTCAAAGACCGCCGCTTCATTTACGCGCTGAGCCTCGTGCTGGGCGGTATCGGATTTATATCCACCTATTTCGTACACAGCCCGTATGTGCTGTTTGTATCTTCCTGCTGATAGGCTGCGCATGGGCCGCCATGCTGGCACTGCCTTTCACCATCCTGACCAACGCCTTGTCCGGCGGACACATGGGTACGTATCTCGGGCTGTTTAACGGAACCATCTGTATTCCGCAAATCGTAGCAGCGGCGTTAGGCGGAAGTATTCTGGCACTGTTTACGCCGGAAGGGATGCTTCCCCCTGAAATAAACATGCTGGTAACGGCGGGTGTGATGCTTATAATCGGAGCTGCCTGCGTATATTTGATAAAAGAGACCAAAGGAGAAAGGGCGTAAACAGCTCCTCTCCTCACCGATGAATATATGCTTCCTCACCGGTAAGAGGGTGTAAAATACACTTGATGATTTCTTTTAGGCACGGATTACGCGGATTGACACGGATTTATTTTATCTCTTTTCCGTGAAATCCGCGTAATCCGTGCCTAAAAATAAATAGCAAACAAATTTTAGTTTTGGCACATTCTTCTTTTTCCGCATCCTATTTGTTTATCCGTTTATTTGTCTATCTTTACACCGATAACACAGAAAAAGAGCGCCATGAAGAAATACCTTAAAACCGATGAATGGAATATTATAGAAGATAGTTTTCAAGCCGACCGCATGCGGTGGTCGGAAAGCATATTCAGTCTTGGAAACGGCCGTTTCGGACAACGGGGACATTTTGAAGAACCATACAGCAGCGACAGCTATCGCGGCGCATTCGTGGCAGGTATCACCTTTTTGGACAAAACGCGTGTAGGCTGGTGGAAGAACGGTTTCCGCAATTCTACACACGCATCCCCAATGCTCCGGACTGGAGCAGTATCAGCCTGCGCTTCATCGACGAGGAACTGGACCTGGCACAATGAGATGTGGACAGTTTCAACAGACGCCTCGATATGAAAGCGGGTATTTCTTATCGGGACGCGGAAGAACCTCTCCGCGGGGAAACAAACTCCGCCTGCACGTGGAACATATCGCCAATATGGCTCACCCCAATCTCTGCCTTATAAAGTACAGCGTTACGTCCGTCAACTATACAGGCAAGGTTTCACTCGTGCCTATCCTTGACGGAGACACCGCGAACCCGGTCAGGCATCCGGATGAAAAGATATGGAATATCCTGCGTTCCGGCACCACCAGCGATTGCGCCTATCTGTGGACGCAAACCAGGCGGGAGGATGCGCAGATATGCTATGCCATGACCTACCGGTTCTTCAAGAACAATAAAGAGACTTTTGCCAACCCGATACGGATAGAAAAAGAAAAACAGGCCGGTTTCAGCGTAGGCACTGAAGTGAAGCCGGGAGATACCGTGACGCTCGTCAAATACATTGCCATAGCATCTTCCCTTTATTATGAACGGCAGGATTTGATAGAAGCCTCCGTAGCAGAAGCCCGCAACGCCCAAAGTACAGGCTGGGATGCTCTGGAACAGGAGCACCGGAATGCCTGGCAGGAGATATGGGACGAAACCGATGTCAGTATCGAAGGCGACCCGGAAGCCCAGCAAGGCATACGCTACAACATCTTCCAGCTCTACCAGACATACCGGGGAGACGACCCCCGCCTGAATATCGGCCCCAAAGGTTTCACCGGCGAGAAGTACGGCGGAAATACTTACTGGAATACCGAATTGTGCTGCGTACCTTTCTTCCTGCTTTCCACCCCGAAGAAGATTGCCGAAAACCTGCTGATATACCGCTATAAGCAACTGCCCAAAGCCATTGAGAATGCCCGTAAGTTGG
>OIEZ01000171.1_pt1 | contig 10084 bp, 18 predicted proteins | sample 1581941 | NCBI WGS metagenome assembly OIEZ01 (sample SAMN04414078, study PRJEB24778) | human gut metagenome | material: faecal | host: Homo sapiens | reverse complement strand
GAGATTTTATCCGCCAGCTGGCCGATCTCCGGCTTGCTGCTCTGCGCCTGGCGCACCATACGGATAATTCTTGCCAGCGTGGTCTGGCTGCCGACGGCGCTGGCGGTGAACAGCACGCTGCGTCCTGCACCACGGTGCCGGCGTGAATGGCATCGCCATCGCCTTTTTGCTGTGGCACCGGTTCGCCGGTGAGCATCGCTTCATCAAACCAGGCTTCGCCCTGGCTTATCACGCCGTCGACCGGGACGCGGTCGCCGGTGGTCAGGCGCAGCGTCATACCCGTCTGAACTTCCGCGAGCGGCAGATCCTTTTCCCCCTCAGGGGTCACCACGCGGGCTGAAGGTGGCGTCAGATCGAGCAGTTTCTCCAGCGCTTTCGAGGAGCGCTGGCGGGCGCGGGCCTCCAGCATATGGCCGAGGTTAATCAGGCCGATAATCATCGCGCTGGCTTCGTAATACAGATGCCGGGCTTCCATCGGAAACCACTGCGGCCACAGGTTGACGCTCATCGAGTACAGCCAGGCGACGCCGGTGCCGAGCGCCACGAGCGTATCCATGGTGGCGGTGCCATTTTTCAGGCTTTTCCACGCGCTGCGGTAGAAGTGGCCGCCGGCAAAGACCATGACAGCGAGGGTGACAAGGCCGATAACCAGCCACAGCGAACGGTTGTCATCGCTGACCATCATGTTATCGCCGATCATCCCCCAGAGCATCACCGGCACGCCGACCAGCAGGGCGACAATCGCCTGCCAGCGAAAACGCTTCATCGTAGCAATAGCGGTTTCCTGCTGGCGTTCGCGGCGTTGCAGATCGTCTTCGATCGCCTCCGCGCCATAGCCGGCTTTCTCCACCGCCTGCACTAATTCTGCGGCGGACGCACTGCCCATCACCAGCGCCGTGCGTTCCGCCAGGTTAACCCGCGCCTGTGAGACGCCCGGCACCGCGGCAAGCGCGTTTTGTACCCGGGAGACGCAGCTGGCGCAGCTCATGCCGTTGATCAGCAGCTGTTGACTGTCATCTTCGTCATGGGCTGCCGGAAGCTCAGGAGTGGCCGCTGTCAGTGCTTCGACGGGATTGATGATTCTGCCAGCGGTTTAGCCTTTGGGTGGCTGAGCTCCGCGCCGTATCCGGCTTGTTTCACGGTATCAATCAGCGCTTGCGCGCTGGCGCTGCCCGTGACATGGGCTTCAGTGAGGGTCACCTCGGCTTGCTCAACGTCAGGACGCTGCTCCAGACTCTCTTTCACGCGTTTGACGCAGTGGCCGCAGGAGAGGCCATCCAGCGTCAGGTCGATAGTGTTAGACATAAATAACTCCTGAATAATTTTCCGGTCAACGATTGACCAGAACCACTCTTTCATCGAGTATTAAGAAGGTTAAACCTTCCAGCAAGGGGAAGGTCAAGGAGAAAAAATGAATATCAGCGATGTGGCGAAAAAAACCGGTTTAACCAGCAAAGCGATTCGTTTTTACGAAGAGAAGGGGCTGGTGACGCCGCCGTTGCGGAGCGAAAACGGCTACCGCACCTACAGTCAGCAGCATCTCGATGAGCTGACGCTGCTGCGCCAGGCGCGGCAGGTGGGGTTTAACCTGGAAGAGTGCCGCGAGCTGGTGGCCTTGTTCAACGACCCGTCGCGGCACAGCGCCGATGTGAAAAAACGCACGCTGGAGAAAGTGGCGGATATCGAGAACCATATCCGCGAGCTGCAAAATATGCGCGCGCACCTGCTGGCGCTGGCCGAATCCTGCCCCGGCGACGACAGCGCGGAGTGCCCGATTATCGATAATCTTTCCGGCTGCTGCCATCGCAAGGCGCAGGCTTAACGGACGACGGGTCTGATTCGTAGCGTAATTCCTTCTACGGCAATTACTTCAACCTTGCTGCCCGCCGCGAGGTCTTCATCGGCAATCACCGGCCAGGAGCTGTCGCCCACGCGTACATGGCCACGGCCGTTTACCAGCGGGGCATCCAGCGTCAGACGGCGGCCTATCAGCTGCTGCCCGCGCTGGTTGAGCTGAGCATCGGCCGGACGCTGCGTTTTGACCCGCTTGCGCAGCCATTTCGACCACAGCCACGCCGCCAGCAGGGTGAGAACGGCAAACAGCGTCCCTTGCCATTCCCAGTTCAGCGGCAGGAGCCAGGTGAGAGCGCCGGTCACCACGCCAGCGACGCCGCTCCACAGCAGATAGCCGCTGCCGCCAAGCATCTCGGCCGCCAGCAGCAGCCCGCCCAGGCTTAACCAGAACAGATGCGGATGGGCGAAGATTCATGTCGATCATTGATTTTTCCGATCGCCAGCGCCTTCTTTGATCAGCTCGCTGATCCCGGCGATCGATCCCATCAGGCTGCTGGCATCCAGCGGCATCAGCACCACTTTGCTGTTGTTAGCGGCGCCAATCTGCTGCAGCGCATCGGTGTACTTCTGCGCCACGAAGTAGTTGATCGCCTGAATATCGCCCGAGGCGATTGCCGAGGAGACCATCTGAGTGGCGCGGGCTTCCGCTTCGGCGGAACGTTCGCGAGCTTCGGCCTGCAGGAAAGCGGACTGCCGTTCCCCCTCGGCTTTGAGGATCTGCGACTGCTTTTCCCCTTCCGCTTTCAGAATTTCCGCCTGTCGCACCCCTTCGGCCTCAAGGATATAGGCGCGTTTGGTACGTTCGGCTTTCATCTGGGCGTTCATCGAGGCGATAAGCTCCGCCGGTGGGCGAACGTCGCGAATTTCGACGCGGGTGATTTTCACCCCCCACGGGTTGGTGGCGTCGTCAACGATATGCAGCAGGCGGGTGTTAATGCTGTCGCGCTGGGAGAGCATTTCGTCCAGCTCCATCGAGCCGAGCACGGTACGAATGTTGGTCATCGTCAGGTTGACGATCGCTTGCTCAAGATTGCTGACCTCGTAGGCGGCCTTTGGCGCGTCAATCACCTGAATAAAGCAGACCGCGTCGATGGTGACATTGGCGTTATCCCGGGAGATAACCTCCTGCGAGGGGATGTCGAGCACCTGCTCCATCATGTTCACTTTGCGGCCGATTCGGTCCATAAACGGCACGACTAAGCTTAATCCCGGCTGCAGCGTCTGGGTAAAGCGCCCAAAACGTTCTACCGTCCACTGATAGCCTTGCGGGACAATTTTCACCGCCGCGGCCACAATGACCAGCGCGACGAAAATAAGGATAGGAATAAAAATCAGCATCAAAAACCTCCTGTCTTGTTGCCTGGTGGGGCGCTACAAGGAAATAGCGCATGTTTAAACTGAGTATATCTTTCTCCTCATCCTGGAGAAAGGAAAGTGGGGTAAACTAGCGGTGTTTCAGAAAATAATCAGGAAGACTCATGAAGGAAAATAACGCGCTTTTGCGTCTCGAGGGTGTGGGGTTAAGACCGACGACGCAGTTATTTTACACAATATCACTCTTCAGCTCAGACCCGGAGAATTTAAGCTGATTACCGGGCCTTCCGGCTGCGGGAAAAGCACCTTGCTGAAGATTATCGCCTCGCTGCTCAGTCCGACCTCCGGACGGCTGTTTTTCGACAATGCCGATGTCGCGACGCTGTCGCCGGAAAGGTATCGCCAGCAGGTCTCTTACTGTGCGCAGACGCCGGCGCTGTTCGGGGATTCGGTTTACGATAACCTGATTTTTCCGTGGCAGATCCGCAAACAAACAACCCGATCCGCAGGCGCTGGTGGCTGACCTGCAGCGCTTTGGCCTTGGCGAAAATATGCTGGAAAAGTCTATTAACGAACTGTCCGGCGGGGAAAAGCAGCGCGTATCGCTGATCCGCAATTTACAATTTCTGCCGCGCGTGCTGCTGCTGGACGAAATTACCAGCGCGCTGGATGAAAGTAATAAACAGAATGTGAATGACATTATTCATGGCTACGCGACGGAAAAACAGGTCGCTGTTCTGTGGGTCACCCACGATCGCAACGAAATTTCGCATGCCGATGAAGTGATTACGCTGCAACCTGCCGGCGGAAACATGCAGGAGGTACAGCATGAACGGGCATAACATTACGAACGAATCGCTGGCGCTGTCGATGGTGCTGGTGCTGATCGCTATTCTGGTCAGCTATCGGGAAAAACTGGCACTGGAAAAAGATATTATCTGGAGTATTTGCCGGGCGATCGTGCAGCTGATTATCGTCGGCTATGTGCTGAAATATATCTTTAACGTCAATCATGCGGTTCTGACGCTGTTGATGGTGCTGTTTATCTGCTTTAACGCGGCGTGGAATGCGAAGAAGCGCAGTAAATATATCGATAAAGCTTTTGTCTCGTCGTTTATCGCTATTACCACTGGCGCCGGACTAACGTTGGCGGTACTGGTCTTTTCGGGGTCGATCGCCTTCGTGCCGATGCAGGTGATCCCGATTGCCGGGATGGTGGCCGGGAACGCCATGGTGGCGGTGGGGCTGTGCTACAACAATATGGGCCAGCGCTTCAGCAGCGAGCAGCAGCAGATTCAGGAGAAGCTGAGCCTCGGCGCGACGCCGAAGATGGCTGCGGCGCGGCTGATTCGCGAGAGCATTCGCGCGTCATTGATTCCCACCGTCGATTCAGCGAAACGGTCGGCTGGTGAGCTTGCCTGGGATGATGTCGGGGCTAATTTTTGCCGGTATTGACCCGGTGAAGGCGATTAAGTACCAGATCATGGTGACCTTTATGCTGCTGTCGACCGCCAGCCTGTCGACGATTATCGCCGGCTATCTGACCTACCGGAAGTTCTTCAACGCCCGCCATCAGCTGGTGGTGACGCAGCTGAAAAAGCGCCCGTGAACGATCCCGGGTTGCGGCGTTCACGCCTCACCCGGGCGACTAAGGCTACGTTCCGCATCGTTCGCGTAGCCCGGATAAGCGCAGCGCTATCCGGGGCTGGCAACGGATTAGTACAGCAGCGAATACAGCTGGCGGCGGTATTTGGCGGCCAGCGCATCGCCGGTACCGAGGGCGGCGAGGATCTCCTGCAGCATCTTGCGCGCCTGGCCATCGCCGGCGCCTAAATCCTTCTGCAGATGGCTGAACAGCAGCGCCAGCGCTTCTTCATTACGCCCGACCTGATGCAGCTGCAGCGCCAGCTGGGAGGCCAGCTGCGCACGTCCGGATTCTGTTCCACCTGCTGCTGCAACTGCTGAATTTCCGGGGTGTCGGCGGCCTGTTTGAGCAGCTCAATCTGCGCCACCAGACCCTGATAGTGGGTGTCCTGATCCTGCAGCGGGATGGTTTTCAGCACGCTTTCCGCTTCATCGGAACGGTGCAGGGCAATCAGCGTTTCCGCCAGCAGCAGACCAATCTGGCTGTCCTGATTCGACAGCTGCCAGGCTTCCTTCAGCAGCGGTAATGCCTCGGCGTATTTTTCTTCCTGCATCAGGGCCAGCGCCTGCTGGGCTTTCAGCTCCTCTTCACGCGGCAGGACTTTATCCAGCAGGGCGCGGATCGCTTCTTCCGGCTGCGGGCCTTCAAAACCGTCCACTGGTTGGCCGTTCTGGAACAGATAAACCGTAGGGATGGCGCGCAGACCAAACTGTGAAGCGAGCATCTGCTCGGCGTCGCAATCGACCTTCGCCAGCGTAAACTGGCCGTTGTATTGAGCGGCCAGGCGTTCAGAACCGGGGTCAGCTGTTCGCAGTGCTGGCTGCGGGCAGACCAGAAAGTAAAAACAGCACCGGGACGTTCATGGACTGCTGTAGCGTCTGCTGCAGGTTCGCTTCGCTAATATTGACAATATTCTGTTCGGACATGGGCATTTCTCGTTAGTCGATTTCTGTTTTACATGGGGGCGGCATGCCGCGCTTCAACTCAGCCGTGGATAATTTTGTCCATCGCGCGGGCAGGCAGCAGGCGTTTGAGCAGCGCCACCGCGTGAGTCACCAGAGTGACCGGGTAGCGCAGCTTTGGCTTATCGCTGGTAAAAGCGTGGCGCACTTTTTCCACCACCGCCTCCGGTCCGAGGGTAAAGCGGGCGGCAATGCCCGGATTTTCTACGGGTTTATCGCTTTGCGTCTGGTTGACGTTATCGGTAAAGCGGGTGCGGATCGGGCCCGGTTCAATCAGGCTGACCTGAATACCACTGTGGCGCAATTCCATGCGTAGCGCATCGGACCACGCCTCGAGGGCGTATTTACTGGCGGCATAGGCCCCGCGACCGGGACTGGCGATAAGCCCCATCACCGAGGAGGTCATCACGATGCGCCCTTCGCCGTGCGGCGTCATCGCCGGCAGCAGCAGCATGGTCAGCTGATGCGCGCCGAAAAAGTTGGCGGAAAACTGCTGTTCCATCTGCTGGCGGCTGATGGTGTTCAGCGGGCCATAGACGCCATAACCGGCGTTATTGAACAGGCCATAGAGACGATTATCGGTCAGCGCAATCACCTCCGCCGCCGCGCGCTCCACGCTCTGTGGGTCATCCAGATCGAGCAAAATACCGGTTAGCCCCAGCTCCTGCATCCGCGCGACGTCCTCCGCTTTGCGGCAGGCCGCCAGCACGCGAAAGCCCTGGCGGGTTAAATCCAGCGCGCTTTCCAGACCAATTCCGCTGGAACAGCCTGTCACTAAAACCGTTTTTTGCATAACTTTACCTGTCAGCGACCCCTGGCGTTCAGGAGTCATGATTAACTAAGGGAGCCAGCCGGTTCGCCATCCACTCGGCGATAAACGGCTGCGCGTCGCGATTCGGGTGAATGCCGTCGTCCTGCATCCACTGGGGTTTCAGATACACCTCCTCCATAAAAAGGGCAGGAGAGGAATAGCGAACTCTTTGGCCAGGGCCGGGTAAATCGCGCCGAAGGCTTCATTATAGCGGCGGCCATAGTTCGCCGGCAGGTGAATTTGCATCAGCAGCGGCTCGGCGTTGGCCGCTTTGATATCTTTAATAATGGTGCGCAGTGTTTGCTCGGTCTGCTGTGGCGGAAAACCGCGCAGCCCGTCATTGCCGCCGAGCTCAACCAGCACCCAGCGCGGCTGATGCTGCTTAAGCAGCGCTGGCAGGCGGGCCAGCCCCTGCTGCGAGGTATCGCCGCTGATGCTGGCGTTCACCACCGGTGTTTTCGCCTGCCACTTCTCATTGAGCAGCGCAGGCCAGGCGGCGTTGGCCGCCATTCGATAGCCAGCGCTCAGGCTGTCGCCGAGGATCAGCAGCGTATCCGCCGCCATCGCGCGGCAGGTAAACAGGAACAAAAACAGGAAAGGCACATGCCAGCGGAAAACATACTTGAAGTTCATCATCTTAAGAAGTCCGTCGGTCAGGGAGAGCATCAGCTCTCCATCCTTACCGGAGTTGAGCTGGTTGTCAAACCGCGGCAGACCATCGCCCTGATCGGTGAGTCAGGTTCCGGTAAATCGACCCTGCTGGCGATCCTCGCTGGCCTGGACGATGGCAGCGAGCGGGGAAGTCTCGATGCTGGCAAACCGCTGCATCGGATGGATGAGGAGGCGCGGGCGGCGCTGCGGGCGCAGCACGTTGGCTTTGTTTTTCAGTCGTTTATGCTCATCCCGACGCTCAACGCCCTGGAGAACGTCGAGCTGCCGGCGCTGCTGCGCGGTGCCAGCGACAGCGAGAGTCAGGGCGATGCCCGCGCGCTGCTTGAGCAACTGGGGCTTGGCAAACGCCTGCACCACCTGCCGGCGCAGCTCTCCGGCGGTGAACAGCAGAGGGTGGCGCTGGCCCGGGCCTTTAACGGTCGCCCGGCCCTCCTGTTCGCCGATGAGCCCACCGGCAACCTCGATCGCCAGACCGGGGACAAAATTGCCGATCTGCTGTTCTCGCTTAATCGCGAACACGGTACCACCCTGATCCTCGTCACTCACGATCCGCTGCTGGCGGCGCGCTGCGACCGCCGTCTGCGCCTGGTGGATGGTCAGCTGCGGGAGGAAGCATGATCGCCCGCTGGTTCTGGCGCGAATGGCGCTCGCCGTCGCTGCTGATCGTCTGGCTGGCGTTAAGCCTCGCCGTGGCCTGCGTGCTGGCCCTGGGGTCGATAAGCGATCGGATGGAGAAAGGCCTTAGCCAGCAAAGCCGTGAGTTTATGGCCGGCGACCGTACGCTGCGCAGTTCGCGCGAGGTACCCGCCGAGTGGATCGCGCAAGCGCGGAAGTCAGGGCTGACCGTCGGCGAGCAGCTGAGCTTCGCCACCATGACGTTCGCCGGTGATACGCCGCAGCTGGCGGACGTAAGGCGGTGGACGACCGTTATCCGCTGTATGGCACCCTCGAGACGCAGCCGCCGGGGCTGAAGCCGCAGGCGGGGAGCGTGCTGCTGGCGCCAAGGCTGATGGCGCTCCTGAACCTGAAAACCGGCGATACGATTGACGTTGGCGATGCCACGCTGCGCATTGCCGGGGAAGTGATTCAGGAGCCGGATGCAGGGTTTAACCCCTTCCAGATGGCGCCGCGGCTGATGATGAATATGGCCGACGTGGCAAAGACCGGCGTCGTGCAGCCCGGGAGTCGCGTCGCATGGCGCTATAAGTTCGCCGGCGACGCTGAACAGCTGGCCAATTATGAGCAGTGGCTGCTGCCGAAACTCGGCCCGGAGCATCGCCTGGATTGGTCTTGACCAGGACGACAGCGCGCTGGGCAAATCCCTCGAACGCTCGCAGCAATTCCTGTTGTTATCCGCGCTGCTGACGCTGCTGCTGGCCGTCGCGGCGGTGGCCGTGGCGATGGGCCACTACTGCCGCAGCCGCTACGATCTGGTCGCCATACTCAAGACGCTGGGCGCCGGACGGGCGCAGCTGCGCAAGCTGATTGTCGGCCAATGGCTGCTGCTGTTGACGCTGTCGGCTGATAACCGGCGGGGCAGCAGGGCTAGCGCTGGAGCGCCTGCTGTTGCTGATGCTCAACCGGTTCTGCCCGCCGCGCTCCCGCCGGCCAGGCGGCTGGCCGTGGCTGTGGGCGGTGCGCGACCGGCGTGATTTCCCTGCTGGTGGGCCTGCGCCCTATCGGCTGCTGCTGGCGACCCTGCCGCTGCGGGTGCTGCGCCAGGACGTGGTGGCTAACGTCTGGCCGCTGAAAATCTGGATCCCGACGGTCAGCGCCGTGGTGGTGGGCCTGCTGGCGTGGCTGATGGGCGGCAGCCCCCTGCTGTGGTCGGTGCTGGCCGGGGCGGTGGTGCTGGCGCTGCTGTGCGGCCTGGTGGGCTGGGGATTGCTGTGGCTGCTCAAGCGCCTGACGCTCAGCGCCTTGCCGCTGCGTCTGGCGGTGAACCGCCTGCTGCGCCAGCCGTGGTCGACCCTCAGCCAGCTGGCGGCGTTTTCCCTGTCGTTTATGCTGTTGGCGTTGTTGCTGGTGCTGCGCGGCGATCTGCTTGACCGTTGGCAGCAGCAGTTGCCCCCGGAAAGCCCGAACTACTTTCTGATCAATATTGCCCCTGAGCAGATAATGCCGGTGAAGACTTTCCTCGCCGAACACCAGACCCGGGCGGCGGAATTTTATCCGATCGTCCGGGCTCGTCTGACGCAGATCAACGGCCACTCCACGGACGGTAACAAAGACGAAGCGCTGAATCGCGAGCTTAATCTCACCTGGAGCGAACAGCGTCCGGATCATAATCCGCTGGTGGCCGGTAGCTGGCCGCCGAAGCCGGGCGAGGTATCGATTGAAGAGGGACTGGCGCAGCGGCTGGGGGTGAAGATCGGCGATACGGTGACCTTTACCGGCGATACTCAGGACTTCAGCGCGAAGGTGAGCAGCGTGCGCAAAGTTGACTGGGAGAGCCTGCGGCCCAACTTCTTCTTTATTTTCCCCTCCGGGGCGCTGGACGGGCAGCCGCAGAGCTGGCTCACCAGCTTCCGCTGGGATAACGGTCCCGCGATGTTGACCCAGTTGAACCGCGAGTTTCCTACAGTCAGCCTGCTGGATATCGGCGCCATCCTGCGTCAGGTCGGCCAGGTGCTCTCCCAGGTCAGCCGGGCGCTGGAGGTGATGGTGGGCCTGGTCACGGCCTGCGGCGTGCTGCTGTTGCTGGCGCAGGTCCAGGTCGGTATGCGCCAGCGGCATCAGGAGCTGGTGGTCTGGCGCACGCTGGGGGCTGGTAAATCACTGCTGCGCGCCACGCTGTGGGCGGAGTTTGCCCTGCTGGGGCTGGTT
>OIEZ01000169.1_pt1 | contig 10253 bp, 16 predicted proteins | sample 1581941 | NCBI WGS metagenome assembly OIEZ01 (sample SAMN04414078, study PRJEB24778) | human gut metagenome | material: faecal | host: Homo sapiens | reverse complement strand
CCTGCTCCCATATTATCGTTCCTCTCTTTCTATATATTCTTTTTTGCTGACTAGACTCTTATATGCCGGGCGAATGATCTTATCTGTAGTTATCAATTCTTCCAGGCGATGTGCACTCCAACCAGCAATTCTTGCTATCGCAAATAATGGCGTGTACAATTCTCTTGGAATATTCAACATGTCATACACAAAACCACTATAGAAATCTATATTAGGACTTACTCCTTTGAATATCTGACGCTGCTTTGCAATCAACTTAGGTGCAATCTTCTCAATATTGTTATAAAGGGTCATATCTTTCTCACGTCCTTTATCCCTTGCGAGTTGTTCTACAAAGCCTTTGAACACCCTTTCTCTCGGATCGGAAATAGAATATACAGCATGTCCCATTCCATAAATAAGTCCTTTCTGATCAAACGCCTCTTTCTTCAAAATCTTACTCAGATATGATGCAATTTCCTCTTCGTCTTCATAATCTTTCACATGACTTTTAATATCATCCATCATATTCATTACCATCAGATTTGCACCGCCATGTTTTTTTCCTTTTAAGGATGACATTGCTGCTGAAATAACAGAATAAGTATCTGAACCTGAAGATGTTACTACCCGTGTAGTGAATGTAGAATTGTTACCACCACCATGTTCCATATGTAACAATAATGCTATATCCAGTACTCTTGCTTCCAGTTCTGTGAATTTTGTATCTGGTCTTAATAGGCGCAGGAAATTTTCAGCAATAGATAAATCTTTTTCAGGTCTATGAATATACATACTTTCGTTTTTTTCATAATGACAATAAGCATGGTATGCATATACTGCTAACATAGGAAATACTGCGATCAACTGCATACTCTGCCTTAGCACATTCGGAATTTCAAGACTTTCTTTCTCCTTATCGTAAGAGCCCAATGTAAGAATACTTCGAGTCATAGAACCCATAATATCTGATGTTAGGTGCTTTCATAATGACATCTCTGGTAAAGTTAGTCGGTAGTTCCATACAATCAGATAGTCTTCCCTGAAATTCCATTAACTGTGTATCAGTTGGCAATTCTCCGAATAAAAGAAGATATGCTCCTTCTTCAAAGACAAACCTTTTTCCTTTACTTCCTGTTACTAAATCTTTTATATTATAACCACGATAAGATAACTCGCCATCACATGGACTCTTTACTCCATCATGATATTCAAAAGCTTTTATATCAGAAATATTTGTAAGCCCCGTCAACACACCTTGGCCTTTTTCATCTCGTAAGCCTCTTTTTACACCATACTCTGAATACAGATTCTTACTAATGCTATCATTTTGTTCACAAAAAATTGCTTGCCGTTTCATATAATTTTCCAAATTGCCCATTTGAATCGCTCCTTTCATTCTGTTACGAACTTACATACTATACTCAGATATTCTTGTTTCCATAGCATTCAGCATTGTCTGTTCTTATTCTTATTCATTAGCAATACAATACAATGGAAAACTCAATTTAACCTCAACAAGGTTTGTTTTTTCATCCATGCAAAATCTTCTTTGTACAACAGACTGTTAGATATAGCAAAAACGGCCTTTCAAAAACAGTTAACTTCTAAATCAACTGTTTTTTGAAAGGTCGTTTCATCAGATTCTTATAGCAATCCAGCAAATAATCTCATAAATAATTGTCCCAGTCGCAAATATGCACTTCGTCCGGTTTGATATTGGTCTGTCACATCACGACATTCTCCCATCGTTCTTATCAGATCATTTTTTATTTCCACAACTGCCTGACAATCTGCCATAAAACAGCCGTTTTCAAAATGGTGATATAAACTTCGATAATCCAGATTAATTGTTCCACAAGTTGCCATACAGTCATCTGCCACACTCATTTTTGCATGACAGAAACCAGGAGTCCACTCATAAACACGAACACCATGTTTAACTAATCCATGATAAAAAGAACGAGTTATATTATAAATGAATTTTTTATCAGGGATACCAGGTGTGATAATTCTTACGTCTACCCCTCGCTTAGCAGCCAGACATAACGCATGCGTCATTTCATCTGTTATGATTAGATATGGAGTCATAAACCAACAATATTTTTCAGCTTTATTTATCATACTGATATAAACTTCTTCTCCTACTTGCTCATTATCCATAGGGCTGTCTGCATAAGGTTGAACAAACCCAGTTTGCTGTGCCGCATAATCATAGTGGAAAAGGTATTTACTAAAATCAGAATCATTAGCATCCTTATCACTTACTGCATTCCACATTTCCAAAAATGTCACCGTAAGCGACTGAACAGCATCTCCTTCTAAACGAATACCTGTATCTTTCCACTGTCCATACGGGTGTGTGTAATTAAAATATTCGTTTGCTAGATTATATCCACCTGTAAATCCAACTTTCCATCAATAACTGTTATTTTCTATGATCACGATTGTTCAAAAACAGATTTAAACCTGGCATAAACGGATTGAATACACGGCAATGAATTCCTATTGCCTCCATCTTTTTCACAAAATCTGTGTTAATAAAGCCTATAGAACCCATATCATCGTAGAATACTCTAACTTCCACACCTGCTTTTACTCGCTCTTCCAGAACATCTTGAATCTTATGCCATGCTTCAGCGTCTTCTATCGCATGATATTCCATAAAGATAAACTTCTGTGCTTTCTCCAAATCCTTAAGCTGTGCCTCTAATCCTTTCACTGCTTCATCAAAATACACAATATCCGTATTCTGATAGATTGGATACTGCGAATTTCTTTGTATGTAACTTGCTATATTTCCTGCTTTCGGAATTGTTTCTTTTATTCTGCTCAAACACTCCTGACTGTCCGGAAGCATTGGTAACAATTTGCTATCAATTTCTGCATATCGCTCACGCATTTTTATGTGTGCCACCATTCAAACCAATCAACAAATACAGGCCTACACCCATAATTGGGAAAATTAGAATTAAGATGACCCAAGGCATTTTCATAGAGGATGTCTTATTTGATGCGTACAATCCCAAAACCAAGATCCCACTCAAAATCCTTGTAAATAAATTTATGATTTCTGCATATTCATTCAAGCGTGTTACGATAGTAATAATAAAAATCACTTCCAGAAGAATGCAGATTATGGAAAACACAGCCGTTTTACCCTTTTTGTTTTGCTTTGCCCTCTAAGTATCTTGTTTCATATATATTCCACCTTCCTACTTGCTCAGTTTTCTCCCTAAAATTTCGTAGAACATACCATTTTGTTCTTTTTATTTCTCTTGCATTTCATTATCTGCTTCAATGATAGCTCTTGCAGAATGAAGTAATTCTTCACTTATCTCATCATAGCCAGGCATTTCTTCAATTCCTTTTTTATAGCGAAGTTGATGTTCCAATGTTGCCCAGAAATCCATACCATTGGTTCGAATCTGTAATTCTACACGCATAGGTGTTTTACCCTTAGCAAAAATACTGGTATTTCAACAATCATATGATAGCTTCGATAACCATTCGATTTTGGATTTTTATATAATCTTTTATTTCAATAACTTTAATATCATCCTGTTGGGTAATCAAATCTGATATCATATAAATATCGTCAATAAACGCACAAACTATTCGAACGCCTGCTACATCATTGAGATATGTCTGTATATTTTCTGTTGTAAATTCATATCCCATCTTCTGCAGTTTATCGTAAATACTATTGGGCTGCTTAATTCTTGTTTTTATAAAAGAAATAGGATTTCGATTGTTCTCAACTGAAAATTCATCATCCAAACCTCAAGTTTAGTTTGTATCTCCCGAATAGCACAACGATACATCATCATTAAATTATAAAATTTTGTAGCATTATTTAAAAACTGTAGTGATTCCGGACTGTTCATCCTGAGTTTTTTTACTTCATCTTTTGTCATGGAACTTTCCTTTCTACCTCATCCCTGATTTCAAAACATTATTTATTTTGATAGTTGATTCGTTCTCCTTGAATTACTGGATAACAAATCATTTTATCACTATCCAGATTTTCTACATGCATATCTACTGCACTGATCTGATGGTTTTCATAAGTATTGTAATAATACCATCCTTATGGCAGACAGTGGTTACGAAAGTTTTAATACCTTTGCACACCTGATCCGGAAGGGAATGTATTTCGTTATCCGCATGAAGGATATCAACAGTAATGGTATCCTTTCCGCTTATGATTTGCCTGACAGCGAATTCGATACTCATATAAGAACAACACTTACCAGACGCCATACGAAAGAAACACTGGGGAATCCTAACACCTATACCATACTTCAGCCTTCTACCGATTTTGATTTTCTTGATGAAAACTGCATGTATTACGATATTGAATTCCGTATTGTACGTATTCGCCTTGATAATGGAACCTATATCTGTATTGCCACCAATCTTTCAGAAGAACTTCCTCTGGAAGAAATCAATAAACTTTACCGGATGCGCTGGAGCGAGGAAACAAGCTTCCGTGAACTCAAATACACCATCGGTCTGATCAACTGGCACAGCAGCAAATATGATGGAATCCTTCAGGAAAGCAATGCCCGTATGATTCTGTATAATTTCTGTGAATTAGTGACTTCTCACGCTGTGGTAAAAACATCTAAAAATACCAAACACGTCTATAAAATTAATTTCGCCATCGCAGTAAACATATACAGGGCATATCTCAAACACGATGGTAACGAAACAGAGACCATGCTTCTCATACAAAAGTATCTGACACCTGTCAGGTACAATCGAAAATATCCTATCCACCTCCGTCCAAAGAGAAATAGGGATTTCATGTATCGGGTTGCATAAATCTCGTTACCATTATACTGCGTTATGAGGCAGATATGCAATCTGTCTTTTTGTCATAAAAAACCTTATCTAAATGACATTGAATGATTTATTTTCTATCTAAAATTTTATTAAACCGACTAAAGACTCCATAGTTTGTGTGTTTGACTTACTGTTTATATCTATCTTCTCCTAAATATTTTTCTAGTCATTGCAATATAAAATTGCTTATACAGTCTCTCCCTTAAGAGTCCTGGTATTCTGGATAATATACAGAGCGACCGATATGACCATCATTATAGCGCACAAACCAATCAACAGATCTGATACCATCGGTGTAATGTGGAACCATATAATATGCACCGCTGCAGTTCCATATAATAAAAAGGTTACTATCTTTCCATGCCAGTCTGCACCATGTACTTTTCCTGTCTTTCGTATCACAAGACATCCACTGACTACCATATACAGCTCCTTACCTGCCATTATTACGATTAAAAGAAGCATATGCGGAAAACGAGTAAACAGACAGATTAACATCGCTGCCTGTGTCAGCTTATCAGCCACCGGATCAAGTATTTTTCCTAAATTACTAATCCTATGGAATCTTCTTGCGATATATCCATCAGCAAGATCCGTAAGACCAGACAGCAATAAGATTTCACCAGCTAACAGAGGATTTTTCTTTACACAATAACTCCATATAATTACCGGAATCAGACAAAGCCGAAAAAAGAAAGAAGATTAGGAACCGTAATAATTCTATTCAAATTTTCTTCCTGATTCACTTCACTCTGCATGTACGGTCACCTCACTTTCCTTTTTTTAGGCATAAACCAATAAAATATAACACAAAATGCTAAAGCAAACACAACACCAAAAACATTTTGAATCACTCTAAGACTAACCGCTCCTTGTAGTCCATAAGTCTCTGCAGCAATGGCTAAAGCACCAAATGTGTTAAATACTGCCTGCCAGCCATATTGTGCTGAAAATCCTACACCGATTCCACCAAGAATTCCTATATATGCATAGATTGACGAAGGAAGCAGAAAATATAATACTGTAAAACATATAACACCTGCAATATTTCCGACAATCCTTTTACGGACTCTGTAGTGCATATCTTCCATAAACGGCAAAATCGCGGACATGGCCGCAATACCAGCCCACATTGCACGTGGCATATTACAAAGTTCTGCAATGCAAAGGACAATCGGTACGCATAAAATCTGACATATCTGCCATTTTGTTCTGGAAGAAGTGATATCAAATTCTTGTATCAGATCTTTCAGATTTCTTTTATAAGTTCTGTTTTTATGATTTCGATAAAATACGAAGCAGGTAAGTGCTGCACCTAAAGCCATTCCGACTAATCGCATCTGATAGCTTTTTCCCGTAACATCATAACCATATAGCAGTAGATACCCAAGAACCAATGTAGATTGATTAAACATGAATGGATTATGGCATCCGAACAGAATCAACACAGCCAGTGCCGCAATATTTAACAGCATTCCCAATACCGGTGAAAACTGATTTGCTAAATGCGGACATACAGTCATAATTACAAAGAACAAAGCCAAAAGCATCGTAGATTGTCCGGTGTGGATCCCCAGATCCGCATTCCTAAACACCATGAGACATAATAAGACTACTACACCTACAATGCTGTTCTCATTTCCAAATAGGATGCTGAAAATACTAACAAAGAAAAAACAAAATGCCATTGTAACAGCTATCTTCACCAGATATACCCACATATGATTATAATTTTTCTTTTAGTGTTTCACTCTTTTTCAACAGGTTTTTAGAACCTGCCTGATTTAACTGCAACTCCTGATAAAATGTCATATAAATCCTCCCATCTTCTAATTTATCTTAAAACTATATAATCTCATCTTTTCTGCTTTGGCAGCTCTATAACAAATCTGCATCCACCATATTCCCGGTTTCTGCCTTGATTGTCCCGCCAGCACTATCTACGATCCGTTTCACAAGTGCAAGGCCGAGACCATTTCCTTCTGCTTTGTGAGAACCGTCTGCCTGATAAAATTTATCAAATATTCTGGTTTTCACATCATCCTCTATTCCCGGTCCTTCATCTTCCAGAATAAACATTACAGAATCCTTTTCCTGCTTCAGAAACATCATAATTGTCCCCCTTGCAGGACCTGAACTTAATCGCATTATCTAAAAGATTCATCCATATATGCATAAAAAGTCCTTCATTCCCAGTATATTTAACTTCCTCCAATTCTACCTGAAAACCAATTTCTTTTTCTGTCCATTTTGTTTCCAATGCAAGAAATGCCTGGCGGATCTGTTCATCCAGACGATATTCTGTTTTTTTCACTGGTATGTTCTGATTCTCTAACTTGGATAACAGCAAAATATTTCCAACCAATCCGGAAAGCCTTTGAGTATTAAACAGGATTTTTTCTACATATTCCTCTTGCTCCTGAGACAGTTCTTCTCCCTGAAGAAGCATTGTATACCCTTCAATGGCATTAATCGGGGTCTTAAACTCATGAGAAACATTAGATACAAAATCCATCTGCAGCACCTCTGTTGCACGAAGCTCTTTTGTCATCACATTAAAACTCTGATAAGATTCTCCAACTTCTGCTATACGGCTGTTCGTTTCCAAATGCTGTTCAAAATCTCCCCGAGAAACTTCCTTCATTGCTTTACTAAGTCTGGTAATTGGTTCTAGTAACTTTGCATTAATAAAGGAAGTGATCAGCCCTGCAATCAATGTATTGAAAATCAAAAGCCAGCCAAGCACAGGTATGCTGCCCGGCAGATTAAAAAAAATGATTCAAAAAAGCAAATAATAAAGCAGATATGACTGTTGAAAATACAAGTGCCAGCCAGATTGCACCAGTCAGACAGGATCGGATCCGCAATCCTTTTCTTTCTTTTGTTCCATTATTTTTTCACCACCTTGTATCCAATTCCACGCATTGTTACAATTTCAAAATCAGGGTTATCTTTAAAACGCTCTCTGATTCTTCCTATATGTACCTCTATCGTATGTGGGTCTGCCTCCGTCTCGTATCCCCATACTTCATCCATCAACTGTTGTTTTGTAAATGTTCTGCCTGGCGAAGCTGCAAGCTTATATAAAAGCAGGAATTCTTTTTTAGGCAAAACAAGACTTTCCTTATCAGTTGTAACCGTCATTGCATCATAATCAAACTCTGTTGAACCGATCACAATTTTGTGTTCATTCAGTATCTGTGCACGGCGAAGCAGTGCTCCGACTCTTAAAACCATTTCATTCACATTTACCGGTTTTACCATATAATCGTCACTTCCCGAAAGAAATCCCTGGCGCATATCATCAAGGAACCTTTCGCAGTGATCATAAGCACTGGTATCTGATATCCTGCTGAACGAAGTTCTGACACCAGTTCATAGCCATCCATAACCGGCATCATAACATCCGAAAGAATCAGGTCTACGTCATTTTCTTTAAGCACCTCCAACGCCTTTTGCCCGTTCTCCGCCTCTATCAGATTAAACTGAGCGGACAGACCGTTGAACAAATACCGCCGCAGCTCCTCATTGTCTTCCACTATAAGAATTGTTCCATGCCTGCTTCCCGCCTCTTGTTCACCGGCTTCTGCCACTTCCGTTTCTACATCATCGGTATAAACCTCATGCGCATTTGTCGAATAGACACGCTGTTCCTCCATCTCTCCCTTGCTCTCCGCAAGTTCCTCCGCAGTATACACCGACTTATCCTGAGGAATATAAATGGAAAACGTAGAGCCTTTTCCAACCTCGCTCACCAACGTTATCTGCCCGTGATGCAATTCAACCAGACGCTGAACCAGCGACAGTCCGATGCCGCTTCCTTCGTGTACGTTCTCCACCTGATAAAAAACGTTCGAAAATCTTCCGCTGCTTATCCTTTGGTATGCCCACTCCCGTATCTGCTACCTGCAAAACAACATTTTTATCTTCTCTGTAGAGTTTTACATAAATCCTCTCCCCTTCTTCCGTATACTTAAAAGCATTGGATAAGAGATTGTTGATAATCAAATCCAAATAAGTACCGTCAAACAGCACATCCTCATCCTGCAATTCCGAATAGAAATTATAGTCTATGTCCTTTTTCTTTGCCAGACTCTCGTAATTTAAAAAGCTGTTCAATACCCTTTATATGCATTGGCATAACTCGGTCTCAACTCAAAATACCCAATTCGGCACGCCGGTAGTCCATCAGTTGATTGACCAAATGCAACAGTCTTCTTGCATTCCGCTGGATATACAACAGCTTTTCGCGCTCCCAATGCCCGGTGACACTGCTGAGCAACTCTTGCAAAGGAGAAATAATCAAAGTCAACGGAGTACGTAACTCATGTGAGATATTCACATAAAAACGGATTTTCATCTGGCTGATTTCTTCCTTTTTTTCCCTGTCAAGCCGCTCCATACGGATTTCTGTCTGCATACTCTTACGCAACCAGAAGAAACGGAACACAGCAAAACCAACAAAATAAAAAACAACGCAAAAATCAAAAAGGCCCACCACGTGCGATACCAGACCGGAAGGACACGGATGTGAAGAGCCTCTACCTCCCCGCTCCACTTTCCGTCATTATTGGCTGCCTTTAAAAGGAAGGTATAATCTCCTGCCGGCAAATTGGAGTACGACACCGGACTTATGTCTCCCTGTTTATACCATTCATCATGATACCCCTTCAACTTATAGGCAAACGTATTGTGCTTGCCGGCTATGTAGTTGGAAACGACAAAGGAAAGGGAAAACGAGTTTTGGGAAGATTTCAGGGTTATGTGGTTAACACTCTCTATATTCTCTTTCAGTATTCCGGTCTCGTCATTCGGAAGCACCTCCTTATTAAAAACAAAAAGCCTATTGATTACCGGTTTCGGAGTATAAGGGTTGTCTATCAGGGTTTCGGGACGGAACATGGTGATGCCGTTAATGCCGCCGAACAACATATTGCCATTGCCGATGCGGCAATAAGAACCGGCATTAAACTGATTGCTCTGCAGCCCGTCCACTATTGTAAAATTGCGCATTTTACGGTTCTCCGGGTCAAAACAACTCAATCCCTGATTGGTACTGACCCACAAGCGCCCGTAACTGTCTTCCAGTATTCCATAGATGACATTGCTTGGCAAACCGTCGTCCGTTGTATATTGCAGCAACTCCTTATCCGCCTCCTTCAAGGCAAAAAGCCCGTCACGGGTACCTACCCATATAGAACCGGATAAAGACTCGTAGATACAATTCACAAAAGACTGTCGCAATACCGGAGTAATACGAAAATCCGTATTGGTCCGCAAACCCATACCTTCCTGATTATAAACGGAAAGTCCCTTCTCTCCACCTACCCAGATGCGTTTACGGGAATCCCTAAACAGCAGCGGGTCTTTTTTTGTACCGGGCGGCCTTCCACATCTTCATTTATAACGGCAAAACGTTTTCCGGC
>OIEZ01000168.1_pt1 | contig 10414 bp, 9 predicted proteins | sample 1581941 | NCBI WGS metagenome assembly OIEZ01 (sample SAMN04414078, study PRJEB24778) | human gut metagenome | material: faecal | host: Homo sapiens | reverse complement strand
CCGCGGAAAACGCTCGCGGCTGACCTTTCTCTATACCGGCCTCGCCCTGCAGCAGCAGCGTGCCGAAGATCTGCTTGAACAGGATCGCATCGATCAGCTGGTGCAGCTGGTCGGCGATAAAGCCGCCGTCCGTCAGATGCTGGTCTCGCATCTCGGGCGCAGCTTCCGCCAGGGGCGGCACATCCTGCGCGTGCTCTACTACCGGCCGATGAAGAATTTACTGCCCGGCAGCGCGCTGCGACGTTCGGAAACCCATATCGCCCGGCAAATATTCAGCGCGCTGACGCGGGTAAATGAGGAAAATGGGGAACTGGAAGCTGATATTGCCCACCACTGGCAGCAGTTGACGCCCACCCACTGGCGCTTTTTCCTCCGGCCAGGCATCCATTTTCACCATGGCCGTGAGCTGGAGATGAGCGATGTGATCGCTTCTCTGCAGCGCAGCAATGCCCTGCCGCTCTATTCGCATATCGAACGCATCGAGTCGCCCACCGCCTGGACCCTGGATATTCATCTGCGCCAGCCCGACCGCTGGCTGCCCTGGCTGCTGGGCCAGGTGCCAGCGATGGTGCTGCCGCAGGAGTGGCAGACCATGAACCACTTTTCTTCGATGCCGGTCGGCACCGGCCCGTATGCCGTGGTGCGTAACAATCAGAACCAGCTCAAGATCCACGCCTTTGAGGACTATTTTGGCTACCGGGCGCTGATCGATGAGGTGAACGTCTGGGTGCTACCGGAAATTAGCGAAGAGCCCAACGGCGGCCTGACGCTGCAGGGCAATACCGAAAGCGAAAAGGCGGTGGAGAGTCGTCTGGAAGAGGGGTGCTACTACCTGCTGTTTGACTCGCGAAGCCCGCTGGGGGCCAACGACGCGGTGCGCCGCTGGCTAAGCTATCTGTTTCAGCCCGCCAACCTGCTCTACCATGCGGGCGAACACTACCAGGGTAACTGGTTTCCCGCCTACGGCCTGCTGCCGCGCTGGCATCACGCCAGCAACCACGCCTGCGAGAAGCCGGCGGGGCTGGAGACCGTCACCCTCACCTATTACCGCGATCACGTCGAACATCGGGTGATCGGCGGGATTATGCGCGACCTGCTGGCAGCGCATCAGGTAAAGCTGGAGATCCAGGAGCTGGAGTACGATGCCTGGCATCGCGGCGAGGTGGTCAGCGATATCTGGCTCAACAGCGTTAACTTCACTTTACCGATCGAATTCTCACTCTTCGCCTATCTGTACGAAGTCCCGCTCATTCAGCGCTGCATCCCCATTGACTGGCAGGCAGACGCCTGCCGCTGGCGCGCGGGAGAGTTTAATCCGGCCACCTGGAGCCAGCGGCTGCTGGCCGGGCAACATATCGTGCCGCTGATCCACCACTGGCTGATGATTCAGGGGCAGCGCAGTATGCGCGGCGTACGGATGAACACCCTCGGCTGGTTCGACTTTAAATCCGCGTGGTTTGCGCCGCCGGAGCCGTAAGCGCTTTCCGTCATCTGACAAAATCATTACACTAAGGCCGTTCTCAACGGGGTGCTAATAAACATACGCAATATCATTCAAGTTGCATCAAGGCAGCAAGCGGGTGAATCCCCTGGAGCATAGATAACTATGTGACTGGGGTGAACGCGCGAAGCTAACGCAGATGCGGCTTGAAGGATGAAGCGTATGGGCTGAGAAAATACCCGTCGAACCTGATCCGGATAACGCCGGCGAAGGGATTTGAGGCTCACTCAAAATCCTTTGCCACCCCTTTTTTCTGAGGTGCAAAGTGCTGAAAAAATTACTCCCGCTGCTGGCGCTGGTCGCCATGCCCGCTCTGGCTAAGCCTGTCCTCACCGTCTATACCTATGACTCCTTCTCTGCCGACTGGGGCCCCGGCCCGGCGGTCAAAAAAGCCTTTGAAGCGGACTGCGGCTGCGAACTGAAGTTCGTCGCCCTGGAAGATGGCGTTTCGCTACTGAATCGCCTGCGCATGGAAGGCAAGAACAGCAAGGCCGACATCGTGCTTGGCCTGGATAACAACCTGCTGGAAGCCGCGGCGCAGAGTAAACTGTTCGCCAAAAGCCACGTACCTGCCAGCGCGGTCAGCGTGCCAGGCGGATGGGATAATGACACCTTTGTCCCCTACGATTACGGCTATTTCGCCTTCGTCTATGACAAAAATAAACTGGCTAACCCGCCGAAAAGCCTGAAAGAGCTGGTTGAGAGCCCGCAGAAATGGCGCGTCATCTACGAAGATCCCCGCACCAGCACCCCGGGGCTGGGCCTGCTGCTGTGGATGCAAAAGGTCTATGGCGATAAAGCGCCCGAGGCCTGGCAGAAGCTGGCGGCGAAAACGATCACCGTCACCAAGGGCTGGAGTGAAGCCTACGGTCTGTTCCTGAAAGGGGAAAGCGACCTGGTCTTAAGCTACACCACCTCGCCGGCTTACCACATTATTGAAGAGAAGAAAGACAACTATGCGGCGGCGAGCTTCGCTGAAGGCCATTATCTGCAGGTCGAAGTTGCCGCGCGTACCGCCGCCAGCAAGCAGCCGGCACTGGCGGAGAAGTTCCTCAAATTTATGGTCTCGCCTGGCTTCCAGAACGCCATCCCCACCGGGAACTGGATGTATCCGGTGACTCAGGTCGCGCTGCCGGCCGGGTTTGATACCCTGGTGAAGCCGCAGACCACCCTGGCGTTTACCCCGCAGCAGGTCGCCAGCGAGCGTCAGACCTGGATTAGCGCATGGCAACGCGCCGTCAGCCGCTAAACCTTCGCGGGCTATTGCCGGGCCTTTTTGCCGCCACCCTGCTCTGCGCCGTCGCGCTGGCGGCGTTTCTGGCGCTGTGGTTTAGCGCCCCCGGCGCGGGCTGGCAATCGGTCTTCAGCGATAGCTACCTGTGGCACGTGGTGCGCTTCTCCTTCTGGCAGGCGTCGCTGTCAGCGCTGTTCTCGGTGGTGCCGGCCATCTTTCTCGCCCGCGCCCTTTACCGGCGTCGCTTCCCGGGCCGCACACTGCTGCTGCGCCTGTGCGCGATGACCCTGATCCTGCCGGTGCTGGTGGCGGTGTTCGGCATCCTCAGCGTCTATGGCCGCCAGGGCTGGCTGGCCTCGCTGTTTCACGCGCTCGGCTGGCAGTGGGATTTCTCGCCCTACGGTCTGCAGGGCATCCTGCTGGCGCACGTCTTTTTCAATATGCCGATGGCCACCCGCCTGCTGCTGCAGGCGCTGGAGAACATTCCCGGCGAGCAGCGGCAAATTGCCGCCCAGCTTGGCATGCGCGGCTATGCCTTCTTCCGCCTCGTCGAATGGCCATGGATGCGCCGGCACATTCCTGCCGTCGCCGCGCTGATTTTTATGCTCTGCTTCGCCAGCTTCGCCACCGTGCTGTCGCTGGGCGGCGGCCCGAAGGCCACCACGATTGAGCTGGCTATCTACCAGGCGCTGAGCTTTGACTACGATCCGGCGCGCGCGGCAATGCTGGCGCTGATCCAGATGCTTTGCTGCCTCGCGCTGGTGCTGCTCAGCCAGCGCCTCAGTAAAGCGGTGGCTATCGGCGTCAGCCATGTCCGCGGCTGGCGCGACCCTGACGATCGTCTGCACAGCCGCCTGAGCGACGGACTCTTGATCGGCGCCGCCCTGCTGCTGCTGCTCCCGCCGCTGCTGGCGGTCATCGTCGACGGGATCAACCGCAACATGCTGAACGTGCTGGCGCAGCCGGCGCTCTGGCAGGCATTGAGTACCTCTCTGCGCATCGCCATCGCCGCCGGGCTGTTGAGCGTAACCCTGACGATGATGCTGCTGTGGAGCAGCCGGGAGCTGCGCGCCCGCCAGCGGCCGCTGGCCGGGCAGGCGATGGAGCTGAGCGGCATGTTAATCCTTGCCATGGCCGGGGATTGTGCTGGCCACTGGCTTTTTTCTGCTGCTCAGTAACAGCGTCGGACTGCCGGAGTCCGCCGACGGCATCGTCATCTTCACCAATGCCCTGATGGCGATCCCCTACGCGCTCAAAGTGCTGGAAAACCCGATGCGCGACGTGACCGCTCGCTACAGTATGCTGTGCCAGTCGTTGGGGATTGAAGGCTTCACGCGGCTGCGGGTGGTTGAGCTTCGCGCCCTCCGGCGCCCGCTGGCCCAGGCGCTCGCCTTTGCCTGCGTGCTGTCGATTGGTGACTTCGGCGTGGTGGCCCTGTTCGGCAACGAGGCGTTCCGCACCCTGCCTTTCTATCTCTACCAGCAGATAGGCGCCTACCGCAGCCAGGACGGGGCCGTCACCGCCCTGCTCCTGCTGCTGCTCTGTTTCTTATTATTTACGCTGATTGAAAAAACTTCCGGGGCGTGATGCTAAAACTCAATGATGTGACCTGGCTGTACCAGCATCTGCCGATGCGCTTTACCCTCGACGTCGCGCGCGGCGAGCGTATCGCGGTGCTCGGCCCCAGCGGCGCCGGAAAGAGCACCCTGCTGAATCTGATCGCCGGTTTTCTACCGCCCGCCAGCGGCAGCCTGCGGATCAATGGCGAGGTGCATAACGCGACGCCGCCGGCGCAGCGTCCGGTCTCGATGCTGTTCCAGGAGAATAACCTGTTTAACCATCTCACGGTTCGCAGAATATCAGCCTCGGGATCCACCCGGGCCTGAAACTGAGCCGCGAGCAGCAGGCGCAGGTGGCGGCGATGGCCGGACAGATGGGAATTGATGCGCTGCTGGAACGCCTGCCGGGCGAGCTTTCCGGCGGTCAGCGGCAGCGCGCGGCGCTGGCCCGCTGTCTGGTGCGCCAGCAGCCGGTGCTGTTACTGGATGAACCCTTCTCAGCGCTTGACCCGGCGCTGCGTCAGGAGATGCTGTCCCTGGTCGCCGATGTCTGCGAGCAGCAGCAGCTCACTCTGCTGATGGTCTCCCACAGCGTGGAAGATGCCGCACGCATCGCGCCGCGCTCGATAGTGGTCGCCGAAGGGCGGATTGTCTGGGATGGCGCCACCGCCGAGCTGTTAAGCGGCAACAGCAGCGCCTCGCATCTGATGGGCATCAGCGCGCAATAACCTTGTGCAGGATCGCCAGATAGACCGGCATCAGCGGATGGCGGCAGACCAGAGTCAGCGCCGTCGCGGCGACCACCACCATCAGCGGTGACAGCCACAGTAGTCGGCCGCGCGGCAGCCAGCGGGTCAGGCGATCGCCTGAGGTTTTCGCGCTCCGCCACAGCCGCCAGCACAGCCACCCTGCCAGCCAGGCCAGCAGCGCCGCCCCCAACAGCAGCCATTTAAAGCTGGCGCTGTTTTCATCGGCCGGAATATCAATCGCCGCCCCGGCGAGAATGCCAGGCAGGAAATAGAGCGGCGGCCAGAGCAGGCAGCCGATAATATTCGGTAGCACAAACTTCGCCACCGGCAGATCGAGCATCCCGGCGACCATCGGCACCAGCGGTCGCGTCGGCCCAACAAAGCGGCCGATCAGAATGGTGATCATGCTGTGCTGATGCAACGCATGCTCGGTCTTCTCCAACAGGGCACGGTTTTTCTTCATAAACGACCAGCGGTGCAGCGGCTTTTTAAAGCGCCAGCCGAGCCAGAATGAGATCCAGTCGCCCAGCAGACAGCCGACAATCCCCGCCAGCCACGCCTGCCAGAAGTTAACCTCACCGCTGCCGATAAGCGCCCCAAGGCCGGCCATCATCACCGTTCCGGGTAAGATAAGCCCCACCAGCGCCAGCGACTCGAGAAAGGCCACCAGCATCACGCTAACAACGAGTAGGCCGTGGATTGGGTGATAAAGTGTTCCAGCAATGCTTGCATAATGTACCCGGTTAAAAAACGAAGCCCGGATTCTCCGGAGCCATCGCGCCCTCGTCAAGCCACCAATGTCTTAATAGTTTACTGGCTGTGATATTTAAGCGGGTCATCATTTCACTTTCTTTACTTTTTATTCACATCCTGCACGGAATTCGCTCGGGCTGGCGCCGGTGCATTTTTTAAATACGCGCGAAAAATAGAGCTGATCTTCAAAGCCAACGTTGCGCCCGACGGTGGCGATCGGCATCCGTGTCGTGCTCAGCAGCAGTTTGGCCTGGCTGATGCGCTGATCTTCCCGCCAGCCGAGCACACTGATCCCCAACTGCTGGCGGAACAGGTGCGACAGACGCGAGGGCGACAGGCAGACGTGCTGGGCGACGCTGGCAATATCAAAATGGCTGTCCGCCAGATGGTCGCTGATGTACTGGCAGGCGTCGCGCACCCGGTTATCCAGCGGCGATGCAGCGATTCGTTGATCGCCTCCATCCGCCGCAGCAGGAGCTGTTCCAGCAGATTAATCGCCAGCAGTTCGGAATAGCGCCCCGCCCCCTGTCCGGCATCGACTGTCTGGCCGAACAGCTCGCCAAAGCGCGCCTGCCACTGCTCGTCCGGACGGAAAAAGCCGGTCTGGGCGAAGATGGTCGGCCAGTTGAGCCACTCGTGCCAGTAGGCGCGCGGCCGGAAGTAGACCCACTGGTGATACCACTCGCTGGCGTCGGGATGGCGGCCGTAGTGATGGATTTCCCCTGGCGGGAACAGCAACATATCACCCGGCCGGCAGACGAACTGCTCGCCGTGGTTGTTGATAACACCCTCGCCGCGGATCGTCAGGTTGAGAATATAGCCTTTCATGCCCAGCGGGCGGTCGATAAAGAAATCCAGGTATCCCTGCGCCTCAATCGGCGTGAGGCCGGTGACCAGATGAGCGTTAAAGAGTAGCCCGGCAGCAGCGGATCGTTTTGCGTTTCGGCCATACGCGTGGTTCTCCCCGAAGGTATTAGTGACACCAATTGTCCATATTCATCATTTTATCGCTCTCGGCCCTGTCGCGACTGCGACGGCGGTGGGAATTTCGCTAAAAAGCCGCACGGTAAGCGAAAAAGCGCCAGCAGCGTGCATTCCACCGTGATATACCGGGTAACAAAAGTGTCTATAAATACGGCAGGAAAGTCCACATCGAATATTTGCACGGCGTCACACTTTGCGAGGTGACAGCAAAATAATCCATAAGATTAGCGAATCCGGCCTGACGGATTTTGCCGGGGATATCTACTGTTGCTGCATGAATGATTTCTGCATGGAGTAACAAGATGGCAATTGCGATTGGCCTCGACTTTGGTAGTGACTCAGTCCGCGCCCTGGCGGTGGAATGCGCCTCCGGCGCAGAACTGGCGGCAAGCGTGGAGTGGTATCCGCGCTGGCGGGAAGGACAGTATTGCGATGGCGCTAACAACCGGTTCCGCCACCACCCGCGAGATTACATCGAGTCCATGGAAGCGGCGCTGAAAAGCGTACTTGCCTCCCTGAGCGCCGAACAGCGCGCCGACGTCGTGGGCATTGGCGTCGACAGCACCGGCTCAACCCCGGCTCCCGTTGATGCCGAGGGCAACGTGCTGGCGCTGCGCGAAGAATTCGCTGACAACCCTAACGCCATGTTTGTCCTGTGGAAGGATCACACCGCGGTCGAGGAAGCCGAGGCGATCACCCGCCTGTGTCACCAGCCGGGCAAAGAGGATTACTCGCGCTATATCGGCGGTATCTACTCCAGCGAATGGTTCTGGGCCAAAATCCTTCACGTCACCCGCGAAGATAGCGCCGTCGCCCAGGCTGCCGCCTCGTGGGTAGAGCTTTGCGACTGGGTACCCGCCCTGCTCTCCGGCACCACCCGTCCGCAGGATCTGCGCCGCGGCCGCTGCAGCGCCGGACATAAATCGCTGTGGCACGAAAGCTGGGGCGGTCTGCCGCCGGCCAGCTTCTTCGATGAGCTTGATCCCATCATTAACCAGCATCTGGCCTGGCCGCTGTTCACCGATACCTGGACGGCCGATGTGCCGGTCGGCACGCTGAACGCAGAGTGGGCCCAGCGTCTGGGTCTGTCGCAGACCGTGGCCATCTCCGGCGGCGCCTTCGACTGCCATATGGGCGCCGTTGGCGCCGGGGCGCAACCTAACGCGCTGGTGAAAGTCATCGGCACCTCCACCTGCGACATTCTGATTGCCGATAAAGAGAGCGTCGGCGACCGCACGGTCAAAGGCATCTGCGGCCAGGTCGACGGCAGCGTGGTCCCGCACTTTATCGGTATGGAGGCAGGCCAGTCCGCCTTCGGCGATATTTACGCCTGGTTTGGTCGCATTCTCGGCTGGCCGCTGGAACAACTGGCTCAGCAGCAGCCGGCGTTGCGCGAGCAAATCAAAGCCAGCCAAAAACAGTTACTGCCGGCGCTCACCGAAGCCTGGGCCAATAATCCGTCCCTCGATCACCTGCCGGTGGTGCTCGACTGGTTCAACGGCCGCCGCACGCCGAATGCCAACCAGCGCCTGAAAGGGGTGATCACCGACCTTAACCTGGCCACCGACGCGCCGGCGCTGTTCGGCGGTCTGATCGCCGCCACCGCCTTTGCGCCCGCGCCATTATGGAGTGCTTCACCGAGCAGGGGATCCCGGTTAACAACGTGATGGCCCTCGGCGGTATCGCACGGAAAAACCAGGGTCATCATGCAGGCCTGCTGCGATGTGCTGAACCGCCCGCTGCAGATTGTCGCCTCCGATCAGTGCTGTGCGCTGGGGGCGGCTATCTTCGCCGCCGTCGCCGCCGGCGTCTATGACGATATTCCCGCCGCCCAGCAGCGGATGGCAAGCCAGGTGGAAACCACCCTGCAGCCACGCCCGGCGCAGGCACAACGTTTCGAACAACTCTATCAGCGCTACCAGCAGTGGTCGGTCAGCGCTGAACAACACTATCTCCCTTCGGCTGCAAAGGCGGAAAAAGCCCCGCAATCTCAGGCAGCGCTCACCCATTAAGGATAACGAAAATGACGATTTTTGATAACTATGAAGTATGGTTCGTTATTGGCAGCCAACATCTGTACGGCCCGGAAGCCCTGCACCAGGTGACGAAGCATGCCGAACATGTGGTGAACAGCCTGAATGCGGAAGCCAAACTGCCTTGCAAACTGGTCCTTAAGCCGCTGGGCACCACCCCGGACGAGATCACTCATATCTGCCGCGACGCCAACTACGATGACAAATGCGCCGGGTTAGTGGTCTGGTTGCATACCTTCTCGCCGGCAAAATGTGGATCAACGGCCTGACCATCCTCAACAAGCCGCTGCTGCAGTTCCATACGCAATACAATGCCGCGCTGCCGTGGGACAGCATCGATATGGACTTTATGAACCTGAACCAGACCGCGCACGGCGGCCGCGAGTTCGGCTTCATCGGCGCCCGTATGCGCCAGCAGCACAGCGTGGTGACCGGCCACTGGCAGGATAAAGAGGCCCACCAGCGCATCGGCGGCTGGATGCGCCAGGCGGTCTCCAGACAGGATACCCGTCATCTTAAAGTGTGCCGTTTCGGCGATAACATGCGCGAAGTGGCGGTGACCGACGGCGATAAAGTCGCGGCGCAGATCAAGTTTGGCTTCTCGGTGAACACCTGGGCGGTCGGCGATCTGGTGCAAGTGGTCAACAGCGTCAGCGACGGCGATATCAGCGCCCTGGTCGATGAATACGAGAGCAGCTATCGTCTGACCCCGGCGGCGCAGGTTCACGGCGAGAAGCGCCAGAACGTGCTGGACGCCGCGCGCATTGAGCTGGGGATGAAACGCTTTCTCGAGCAGGGCGGGTTCCACGCCTTTACCACCACCTTTGAAGATCTCCACGGCCTGAAACAGCTTCCGGGTCTCGCCGTGCAGCGCCTGATGCAGCAGGGCTACGGCTTTGCCGGTGAAGGCGACTGGAAAACCGCCGCTCTGCTTCGCATCATGAAGGTGATGTCAACCGGTCTGCAGGGCGGCACCTCCTTTATGGAGGATTACACCTACCACTTCGACAACGGCAACGATCTGGTGCTCGGTTCGCATATGCTGGAAGTGTGCCCGACGATCGCTACCGCTGAGAAACCGATCCTCGACGTCCAGCCGCTGGGTATCGGCGGCAAAGCGGATCCGGCGCGTTTGATCTTCAATACCCAGACCGGCCCGGCGATTGTCGCCAGCCTGATCGATCTGGGAGATCGCTTCCGTCTGCTGGTCAATACCATTGAAACCGTCCCGACGCCGCACGATCTGCCGAAGCTGCCGGTGGCCAACGCTCTGTGGAAAGCGCAGCCGGATCTGCGTACCGCTTCGGAAGCCTGGATCATCGCCGGTGGCGCGCACCATACCGTCTTCAGCCATGCGCTGAACCTCGACGATATGCGCCAGTTCGCCGAGCTGCACAATATCGAGCTGACGGTCATCGACAACGATACCCGTCTGCCGTCCTTCAAGGACGCGCTGCGCTGGAATGAAGTGTATTACGGTTCAAAACGCTAAGAGGCCGTCCCCTCACCCTTTCCCTCTCCCCGTTGGGGAGAGGATACCGTCAGGGCGCCATGCCGCCTTTTTTCCCTCTCCCGCCGGGACGAGGGTCCGGGGGTTCGAG
>OIEZ01000165.1_pt1 | contig 10430 bp, 11 predicted proteins | sample 1581941 | NCBI WGS metagenome assembly OIEZ01 (sample SAMN04414078, study PRJEB24778) | human gut metagenome | material: faecal | host: Homo sapiens | reverse complement strand
CAAGATCAAAGTAATCTAAAGTGCCTTCAGGAAGAAGAAGGCGATAACCGTTTAACTCCATAAGCTATGAATTTGGAAACAAAGATAACAATTTATAAATTTACCCCTCAGCTTTTTACATTGACCCCAGAAGTACGGGTCAGCGGATTTTCCTGGTTGGTAAGCTTTCTTTTAAGCGTATAGCCTAGCCAGTCTGAACATGAAGAATTTCAGGGTCAGCGGATTTTCGGGTCAGTTTGAAAACTTGGGATCAGTTGTAAGTTTTAGATGGAGAAGTATGAGAAAGTGATGGCAGCATCCTTTTTCAACACATAAAACAAGGAGCTGCCACCACCCCTAAATCTTTTTATCCATCAGTGTTTCCGATAAAAGGTGGTAGCAGTGGCAGCAGATTTTAAAAACTCTATTGTGGAACTTTCCGGCAAATACAGTCTGTCAGATGATCGTTGATAAAACCTGAAGCTTGCAAATGGGCGTAGCAAATTGTAGTCCCGAAGAACTTGAAACCTCGTTTTTTCATATCTTTACTCATGGCATCGGATTCGGGAGAGGATACCGGAATCTCGCTCAATGACCGGAATGTGTTGATAATCGGCTTTTTGTCGGGAAAGAATGACAGGGTATAATTATAAAAACTGCCGAATTCCTTTTGTACGGCAAGGAATAGTTTCGCATTCGTGATTGTCGATTTGATTTTCAGACGGTTTTTTACAATTCCTTCAAATTGCATTAGCCGCTCAACGTCTTCATCGGTCATTTGTGCTACCAGCTCGGCATCAAAATTATAGAAAGCTTTACGATACCCCTCTCTTTTTTTAAGAATCGTTATCCAGCTTAGTCCTGCTTGGGCACTTTCCAATACAAGAAACTCAAACAGCGTCTTGTCATCGGTAACTAACTTTCCCCACTCTTGGTCATGGTATTTCACATACAATTCGTCTGTTCCGCACCAACCGCAACGTCCGTTTGTTATATCTTGCATAATTCTAATATTTGTGATATAGAACAAATGTAGTGGATTCATGGCATTATGCCAAATTTAAAAGGACTATTTTGTGGCATAAATACCTATAAAAAGTTATTGCATAGTATATATATTCCGTAAAATGGGGGAAAAGATTACCTATATCAGGTGATTGTTTCCTCTTTTCTTTTTACGGACCTTTGCATTCTCAAAAATTAAGAATTTAGAATTATAGGTATTCATGGTAAAAAGACAGTTACAAAGGATCAGTTTAGGCTCTCTTTTTTTTATAATCGGAGCGATATCTATCTTTGCACAACCTAAGACAATGGTATCCGGTAAAGTGATATCCAAAGAAAAACAGGAAGTCGTAGATTTTGCAACCGTATATTTGAAGGGTACAACTTATGGCTGTACAACGAATGAAGAAGGTATCTATCATCTTCATGCACCGGCAGGGAAATACACGCTGGTTGTTTCGGCTATAGGATATAAGACTATAGAAAAGCCCGTTACTTTGGTTCATGGAGAAAGGATTAAGATGAATGTAATGATTGTCCCGTCAGTGACTGAGTTGGGTGAAGTGGTAGTGGTGTCTAACGGGGTTTCCCGTGTGAAACGTTCCGCATTCAATGCGATAGCTGTAGATACAAAAGAATTCCAGAATTCTACCAAGAATCTGAGTGATGCTTTGGCTAAAGCTCCGGGAATGAAACTCCGTGAGTCGGGTGGGGTAGGTTCGGATATGCAATTGATGTTGGATGGTTTCAGTGGCAAACATGTGAAGATATTTATTGACGGTGTACCTCAGGAGGGAGTAGGGAGCTCTTTTGGCTTGAATAATATTCCTGTGAATTTTGCAGATAGGATTGAAGTGTATAAAGGGGTGGTTCCTGTAGGATTTGGCACGGATGCTATAGGTGGTGTTATCAATATTGTAACCAATAAGAAGAAACGTAATTGGTTTTTGGATGGCTCCTATTCATACGGGTCGTTCAATACGCATAAATCGTATGTGAATTTCGGACAAACTTTCAAAAACGGCTTTACTTATGAAATAAATGCTTTTCAAAACTATTCGGATAATGATTATCAGGTGGACGCACCGGTAGAGGACTTTGAAACCGGAAGAATTGATAAAGATAAAAGGGTACGTGTGAAGCGCTTTAATGATACCTATCATAATGAGGCGGTTATAGGTAAGATGGGTATTGTGGATAAGAAATGGGCAGACAGATTGATGTTGGGCTTTACTTATTCACATATGTATAAGGAGATACAGACCGGAGTACGTCAGGAAATAGTCTATGGGGAAAAGCATCGTAAAGGACATTCGTTGATGCCGTCATTGGAATATAGTAAGCGTGGCTTATTCATCAAAGGTCTGGATGTGGCATTGACTGCCAATTATAATAAAAATGCAACGACAAATATAGATACAGCTTCCTATAAGTACAATTGGTTGGGTGATAGAAAATTAATGAACTCACCCGGTGAACAATCCAATCAATATTCACGGGCGGATAATAACAATTGGAATGGAACATTAACCGTTAATTACCGTCTGGCGAAAATACATATGCTGACCTTTAATCATGTGTTGAATACTTTCCGCCGTTCTAACACTTCTTTGTTGGCTAAGATGGAATCGGAGGATGCCATAGCTAAAGAAACCCATAAGAATATCTCCGGATTGTCCTATCGGTTGATGCCGTCTGATAATTGGAATCTCTCAGTATTTGGAAAATATTATAGTTTGTATGTGGCAGGTCCTATGGCTACGACTACGAATCAAGATGATTATGTCCGTACTACCCGAAACATGAATTCCATAGGATATGGAGCTGCGGGAACTTATTTCATTCTACCCGGTTTGCAGGCGAAATTGTCATACGAAAAAGCATATCGTCTGCCTACTATTGAAGAAATGTTTGGAGATGAGGATTTGGAAATGGGAGATATCAGTATAAAACCGGAGAGTAGTGATAATTTGAATTTTAATTTGAGCTATAACAGAACATTTGGCAGGCATTCCGTATATATGGAAGGTGGAGTGATTTATCGGAATACAAAAGATTATATTCAGCGTAATATTGCGGATTTGAGTGGTGGTAAATATGCTGCGAAATATATTAATTACGGTAAAGTATTGACGAAAGGATATACTGTTTCTGCTCGTTACGGTTTTGGTAATTGGGTGAGTATAGGAGGTAATTTTACCAAAATGGATGTACGCGATAATATGAAAACATCTATTTCCAGCAGTGCGGAAAATCTGGCTTATAAAGAACGGATGCCGAATCTGCCCTATATGTTTGCTGATTCGGATGTTACTTTTTATTGGCGGGATTTAGGAAGGAAAGGCAATATGTTGACCGTGTCTTATGATAATCAATATCTGCATAACTTTACTTATTATTCTTCCCGAATAGGCTCAAATAAGGGGGATTATGTGGTACCTGATCAATTCTCGCACAATATATCCTTTTCTTATAGTTTGCAAAAAGGACGATATAACGTATCATTGGAATGTCGTAACTTCACAGATGAGAAGTTATATGATAATTTTAGTCTTCAGAAGGCCGGTAGGGCTTTTTATGGTAAACTGCGTGTTTGTTTCGGTAATTAAAGAATTGGAAAAAGGAGTTTATAATTAATTGGATTTAAAATTAAATAGAAGAATAAAATGAAGAAAGATTTCTTTTTGAACGGATTTGCTGCTATTGCCATAGTAGGAATGGCGTTGAGTGCATGTACGGATAATGAGCCGGATTACGGTTCGGGTACCGAGGCTAAAGGTGAGTATGTTATTGCATCGTCGGTCACAGCGTCTGGAAATACAACGAATGTGCTGCTTACTTCTGAAACGTTGGATAAAGGTACTGTTTCTACAGTGAATAATGGTCTTGTGAATGATGGTGCAACTCAATGGGTGTTTTACAAGAATCAATATCTTTATGCGCTGACTTATAATCAAGGGAATGCAGGTACGACCCGTTCTTATATCATGGATTCAAATAATGAAGTAAAGGCTCGTTCGGGGGAGTTTGCCGTAAAGAGATTTACTACTTACGGTATTTATGATAAATATATCATGACCTCGTCTACCGGTGACGGACCCACAGCGTATGCTGATGAGAATGGATATTTACCAAAGATGTTTTTGCTTTCTTATTTGGACGTATCTGCTGAAACATTTACAACGAATGATACTCAAAATAAGGCTTATATGTCCGAAAACTTCTTGGGAAATGGAGAATATGTAACATTGGCCGGCATATTGGAACGAAATAATAAACTGTATAGCGCTGCTATTCCAATGGGGTTAAGTCAATATGGTTCGGCTACTGACGGGGGAAAGTGGATACTTCCCGGCAATGAGGATTTGGTAAAGACAGAAGATGGTGGTTCCAACAGCAGCAGTTATAAAAAAGGTGAATTGCAATGGACGCAATATCCCAATAAATGCTGGGTGGCTATTTTTGATGATGAAACGCTGACAAATAAAAAAATCATAGAAACAGATAAGATCAGTTATGCTTGCGGGCGTTTTAAATCACAGTATTATCAAACGATTTGGGCGGCAGATAATGATGATATTTATGTATTTTCTCCTAGTTATGCCAAAACAATGGCTGATAAACGGCAACAGACTACCTTGGATGCCGGAGTAGTACGTATAAAGGCTGGAACGGAAGAGTTTGATCCTGATTATTATTATAGTATCGAAGCGCAGACCGGAGGTAAATCTTTCATTCGTTGTTGGCATATTACGGGAGATTATTTCTTGTTGTTGATGTATGATCGTTCCTTGACTGAAACTGGTTTCACAGCTAATCAGTTAGCGATATATAAAGGAGAAACCGGAAAACTGACTTATGTAACTGGTTTGCCTTCTGCCGATTTGATCTCCGGCTTTGGCAATACTCCGTATGTGGAGAATGGATATGCCTATATGGCTGTAACTACAACAGAAGGATATCCGTCTATTTATAAAATAGATCCGGTTGGTGCGGTAGCGACAAAGGGTGTTTCTATAGAAGCGACACAAATCAGTGGCGTCGGTAAACTGCAACCTCAGAACTGAGTATTGTAATAATATAATGGGAGTCTGCGGGCAGTATGTGCTTATGCAGACTCTTTTTATGAATCGTATCGAAGATTTTATGAAGAAAATATTTCGCCAAATACATCTTTGGCTTTCTGTTCCTTTCGGGTTAATCATTTCCTTGATTTGCTTCTCGGGAGCCATGTTGGTTTTTGAAAATGAAGTGATGGAACTGGTCAGGCATGAACTTTATTATGTAAAAAAGGTAGAGACAGTTTCACTTCCTGTTGATCGATTATTGGAAGAGGTAGAACTCATGTTACCCGACAGTGTGTCTGTCACAGGAATCAATGTTTTCTCTGACCCGGAACGTGCTTGGCAGGTGAATTTGTCCAAGCCTCGTCGTGCTTTCATGTATGTGGATCAATATACTGGTGAGATTAAAGGTAAATATGACGTCCTGCATTTTTTGTGACTATGTTCAGGCTGCATCGCTGGCTGTTGGACAGTATGAAAGCGGATGGCGGAGTCTTCTGGGGAAAAATGATTGTAGGTGTCAGCACCCTGTTGTTTGTCGTGGTTTTGATATCGGGTATCGTTATCTGGTGGCCTCGTACACGAAAAGCCTTGAAAAATAGTTTAAGAATATCTGTCGGCAGGGGCTTTAGAAGATTTTGGTATGACCTGCATGTTGCAGGTGGTATGTATGCGCTGTTTTTTTTGTTGGCTATGGCCCTTACCGGGCTAACATGGTCTTTTGGATGGTATCGGACAGGTTTCTATAAAGTGTTTGGCGTGGAAGTACAGCAGGGAGGTGCTCATGGTGGGGTGACCCAGCGTGGGGGGAAAGGCGGCGACCAATCCGGAAAGAATGTTTCTCATTCTTCGTCCTATGTTTGTTGGCAACAAGTTTATGAACAATTAGCCCTGAATAATCCCGGCTACAAACAGATAACCTTATCAGATGGGGCAGCAAATGTTTCTTTCAATACCTTCGGTAATCAACGTGCTTCCGACCGTTATAAATTCAATCCTCATACAGGTAAGATTAATGAGGTAGTTTTATATAAAGATGCTGAGAAGGTTGGAAAGATTCGCGGATGGATCTATTCTGTACATGTTGGTAGTTGGGGCGGTATGCTTACCCGTTTACTGACGTTTATAGCAGCTTTGATAGGAGCCACCTTGCCATTGACAGGATACTATTTATGGATAAAACGTATTTGGAGAAAGAAAGTAAGAGTAAGTTGAATATCTTTGTTATAAGATTAGGGGGCGAAAAGAATTTTATCATATGACCTGTTGTCGTGAATGACAGGTCATATGATATTGTTACAGGATTTTTTAGAACCACTTTATCTTTCTGAAAATAACAAAAGCCAACGCAGATAATGTGATGGACGCCAAAATAATAAAACTAAAAGCATGTGGTAATGCATCTACATGTACATCTACATTCATTCCATAGAAACTAGCTATTAATGTGGGTACCATCAGAATGATGGAAATACTGGTCATGCGTTTCATGATGGTGTTCACATTGTTGGATATGATGGAAGCAAATGCGTCCATGGTTCCGGTTAAGATATCACTGTAGATATTAACCGTGTTATATGCTTGTTTTAATTCAATAACTACATCTTCTACCAAATCGCGGTTTGATAATCTTTTTCCTGGAAGATACTTTGCAATTTACCTACCATCACCTCATTTCCACGAATGGACGTATTGAAATAAACCAATGTTTTTTGTAGTTTCATCAATCTGAGCAGGTCCTCATTACGTATGCTCCTTTCCAATTCTTTTTCTGCGGCAGCTACATCATTGTTTATTTGTTTCAGATATTTCAAGAACCATACGGCAGATGAGTAAATTAACCGTAAAATCAATTCAAATTTATTAGGCACAATGATTCCTTTACGTCGGGTGTGGTCAATAAAATCAGGAATCATTTCAGTGGAGTGATAACACACGGTAACAATGATTTCATTATTTGTAATGATACCGATGGGGATAGTGATATAAGGGATGCTTCCCTGTTGTTGCAGGGGGATTCGGATAATGGTCAGTAGCCAGTTGTCTTCCGTATCCGTTCGCGGACGTTCATCCATATCGGCGATGTCCTCTAAAAAAGCTTCGGGAACTTTTAATTCTTTAGTCAGAAACTCAAAATCACTTTGGTCGGGGCATTCTACATTCACCCAGCAGTTTGGCATCCATTGTGGCTTTTCTACAAAGCCATTCTCACAATAAAGATATTTTCTCATCTTATTGCCTCCTTTCGTTCGTTTATATCCGTTCAGAGGCATTCAGAGTAGTGATTGCCCTGTCGGATCAGTTAATACTATTGCACGTTCGTGGTATTGAATCGTCCATTTTTATTGATTGTTTTTGTTTTAAGCGGTACAAAAGTACATAAAACCTTTAAAGGACAGACAGAAGTCAGGAGGCTTTTATATTTTTTTTAAGAATATCACCGGAAAGCAATCAGTGCCGGAGCATGATGGTTTTGTCGCCATAGCGCAGTTCTAACGTACTGTGTTTACCGATTAAGTTCCCTGGCGGAAACTATTGTTGTTAAAACATTTAGCATCCTTTTAATTACATGCAAAATTCACTTAAAAAATCGTTTGTCCAATACCTATTTATGATGAATCTTGTTCTATATAATCCTAATAATTAGGTATTGTGGAAGGTGCTGAAGTCGGCTACCTTTGCAAATGTAATAATTACAATTTAAAAATCAGTTTTAATTTAAAAATAAAAAGAGTATGGAACCAATTATTAATTCACAAGTTCCTGAATTTAAAGTTCAGGCATTCCATAATGGAGAGTTTAAAACCGTAACTAATAAAGATATTGAAGGTAAATGGGCTATTTTCTTCTTCTATCCTGCTGACTTTACGTTTGTATGCCCTACCGAACTTGTAGATATTGCTGAAAAGTATAATCAGTTCAAAGAAATGGGAGTGGAAGTATATTCTGTAAGCACCGATTCACATTTCGTTCATAAAGCATGGCATGATGCGTCTGAAAGTATCCGCAAAATCACTTATCCGATGTTGGCAGATCCTACAGGTGCTTTGTCGCGTGCATTTGGTGTGATGATTGAAGAAGACGGTATGGCTTATCGTGGTACTTTTGTAGTGAATCCCGAAGGCAAGATCAAATTAGCTGAAATTCAGGACAACAGCATCGGGCGTAATGCTGATGAACTTCTTCGTAAGGTAGAAGCTGCCCAGTTTGTAGCCACTCATGATGGTGAGGTTTGTCCTGCTAAATGGAAGAAAGGTGCTGAGACCTTGAAACCGAGTATTGATTTGGTAGGTAAAATTTAAAGTATAGAACTCATGTTAGATAGTGCGATAAAAGATCAGTTAAAAGGTCTTTTTGCCCAATTGGAAGCGCACTATACTTTTGACATCTTTGTCCACCCTCAGCACGAAAGTCGTGCCGAGTTGGTGGACTTGTTGGAAGAAGTGGCTTCCTGTTCGGATAAATATGGGGCACAGAACGAAGCGTAAATGAGTCGGTCGGCTGAAAAATGGGTGAGAGGTTTGTGTTTCAACGAGTTAGGCGTGTGTGGCTGAAATGACGGCGTAAAACGAAGCGTTTACATAGGCTTACATTTGGTTTACTTTTGGGGCTTGTTGAGGCTCTTGTGGTTTACATGGGGCTTACGGGTGGTTTATATTGCGTTTCTGTTGGTGGTTGGTGTTGTGTTGGGGTGGGGTAGAATGGTGGCTGAGGCCACTTTTTTTTATGGTGTTTCTGAAATTTAATATTGCGAAATTGTTCCATATAATGATTATTTGGTATATTTGCAGAAACAAAACGAGTGAATATGGCAAAGGTAATACATGTGCATCTGCTGCACAATATAGATGGAACGAGGCGGAAAGACTGGTACTTTAGCAGCATTTCTGCGGTTTATACGGTTTTGACGGCTGAACAGATCGGCGCAACGAAGAATTATTTGCTTCATGCAGGGCTGTCTGGCAATGGTACATTATGCACGAAACGCGCTATAATCAAGCAATCTACGCTTATTTCATGCTCTCGTGGGGCAGATGATTAGACTGATGTTTTTATGGCGTTAGAACGCAAATAAAAGGCCGTTTGTACGGTCGTGGGAAAGGAGGTCATTTGGCCTCCTTTTTTTATGTCGAAAATGGCGAAAAATGGGAATGGGGTTACTATTGGGGTTACAGATAGGGGTTACATTTTCGGAAATTAGGGGTTACACATTCGGGGTTTTCGGGGGTAGGATAGAGGGGGAGGGAAAAGGATAGTTTTAAGGGATAGGGTGGGGGAAACTACCCATTTGTGATATTGGTAAAATGGACGCGAATCGGGCTAAAACCTTGTATTTATGAGGCTTCTTACATGGAATGAGCCTCGAAAGAGGGGGTAACAGCCCCTCAAAACGGGGTTATAATGGGGTGGAGGGGCATACGTTTGGTGTTACGTCTTGCCTCCTATTATAAAGTGAAATGGGTTTACCCGGCACTTGCAATATTTGAAGTGTCGGCATCCGATACATGCTTTTCTTTTTCAATAGTCATTTGTCGTATTTGTTCTTTTAACCGTCCTATTTCTTCTGCCTGTTCGCGAATGGTGGTGTCTTTGTCTTTTATGAGTTCAAGGAGTGGTGTAAAAGTTTTATCTTGTACAAGTGGCTTTTCTTCTGTTTCCTCCTGAGTGTCTGGTAATTTACTTTTTAGGTCTTCGTCGTCAATCCAGATTTTGGGCTTTATAGATGATGCACGGAAGATGTTGTCTCCACGACTCATAAGTAACCAGTCCGGAGAGACATTATATAAATCGCACATAGTAGCAATCATATCCGTCCCTGCTTTCATCCTTCCATTCAGAATTTCTGAAAACTTGGCGGGTTTGATGTTTAGGGACTCCGCTAATGCAGTCTTGTTTGGTATCAACTGCTTGGCTAATATGGCGGTAGTGGCCAAGATGAATCGGTGGTTTATCTCGTCTTTTGTTAATATTCTCTGAAATAACTCCATATTTTCTGAATTTTATTTTGGTAGATTACAGAAATTCTGTATCTTTGCACCGTGTTAATAATTTAACAAGCGGCCAAAGGTACGAAAAAAGGCCGAGAATAACGAAAATTAAGAATTAAAGAATATGAACGACAACGAATTAAAGGAGTGGCAGACGCAGAGCGTGAAGCACAAGGTAGCAATGGTTCTGATAATGGATGGTGTTAGTTTCAGCTACACAGAAGAGGACGGCATCGTATTTACAGCACCATGGAAAAGCCACTCAACTTTGACCCTTTTGGCCACGCAGAATTATCCCTTTTGCTAAAATATGATTGCCCCTTTGGCTAAAATACGTGTTGCCCACTTGCCTTCACCTATAATTATAGTTTTTTTGTTGTAGATTTGAGTACTT
>OIEZ01000164.1_pt1 | contig 10561 bp, 14 predicted proteins | sample 1581941 | NCBI WGS metagenome assembly OIEZ01 (sample SAMN04414078, study PRJEB24778) | human gut metagenome | material: faecal | host: Homo sapiens | reverse complement strand
CTGATTTGTCGGCATTACAGCCGAGTTAAAGGTACTCGCGGGCCGATGTGTTAAGATAGCCGGATGAGCCATTAGTGGCCGTTTATCGAAAGGAAGATGTCAATGCGCAATTTGGTTAAATATGTCGGTATTGGCCTGCTGGTAATGGGGCTTGCCGCCTGCGATAACAGCGATTCAAAAGCGCCAACCGTTGGCGCAGCAGCGGAGAGCAATGCCAGCGGCCAGGCAATCAGCCTGCTGGATGGCAAACTGAGCTTCACCCTGCCTGCGGGCATGGCCGACCAGAGCGGCAAACTGGGTACCCAGGCGAACAACATGCACGTCTACTCTGACGCTACCGGCCAGAAAGCGGTCATCGTCATCGTCGGCGACAGCACCAATGAAGATCTGGCGGTACTGGCGAAACGACTGGAAGATCAGCAGCGTAGCCGCGACCCGCAGCTGCAGGTGGTGAGCAACAAATCGCTGGAGATGAAAGGCCATACCCTGCAGCAGCTGGACAGCATCATCTCTGCCAAGGGGCAGACCGCCTGGTCTTCAGTGATCCTCGGCAAAGTGGATGACAAACTGCTGACCCTGCAGGTGACCCTGCCGGCGGACAACCAGCAGCAGGCGCAGACCGAAGCAGAAAGCATCATCAACACCCTCACCATCCAGTAATTACTGGCCTGGTGCGATGGCCTCCGGTTCGCTAACCGGGGGCCGTTTTTTAGCCGCCAGCCCAACAGCAGCGCCGCCATCACCAGCCTGCCGCCGCCAGATATATCACCGGGATCCCGGTCCCACGCCATCAGCAAGCCGGCCAGCGGCCCGGTGACGCCTAACGACAAATCCATAAACACGGTATAGGTGGCCAGCGCCGACCCTTGGTTGTGCTGCGGCACCGCTTTCACCGCCACCACGCCCAGCGCCGGAAAGACCAACGAGAACCCGGCCCCGGTAAGCAACGTGCCGATTTTCGCCAGCAGCGGCGTATCAGCAAAGCCGACCAGCAGCAGGCCGATGATCTCCACGCTAAAGCAGAGCATCGCCACGTTCAGTCCACCGAGGCGATTAATGCCGTTAGGAAACAGCAGCCGCGTGCCAACGAACGCGCAGCTGAATAACGTCAGAGCGAAAGCCGCGCCGTCCCAGCCTTTGGCGTCATAAAACAGCGTGATAAAGGTGGCGATCACCCCGAAGCCGGCGGAGGCCAGCGCCAGCGCCATACCGTAGGGCCAGACCCGGCCAAGCACCGCGCGAAACGACATCGCTTTACCTTTGGTAGCCTTCACCGCCGCGCGGGGCAGCGCACAGAGGATCGCCACCAGCGCCACCGCCATAATGACTACCGCCAGGCCGCTGAGGCCAATGTGTGAATAGCACAGCACGCCGAGCGGCGCGCCCATCGCCATCGCCCCGTAGGTCACAATCCCGTTCCACGAGATCACCCGCCCGATATGCAGCGAACCGACCACGCCGACGCCCCACAGCGTCGAGCCTGTGCCGGCGAAGCTCTGGCCGATACCAAGGATCACCCGTCCGAGGCATAACAGCAGCAAGCTAACCAGAGGCCAGCCGCTGCTCCAGGCCGCCAACAGATAGCTCAAACCGCTCAAAAAACAGCCGCAGAGACCGAAGACGACAATCTTTTTAGGCCCCAGCAGGTCGGCATAGCGCCCGGCATGCGGGCGGCTGAGCAGCGTGGCGAAATATTGCAGACTAATCACCAGCCCGGCCCAGAAAGCGCTAAAGCCCATGACATCATGCACATAGCCGGGCAGCACCGCCAGCGGCAGGCCGATGGTGAGATAGCTGGCAAAGTTAAAGATAACGACAGAGACAATCCGCAGATTGAGGCGCAGTCCATTGAGCGCCGGCTCGGCGACGGGTTCGGGCATCAGGTTCCACCAGATTTCGACAATCAGCTTTCACTATTACCACGCTGTCGGCGGAAAAGCAGCCCTCCTTTCGGAATATTGGCAGTCGGCGAACCGCTACACTTATCTGGCGCGACTCATAAAAGGAATACCTATGTCCTCTCCGCAGGCTGATAAAGCCGGGCTCCATATTTTACTTAAGCTGGCAGCGTTAGTGATTATCCTCGCCGGGATCCACGCCGCCGCCGATATTCTGGTGCAACTGCTGCTGGCGCTGTTTTTCGCTATTGTTCTCAACCCGCTGGTCACCTGGTTCATTCGCCGCGGGGTGCGGCGTCCGTTCGCCATTACCCTGGTGGTGACGGCGATGTTGGTGATGCTCACCGCGCTGCTTGGCGTACTGGCGGCGTCGCTCAATGACTTTGTCGCCATGCTCCCCGATTTCAACCGCGCCCTGACGCGCAAGATCCTCCAGCTCCAGGAGTATCTCCCCTTCCTTAATCTGCATATCAATCCGGAGCGCATGCTGCGGCGCATGGATTCAGAACGGCTGATGACCTGGGCCACGACGCTAATGACCCAGCTTTCCGGGGCGATGGCCAGCATCGTGCTGCTGGTGATGACGGTGATCTTTATGCTGTTTGAGGTTCGCCACCTGCCCTACAAACTGCGTTTTGCCCTCAATAACCCGCGCCTGCATATCGCCGGCTTGCACCGGGCGCTGAAAGGCGTCACCCATTATCTGGCGCTGAAGACGCTGATTAGCCTGTGGACCGGGCTGATTGTCTGGCTGGGGCTGCTGGCGATGGGGGTACAGTTCGCCCTGATGTGGGGGGTGCTGGCGTTTCTGCTGAACTATGTGCCGAACATTGGCTCCGCTATCTCCGCTATCCCCCCGATGCTGCAGGCGCTGCTGTTTAGCGGCATTTATGAGTGCCTGTTGGTCGGGGCGCTGTTTCTGGTGGTGCATATGGTGCTGGGCAACATGGTGGAGCCGCGCATGATGGGCCATCGGCTGGGAATGTCGACCCTGGTGGTGTTCCTGTCGTTGCTGGTCTGGGGCTGGCTGCTGGGGCCGGTGGGGATGCTGCTCTCGGTACCGTTAACCAGCGTCTGTAAAATCTGGATGGAGACCACCGTCGGAGGCAGCAAGCTGGCGATCCTGCTCGGCCCGGGCCGTCCCAAAAGCCGGCTCCCCGGCTAGCGGCGTTTGACCGGCCAGAAGATGGTCAACACGCCGGCGACAATGATCGTCACGCCCAGCAGCGATTGCCAGTAGAACGGCTCATGCCAGCCGGGCAACCAGATGGCGGCGGCCCACACGAGGATATAGCTCAGGCTCAGCAGGGCATACGCTTTCGACAGCGGCAGGCGATGCAGGGCAAAGTACCAGCAGACCATCGACAGCAGGTAGCCCAGCAGGCCGAAAAACAGGCCGAAGGTCCCGGGCTGGAAATGCAGCAGATGCTGGAGAAATGCCACAATATCGGTCAGCGGCGGCAAGGCCACCATGGCGCTGCGCAGCAGCAACTGCGCGGCGCTGACGAGGCCGACGCTGAATAATGCCCAGAGAAAGCCCATCAGACGCTGGTCCCCAGAATGACAATGCCCACGACGATCAACCCGACGCCAAGCCAGTGACGGCGAGCGACCGGCTCATGCCAGATGCCCCAGCCCGCGAGGGTAACCCAGACGAAATTCAGGCTCAGCATCGGATAGGCGATGCTGACCGGAATAGACTGCAGCACGCTCAGCCACAGCAGCATGCCGCAGCCCAGGCATAACAGCGCCATCCCCAGCCAGAAGAGTATATGGCGACTCCGCCGTCCGCGACGGGACGGGCGGGTCGCCTGTTTCTGGCAGAGTTGCCCGGCGCAGCTCAGCAGGCTGGCGAACACCAGACAGATCCAGACGCTCATTGCGGCAGATACTGAAGGAAGACCACCCGACCCAGCTCGTAGGCGTTATCTGGCTTCGGTAACGGTAAGTCAACCATACTCTCTCCTTTATCCATCAACAGCACCAGCGAGACCGGCCCCTGCTGACGGTGCGTGGCCAGCCAGTCGGCAAAACCGGCCTGGCTGACAAAGCTTCCCTGAGCATCCGGCCAGTCGAGACCGTACTTCAGCTCACCCTGTTTGTCGAACATAATAATATCGCTTCGCTTCAGCTCCCAGGCCAGGCCGCCGGCGATCCCGACGTTGTTCGTCAGGACGTAACGGCTGGGCTGCAGGGATTCGCTGACGATATCCACGAGGAACTGCGGCTGTTTGCTGTCGATAACCCGGTCCGGGATGGCGAAGCCACCAGCAGCGCCAGGCCGAGCGGACAGAGCGCGGCGAGGCTCCAGCGGCGGCCAGGGTTTTCATCGCCAGCCAGCCCATCAGCGCCCAGACGGCGAAGGCGATCGCCGCCAGCAGACATTTATACAGCTCAATCTTGGTCCACACCGGCTTGTGCATCACGCCCCAGGGTGAGACCACCAGCACGGCGATCAGCCCCAGCAGGCCAACGCCCAGGTTGATCATCCCGTTGATGCGCAGCGCTTTTGCGCCGGTCTTTGCGGCCTCCAGCGCGTAGCGGGCCATCAGAATCGACAGCGGCGCAAAGCACGGCAGGATATAGGTCGGCAGTTTGCCTTTGGCGATACTGAAGAACAGGAACGGCATCGCCACCCAACCCAGCAGATACAGCGCGCCGCGAGCCTCATCGCGCTCAAGCCAGCCGCGCTTCAGCGCCCCCGGCAGCAGGGCCAGCCACGGCAGGCTGCCGGCGATCAGGAACGGAATGTAGTACCAGAACGGCGCTTTGTGCTGGGCATCTTTTTCGGCAAAACGCTGAATATGCTCGACCCAGAAGAAGTAGCGCCAGAAGTCCGGCTCGCGCTGGGCGATAGCCAGCCCCCAGGGCAGCACCACCAGCGTACAGACGATCACCGCCAGCCAGCCGTAGGTCAGCACTTCACGCCAGCGTTTACGGGCGATCACCCACGGCAGCACGCCCACCACCGGCACCGCCAGCGCCAGGAAGCCCTTGGTCATCACCCCCATACCGCAGGCGACGCCCAGCAGCGCGTAGCCCAGTATTTTGCCGCTGCGGCTCTGCGCCTGCGCCGCGCCCCAGAAGCTGCACATCGCCAGCGCCAGCCACAGGGTGATCATCGGGTCCAGCACCGCATAGGTGCCAATCGCATACACCAGCATCGCGGTAAGGAAAATCACCGGCGACAGGACAGCCACCTTTTGTCGCGAAAGACGCGCCACGCCAGCCAGGCCACCAGCAGGGCAGTCATGGTGATAGCGAAGACCGACCCAAAGCGTACGCCGAAGTTATTATGGCCAAACAGCCACTGACCGATACTGTTGATCCAGTAACCGGCAATCGGCTTTTCGAAGTAGCGCAATCCGAGAAAATGCGGCACCACCCAGTCACCGGTGGCCAGCATTTCACGGCTGATCTCCGCATAGCGGGTTTCATCGGGTTGCCAGAGCAAACGAAAATTAAGCGGCAGCAGGTAATACAGCGCAAACAGCGCAATCAGAGAGACGCCATAGCGAATGCTTTTCATCAAACACCCGAAGTCAGTAATTGTTCACGTCCGAGCCAGCCTTCTCGGCCAGCCAGTTCACCCCGAACCACTTGCCAGACGGCAGCTCGCTAAAGTCAGCGGGCAGCAGCTGGCTCAGTGGGCAAAACTGAATTTCCTCTTCCGCCGCCATGGTCAGCAGTTCATCGAACTGATCGGCATAGGCAATACCTTCCACTTCGGCGTGAATGGTATAGACCGGCACGCCCGGGTCGCGATGGATGCAGTCGAGCAGGTAGCGGTTAAAGCCGGCGATATCGACCGCCGTGCCCACCGCCTCATCCCAGGTCGGCAGCGTGACCGGGATCTGCACCGTACCAAACGTGCCGCTACCGAGCTGGGGCAGGAACGGCCGCGTGCCGCGACAGTCGCTGTTGTAGAGAAAATCGAAGGATTCTTTGGCTTTGACCACCCGCTGATCGGCGCGCCAGCCGGCGACAGCCGAACAGGTGACCGGCCGGCCATGATGCGTTCCAGTTCGAGCAGGCCGCGCTCAACCTCCAGCGCCAGCCGTTCCTGCGGCCAGACGCCGCTCCACGCCTGCCAGCTGTAGTGATCCCAGGCGTGCAGCCCGACTTCATGAGACTCGGCGGCCGCGCGGATCACCGCCTCGTTCCCCGCGCCGATGCGGCGTCCCGGCCACGCGGTGCCAGCCAGCAGAATATCCCAGCCGTACAGCGAAGCCGCTCTGGAACGCAGCATCTTCCACAGAAACTTCGGTTTTACCAGGCGCCACAGATGGCGCCCCATATTGTCCGGCCCGACGCTGAAGAAGAAGCTTGCCTGGATCCCGTGCTGGCCCAGCAGGTCCAGCAGCCGCGGAACGCCGTCCCGCGTTCCGCGAAAGGTATCGACATCTATGCGTAAGCCGACCTGTTTCATGGATTTTTATCGTCCACCAGTTCAACTGTACGCAGGAAGAAGTCCAGCGTGTGTTCGACCGTTTCTTCCATCTCCACCTTCGGTTCCCAGTTCAGGCAGCGTTTGGCGTTGCGAATGCTCGGCTTACGATGCTCAACGTCCTGGTAGCCCTTCCCGTAGTAATCGCTGCTTTCCACTTCACGGAAGCCGGCAAACGGCGGGAAGCGATCGCGCAGCGGATGGCGTTCGAAGCAGGCGAGCAGCATTTCGGCCAGCTCTTTGATGCTCGCTTCGTTTTCCGGGTTGCCGATGTTGATGATCTGCCCGTCGCAGCGGCCGTCTTTGTTCTCGATGATGCGGAACAGCGCTTCGATACCGTCGCTGATATCGGTGAAGCAGCGCTTCTGCTTGCCGCCCTCGATGAGCTTGATCGGCGACCCTTCCACCAGGTTGAGGATCAGCTGGGTGATGGCGCGGGAACTACCGATACGCGCGGCGTTGAGGTTATCCAGGCGCGGTCCCATCCAGTTGAACGGACGGAACAGGGTGAACTTAAGATCGTACTTATCGCCGTAGGCCCAAATCACGCGGTCCAGCAGCTGTTTAGAAACCGAGTAGATCCAACGCTGTTTGTTGATCGGCCCGACCACCAGATTGGAGGTATCTTCGTCGAAGTTTTTGTCGGTGCACATGCCGTACACTTCAGAGGTCGACGGGAAGATGATGCGCTTATTGTATTTCACGCAATCGCGGATGATCTTCAGGTTCTCTTCGAAATCCAGCTCGAACACGCGCAGCGGGTTGCGGGTGTATTCGATAGGGGTGGCGATGGCCACCAGCGGCAACACCACGTCGCATTCTTAATGTGATACTCGATCCACTCGGAGTGAATGCTGATATCGCCTTCCACGAAGTGGAAACGCGGGCTCTCAAGGAAACGGCTGATGGCGTCGGAGCCGATATCCAGGCCGTAAATTCATAGTTGTCGTCCTGCAGCAGGCGCTCGGTCAAATGGTTACCGATAAAGCCATTGACGCCAAGGATCAGCACGCGGGTGCGACGCTTAATCGCCACCACCGGTTTGCTGCTGATCACCGCCCCGGACACCAGGCCCAGCGCCTGCGCCAGCTGAGCGCCCTGCATGTACACACCGCGTTCGGTCTGGCCGGTGACAATTTCCAGCGCCCCGTCCTGGCACGCACGATCAGCGGCGCAACGGAGATAACGGTACCCGGTTTGGCTGCCGGCAGATCGTGGCGGACGCGGGATTTCCAGACGATAAACTTGTTCGCGCCAGCGTAGCCGAAGGCGCCCGGCCACGGATCCGAGACGGCACGCACCAGATTGTGCAGGGTCTGCGCCGGCTGCTCCCAGTCGAGGCGGCCATCCTCCGGGGTACGACGCCCCACGTAGGTCGCCTGGCTGTGATCCTGCGGGCGCTCTGCGGTTTTTCCTTCAAGGATCGCCGGCAACGCCTGGCCCAGCAGCTCAGTGGCGGCGGCGCACAGCTTACGATGCAGCGTCAGGGCCGCGTCATCCGGGCCAATCGCCACGGTTTGCTGGGCGACGATATCGCCGGCATCCGCGCGGTTCACCATGCGGTGCAGGGTGACGCCGGTTTCGCTTTCGCCATTGACCAGCACCCAGTTCAGCGGCGCACGGCCACGATATTTCGGCAGCAGCGAACCGTGTAGGTTAAACGCCCCTTTCGGCGCAAGACTGAGGATCTCATCGCCCAGCAGGTTGCGGTAGTAGAAGGAGAACAGCACGTCCGGCTTCATCTCGCGGATACGCTCAATCCACAGCGGATGGTTCACGTCTTCCGGCGCCCACACTGGAATGCCCTGCTCGGCGGCAAGGCGCGCCACGGAGCCAAAGAAATGGTTTTCGCCAGGGTTATCCGGGTGGGTGAAAATAGCAGCGATATCATACCCGGCGTCCAGCAGGGACTGGATACCGGTGCAGCCCATATCGTGATAAGCGAAGACTACGGCTTTCATGAACGATCTTCCTCTTTAGATGCCGTTTCCGGCTGGCGAACAACACGTTGAATAAAGTAGCGGGGACGAGCGCGAACGTCGTTATAGATGCGTCCGATATACTCGCCGAGCAGGCCCATACCGATAAACTGGGCGCCGATGAACATAAACAGCACGGCGAAGAGCATGAACACCCCTTCCGCCGCCCACTGCGGGCCAAAGGCCAGGCGCAGCACCACCAGCAGCAGGCCGAAGGCGAAGCCCAGCAGGGCAATCACGCTGCCGAAAATGCTGAGCAGACGCAGCGGCGTGGTGGTCAGACAGGTCACCAGGTCGTACATCAGGTTGATCAGGCGCATGAAGCTGTATTTGGAGTCGCCGAATTCGCGCTCGGCATGCATCACCGGGATCTCGACCGCGCGACGGGCGAAGGTATTCGCCAGGATCGGGATAAAGGTGCTGCGCTCGTGGCAGTTGAGCATCGCGTCGATAATATGGCGGCGGTAAGCGCGCAGCATGCAGCCGTAGTCGCCCATCGCTTTGCCGGTGGTGCGCTGGATCAGGCGGTTGATCATCTTCGAGGCGCTTTTGCGGAAGATGCTGTCCTGACGGTTCTGGCGGACGGTGCCCACCACGTCGTAGCTTCATCAGCCTTCTCTACTAACCGCGGAATTTCCTCCGGTGGGTTTTGGCAGATCGGCATCAAGGGTAATAATCAGATCGCCCGTCACATGGCTAAAGCCGGCCATGATCGCCGAGTGCTGGCCGTAGTTACGGTTTAACAGCACGGCGACGACGTGACTGCCTTCCGCCTCGGCGGCTTCGGTCAGCATGCGCGCGGAATCGTCGCTGCTGCCATCGTCGATCAGCAGAATTTCATATTGCCGCCCCAGCGTGGCGCAGGCGGTATCCGTACGACGAAGCAGTTCCGGCAGACTATCCTGTTCGTTATAAACCGGGATAACCACCGAGACCTTCTTCACGGGAGGGTAAGTAAGCATATCAACGTCCTGACAGCTGGCGAGTGCGGAATGACGCGAGTGACATCGTCATCGGTCATGTCCGGGAACAACGGGAGAGAACAGATGCGGGCGCTGTTCCATTCGGTATTTGGCAGGGAAACCTCAGGGAAGCGCTCGCGGTAATATTTTTGCGTATGAGCCGCACGGAAATGCAGACCCGTGCCGATACCCATCGCCTCAGCTTTTCCATCAGCGCGTCGCGGCTGATGCCGCATGCGGCCTCATCGACGCGGATGATAAACAAGTGCCAGGCGTGCTGGTGATCCCATGCCGGGACGTCAGCGGTTTAAACGGCGTGTCCGCCAGCTCGCGCAGGTAGCGCTGGGCAATCTCGGTCCGGCGCTGATTGGCGTGGCTCAGTTTTTCCAGCTGGACCAGCGCCAGCGCGGCGTTGATGTCGGCAAGATTGTATTTAAGCCCGGAGCGATCACCTCCGCCTGCGGCGCGCGGCCATGGGTCTGGCGGTCATAGGCGTCCACGCCAAGGCCATGGAATTTCAGGCTGCGGATACGGGAGGCCAGCTCGTCGTCGTCGGTGACAATCAGCCCGCCTTCGGCGCAGGTCATGTTCTTGATCGCGTGGAACGAGAAAATGGCGGTCCCCTGCCAGCCAATGTGGCGGCCTTTATAATGGGTACCCGCCGCATGGGCGGCATCTTCAATCACCGGAATGCCGTGGCGCTCGCCCACCGCGCGAATGGCGTCGATGTCGGCTGGCGCGCCCGCGTAGTGCACGGGAATTATCGCTTTGGTACGCGAAGTGATCGCCGCTTCCACCGCGTCAGGGGTAATCATCAGATTGTCGTTATCGACATCGATCATCACCGGCGTAGCGCCCAGCAGGCAGATCATATTGAGAGTGGAGACCCAGGTCTGGGACGGCGTAATGACTTCATCGCCGGGGCCAATACCCAGCGCCATCAGGGTCACATGCATCCCGCCGGTCGCTGAACTGACGGCAATCGCGTGGCGATTGCCGGTCAGCTGGCAGAATGCCGCTTCGAGTGCCTGATTCTTCGGTCCGGTGGTGATCCAGCCCGACGCTAAAACTTCACGCAGCGCAGCCAGCTCTGCGTCGCCCATCGACGGCGCGAAACGCAAAAATCGCATCATCATCATCCTCGTTCTGTAGTTGACCCACGCACAAATCAGGGTCGTTAGAATAAAATATCCTGCGCCTGCGGACTTAAACGAAATTAAAATGAAGTGAGTTACAGCGCGGCATTCCATTTCAGGGTATTTCGACCACTATTAA
>OIEZ01000163.1_pt1 | contig 10592 bp, 11 predicted proteins | sample 1581941 | NCBI WGS metagenome assembly OIEZ01 (sample SAMN04414078, study PRJEB24778) | human gut metagenome | material: faecal | host: Homo sapiens | reverse complement strand
TCATCAACAATCACTAAGCAATCAATCGTACTTAACGACGTTTTTAAAAAGTCAAAAGCGGCCCCTGTCTGCCAGGGCCGTTTCTTAATCATTCACGACAGCGGTAATTAACGCGTAATCGCGTACAGCGTACCGTCTTTCGCCTGGATCAGCAGTCGACCATCTGCAACCACCGGATCGGTCAGGAAGCCGGAACTATCGACTTTCTGCTGTGCCACAAAATGGCCATCTTCCGGATTCACCCAGTGCATGTAGCCTTCGCTATCACCGACGACCAGATTGCCATTATACAACACCGGCGCGGTCAGCAAACGGTGCAGCAGATCGCTTTGCGTCCACAGGGTCACACCACCATCGGTGGTCAGTGCCAGCAGGCGATCGTTCTGGTCAACCAGGTAGATACGGTTACCATCGACGATGAAATCATTCACCGAACCCAGCTCGCGTTTCCACATAATCTGGCCGCTACGCAGGTCCAGCGCGGTCAGGTTACCGTTATAAGCCAGCGCATAAACCACACCGTTAACGATGATCGGCGTCGTGTCGACGTCGTTCAGGCGGTCAATTTCCGTCGGGCCGGTGGCCGTAGAAATACGCTGCTGCCAAATCATCTGCCCCTGCTGCATCAATACTGCACTGACGCGGCCGTTGTCGCCTCCGACGATCGCCGCGCCATAAGCGGTCGCAGGCGCAGACTCGCCGCGCAGGGAGAGTGCCGGCATATCGAGGTTAACGGTCCACTTCACGGCACCATCGGTCTCATTCAACGCCTGCAGCTGGCCGTTACTGGTATGCACCAGCATCATGCCATCGCTCACCACCGGACGCGACAGCGCCTCGCCAGCAACGCGGGTTTGCCAGGCAACGGTACCATCGCTGGTATTCAGCGCATACAGCTGCGCTTTTTCACTGCCGATATAAACATGGCCGCCCGAGACGGTCACACCGCCGGAAGCAGCGCTGGCACGCGCGAGAACCAGCCATCTTTCTCCGCCAGGTTCACAGACCACACCTCTTTGCCGTCGTCCGCGTTCAGCGCTTTGACGGTGCCTTTACGGTCAGCAGCATACACTACGCCGTCGGCGAAGGCCGGATGAAGGTTAGAGTAAAATTCGCCGATACCATCGCCAACCGAGGTGCTCCAGGACGTGGACGGCGTAAACTGGTTTTCTACCGTCGGCAGCGGTGACATTTTCACCACATCTTCTTCGCTATTAAACAGCGAACACCCGCTCAGCAAGGAACGGAAAGCAGCCCTGGCAAAAGTAATTTACGCAATTGCATCGAGTCCCTCTCAGATGGACAAATTATTCATTTTCATACGCATCATTTCGCTGAGCGCAGGAGAAGCATCGCTTTTCACGCCAGCTTCCCACGCCGCACGGGCCCCTTGCTTATCGCCTTTGCTCAACAGAATTTCGCCGCGCAAATCGGCCACAATGGCGGTCCAGCCCTCACCTTTGATGCTGTCGAGGGTTTTCAGCGCCGCATCAGCCTGTTTCATCTGCAGCTGAACGCGGGCAAGACGCATGCTGATAACCGATTTCAGGTTATCATCAGACGCGGCCGCCAGCCCCTGCTGCAGCTGCTTTTCAGCGTTAGGCAGATCGTTCTGTTCAACAAAATGCTGTGCCAGCTCGAGGGAGGCGAAGGCGCCGTAGGTATTTTTATTGTCAGCCGCGAATTTCTCCGCCCCTGACAGTACTTCTGGCGTATTCGATTTCAGCGCGGAAGTCGCCTGTTCGTAAGCCAGAGACGCGTCTCTGGCCGTATCCTGCTGATGGGAGGTCCAGTAGCGCCAGCCAACCAGCGCGCCAATCCCTAAAATCACCCCGACCGCCAGCGCTTTGCCGTTTTCGGCAAAGAAGCGCTTCAGCGCATCGACCTGATCGTTCTCGTTGTTAAAAGTTTCCACGCAGTCCTTCTCCTGACTAATAATTCCCGGGAGATTAACCCAGAAGTGTGCGCAAATGCGCGGCAACGCTCTCCTGCGTTACGGTAGTTTGCTCACCTGAGCGTAAATCCTTCACTACCACGTTTCCGTCAGCGATCTCTGACTCACCGACCACCAGGGCGATACGGGCGCCCCACTTATCGGCGCGGGCAAACTGCTTCTTAAAGTTGCCGCCGCCGTGGTTGGTCATCAGCTTGACGCCGGGCAGCGCATCGCGAACCTGCTCAGCCAGACGCATTGCAGCAGACTGAGTATCGGTCCCGGAGGCTACCAGGTATATATCGACAACAGGATCGGCTTTAAATTCCGGATTCACTGCCTGGACCAGTAAAACAAGACGTTCCAGACCCATGGCGAAGCCCACGCCCGGGGTGGCACGACCGCCAAGCTGCTCAACCAGACCGTCGTAACGGCCGCCGGCACAGACGGTGCCCTGGGAACCGAGACTGGTGGTCACCCACTCAAACACGGTGCGGTTATAGTAGTCGAGACCGCGCACCAGGCGCTGGTTGACGGTATAGCGGATCCCGGCATCGTCAAGCAACGCGCACAGGCCGGCAAAGTGGGCTTTCGACTCTTCGTCGAGATAATCGCCGAGCGCCGGCGCGTCGTTCAGCAGCGCCTGCACGTCCGGGTTTTGGAGTCCAGCACCCGCAGCGGGTTGGTATACATCCGGCGTTTGCTGTCTTCATCAAGCTTATCGGTAAACTGCTCGAGATAAGCCACCAGCGCGTCGCGGTAGTTGGCACGCGCTTCCAGCGAACCGATGGAGTTCAGCTCAAGGCTGACGTGATCGGAGATGCCCAGCTCACGCCACCAGCGCGCGGTCAGCATAATCAGCTCGGCATCGATGTCCGGGCCCTGCAGGCCAAACACTTCGGCGCCAATCTGATGGAACTGGCGGTAGCGACCTTTCTGCGGACGCTCGTGGCGGAACATTGGCCCGACGTACCACAGACGCTGTTCTTGATTGTACAGCAGACCATGTTCGATGCCGGCACGTACGCAGCCCGCCGTCCCTTCCGGACGCAGCGTCAGGCTGTCGCCGTTGCGGTCCTCAAAGGTGTACATCTCTTTTTCAACCACGTCGGTCACTTCGCCGATCGCGCGTTTGAATAACGGGGTCTGCTCTACAATCGGCAAACGGATTTCGCTGTAACCGTAGCTACCGAGCACCTGCTTCAGTGAGCCTTCAATGCGCTGCCAGAGAGCGGTTTCGCCCGGCAGATAATCGTTCATGCCACGGATGGCTTGAATGTTCTTTGCCACGTTTATTCTCTTTATATATACAAAAATGAACCCCGGCGCCTCGCGCCCGCAGGTTCAATCATACACGGGAAGCGTATCGCTTCCCAACACGTTATTTTGCTTCAAGCTGTTGAACGTCAATCCGACGGGCTTCATCGAGCATCGAGGCTTTGGCGCGGATCCGCGCTTCAAGCTGGTCGATCATGTCGTTGTTGTCCAGGCGATCTTTACGCACGCCGTCTTCATACAGGCCGCTTTTCTTGTTGCCGCCGGTCACCCCGAGGGTGGAAACCAGCGCTTCGCCCGGGCCGTTCACCACGCAGCCGATGATCGAAACATCCATCGGGGTGATGATATCTTCCAGACGTTGCTCCAGGGCGTTCACCGTACCGATAACGTCAAACTCCTGACGCGAACAGGTCGGGCAGGCGATGAAGTTAATACCGCGGGAACGGATACGCAGCGATTTGAGGATATCGAAGCCAACCTTGATCTCCTCCACTGGATCCGCCGCCAGCGAGACGCGCAGCGTATCGCCGATCCCTTCGGACAACAGCAGCCCAAGACCGATCGCCGATTTCACCGCGCCGCTGCGCGCACCGCCCGCTTCGGTGATCCCGAGGTGCAGCGGCTGATCGATCTGTTTCGCCAGCAGGCGATAAGACTCTACCGCCAGGAAGACGTCAGAGGCTTTAACGCTGACTTTAAACTGATCGAAGTTAAGGCGATCGAGATGATCAACGTGGCGCATGGCAGATTCGAGCAGCGCCTGCGGCGTCGGCTCGCCATATTTTTCCTGCAGATCTTTTTCCAGCGAGCCGGCGTTGACGCCGATGCGAATAGGAATGTTTTTATCGCGTGCGCAGTCCACAACCGTGCGAATGCGCTCTTCGTTGCCGATGTTGCCCGGGTTGATACGCAGGCAGTCAACACCGTATTCGGCGACTTTCAGCGCGATACGGTAGTCAAAATGGATATCGGCGACCAGCGGGACGTTGACCTGCTGTTTGATCAGTTTGAACGCTTCGGCGGCATCCATCGTCGGAACAGAGACGCGGACGATGTCCGCGCCGACGCGCTCTAACGCTTTGATTTGGCTTACCGTCGCGGCCACATCGGTGGTACGCGTATTGGTCATTGACTGGACGGCGATGGGGCCCCATCGCCAATTGGCACATTACCAACGTAAATACGTTTAGATTTTCTACGTTGAATCGGAGCCTGGTTATGCATGAAAAATCTCCCGCGTTACCCGTCTGTTACTGCGCCGGTGATGATTCGGCATTAAGGGTCAGACGCGCAACCTGGTTAGTTCTGATAAAACGACTCAAATCGACTGGCTTGCCGAGGAACTGGATCTGTACCGCTGCCGGGGCGCCAATTTTCAGTTTATACGGCGCCTGACCGCTCAGGTTCAGGTTGCCGCCTTTACGCTGCAGGCCGCTGAACAGTTTTTTACCGGTGGCATCGCTCACTTCCAGCCAGCAGTCGGCGGAAAAGTTCATCACCAGATCCTGTGCCGACGCCGCTGGGGTCGTGACGTTCGCCTGATCGGTCGGTAACGGCGAGGCCGGCGTTGCCGGGGTCGTCGGGGCCGTTCCGGCGGTATCGACATTAGCCTGAGAAGGTGCCACGACCGCGTTATTGTCCGCTGGCGTCTGAGGCCGGGGCGCTGGTGGTCGGTGCGCTGGCGGTATCGGTTGGCGCGCTGTTCGCGGCGCTATCGGTGCCTGAGTCTACCGGCGCGCTGGTATCCAGCGGCACGTTCTGGCTGTTGGCGTCACCGCCGTTCAGCTCAGCGGAAGACTGATCGGCCATGGTCGAGATCTCTTCCTGCTGCGCCTTATGGTCTTGCCACCACCAGGCACCGCTCAGGCCGATAACCACAAACAGCACCAGCCAGGTAAAGCTCATCAGCCAACCATCGCGCTTTTTGCGACGCTTGCCTAAAGAGAAGCTCTGCATTGGCGCGACCTTTGCCGCACGGATAGGCGCTTGCTTGGCCATCATCGGCAGCAGTTCTTCTTCAGGGATATGTACGAGGCGAGCGTAGGAACGGATGTAACCGCGCAGGAAGGTGGAGGCGAGGTCGGCAGGTGCCTTATCGTCTTCAATATCACGAACCGTGGACACCTTCAGGCATAAGCGTTCGGCCACCGCTTGCTGGCTAAGTCCGAGTTGTTCGCGGGCGTGACGCAAACGCGCGCCCGTGGTGTTTGCTTCTTGATGATCTTGAGTGGCTTCAGTATTCATTCGCTACAACTACTGGTACGTGAAATTTAAAGTTCAGCGCGAGGAAAGCCGGCGCCGCGAGACATCTGTGGTACGTCAGCCTCACAGTATAGGACTGTCAGGCGCGCGATCACAGAGACGAATCAAAATTGAATGCTAAGCGGTTGTTGTGCCGCTACATACTGCCTCAAAGTCGACAAAAACGCACCGTAATTATTAACTGAATCAGCGTATTTCGCCTGGCTATAGGTCATAAACATGGCCCGTGCCGCCTGCGCCGCACGGGCCATCATTTGTCAGACCGCTTTTACGTCAATCGCTTCGCCCTGCATCCGCTTACGCAGCGTGCGCTTGGTACGGTCGATAACATCGCCCGCCAGCTGACCGCAGGCGGCGTCGATATCGTCGCCGCGCGTTTTACGCACGATGGTCGTAAAGCCGTACTCCATCAGGACTTTGGAGAAACGGTCGATGCGGCTGTTGGAGCTACGGCCGTAAGGCGCCCCCGGGAAGGGGTTCCATGGGATCAGGTTGATCTTGCACGGGGTGTCTTTCAGCAGCGCCGCCAGCTCGTGGGCATGCTCGGTACCGTCGTTGACGTGATCCAGCATGACGTACTCGATGGTCACCCGGCCCTGGTTGGCGTTGGACTTCGAAATATAACCACGCACCGAGTTGAGGAAGGTCTCGATGTTGTATTTTTTGTTGATCGGGACGATTTCGTCACGAATGGTGTCGTTCGGCGCGTGCAGGGAAATCGCCAGCGCAACGTCGATCATATCGCCGAGCTTATCCAGCGCCGGCACCACGCCTGACGTCGACAGGGTGACGCGACGTTGGAGAGACCAAACCGAAGTCATCCAGCATGATTTCCATCGCCGGGACGACGTTGTTAAGGTTCAGCAGCGGCTCGCCCATGCCCATCATCACCACGTTGGTGATCGGACGTACGCCGGTGGTCTTCACAGCGCCGACGATTTTCGCCGCGCGCCAGACCTGGCCGATAATTTCGGACACCCGCAGGTTGCGGTTAAAGCCCTGCTGGGCGGTGGAGCAGAATTTACATTCCAGCGCGCAGCCTACCTGTGAAGAGACGCACAGGGTGGCGCGGTCTTCTTCCGGGATATAGACGGTCTCGACGCGCTGATCGCCAACGGCGATCGCCCATTTGATGGTGCCGTCGGTTGAGCGTTGCTCTTCCACCACTTCCGGGGCACGGATCTCAGCGACTTCTTTCAGTTTGCCGCGCAGGACTTTGTTGATGTCGGTCATTTCATCAAAGTCGTCGCAGCAGTAGTGATACATCCATTTCATCACCTGATCGGCGCGGAAAGGCTTCTCGCCCATGTTTTTAAAAAACTCGCGCATCTGCTGACGGTTTAAATCCAGCAGGTTGATTTTGGCATCTTTGTTCGGCACCGTCAGAGCGGCGGTATCAGGCGTGACAATTTGTTCAGACATAATGTTTTCCGGCCTCGTTATTACACGTTATGGCCCCAGGTGGGTTGAAAAAGAAACGCCCCGGAGAGCGACTGCTCGTCCAGGGGCGCTGTATTCTACAAATTCTGGCGCATCATTGCCACGTTTGCACAAAGCAATGATAAAAAATCTGTAACTGACTGCTCAATCCTCTAAGGCTTTTCGATTGTCGCAAGGCGGCAAGCAAGTGACAAATTCGTCGGGAACGAATTTGACCAGCCGTAGGCTGGCCTCCGGTGAGAGGCAGGGGAACGACCTTGATTATATATTTTATTCTCCACCTAAAAAGGCAATGGTATGGCACAGAAGAATACCTGACAATCCAAGTAGTATCAATTATCGGAGGAATCCTGACTGCTATCTTCTTTTTGGGATTTCTGGTAGTTGCCTCGATTATCCGCACTGAAACATCCAGTCTGATAATCGGATGTTATTCATCATTACTACCCTGACAATAAGTCGCCGGCTCACAGTTCCTTTTCTGGATGCAATGAATATCACTCTGTACATCGCCGGATGTGCACTGATTGCTTATGGACTAAACAAAAGTACAAATGCTCTCTTTATTGCACTTGCGATAACCGGCATTTTCACTTTCTTCTTATCGAAAGGTTTCATCTTACCTTTCCTTTCTGTCATTCTATTTATTATTTCTTTTCTCGGAGAGTTAGCTTATTTATCTTCGTCAATACAACTTTTGCAAATAGCAGTAGTCCCGGTTTTAGCAGTTTTCCTGTTCACCAATCTATACGAAAGGGATATCCTGACCGGATTAAAGGAAAACTTAGTTTCCAAATACACACCTTTCCATTCCGGCTTATTCGTTTCCTGTATCTGCTTATTAGCCGGATTGTCTGTTAATTATGGAATACCCGCACCCTATTGGTTACTATCTATCTTTATCTGGATCGGGATTCTTCTTATTATTCAACGTATCATGCCGGTAATGGAAGTAACGAACCCAGTAAGTCAGATCGGAATATGCATTCTCTGTATCCTTATCTGCCTGCCGACAATGTTCGCCCCATATCTGTCGGGTAGTCTCTTACTGATACTGATATGTTTTCATTATGGCTATAAAGCAGAATGTGCCGCCGCACTCCTACTCTTTATCTATGCCGTTTCCAAATACTACTATGATTTGAACCTAAGCCTGCTTGTGAAGTCAATCACGCTTTTCTTCACAGGAATCATATTCATGATCGCTTGGTATTATTTCACTCAAAAAAGAACGAAACATGAAAAAACAGAGTCGGATACTGATTATCACTAACCTGTTACTTTTGTTAGGATACCTCAACTGGTCCATTTACCAGAAAGAACAAACACTGAGAGACGGTCAACTCGTATTGTTTGAACTGGCTCCCGTCGACCCTCGTTCACTTATGCAAGGTGATTACATGAGCCTCCGTTATAGAGAAGCTACATCGGACTTACTCGGCGATACACAAGTAGCTACACATGGATATGCCGTATTAAATATCGACAGTAACCGGATAGCCCGTATTGTCCGACTTAAGGATGCATTGGAACCTTTGAACGATAACGAACTGATCATCAACTATAAAATTGTAAATGATCGTTTATTTCTTGGTGCCGAATCTTTCTTCTTTGAAGAAGGTCAAGACACCCTTTATCAAAAGGCAACATACGGAGGCCTGAAAGTGAACGCCAAAGGAGAAAGTTTACTTGTGGGATTGTATGATAAAGACTTTCTGCTGATTAAGCCTGATAGATGAATATCGAAAAGCCCGGACTTCACAAGCCCGGCTCTTTGTATTCTTAAAACATCTCCTTATCTATAGGGAAAAAGGGACTAGCAAATTGCTTCTAGCGTAATAAGTGAGATGCCTTAAGAGCTATAAAGGGATGTCCGTGGGAAATAAGGGAGGCATCCCTTCCAAGGAACAGTGATTTGAATGGTACACTTTCACAAGCATCTCCATTCAGCTGTTTCCTTTTATAGTATTTCATTCTGTAATACAAATACTTACACGATTTTCTTTCGGAGTAGAATAAGGTTGTACTGTATCTCCTTTGAAGTCAACTTTTATTCTGTCTGCCGCAATGCCTTTAGATTTCAATGCTTCAGCAACATTCTTGGCACGAGCCTCGGACAACTTAAAGTTTATTGTTACATTACCTGTATTTACATCTGCATAACCTGTTATGCAAATCTTTGCCGCAGGATTTTTCTCCAGATACTCAACCAAAGAGCTAATTTTTTGCTGTTGCTCATCCTGAATACGAGCAGAGTTCAAAGCGAAGAAAATATTCTGCTTCATAGGTTCTACAACTATTTTGTCTTCCTTCGGCTTCGATTGCTCCACTACCGGAATCGGTTCAGGACGCTGCTCCACTGTCGTAACAGAAACAGGTTGTTCGGGTTCATAAGAAACAGGAGCCACCTTCCTGGAGCTTTTTCCTAATGTGAAAGAGAGCCCAACCAATCCATTGAATTGCCAATCAGCATTCACACCTTTCTTAGAGTTAAACTTGTCAGACAACATATTTGTATTCAACTCAAAGTTGATAGCCACATGATCATTCAGACGAAGATTTGTCCCCAGCCCGATACGTCCTGAAGCATACAGTTTCTTACCTGTCCACAAACGTTGCAAATTGTACCCGCTTGCGTTCAAAGCTACAGCCTCATCATTGTCAAAAGCGCCATTCAAGCCTATACCCAGAAAAAGATATGCATTGAATATACGTTTTGAATGGAAACCATAACACAAGTTACTTAGATCAAACATAGCATCTAGGCCACCCTGCAAATATTTATATTTATAAGTAATTGCCGGATTTACCCAACCTCCTTTAGCCTGCCAGCCACTTGCTTCTGCCCGAACTGCAAACAACGGAGTAAACTTATATCCCAAAGCTACCGCTACGGACGGAGATACCAAATCTCCGAAAATCGCTTCACCTAAAGTATAGGCACCTCCTCCTTGCAGAGACAGAAACCAATGTGGATTGAACTCAGTTTTTCCTTCCTCTTTTCCGGAAAACTGTTCTTTTGTGTAACCAGACTGCCAAGCAAAGGCAACATTAACGTACGTCAGGAATAGAACCAACAGAATGTGATATTTAATCTTCATATTTATTATATAATTCAACTCAAAACAGAGGACGCCCCGTTTGTTTACTGGAACGTCCTCCGTAATTTATCTACAAATCAAGTTTCTTTATAAGAGAATCATGACTTTGTTATTTAATTGCTTTTTCTGTCAATGTTACAGGAATCTCACATCTTACAACTGACAAATCTTTGAATGTCACAGTTGCAATTACCGTAAGGTTGTAATCTCTAGTCAAAGTAGAACCTCGTTTTCCAAGTAACTACACCTGTAGTAGCATTAACCTTTAACTCTGAATTTGCAGACATATTCTTGTCAAGTATAGCCCAATCACCTTCTTCAACGAAAGCATATTCAACACTTACCATGTCAGCATTCAGTTTATAAGTATTTGTAGCTTTATCACTCAACACTAATGCAGTAGCAGTAGAGCTATAAGAGTAAATAGCGCTTCCTTCGTTATCCTTCACAAGAACTTCAGGCATAGTAGCTCCGGTGTTTACACCAATTCCATTACCAAAGATCTTTATGCCGGTAGCTTTTGTAGCAACAAACGGATTAATGAATACGATGTTATATGCAAAATCACATGTTTCACC
>OIEZ01000162.1_pt1 | contig 10701 bp, 12 predicted proteins | sample 1581941 | NCBI WGS metagenome assembly OIEZ01 (sample SAMN04414078, study PRJEB24778) | human gut metagenome | material: faecal | host: Homo sapiens | reverse complement strand
ATTCGGGGTCATCAACAACGCGATCCTGTCGTTCTTCGGTATCAGCCCGAAGGCATGGCTGACCGACCCGTTCTGGACTAAAACGGCGCTGATCATGATGCAGACCTGGCTTGGCTTCCCGTTTGTCTTTGCCATGACCACCGGCGTGCTGCAGGCGATCCCGGACGATCTGTATGAAGCGGCGACGATGGACGGCGCCAGCGCCTTACCCGTCTGCGCACCATCACTCTGCCGCTGGTGCTGTACGCGATCGCGCCGATCATCATCACTCAGTACACCTTCAACTTTAATAACTTCAACATCATTTATCTGTTTAACAACGGCGGTCCTGCGGTGGCAGGCTCCAACGCCGGTGGGACGGATATTCTGGTGTCGTGGATCTATAAGCTGACGATGTCCTCGTCGCAGTACGCCATCGCGGCGACCATCACGATCCTGCTGTCGATCTTTGTCGTCGGCCTGGCGCTGTGGCAGTTCCGCGCCACCAAATCCTTCAAAAATGACGACATGGCGTAAGGGAAGCAACATGGCTCAATCACCCAGTATTAAACGCGAAAAGTGGATCCGACTCTCTCTCACCTGGCTGGTGGTTATTCTGGTCTCGGTGGTGATCATCTATCCGCTGGTCTGGACGGTCGGGGCGTCGCTGAACGCCGGCAATAGCCTGCTCAGTACCTCGATCATTCCGGAAAACCTGTCGTTCCAGCACTATGCCGATCTGTTCAATGGCAATGTGAATTACCTCACCTGGTACTGGAACTCGATGAAAATCAGCTTTCTGACCATGGTGCTGACCCTGATTAGCGTCAGCTTTACCGCTTACGCCTTCTCCCGCTTCCGCTTTAAAAGGGCGGCAGAACGGGCTGATGCTGTTCCTGCTGCTGCAGATGATCCCGCAGTTTTCCGCGCTGATTGCGATCTTTGTGCTATCGCAACTGCTTGGCCTGATTAATAGCCATCTGGCGCTGGTGCTGATCTACGTCGGGGGAATGATCCCGATGAACACCTGGCTGATGAAGGGGTATCTCGACGCGATCCCTAAAGATCTGGATGAGTCCGCCCGCATGGACGGCGCTAGTAGCTTTCGCATCTTTATTGAGATCATCATGCCGTTGTCGAGGCCGATCCTTGCGGTGGTGGCGCTGTTCTCCTTCACCGGCCCGCTGGGGGATTTCATCCTCTCCAGCACCATCCTGCGTACCCCGGATAAATACACGCTGCCTATCGGTCTGTATAACCTGGTGGCGCAAAAAATGGGTGCCAGTTACACCACCTACGCGGCGGGGGCGGTGCTGATTGCCGTACCGGTGGCGATCCTCTACCTGGCGTTACAAAAATACTTTGTCTCCGGCCTGACCTCGGGCAGTACTAAAGGATAAGCACATGAAAAGATTCACCCCCGCATGGCTTGCGGTTTGTCTGGCATGCAGTTTCTCCACCTCTTCTCTGGCCGCGGACGCGCTTGAAACCCGCGCGTTTCAGGGCATGCCGGCGGACTTTATCAAAGGCGCGGATATCTCCACGCTGCTGGATGCCGAAAAGCACGGGGCGACGTTCTACGACCAGAATAATCAGCGCAAGGATCCGATCGCGATTCTGAAAGAGAACGGCGTCAACTATGTTCGCCTCCGTCTGTGGGTGGATCCGCAATCGGCGAGCGGTGAGGGCTATGGCGGCGGAAATAACGACCTGGCCACCACCCTGACCCTCGCGAAACGGGCGAAAGCCCAGGGGATGAAGCTGCTGCTCGATTTTCATTACAGCGATTTCTGGACCGATCCCGGCAAGCAGTTCAAGCCGAAAGCCTGGGAAAAGATGGATTATCCGCAGCTGAAAACGGCGATTCATGACTATACCCGCGATACCATCGCCCGCTTTAAGCAGGCAGGCGTCCTGCCGGATATGGTGCAGATCGGCAATGAGATCAACGGCGGCATCCTGTGGCCGGAAGGGAAAAGTTGGGGCAGGGGGCGGCGAGTTCGACCGGCTGGCCGGGCTGCTGAACGCGGCTATCGCTGGCCTGAAGGAGAACCTGCATCACGGCGAGCAGGTGAAAATCATGCTGCATCTGGCCGAAGGGACCAAGAACGATACCTTCCGCTGGTGGTTTGATGAGATTGATAAACGCCATGTGCCATATGACGTGATTGGTCTGTCGATGTACACCTACTGAAATGGCCCGATCAGCGCCCTGAAGGCCAATATGGATGACATCAGCAAACGCTATAACAAAGACGTTATCGTCGTCGAGGCGGCCTATGCCTATACCCTGGCCAACTGCGACAACGCGGAAAATAGTTTCCAGGCGAAAGAGGAAAAGGACGGGGGTTATCCCGCCACCGTGCAGGGGCAATATCACTATATTCACGATCTGATGCAGGCCGTCATAGATGTTCCCGACCAGCGCGGCAAAGGTATTTTTTACTGGGAGCCCACGTGGATTGCCGTGCCGGGAAATACCTGGGCCACCCCGGCGGGGATGAAATATATCCATGACGAATGGAAAGAGGGTAATGCGCGGGAAAATCAGGCGCTATTTGACTGCCAGGGAAAAGTACTGCCGTCGGTAAAAGTATTTAATTAATTATTTGTCGTTCTTTTCAGGAAGTTTATTATGAATAAATTTGCACCTTTACATCCAAAGGTTAATACGCTGCTGCATGGCGCGGATTATAATCCGGAACAATGGGAGAATGACCCCAACATTATTGATAAAGACATTGCCATGATGCAGCAGGCAAAATGCAATGTGATGTCGGTGGGCATATTTAGCTGGGCGAAACTTGAGCCGCGCGAAGGGGTATTTGATTTCGCCTGGCTGGATACTATCCTCGATAAACTGTATGCCGCCGGCATTCATGTTTTCTGGCCACGCCGAGCGGCGCGCGTCCGGCGTGGATGTCTCAGCGCTATCCGCAGGTTCTGCGGGTGGGACGCGATCGGGTGCCGGCCCTGCACGGCGGCCGTCACAACCACTGTATGTCGTCACCGGTCTATCGCGAGAAAACCCTGAAAATCAATACCCTGCTTGCAGAGCGTTATTCTTCACACCCGGCGGTACTGGGCTGGCATATTTCCAATGAATATGGCGGTGAATGCCATTGCGATCTCTGCCAGAACCGTTTTCGCGACTGGCTGAAGGCGCGTTACCAGACCCTGGAGAACCTCAACCAGGCCTGGTGGAGCACCTTCTGGAGTCATACCTATACCGACTGGTCGCAAATTGAATCACCTGCGCCACAGGGCGAGGTGTCAATTCACGGTCTCAATCTTGACTGGCATCGCTTTAACACCGCTCAGGTGACCGATTTCTGCCGCCATGAAATTGCCCCGCTGAAGGCGGCTAACGCCTCCCTGCCGGTGACCACTAACTTTATGGAGTATTTCTACGATTACGACTACTGGCAACTGGCAAAGGCACTGGACTTTATCTCGTGGGACAGCTATCCGATGTGGCACCGCGATAAAGACGAAACCGCACTGGCCTGCTATACCGCGATGTATCACGACATGATGCGCAGCCTGAAGGGCGGCAAACCGTTTGTGCTGATGGAATCCACACCAGGCGCCACCAACTGGCAGCCGACCAGCAAACTGAAGAAGCCGGGAATGCATATTCTCTCCTCGCTGCAGGCGGTGGCGCATGGCGCCGACTCGGTGCAGTATTTCCAGTGGCGGAAAAGCCGCCGGTTCGGTTGAGGAAATTTCAACGGCGCGGTGGTTGACCACGTCGGGCACATTGATACCCGTATTGGTCGTGAAGTCAGCCAGCTCGGCGAGATACTGAGCAAGCTACCGGAGGTCCGGGGTTGTCGCACCGAGGCGAAAGTAGCGATTTATCTTCGACCAGCAAAACCGCTGGGCGCTTGATGACGCCCAGGGGCCGCGCAATCTGGGTATGGAGTATGAGAAGACGGTCAATGAGCACTACCGTCCGTTCTGGGAGCAGGGCATCGCCGTCGATGTGATTGACGCCGACGCTGATTTAACGCCGTACCGGCTGGTCATTGCCCCGATGTTATATATGGTGCGCGACGGCTTTGCCGCGCGGGCGGAGGCGTTTGTCGCCAGCGGCGGCCATCTGGTGACCACTTACTGGACCGGCATCGTCAACGAATCCGATCTCTGCTATCTCGGCGGCTTCCCGGGCCCGCTGCGCAATCTGCTGGGCATCTGGGCGGAAGAGATCGACTGCCTGAATGACGGCGAGTTTAATCTGGTGCAGGGCCTGGCCGGGAATCAGTGCGGTCTGCAGGGCCCGTATCAGGTGCGCCATCTCTGTGAACTGATCCATACCGAAAGCGCGCAGACGCTGGCCACCTACCGGGATGATTTCTATGCCGGACGGCCGGCGGTGACGGTGAACGGTTTCGGGAAAGGTAAAGCCTGGCATGTGGCCTCCCGCAACGATTTGGCCTTCCAGCGCGACTTCTTTGCCGCCCTGAGCAAGGAGCTGGCGCTACCGCGGGCGATCGCGGCGGATTTACCGCCCGGCGTGGTGGCTACTGCGCGCACCGACGGTGAGAGCACGTTTGTCTTCCTGCAGAACTACAGCGCGCAAAGCCATACCCTGAGCCTGCCGTCAGGGTATCGGGATTGCCTGACCGACGCGGCGGTGTCGGACCCGCTGACCCTGTCAGCATGGGATTGCCGTATTCTCCGTCGCCACGCCTAATCCTTTTTTCTCCACGCCTGCTCTGCCGAGCAGGCTTTTTTGTATCTATTACCCTGGAGTTTATGATGGTGAGTTTAAAATCTTTCCTGCACTATTTCTCTCCTGCACGTCCGGCACAGCCGTTAAGCGAAGCGGAAAAACAGCAAATCGAGGCGTTGGTTCAGGCCTTCGGCGGTGAAGCGAATATTACCCAAGTGGACGCCTGTATTACCCGTCTACGGGTAACGGTTCGTCATCTGGCAGCCGTGGACTCGGACGCATTACAGCAGCAGGGCGCGCTGGGCGTCATTATTCTCGGCCAGCAGGTGCATGCTATTTTCGGTAAGCAGTCCGATGCGCTGCGTCAATTGCTGGATGAGCATTTTGCTACCAGGAAATAAATAAAACGGGATAACCTGAAAACAGGTTATCCCGAAAATAAGACAAAGACAGCAGTGGCAATAATGATTACCGGAGGGTAATTAATGACCTTACAGTTGGAGATATAAATAACGTATTTGTCTTACCAGCGCGATATTACCACCAGCCTCAACCTGCACGCCGAAATTCCAGGTATTATTCGCCGTCTGGTCTTCAAACGGTTTACCATCTTCGGAATCATTCAGGTATGAAGCAAAAATGCGTAATTCCGGGCGTGACATAAAGTCCGGCCCGTCCGCCAGGCCCAGCGCAATGGTATATTTCTCACCGGCCTGTTTGTAGCTGGTGCCATTGTTATAGCTGTCTTTCTGATAGAAACCGCCGACTTCGCCAATCAGGCGGACGTAGTCGGTGAACTGATACTGCCCGCGGCAACCAGCGACAGCATCCGCGTTTTGTCGGTGTAGTCGGTAATATCATCCGCCGAGCCCCAGGTCAGGACGTGGTTGATGGAGAACTTTTCGGTAATCGGGATCAGGCCGGTGTTAATCACGCGATAGCCGGTGGCATCGTTCACGTAGTTCCACATATCGTACCAGCCGCCGCCCTGGGAGACCATGTTCTGCGCCAGCCCTTTGTTGGCATACTGCAGCACGGTTTTGTTATAGCCGCCCAGCATATCCTGACTGATTTCACCGGTCAGCATCACGCCATTCTCGGCATCGTACAGCCCGCCGTAGCTGTCCTGTTTTTTGGTGGTGTTCGGCATGGCGTAGTCGATGCCGAATTCGGTCCACGAACCCGACCACGGCTTCCAGCCTGCATAGCGTAAATCGATATAGTTAATATTGACGTTGCTGTCGCCATCGACACGATAGTCAACGTCGTTGGCATCGCCGCGGATCCAGGCCAGCGAGACGGCGCCAGGGCCGAGGGTGTAGTTTTCCACCCCGGCCCCGGAGCCGGATATGTTCCAGTATTTGGTATCGATGATGTGCAGATCGTGGCGCTGGTAGTAACGTTTACCCCCCCAAATCACTGCATTCGGATCGCCGGGGATCAGCCCTTTGATCTGCAGGTTCAGCTGACGTAAACCGAACTGTGCATCATCATTCAGCGTGGTTTCATTATCGTTAGAGCCGTCGGAGACCATGCTGACCATGCTGTCGAGATAGAAGCTGACGTCATCTTTCTTGTAGACCTCGGAGCCCAGCTCCAACTCACCATAGGTATCCGATTCATTACCCAAACGGCCCAGCTTGTTCTTTTGCCATTCCGCTTCACTACCATCGCCGGAGACCCCAACCCCGGCGCGCATATAGCCATGGAAATCGATACTCGGGATTGCGGCGGTCGCCGCAAACGCGGAAGGGGCGATTAGCGCAGCGGCTAACGCGGCGGAAAGGGCGCGCAGTGTCGTATTCATCTCTATCCTCTTATTGTTTTGTATTACGTTCACATAACTGATGTCATAAAATGCCTAAATGTAACTTCAGGCAAACGAGATATGATTATTGTGTGACTAAGTGCAAATAATCATGCTGGTTTTTGTTGTGATGGGTGAGGTGATTCACAATTAACTGTGTTGTGAACGTAATACTTTTTGTGGTGTAATTTTGCGATGAAAGGTGGCGGTGAGCGTTTTTTCAAATGGCCCCTGTTACAATCATGGGATAACAACATAAGGAACCGGACCATGAAGTCTAAAAGCGCTACTCTGGAAGACGTCGCACGCCATGCGGGCGTCTCTTACCAGACCGTGTCCAGGGTACTCAATAAATCTGCCAATGTATCCGAAGCGACGCGCCGCAAGGTGGAGAAATCGATAGAGGCCTTACGCTATGTGCCAACCGGCTGGCGCAGCAGCTGGTGGGGAAGGAGAGCCAGACGGTCGGGCTGGTGACGATTTCGCTGGCCTGGCATGCGCCTTCCCAGGTGGCGGCGGCGGTAAAACGCTATGCCAATCTGGAAGGTTACCAGGTGCTGATTTCGATGATCGATGAGAGCGTCAACCAAAGTATCCAGGATTCCATCAATGAGCTGAAATCTCAGCGGGTGGATAAAGTCATTATCAACGTGCCGCTGGAGACCGAGCAGGCACAGAAAATCGCCGCTGACAACGATGATATCGTCTGCCTTTTTCTCGATGTCGACCCCTACAGTTCCGTGTTTAACGTTTCGTTTAATCCGGCAGATGGCACCCGGGCCAGCGTCAAATATCTTTATGAGATGGGGCATCGGGAGATCGCGCTGCTGGCGGGGCCGGACAGCTCCGTCTCGGCCAAACTCCGGCTGAAAAGCTGGCTGGAGACTCTCGAGGGCTACGGCCTGAAGCCGGTGACCGTTCTGCACGGCAACTGGGATGCGCAAAGCGGCTATGCCGGCGCGCTGCAGATGCTGCGCGAAACGCCCCAATCTCAGCGCCGTGCTGGTGGGTAATGACCAGATGGCGCTGGGGGTGCTCAGCGCTTTCCATCAGCACCAGGTGGCGGTGCCGGGGGAGAAGTCCGTCATTGGCTATGACGATACCTACGAAAGCTCCTTTTTCTATCCGGCATTGAGTACGGTCTCGCTGGACCTCGACCTGCAGGGGAAAGAGGCGGTGCGGCGGATCCTCGCCAGTACCAGCGGTGCGGCGCATACCTCATCCATCCTGCCGGCGCGCCTGGTGATTCGCCATTCCAGCGGCGCCAGAGTCGAGCAGGGGAAAGATCTGCAGGCGTATCGCGGAGCAACTTCGCGCTATCGCCCACCGTCTGGCACCCTGAAGCCAAAGGCGAGAGGAACTCGCCTCTTTGTTATTACCCCTGATATGACCATGGTTGATCTTTGTCGTGGAACGGCGTACCTTAATTGTTATGTTATAACATAATGATGAGGTCATCATGAAAGCCCATATCCATCCCCCCTATCGCACGGTGGTGTTTCACGACACCAGCGCCAATGAATATTTTAAAGTTGGCTCAACCATCCGCACCGAACGCGTGATTGAGCTCGACGGTGAGACGTATCCGTATGTGACGATCGACGTCTCCTCGAAATCGCATCCGTACTACACCGGCAAACAAAAAACCTTCGCCAGCGAGGGCAGCGCGGCCCGGTTCCGTCAGCGCTTCGGCGGCTTTATTGATGCGAAAAGGAAGGCATGATGCAGGTCGTTAACTCATTACGCAGCGCCAAACAGCGCCACCCTGATTGTCAGCTGGTCAAGCGCAAAGGGCGGCTGTACGTTATCTGTAAGAGCAACCCCCGCTTAAAGCGGTGCAGGGCGCAAAAACGTCGTTAACGGAAACTCTCCAGAGTGCGGCGCTGCTGGCCGTCGGCGGTAAAATTGTCGGCGGCCAGCCATTGGCGCATGGCGCTATCCAGCTGCGGCCATTCGCCATCAATCACTGAAAACCAGTCCGTGTCCCGGTTGTGTCCTTTGCTCACCAGCGCCTGACGAAAAACGTCCTTCGTACTGAAATCCCAGTCGCCTTGCCGCCCGGCCTGACGGCGTATTGAGGCTATTGCATTTCCATTCATAGCGACGGTAGCCGAGCGTCTCGAACACATACTGCATCAACAGCCAGTGCGCTTCGGTGGCCATAGCCGTTCGGCTTAGCAGCGGAGAGAAATGGACATGCCCCACCTCGACCACGCCATGGGTGGCATCGATGCGCATTAACGCCAGTGAACCGACCGCCGTTCCACGCTGCTGGTCAACGACGGCGAAATGGATCGGATCGGCCAGCGTCGCAACCTGCGCCACCCAGGCGCTAAATTCAGCCAGGCTGGTTTCCGGTTCGCGCAGCAGCCACGTCCAGCTGCGGGCGTCTGGCGCCAGCTGGTGAGCAGCAAACAGGTCGCTGGCATGCGCGAGAGTCAGTGGTTCGAGCCGACAGCGGCTGCCCTGTAATACCTGCCGTGCTGGCCATGGACGCGGTTGCCAGTCAGGCAGCGCGGCGCCGAGTTCCTGTCCAAACTGATTGTATTCACGCATTGCGGTTTCCTTAGCGGGGTTTTTCAGGCAGCGTACGCGCTCACTGGTTCCATAAAAAGTGCCACAGGTGTATGTTTTTATAGGGCCACGAGGAGATGAGATGAACATACCGGACGATGGTTTTTTTACGCTGGTGACGCAGGGGATACAGCTACCGATCGGATGAAACCTGCAGCGGGCCCTTTACCACACATTGCGTCATGCCATCCTGCAGGGAACTCTGGCGGCCAACTGCCGTTTGCCCGGATCGCGGGTGATGGCCGGACGGCTGCAGCTGTCGCGAAATACGGTCAATGCTGCCCTGGAGCAGCTGGCGCTGGAGGGATACCTGATGCGGAGCCGTCAGGGAACGCAGGTGGTACCGCTCGCCGCCTGCCGCGAAGAGCCCGTGAAGGTGCCGCCCGTCGTACTGCCTGAACGGCTGCAAGGGCTGCCAGCCGCAATGCGCCGCGACTCTCCGGCGCTGCTGTTTACCCCTGGCATGCCGGCGGTGAACTATTTCCCGTTGCCGCTGTGGCGGCGGCTGATGGATAACGTCTTACGCGACGAGGGCAGCGCACTGCTGGGCTATGGCGAGGCGGCAGGCGACCCCTTGCTGCGGGAGGCTATCGCTCGTCATCTGGCGCTCTCCCGGGGGATCCGTTGCGATATTCGGCAGATTGTCATTACCGAAGGGGCGCTGGAAGGGGTGAACTTATGCGCTTCGCTGTTGACGGATCCTGGCGACAGCGTGTGGGTGGAGAGGCCGGGTACTGGGGCCAGGAGCAGTTTTCAGCGCGCAGGGCTGCGGGTCAGCGGAATGGCGGTCGATGACGAAGGGATGGGGATTGCCAACGGCGTCGCGGAGCCGCCCCGGCTGATCTTCACCTCTCCCTCTCATCAGTATCCCCTCGGGAGCGTCATGAGCGCCGCGCGACGTCTGGCGCTGGTGGAGTACGCCCGCCTGCACGGGGCGTGGATTGTGGAGGATGACTACGACAGCGAGTTTCGCCATAGCGGAGAGCCGATCCCGGCGATGCTGGGGATGGTCCCGGATGCCCCGGTGGTCTATCTCGGCACCTTCAGTAAAACCCTGTTTCCGGCGCTGCGTATCGGTTTTATGGTCATGCCGTCCGCGCTGGCGGATGCCGCTCAGGAGGCATGGCGCGCTGCTGCGCGGCGGGCACCGCGCTGAACAGCGTGCGCTGGCCAGCTTTATCGAGAAGGGACACTATGCGCGTCATCTGGCAGCGATGCGTCGTCTGTACCGCAACGTCAGCAACAGCTGCGCGAGGCGCTGGCGCAAGAGATTACCGTGCCGTGCGAAGTCTCGTGGGAGGGACTCCATCTGACGTTGGCCATAGAGGGGATCGACGATCGAACGATTGCGCAGCAGGCGCGTCAGTTTCAACTGGCGCCTGCCGCGTTAAGTCATTTCTATCTCGACCCGCAGCGGGGGCGGAGCGGGCTGGTGCTGGGATGATGGTAATACTTCTGCTTCCCGCTATCCGCTGGCGCTGCGGACGCTAATCGTCTTATTGTGCAAGCACCGGCGCGGGTCAGCGTAAAGACATCGTAAAAGGAGAGCTCGCCTTTGGTGTCGACCATTTTTTTAAGCTGTGCCTTCTGCTCGCTATCGACGTCCGGCGACTGTAGGATACGGTCGATCAGCTGTCGGGGGACAAAGCGGGTGTTGTACCATTCG
>OIEZ01000160.1_pt1 | contig 10796 bp, 12 predicted proteins | sample 1581941 | NCBI WGS metagenome assembly OIEZ01 (sample SAMN04414078, study PRJEB24778) | human gut metagenome | material: faecal | host: Homo sapiens | reverse complement strand
AACAAAACGGCAAGCGTAGGAAAAACGTTTTTTCATTGATAGTTGCCCGTGATTCATTCTTTCTGCTTTCTATCATCGCAGGAGAAGATGTAAAAGACAAGCCTTTAGCATCCGACTGCGCGCGCTTTGTTCGCGCTATACTGCGACCCATCTTCAAAAATCAAAAAAGCAGAATAAAATTATGAACGACAGTGAATTCCATCGCCTGGCGGATAGCCTGTGGATGACCATCGAAGAACGCCTGGATGACTGGGACGGCGATAGCGACATCGACTGTGAAATCAACGGCGGCGTGCTGACCATCAGCTTTGAAAACGGCAGCAAAATCATTATTAACCGTCAGGAGCCGCTGCACCAGGTGTGGCTGGCCACCAAACAGGGCGGCTACCATTTTGATCTCAAAGGCGACGAGTGGGTCTGCGATCGCAGCGGTGAAACCTTCTGGGATCTGCTGGAGCAGGCGGCGAGCCAGCAGGCCGGTGAGACGGTGAGATTCCGTTAATGACGTGTTTCCCGGATGACGGCGCATTGCGCCTTTTCCGGGCCAAATCTACGAGTAGCGCTGCTGCAGCACCGGCGAAGCGGTAACGTCCTGGCTGGTGGGTATCGCGGCGGCAATCGCCTGGGTGCGGAAGGGGATCACCTGGGTGCGCCCGTCTACCTCGACAATCTGATAGAACTGCGGCAGGTTGAAGTTGATAAAGCTGGAGCCGTAGGTGAAACGATCGTGCGATGACGAATAGAAGCGGCTGACGTCGCGCACCAGTTCCTCTTTACTGCCCTCGCAGTGATGATAAACCTCGGCGCGGTTGCTCTCATCAAGAATATAGATGTTAAAGCCGCTGTCGTTGTTATCCGCATCTTCAAAGAAGAACTGAATAATCCCTTCGCTGGCGAAGCCATCCACCACCGCCGGCAGCTTAACGTGATTGGTTTCCACCTGCACCGACAACCCGTGAAGCTTGTTGTGCGAGATAGCGCCGTAGAACTCAATGGCGTTTTCCAGCTTCTGCACCGAAACGTTAAGACGCTCGAAGAACAGCCCCCACGTCTGGCCGGAGACGCGCAGCGCTTTGAAGCGCCCGGTATCCTGGCGGGTACTGGAGAGACGCAGTTCGATGCATTCGGAGATCATCTGCTGCACGCGAGTGCGGATCAGGCCGCGCAGGTGCTGGCTATAGCAGAACACCTCCACGCTGTCCGGCGGCGCGGCGTCCTGATGCATTTTGCCGAGGATCGTTTTCAGCGCTTCGATCATCGCCTGCTCGCCGTTAAAGTGCAGCGTACGCACTTCGTTCCACGAGTTGCGATACAGCAGGTCGACGCTGCCGATCAGGCATTTTTGCTCTTCGCCGAAGCTGAAAACATCCAGTTTACGGAAGTCGAAGTGCACCACCTGATTGCGGAAGGCCGCGGTCGGGTCATATTCGAGGTTGACGATAATCGCCAGATGGCGGATTTCGCACGGGCTGTACAGCGCTTTTGGCGTCGGCGCCGGCAGGCGCAGCGGGAAGTGGTGCGACACGTCGGCCACCATCTCCTGCAGCTTCGCCAGATCGACGATGCCGTTGCCCTTAATAAACAGGCGGGTGCGTGAGGTCAGCAGGCCGTTAAACCAGGCCCAGGCCACCAGCTTATTAAGATAACGGTTATATTCCAGCGGCTGATGGCTGATGATCGATTCCATATCCGGCGCGCGGTTATACAGATACCAACCGGTACGGTTGGCACGGCCCGGCGGCACGTGGATAAAGGTCAGGTTCGGTTCCGATAGATCCGGCGAAATTTGCGGGTTCACCAGCGTCACTTTCCCCGGCAGCGCTTCAAAGGCCGCATACAGCTTACGGGTCAGCACGCCAATATCCTGAGGGCTGGCGGAGACGCTAAGGTTATTGCGCCGCGCGAAGCGGATCAGATTACGATAGCTCTGCATCATGGCGTCGAGCAGTTCGTTGTGCGCCTTGCGCACCTCATCAATTTTCCAGTTGGCGCGGTTGTCGAGCATCATCAGACGCTTTTCGTCCCAGCCCCAGGCATTCACCAACTGGCTGACGACTTCGCGACGCCAGCCGACGCAGGCGCGTTCGCGGCTGAGTTTTTCACAAACTTCAGGTAGAAGCAGCGGCGCACCAGGTCGAGGCGGGTTTCATCTTCGATGGCCTGCAGATAGGTGGTCACGCGCTCCAGCATCATGCAGTACGGGTCGAGGCCGAAGGAGACAATCTCGCCGTCGTGCAGACGCTGTTTGATATCTTTCGCTAACAGGCGGTTATTGGGGTATTCCCAGGAGTAGGCTTCCAGCAACAGCGTTTTCAGCACCGCTTTATAGGGGGAGTCGATACTTTTATACAGCTGCCACAGGCTGGCGCCGAAGTACTCTTCCGCCGACAGCGAACTGAGGCCGCCGAGATCGAGCCATTCGTTAGGCGTCAGCACGCCCTGGGCATACAGCCCCATGACGTAATCATCGTAATGCTCTTCTTCATCGCACGGCACCATATTCCACAGAATACGCTTGCCGGCGAGGCGCACCGCGGTGCGATAGAACTCATCGAGCAACAGGATATGCTGAGTCGAACCGCAGTCTTCGCCGCCGAGGCTGCCGCTTTCATTATGACGGAAGCGGTTTTCGTCGATCAGGAAGAAGCTGACTTCCACGCCGAGCGAGGCCGCCCAGCTCTCAAGCAGGCTGCATTTTCGCTGCAGCAGCTGGCGCTCTTCGCTATCCAGCCAGGCCTGGTGACATACCCAGATATCCAGATCGGAAGAACAGCTTTGACCAACGGAGGAAGTACTGCCCATCGAGTAGACGCCGGTGATCGGCAGCTCGCCTTTCGGCGGCTCCTGGGTCTGCATGCCGCGATGCAGCTCCAGTTCTTCAAGATAGTGGCGTTGGGTTTCATCAGGCGTGTAGAGGCAAATGCCACGGGGAACGTTACCGTCAAGGTAACCCGGCATCAGCGGGTGATGATAATGTAGTAACGTTGGCAGTAGACTGTAAACCTGCTGGAAAGCGGGTCCCATGGCAGCAAGCGCGCGATCCACGCGCAATTGGTTGATGGCATCCAGTCTCTGTTTCAGTGTCTCAATATAGAGGTACAAGACATATCGCCTGATGTTCAAAACCCGAGGTACAATAGTACGGAGGATTTCAGTATTTCAACAAAACCGTCACCATTCGTCGTCGGTGTGGTTGTGATGAGCAGCGGACGGACAAATGGTTTAAAAACGTGATCAATTTAACACCTTGCTCATTGACCGTAAAGAAAGATGCGCTACATACAAGTGTAGCACCGTTTATTACCTGTAAATTCCTCACTACGCCTCCGGCAACCGCCACGCGCATGAAAGGTTAAAAAAGAGAAGGCCGGAGCCATCTCCCACATAAACCGTGAAAACTAACATCCGTAAGACAACAATGTTAGGATGGTTAGTGGTCGACAATGACGGTAACAAGCATGTTAGACAAAGTTTTGAAAATTGCCACACGGCAAAGCCCGCTTGCGCTATGGCAGGCGCAGTATGTTAAAGCGCGCCTGGAACAAGCGCATCCAGGACTGAACGTCGAGCTGGTGCCGATGGTTACGCGCGGTGATGTCATCCTTGATACGCCCCTGGCAAAGGTGGGCGGCAAGGGCTTATTTGTGAAAGAGTTAGAGCTCGCCATGCTCGAAGGGCGGGCCGATATCGCCGTCCATTCGATGAAAGATGTCCCGGTGGAATTCCCGGAGGGCCTGGGGTTGGTCACCATCTGCGAGCGCGACGATCCGCGCGACGCGTTTGTTTCCAATCACTATGCCTCAATTGACGAACTGCCGGCCGGCAGCGTCGTTGGCACGTCAAGTTTACGCCGTCAGTGCCAGCTGGCCGCCACCCGTCCAGACCTGGTGATCCGCTCTCTGCGCGGTAACGTCGGTACCCGGCTGAGTAAACTGGATAACGGTGAGTATGACGCCATTATCCTTGCCGCCGCCGGGTTGAAGCGCCTGAAACTGGAAGCGCGTATTCGCCAGCCGCTGTCGCCGGAGCAATCCCTGCCGGCGGTCGGCCAGGGAGCGGTCGGCATCGAATGCCGTCTCGACGATGCATGGACCCAGGGGCTGCTAGCGCCTCTCAACCATACGGAAACGGCAGTGCGCGTGCGCGCCGAGCGGGCGATGAACACTCGTCTCGAAGGCGGCTGCCAGGTGCCGATTGGCAGCTATGCGGAACTCGTCAACGGCGAACTGTGGCTGCGGGCGCTGGTTGGCGCCCCGGATGGTTCGCAGATGGTACGCGGCGAACGGCGCGGGCCAGCAGAGCAGGCTGAGCGCTCGGCATCTCGCTGGCGGAAGAGCTCCTGGATAACGGCGCGCGCGACATTCTCGCGGCAGTTTATCGATGGAGAAGCCCCACGATGAGCATCCTGGTCACTCGTCCATTACCGCAAGGAGAAGCGCTGGTCAGCCGTCTGCGGGCCATGGGACGCGTGGCCTGGGGCTTTCCGCTGATAGAATTTACGCCTGGCCGGGAGCTTCCCGCGCTGGGCGACGCGCTTGCCCGCCTCGGGCCTGACGATCTGCTGTTTGCGCTGTCCCAGCATGCGGTGGAGTTCGCCCATGCCCGCCTGCAGCAACAGGGGCTGCCCTGGCCCACTTCCCCACGCTATTTTGCCATTGGCCGCACGACGGCGCTGGCCCTGCATACGGTCAGCGGGCAGCATATCCATTACCCGTTAGATCGGGAAATTAGCGAAGTCTTGCTACAATTACCTGAATTACAAAACATTGCCGGGAAAAATGCGCTGATCTTACGCGGCAATGGCGGGCGGGAACTCTTAGGCGCGACGCTGACCGAGCGCGGCGCCAGGGTCACATTTTGTGAATGTTATCAACGTAGTGCAAAGCATTACGATGGCGCAGAAGAAGCGATGCGCTGGCAATCTCGCGGGGTCACCACGCTGGTGGTCGACCAGCGGCGAGATGCTGCGCAGCTATGGTCGTTAATACCGCAATGGTATCGCGAACGGTGGCTCCTGCACTGCCGCGTTGTCGTTGTCAGCGAACGTCTGGCCCTTCAGGCCCGGGAGCTGGGCTGGCAGGAGATTCAGGTTGCCGATAGCGCCGACAACGATGCGCTGCTACGCGCATTACAATAACTCTCAACATTGGAAGCCATAATGACGGAACAACAAAATCAATCCGCCGTGGTTGAAGAGACCAGGGAGGCCGTGGAGACCACACCACAGCCAGAGAACACTGATAAGAAGAAGGCTGGCAACAAAACCAGCCTGGCGCTCAGCGCGATCGCTATCGCCATTGCGATACGCCGGTATCGGTCTGTATGGCCTGAACAAACAGCAGGCCTCGCGTCAAAAAACGAAACCACCTCTGAATTATCAAGCCAGGTTGCGGCGCTGCAAAAAAGCGCAGGAGAGCCAAAAAAAAGCGAACTGGAAGGCATTATCAAACAGCAGGCCGACCAGCTAAACGAAGCCAAACGCCAGCAGGAGACGCTGGCCAAACAGCTGGACGAAGTCCAGCAAAAAAGTGGCGGTCATTTCCGGTAGCGACGCCAAAACCTGGCTGCTGGCCCAGGCCGATTTCCTCGTCAAGCTGGCGGGACGTAAGCTGTGGAGCGATCAGGATGTCACCACCGCCGCCGCGCTGCTAAAAAGCGCCGACGCCAGCCTCGCCGACATGAATGACCCCAGCCTGATCGGCGCCCGCCGGGCCATCACCGACGACATCGCCACCCTATCCGCGGTAAGCCAGGTGGACTACGACGGTATGATCCTCAAGGTGAATCAGTTGGCGAACCAAATCGACAACCTGCGGCTGGCCGATAATAACGATGACGATTCGCCGATGGACTCTGATAGCGACGAGCTTTCCAGCTCTATCAGCGAATGGCGCGTCAATCTGCAGAAAAGCTGGCAGAACTTTATGGACAGCTTTATCACCGTGCGCCGCCGCGATGAAACCGCGGTCCCGCTGCTGGCGCCGAATCAGGATATCTATCTGCGGGAAAATATTCGCTCTCGCCTGCTGGTCGCCGCGCAGGCAGTGCCGCGCCATCAGGAAGAGACCTGGAAACAGTCGCTGGATAACGTCTCGACCTGGGTACGCGCCTATTACGATACTGATGACGCCACCACCAAAGCCTTCCTCGACGAGGTGGATAAGCTCAGTCAGCAAAGCATTACCATGACGGTGCCGGAAACGCTGCAGAGCCAGGCGTTGCTGGAAAAACTGATGCAGACTCGGGTGCGCAACCTGATGGCGCAGCCTGCCGTTACCGCGGGCGGCGCGCCCTCACCAGCCCCTGCTGCACCGGCCGCCCCTGCTGCGCCGCAAGGAGAGTAACGCATGCTGAAAATTCTTCTACTCTTCGCGCTGTTGATCGCCGGGATCGTGCTTGGCCCGATGATCGCCGGGCATCAGGGCTACGTCCTGATCCAGACCGATAATTACAATATCGAGACCAGCGTCACCGGGCTGGTGATCATTCTGATCCTCGCCATGGTGGTGCTGTTCGCCATCGAATGGCTGCTGCGCCGCATTTTCCGCACCGGGGCGCATACGCGCGGCTGGTTTGTCGGCCGTAAACGCCGTCGCGCGCGTAAGCAAACCGAGCAGGCGCTTCTCAAGCTGGCGGAAGGTGATTACCAGCAGGTTGAGAAGCTGATGGCGAAAAATGCCGATCACGCCGAACAACCGGTGGTGAACTATCTGCTGGCGGCGGAAGCGGCCCAGCAGCGCGGCGATGAAGCGCGGGCCAACCAGCATCTGGAGCGCGCCACCGAGCTGGCGGGCGATGACCTGATCCCGGTGGAAATCACCCGCGTTCGCCTGCAGCTGGCGCGTAATGAAATCACGCCGCGCGCCATGGCATCGATAAGCTGCTGGAAATTACTCCGCGTCATCCTGAAGTGCTGCGCCTCGCCGAACAGGCATACACCCGCACCGGCGCCTGGCAGTCGCTGCTGGACATCATTCCGTCGATGGCGAAAGCTAACGTCGGCGATGAAGAGCACCGCGCTGCGCTGGAACAGCTGGCCTGGGTTGGCCTGATGGATAAAGCGCTGGCCGACGGCGGCAGCGAAGGGTTGCGCGAATGGTGGCGCAACCAGAGCCGTAAAACGCGGGCGCTGGTGCCGCTGCAGGTGGCGATGGCCGAGCGCCTCATCGAGAGCGACGATCACGATACCGCGCAGCAAATTATCATTGATGGTCTGAAGAAACAGTATGATGACCGTCTGGTGATGCCGATCCCGCGTCTGAAGACCAATAACCCGGAACAGCTGGAGAAAGTGCTGCGCCAGCAGATCAAAGCCGTTGGCGACCGTCCGCTGCTGTGGAGTACCCTGGGCCAGTCGCTGATGCGGCACGGCGAATGGCAGGAGGCCAGCATCGCCTTCCGCGCCGCGCTTAAGCAGCGTCCGGATGCCTTTGATTACGCCTGGCTGGCGGATGCCCTGGATCGCCTGCATCAGCCGGAAGAAGCCGCCGCTATGCGCCGCGATGGGCTGCTGCTGACGCTGCAGAATAATCCTCAGCCGTAACCTGCCATGCTATCGCCTCCTGCGGGGCGATAGCCCTTCTCCCCCGCCCTTCGCGTTGACGGATCCCTGAAAGAAAAAAACGCCTGCGCTGAAATCAGGGCAGGCGTTAAAACAGGTCTGTTTGACAACAAATTGGGTGCTTCACTCAACGTAATGTCCATGGTGTTTGATGAGGCATAAATGCGACATCTGTCAGTGGACGATAAGCACCGTAAGAACGGCTCTGCATCATTCCGGAGTTTATGAGGCACGAAGGCGAACATAAGAGATGGAATGAGCATCTACCCGGTTATTATCGCACAGGATCCGGGGAAATTGCATCTACCACAGTGATGAATTGAGAGTTTTCCTGACGCGTATTCTCAAGCAGAGAGGCGTTTTTTTTATCAGCAAGATCAGGGGAATAAATAATGGCGGGCAGCGACAGAAAACAAAAAACCCCGCCGAAGCGGGGTTCAAAATTGGTCGCGAGAGAGGATTCGAACCTCCGACCCACTGGTCCCAAACCAGTTGCGCTACCAAGCTGCGCTACTCGCCGAAATACTGCTTTTTGAATTTTTAGTTCAATTCGTTAAAGTCGTGGTGCGAGGGGGGGGACTTGGAACCCCCACGTCCGTAAGAACACTAACACCTGAAGCTAGCGCGTCTACCAATTCCGCCACCTTCGCAAATTCACAACTCTATCAAATAATGGGGTGGCTAATGGGATTCGAACCCACGACAACTGGAATCACAATCCAGGGCTCTACCAACTGAGCTATAGCCACCACTGCAAACCTTTTACGCGGTATTAAAACCACCGCAGCTCCAGCACCGGGTTAATGGTGCGCCCGACAGGATTCGAACCTGAGACCTCTGCCTCCGGAGGGCAGCGCTCTATCCAGCTGAGCTACGGGCGCTTAGCGCCGTTGCGGGGTCGGATAATACGGACTTCCTACCCCGCTGTCTAGTGCCTTTTAAAAGAAAATTATCGTTTGCTCATGCTTTGTTCGTTTTGACGGTTATTCAGCCGTATTATTGACTTGCCCCTGTCTTCCGAGGCCAAACACCTTATAAATCAGGGTGACGGCGGCCAGGAAAATAATGCCGACAAACAGCGACATCCGGGTTTCATCATTCAGACCCATCCCTACCAGCACACAGATCAGGAAGGCCATGGTGAAATAGTTGGCCCACGGAAACAGCAGCGAACGGAACGGATGGCTGGCGATTGCCGCCCGATGCTCGCGACGGAAACGCAGCTGGCTGATCAGGATCACAAACCATGGCACCATCCCTGGCAACACGCTGGCGCTGTAGACATAGACAAACACCCGCTGCGGATTAGGAATGATGTAATTCAGGCAGGAGCCCACCAGCAGGATCAGAATCGACAGCGCTACGCCGACGGCAGGAACGCCGTTGCGCGATACCTTACCGATCGCCGCTGGCAGTTGGCGGTTCTTCGCCAGGGCGTCACAGCATACGTCCACAGCTGTACATTCCGCTGTTGCAGCCGGAAAGCGCCGCCGTCAGCACCACGAAGTTGATAATTCCCGCCGCCGCGGTAATCCCGATTTTGGCAAACGTCAGTACGAACGGGCTGCCGTTGGAGCCGATTTGATCCCACGGGAAGATGGTGACGATAACGAAAATCGCGCCCACGTAGAAAATCAGGATCCGCCACAGCACTTTGCCCACCGCGCTGCGCAGGGTCACCTGCGGATTTTTCGCTTCACCTGCGGTAATGCCGATGAGCTCCACCCCCTGATAGGACGCGACCACGATACACAGCGCCGTCAGGAAGCCCTTCCAGCCGCCGGCGAAGAAACCGCCATGTTCGGTGAGATTACCAAAACCAATGGAGTGGCCGCCGTTGCCAAAGCCGAAGAAAATGACGCCCAGCCCGACGACGATCATCACGATAATGGTGGTGACTTTAATCATGGCGAACCAGAACTCGATTTCACCGTACAGCCGGACCGCCGCCAAGTTCGCCAGCGCCACCAGCCCCACGGCAATTAACGCCGGGATCCACTGCGCCATCTCCGGGAACCAGAACTGCACATAGACCCCGATGGCGGTAATCTCCGAGATCCCCACCGCCATCCACATAAACCAGTAGGACCACGCGGTCAGGTAGCCGAAGAAGGGGCTCATATAGCGATGCGCATACACCGCGAAGGAGCCAGTGACAGGCTCAAGGAACAGCATTTCGCCCATTGAGCGCATAATGAAAAAGACGAACAGGCCAGCGATAATGTACGCCAGCAGCACGGAAGGCCCGGCCCATTTCAACGTACTGGCCGCCCCCATAAACAACCCCACGCCAATCGTCCCGCCAAGGGCGATCAGTTCAATATGCCGGGCCTCCAGTCCACGCTGGAGCTCCGCTTTTTTCTCAGTCATATATCCTCTTGTGTTTGCCGTATTCCGGGTACTCCCGGTTATTGTTATTAACTGAAACCATAGCCTTGCCGACGCGCAGGTCTCCCCCGCGCGTATGAAGCCTGCGAATGGTTAATTAATTTTACGGAAATGGCAAATAAAGTATCAGGCGAGTGAAGAGATTACACAGAATATGTATGCAAACTCGCCTGGTTGCAGTGGAATATCAGAGCTTACCGGAATAATGCCAACGTAAATAGCGCAGTAGGCGGAACTGTCTCTTGATGCGGCTCGGCTGTAAAAGCAGACGATAGAACCATTCCAGCCCCAGATCCTGCCAGAACTTCGGCGCCCGATGCACGTGCCCGGTGAAAACATCGTAAGTGCCGCCGACGCCCATATACAGCGCGTGCGGGTACAGACGCCGACAGTCGCGCATAAAGATCTCCTGACGCGGGGACCCCATGGCGACGGTGACGATTTTCGCCCCGCTGTCGCGAATGCGTTCGAATAATGCCTGGCGCTGTTCAGGAGCAAAATAGCCGTCCTGGGTGCCGACGATATTCACCTGCCAGCGCTGGCGCAGCTGGACGCCGTCTGCGCCAGGACTTCAGGTTTACCGCCGACCAAAAACACCGGTGTGCCTTCAGCGCCGGCGCGCTGCATTAACGCTTCCCAGAGATCGGCCCCTGCCACGCGGGACACCTGGCTTGCGGATATTTTTTACGCAGCGAACGCACCACGCTGATGCCATCCGCATATTTAAACTCCGCCGCCTCAATCAGCGCCCGCACCTCCGGGTTATCCTCTACGGCCAGCATTTTCTCGGCATTAATCGCCACTAGCGTCCCCTCGCGGAGGACGCCGTCGGCATACAAATAATCCA
>OIEZ01000159.1_pt1 | contig 10929 bp, 11 predicted proteins | sample 1581941 | NCBI WGS metagenome assembly OIEZ01 (sample SAMN04414078, study PRJEB24778) | human gut metagenome | material: faecal | host: Homo sapiens | reverse complement strand
TACCATATACAGCCGCAGAAGCATCTTTCAATATACTGATTGATTCCACATCGTTCGGGTCCAGTTTTGCAAAACTACGTTCTACCCCGTCAACAATAATCAGCGCATTGCCAAAACCACGAATATCCATCTCCGGAATATTCTCCCCAGGAGCACCCGAGCGTTGTACGGCTCTCAGGCCGGGAAGCCTTCCTACTAAGGTATTGGCAACACTTCCCGTTTTCACGGCTGTCAGCTCTTTAGAAACAATATTGGCTACTGATCCTGTAATGGAAGCTCGTTTTTGCGTTCCATACCCCACAACAACGACTTCATCCAAATTCTCCGAATCTTCCGATAACATCACCACAAGATTTTTTTGTTGTCCTACTGTGATTTCTTTTAGTTTTATATCCGATATAAGATATTTGTATAATACTGGCGGTAGTTACATTATCTAATGTAAACTCACCTTTTACATCCGTTATAACACCCCGGGATGTACCTTTGAGAATAACATTAGCACCAATTATCGGTTCTTTTGCATAATCCAATACAGTACCCGTTACTTTTCTACTTTGTTGTGCCATTAATAGACTCCCATACGAAGGAAATGTACTTAAAAGCAGAATCAATAATCCGATCAGGTACCAAGGTCTTTTCGGTTTTGTTTCCATGTTTTTTAGATTAATAAGTTTCACAATAAATTAATAGATCTGATATTACCTGTTTATAGGTTTTACGCTCATGGTTATTTCTTTATAAGGCTATCATTAAGGCTTTATTCATTAGAGGGTAACAATGTTGTTTTTAATCACATGAACAAAAGTAGGGCTTTAGGCATTAGGGTACGAAAACAAATCGTTCCAATGTTAACATGAATCGTTACACCCCTTAAAAACAGCTATATAAAGGGAAAAAATATTTCATTGAAGGGTTAGAGAAGAAAAATATTGCCTATCTTTTATTCATTCTTCTACTTCATATTCATTAGGATTACATCCAAACTCTTCTTTAAATCGCAAGCTAAAATAAGAACGATTATTAAATCCAACCTGATACATCACGTCACTTATCGACGATTTATCTTGTGCCAATAATTGTGCTGCTCGCTTCAACCGTATAGAGCGTATAAACTCAACAACCGACAGACCGGTCAACGATTTCACCTTCTTATATACCGCCGGCCGACTAAGCCCCACTCCTCTACACAACTCGTCTACATTGAAATCAGGATCAGCAATATTAGCCTCAATAAGTTCTACACATTTCTTCAACAATTGCTCATCCAATGTAGTTACCGTTAATTTCGTCGGTTCAACCACTATCTGTTTTCTAAATGCAACTCTTAGTTCATTACGTTGCCTGATGATATTATTAATCCGCACCATCAACAACTTCAGGTTGAATGGTTTAGAGATATACTCGTCCGCTCCGGACTCATATCCTTCTATTTTATGCTCCACCTCCCCTTTCGCTGTCAAAAGAATGACAGGGATATGTGACAGGCGAATGTCATTCTTTATTTTTGAACACAATTCGATACCATCCATAACCGGCATCATCACATCACTAATAATCAAGTCCGTTTCTTTTTTCAAAGCTATTTTCCAGGCTAACTCGCCGTTCACAGCTGTAATGACCGTAAAATAATTCGATAATGATTCTTCCAGATAGGTTAACATCTCTATATTATCATCTACTACTAATACAACCGGTTTTTCGTCTTCCGACAACAAGTCTAAAGAAATATGTTCACCAAGTTCAGACATTTCTGTTGTTTTCGAAGTTGTTACAGTGATAGATTTCGGCTGGATTTTTACTTTATCATTATCAAAATGATCCTTTCCCAATAATAATTCCACATAGAAGTCTGTACCTTTTGTATAAGTTGACTCTACCCAAATACGCCCCTTGTGCTGGTCAATAACCGCTTTAGCCAAGGCCAGTCCTATTCCGGTGCCACCCTGTGTCGAATTTTCTCCTTGATAATATCGTTCGAATATATGATTTACATCATCTGTCTTTATTCCCAAGCCATTATCGCAGATATGCAAAATAACCCTATTATCTTTCTCCCTACAATCAATAGAAATCTCTCCCCCGTTTTTAGTATATTTGAAAGCATTGCTAATTATATTCATCAGCACCTTCTCGATTTTTTCTTTATCAATCCAGACTTCAATGTTCTCCTTGTTCGAATGAAAAATGAAACGTATGCTTCTCCGTTCTGCCTCATCCTCAAAATAACACATTACGGAACGGCACAAACCAATTAGATTTTCTCTTGTAATAGCCAATTGCATCATGTTATTATCAAACTTTCTGAAATCCATAATCTGCTCGACCAGATTGAGCAACCGCCCAATATTACGCCGCACAAACATCAATTTCCGTGCGACAAGAGGTTCTAATCCCGGTTCGTTGATCAATTCTTCAATAGGCGAGTAAATAAGAGCCAACGGAGTCTTCAACTCATGTGACACATCCGTAAAGAACTTCAATTTCATCTGATGTATCTTATTTTCCTCCTCCCTCATGTGATGTTCCATTATAAGTGCATTTTTTCTTTTTTCCGTCATAATCAGGTTTCGCCTGAAAAGCAACAGAGCAATAACCAAAAGACAAAAATAGATAAAGTATGCGGCATTAGTTTGCCAGAAAGGAGGAGTTACTACAATCTCAATGGTTCGCGGATAATCAGTCCATAGATTATCACAATTACTTCCATATACTTTAAAAGTATAAGTTCCGGGTTTCAGGTTAGTATAAATTGCCCGGTTTTTATTTCCTTGTGCATACCGCCAGCCCTTATCCTCTCCTTCCAACATATAAACGGGTAAATTATTCTTTGAAGGAGAAAACAAAGTGCAAGGCAAACAAATGAAATACTAATACTATTCATATCATAAGGCAACGTAATCTTTTGTCATGTTCAGTGATTGCCTCAAAATTATACGTCCATCATAAGGCTGAAGCGGCTTGACTTCCTTATCAAAGATCATAAAGTCTGTCAAGGCAACTTTGGGAACAATCTTATTATCTTTAAAATTCTGGGGAGCAAAAATCGTAAAGCCGTTGATTCCGCCAAATACTAATTCGCCTGAACGAAGTTATAGGAAGACCATATTTTAAATGAATTACTCTGCAAACCGTCCTGCTCATCAAAATAACGGAACGCAACTAATTTAGGGTCAAAGCGTACAAGACGCACTCCTCCCATCCAAAATTTCCATACCCATCTTCTTGCAATGATTCGGTAGTATTGAATGTCCCATTTTCATTGATATTAAGACTATTAAATTGGGGATATTCATCATTATATCTATTGTCTATCAGTTTATTCATCCAGCCATCAATTCCAATTATCCATAAATCTGAATTACTATCTTGATGAATGACAGAAATAAATTCACCTTTCAAGCCGGTAGAAGTCGTATCATTCTTAATATGGAGTACCTTCATCCCTTCTTTGGTAAAAAGCAGCTTATTAAGTCCGTTACTAGTCCCGGCCCAGATTATTTTATTAGCCCCAGCCGATACCTGGTCTACAAAAATATCTGTCATGAAGTTGTTGGTCAATACATTATTACTGGTGGCAGTATTACTGTAATTCAGAAAAGTGCCATTATAATAATCTTCTGCCGACGGTATATACCTATATATTCCCCGAGTTTGTACTCATCCATAGTTCTCCGTCTTTATCTTCTATGATCTTAAAAATTGTCATTGGAGAAATATGATGCTTACGAAGCATAGAAGTAAGTTTCAACGGCGCATTACTATCTATTTTATCTCTCTCTATTTTAGATAATATAAAAAGATTATCCCATGTACCGATCCATAGATTTCCTTTTCGGTCGAGGAAGAATGCTGAGATTGTTTCATTTGCCAGTTCAGGTGCTCTTCGGGCGTCAATAGTTTGCAGTTTCTGCGTTTTTCTGTCAAGAATCCTCAAATCAGTAGCTTGAGAACCAATCCACAAACGTCCGTCTTCATCTTCAAAAAAGGTTGCAGTCTTGTTTCTAACCGTCTGCCCTTCACGTAGATTCTCATCAAGAATACTATTATAAACTTCAAACTCTTTTCCTCCAAGTGTCAACTTGCTCATGCCATTTCGTGTACCAATCCATAAGTTACCTGAGAAATCTTCACAGAACGCACGTATATGATTATTGCTTAGTCCTTTACTTTGCCATATATGGCCATATTGGTAGGTTGCCAACAACTTCAAGTCATGACTAACTTAAATAGACCATCGTTCATGGTACCAATCCATATCTCGTGATTGCTTGTAATGCAGATCGTAGCAATATTTACATCAAGTATCTTTCTCCACCCCCCTCCACGTGTATACAAAAAAAAGTCCATCTGCTCCGCCAATAAGAGTTGCATCAAGTGACAAGTCCTGCATACACGCCCAATGATGATCAAAAAGTAGTCTAGCCTGTCTTGTGTGTTTGTTTATCTCATAAACCCCAGTATTAGATGTAACCCATAAAATATCCTGATCAACCTCTTTTATATCAGTAACCATTGGAATATTAGGTATATACTCCTGATAAGAAAAAGAGGTTCCTTGTTTTGCAATACCCAAAGTCCGGTATCCGTGCCAACCCATATTTTCTCATTTATTCCCTTTCGGATAGCATAAACGATTTGAGAAGACAACTCACTTTCAACTTTCAAGATAGCGGTATTCTCAAAACTTTCTTTATAAAGATTGAAAACATTTAACCCTCCTCCTTCCGTTCCTATGAATAATAGAGAATCACTGTCGTGGTATAGTGAGATGATACGAATATTACTCAATGAGTTGGATGAGTTATCTCGGATATATGTTTTCATTGAATTACCATCGTACCGGGTTAGTCCATTGAGAGTACCAAGCCATAAAAACCTGTCTTATCTTGTATAATAGATGTTATCTCACTATGAGGTAATCCGTCGCTAACAGTCAGGTTCTTGAATAATCGCTGATCTTGAGCAAGTGCACCAGACGCTGCCATAATCAGTATTATGAATAAGATTAAAGGGTTCTTTGTCATGTCTAGGATATTATTCTTTCAATAGATGTTTTGTACAAAGATATAGAATATATTCAGTTCTGAAAGTTTAATAGCCCCAAAAGTATAAAAGCCTTGCCACTTCATAATTCTTTTTATGAGTATTGCCATGAATAGACGACAAATATTAAATAATAATAGAAAAGCTCACTACTCAGAATATCTTATTAGAATAATTCAAAAGTAGCGAGCTATAAATAATAATAGGAAATACGTTTTTTCTTCTATAGAGAATTAATTAAAAGAGAATGTTTAGAGAGAGAAATTATTTTTATCCTTGTTTACTTTTTCTTTCCACCCAACGGAATAGAAACTCCAACAAATCCATTAACAGTGTTAGAGTTCTTTCCTAAGAACATATAGTCGGTTCCGAGGAACAACGGCCCTAATTTCAGACCAAGACCGAAAGATTTTCCTGCTGACTGAATGGCAGAATAGCTAAGTGCAACGTTAAACCAGCTTTTCGGACGATAATTTGCAGAGAATGTCAACTCTGTAAGAGCGTCAGGTTGTACAAAACGAGTGGTAGACAATACACCAACAGCTAATTTGTTATTGAAGAAACCGTATTCTGCACCCAACACCAATGTAGAAGCCAGACGGGACTTACGAGATTCTTTGCATCACCTACTTCGAGTTGCAACATATCATAGTCGAGTACATCACCGTTAGTTACACGATCCATATACCCTTGAGTATCATCCTGCAACTGCTTTACTGCATTCATCACAGATGTTTCAGGATTAGCGGGATCGACCATTGCTGCATAAGTACTTCCTTTAATATCAATAGGATCCGGATTGGCTGACGCAATCTTCGTACTTGATTTTGACCAAGAGATAAAACCTAAGTCAAGAATAGATGCAGATACAGTCAGATTATCCAATATTTTATAAGAAGCACCCAAATCAATACCAAAACCGTAACCAGCGATACCCAATTTGCCACTATCAAATTCGAAGTCTGTTACATAATCCTTACCTTCTTCTTCTTGTAATTCCAAACCTTTGAAAGAACTCTTCAATTCTGCACCAACATTCAAATTTGCATGGTAATTATCAAATTTTGCTTTCAATTCAGTAGCTTGTTTAATAGCTTCTTGTTGGCTTAAGCCACTCCAATAATTTTCATCTGACCACTTTGCAATCTCTGCATCACTGGGCAGATTAGCACTCATTGCCACATTTTTGAGTTTTAACTCCATATTACCGATACCCAACAAAGCTTTCACTCTGGCACCGACTGTCAAACGACTGTTAATCTGACGTGAGAGTCCTAAACCAATTTCAGTATAAGCATTGATATTCAATTGCTGACCACTGATATCATAGTTACTGTTTCTCCAGTTTTCTTCAACAGTCTCCATCTCATTCAGGAAAGTAAACATAGATTTAGTCAAGTTCGCACCAATATCGGTACGAAGACCAATGTTGAACGACCAGAAGTTCTTTCCTTTATACCAACCGGCAGAAAGGATTTCCGTACTAAAGTTCACATTCAACTTATTGTTATCTTTCAGCCGGTTCATGAAATCCGGTTTCGTATAGAAATCATCTCCGTCATCAATAATATCAATAATATCCTGATATCCTCAATGAAGTAGACCCCACGGTTGCATTAACTGCACCAACCACCGGAAGATTGAAGTAACCTTTAGTCGGTGTCAAAGCCGGATTCAGCTGTTGACGATAAATAGCGTACCTTCCATAAATAAGAAGTACGAAGAACTGTGCATTTGCAGGAAGTGCACAAACTAACATAATGAAAAATACCCCAATGAGCTTAGTAGAGCTTAGTAGCTTGTTCGTTGCCATGATTTTAAACTTTTTAATTCTTATTATTGTTTGCAAATATATAGCATTTCAATAACAATTAAAAGCACGGAGCAACACTTTTTTAGCCTAAACAGAACAATTCAAGCACTAAACAGGCTAAAATCGTGCTTATACTGCAAAAAAATGTAGAAAATATAATTTAAAGAAAGGAACAACGGGAATTAAAAAGTTCCAAAAGAAAGTTGTTCACCTCCCAACAAATTGAACGTCATCCGATGATAAGGAGTTGTTCCATGTTCGGCAATGGCGGCACGGTGTTTTTTGGTAGGATACCCTTTATTACGGTTCCAGTCATAATAGGGATACTCTTCGTGGAGACGGTTCATATAATCATCACGATACGTTTTGGCCAGAATAGATGCAGCAGCTATCGAAAGGTATTTTCCGTCGCCTTTGATTACCGTGGTATGCGGGATACCGGGATATTTATTGAACCGGTTTCCGTCAATGAGCAGGTGTTCGGGACGGGTGGACAGTTGATCGACAGCACGATGCATGGCCAGGAAAGAAGCACGCAGGATATTTATCTCATCTATCTCTTCGGGTGAAACAATACCCACCGCCCATGCTATCGCTTCACGTTCTATTACCTCACGCAGGGCATAACGTTGTTTCTCCGTCAGTTGCTTGGAGTCATTCAGTAACTCATTCTTAAAATCTTTCGGAAGAATGACGGCAGCAGCATAGACAGAACCCGCCAAACAGCCGCGGCCTGCCTCATCGCACCCTGCTTCTATCAGATTCTCATTTAAATAAGGTAATAGCATCTTTATCGTTTTTATCTCTGCAAAGGTAAATGAAATAAAAAAGGAGACCTAGATTCCGGTCTCCTTTTTCTCTGCGCGATACGCTCATCATGGCGCTTGAGCAGTTCCGGTCCAAACGGGGTCAGATCCCCGGACTTCACGTAGGTGGCTGCGTTGATGCTATCCCACGGCAGCGCGTTGTCTTCATACTGCTCGCCGGTTTCGCGATCTTCATTTCCGGTTGGCATCATGATATCCGGCGTCACGCCTTTACGCTGCGTACTCCCGCCGTTAATACGGTAGAACTTCTGGATGGTGTACTGGACGGAACCTAACGCCGGCCAGTCCGGACGCAGCATCTGATCGTAGATACGATTCAACGAGCGATACTGCTGTACGGTACCTTTACCGAAGGTCGGCTCACCAACGATCAGCGCGCGGCCATAATCCTGCATTGCGGCGGCAAAGATCTCAGACGCCGAGGCGCTAAAGCGGTCAACCAGCACCACCAGCGGCCCTTTGTAATAGACTACGCCATCGTTATCGCTGTCTTCGCGCACCTTGCCATTGTTATCCCGCACCTGCACCACCGGGCCGGACGGAATAAACAGCCCCGACAGCGATACCGCTTCGGTCAGCGCCCCGCCGCCGTTGCTGCGCAGATCGATAACGATACTGCTGACGTTCTGTTTTTCCAGCTTCTGCAGCTGCACCTTCACGTCATCGGTCAGGCCAACGTAAAAGCCCGGGATATCCAGCACGCCGACTTTTTCTTTACCAACGGTTTTCACCGACATCTTCACCGCACGGTCTTCCAGACGGATCCGCTCGCGGGTCAGGGTCACGATACGCGTCTTGGCCCCTTTGCCTGCCGGCAGGATCTCAAGGCGCACTTTGCTGCCCTTCGGTCCTTTAATCAGCGCGACCACGTCATCCAGACGCCAGCCGATGACATCAACCATCGCTTCCCGGTCTGGCCAACGCCAACGATACGGTCGCCGACGCTGATCGCTTTGCTCTTCGCGGCCGGGCCGCCCGCCACCAGCGAATTGATGACGGTGTAGTCATCATCCATTTGCAGGACAGCGCCGATCCCCTCAAGAGAGAGGCTCATCTCAGTGTTGAACTGCTCGGTATTACGTGGAGACAGGTAGTTGGTGTGCGGGTCGATTTCGCGAGCGAAGGCGGTCATCGCCAGCGAGAAGACATCTTCGCTGTTGGTTTGCGCCAGACGACGGATCGCGAACTTATAGCGACGCGTTAAGGTGTCGCGGATCTCTTTATCGTCTTTACCCGCCAGCTTCAGGCTTAACTGGTCAAACTTCACCTTGGCGTCCCACAGCGTGTTCAGGCTCGGCCTTGCATCTTTTGGCCACGGTCAGCTTTGGAGCGATCAAGGTTAAAATTATCGTTGCCGGTAAAGTCCATCGGACGTTCCAGCACTTTGAGCGCATACTGATAGCGCTCAAAGCGACGCTGCTGCGCCAGGTTGTAAAGGTCGTAGAAGACGTCCAGTTTCCCGGTGCGCAGTTCGCCGCCGATTTGATCTTTTTTTGGCCGCAAACTTCGCCACATCGCTGGCCAGCAGCACATTGTGGCTGTAGTCCAGCAGGTTCAGATAACGGTCAAAAATCTTTGCCGAGAAGGCGTTGTCGAGATCAAACTGACGGTAGTGAGAACGGGTAAAGCGCGACGTCACGCGCTCGCTCACCGTCGCGTGCTGCGGCTCTTCTTTCAGCACGGGTATTTGATCTGCACGGGTTATTTCATCAACAGCGAAAGCATGGCCTGCTATTGCCAGCAGGCCCGCAAGCGCGGTGATTTTAAAAAATGTGTTCATGCCTGGCCCGGCCTCCGTTTCAGAACACCAGGTGTTCTGCGCGTACAATCATTGACATACCAGAAGTCAGCTGTACACGAACGCCATCTTTGGTGATTTCCAGAACGGTGGCGTCCATTGCGTTATTGCCTGCTTTTACCTTCAGCGCCTGGCCGACGGTCAGAACGGAAACATCCGAAACCGGAGTATGACGCTCTTCACGCGGGGCTTTGGCCGCAACAGGACGCGGTTTACGCTGTTCAGCGCCTTCTTTACGACGCGGCTGCTGAGGACGTGGTTTACGCTCGCGGCGAACCCCTTCATCCTGCTGACCTGCGGCGGCGGCGGCTTCGCGTTTTTTCGCCTGCTGGGCAGCGCGCTGCGTCTGAACGCGAGCTTTCGCTTCTTCCAGCTGCTGGCGCGCATGGGCAATGTGCTGTTCTTCCAGTTCGCCGCACGGGTTGCCGTCCAGGTCAACGCGGATAGCGCCGCTTTCACGCCGTACAGATAACGCCAGCTGGACGTATAGAGACGTAATGCAGCGCGAAGCTGGGTTTGCTGAGGTTCATCTCACCACCCACTCGCTCAACGAGATCCTGAAAATACCAATTTCAGGGGCGCGCTTCGCCTTCAGCGCTAAAGCACTGCGGGAAACGTTCGGCCAGAAAGGCGATAACTTCTTTACTGCTATTCAACTTAGGTTGATTTTCCATGAAATTTCCTGATTACAACGGACGTAGCCAACAAGCCGCAGGCATGAACAGGCGACATTATAATGACGTCCTCGCTAAATGCTACGTTATCCGTTGATTATCCCACGACACGGGTAAAGATTTTTTTGATAATCAGTGGCCGCGATAAGTTTTTCCAGTTGCTCGACCAGCGTGCGCAACCCCTGCTCATCTTCAGCTGTGAAGCGGCCGTACGCCGTGCTGTCGATATCCAGCACGCCGATAATCTGGTCGTTCACGCGCAGGGGAAAGACAATTTCTGAATTACTGGCCGCATCGCAGGCAATGTGACCATCAAACGCATGCACGTCCTCTACGCGCTGGACCTGGGCTTGCGCCACCGCGGCGCCGCAGACGCCGCGACCAACCGGAATGCGCACACAGGCCAGTTTGCCCTGGAACGGCCCCAGTACCAGGGTATCGCCTTCCAGAAGATAGAAACCGGCCCAGTTGACCTCGCTCAGCCGCTCGAACAGCAGCGCGCTGGTATTGGCGATCATCGCCAGAAAACTGGTTTCACCTGCCATTAATGCCTGGAAATCGCGGTTCAGATCCGCGTAAAATTCTGTTTTGCTCATTATATCTTCACTTGGTTGTCTTACTGCCTGATACGTACAGCCTACTAAAATAAGCATTAAATGCGCTTAGGCTCAAGATGAATTCATTCATAGGTTAAGATAGTGGGATACATTCATTCCTGTACGTAATAAATGCCGATAAAAACACCAACGATTAAACCTGCGAAGAAGTTGG
>OIEZ01000158.1_pt1 | contig 10991 bp, 13 predicted proteins | sample 1581941 | NCBI WGS metagenome assembly OIEZ01 (sample SAMN04414078, study PRJEB24778) | human gut metagenome | material: faecal | host: Homo sapiens | reverse complement strand
GAGAACCACAATCTTACGTTCACCATCGGTAATCAATTTGGCCACTTCCTTAATTCGCTGAGCCGAACCTACTGAAGTACCTCCAAACTTTAAAACTTTCATTTTCGTTTCTGTATTAAAATGTTATATAATCTTGTTTATTTCTCTTCTGTTGACAACGCAACGGAATACTGCTCCGTTACGTCCGTTATCAAATGGTCGGCACAACGGTATACACGCCCCGGATATTCCCAAAGCAACTGCATATTGTGCGTAGTCATAATAACCAACGAACCCGCCTCACTGATACTATGTAAAAGCTGGGTTATGGCAAATCCCGTCTCCACATCCAGATTTCCGGTTGGCTCATCGGCAAGAATTACTTCCGGAGAGTTCAGTACGGCACGGGCTATCACGATACGCTGCTGTTCGCCTCCCGACAATTCATTGGGGTATTTATAACCTTTATTGCTCATACCCACCAATTGCAATACTTCGTTGATACGGTCTTTTATCTCTCCCTTATTCTTCCACCCGGTAGCACGGAGCACAAACTCAAGATTGTCATACACCGTACGGTCGGTGAGCAACTGGAAATCCTGAAATACGATACCCAACTTACGACGCAACTGCGGAATATGCTTGCGCTTGATATGCAACATATCATATCCCAACACCTCGGCATCGCCCGCTGCAACATCCAGTTCACCGTAAAAGGTTTTGAGCAAACTCGTCTTACCCGAACCGACTTTACCGATGAGGTAGACAAACTCTCCCTTGTGTAACTCCAAGTTTACATCGTTCAACACACACAACTCCTGCTGGTGTATCTCCACATCTTTATATCGTATCAGCGCTTCGTCCATAACAACTTAGTGTTTCTTCCAATCCGCACTGTGACGTTCTTCCAGTTCACGTGCCAATCTTCTATGCGATAACTTAGTAGGTCGAGCAATACGATAAGATGATACAGTAAATCGGCTCCCTCGTATATCAGACGCTCGTCAGTACCGTTGCATGCTTCAATAACAGTTTCAACCGCTTCTTCACCTACCTTCTGCGCCATTTTATTGACACCCGACCGGAACAGGCTGGTTGTGTAAGAGCCTTCCGGCATTTCAGCATGACGCTTGTCGATGAAGTCCTGAAGAAGTTTCAGGAACATAACGGGCTGTTCGTTCTTCTCTCCCCAGCAAGTATCCGTACCCGTATGACAAACCGGACCGACAGGATGTACCTGAATCAGCAAAGTATCCTTGTCGCAATCCTCTTTCATGGAAACCACGTTCAGGAAATTGCCGCTCTCCTCGCCTTTTGTCCAAAGACGGTTCTTGGTACGGCTAAAGAATGTTACTTTACCCGTTTCTACCGTCTTATCATATGCTTCCCGGTTCATAAAACCTAACATCAGCACCTTGGCCGTGTCAGCATCCTGTATAATTGCCGGAACGAGTCCGTTCATTTTGTCAAAGTCCAACATCTTTTAGTTATAAGTTATTAGTTATTTTGTTGTGTAGTTATTGTTTATTGATGTCGTTTTTCATCCGTTTGCTTCGTTGCAGCAGCGAATAACTTATAACCCATAACTTATAACTCCTTATCATCTTCTCATTGCGACTCCTTGGGCGCAAAGATACGATTTTAAATCGGGAATTTTAATTTCTCCGAAATGAAAAACGCTGGCGGCCAAGGCGGCATCTGCTTTTCCTTCCAGAAAGACATCACGGAAGTGCTCTTTCGCACCTGCTCCGCCCGATGCGATAATGGGTATGGAAAGCCTGTCGGCAAGAGCGGCAAGGGCTCCGTTGGCATATCCGGTCTTTACGCCGTCATGGTTCATACTGGTAAAAAGCACCTCGCCCGCACCGCGCTCCTGCGCTTCCTTTGTCCAGGCAAAGAGTTCTTTGTCGGTCTCCACACGTCCGCCGTTGAGATAACACCACCAACCCTTTTCCGTCTGCTTGGCATCAACAGCCAATACACAAACCTGCGAACCGAAATGCTTGGCAATCTCGTCAATCAGTCCGGGACGGCGAATAGCCGAGGAATTGACGGATATCTTGTCCGCACCGGCATTCAGAAGCCGGTCTACATCACTCAGTTCATGGATTCCGCCACCTACGGTGAAAGGTATGCTGATGTTGGCGGCAATACGCTTCACCAATTCGGCAAAATGTCTTGCGTTCCTCAAAACTGGCGGTAATATCCAGAAAGACCAACTCATCGGCTCCCTGCTCGCTATAAGCACGCGCCAGTTCAACCGGATCGCCTGCATGACGCAGGTTTACAAAATTAGTTCCTTTTACGGTCTGTCCGTCTTTGATGTCAAGACAGGGGATGATTCTCTTTGCTAACACTCTTCTTTTATTTATGATTTTGGATTTATGACTCGATTTACGTTGAGCAACAATAATGAATGCAATGTTACGCAAATTTATATCATAAACGCTTCCAGTTCTTTAAAAGTTATACGCCCTTCATACAATGCCTTACCGAAAATAACGGCAGGTATGCCCGTTGCTTCCAGTTGCCGAATATCCTCGGCACAACTCACTCCGCCACTGGCTATAAGGTAAAGGTCGGGATGCACTTCCAGCATCTCTTTATACAGAGATATGGAAGGACCTTGCAGCATACCGTCGCAATTGATGTCGGTACAGATGACTTTACGAATGCCTTTCCCGATATAATCTTCCAAAACGGGAACAATTCGCAAGCACTCTCATCCTTCCAACCGTTGACGGCAATCTTATGGTCTTTCACATCAGCTCCGAGAATTATTCTCTCCGAGCCGTATGTTTGCAACCAGTGACAGAAACGTTCGGGATTCTTTACGGCAATGCTGCCGCCCGTCACCATCTGTGCACCGCTTTCAAATGCAATGACCAAATCTTCATCGCTCTTTACCCCGCCACCGAAATCTATAACCAAAGAAGTACGGGAGGCTATCTGCTCCAGCGTGCGGTAATTTACCACATGGTGGGAAGCGGCTCCGTCGAGGTCTACCACATGAAGGCGTCGGATACCATGCGCTTCAAGTTCCTTAGCTACTTCTACGGGGTTCTCATTATACACTTTCTTGCTGTTATAATCACCCTGGGAGAGGCGTACGCACTTTCCGTCGATGATGTCAATAGCGGGAATTAACTCTATCATTTCAATTTATTACGAATTATCAAATATCGGATTCTTTCACTATAAGTCCAAAAAAGTTCTGCAAGATACGTTCGCCCACACTTCCACTTTTTTCGGGATGAAACTGGGTGGCATAGTAATTATCCTTATGCAAAGCAGCACTGAACGGAAGTATATAATCCGTTACGGCAGCCGTACAATCGTTGACCGGCACATAAAAGCTGTGTACGAAATAGACAAATTCCTCTTTCGTGAAGCCCCTGAAGAGGTCGCTGTGAGTCTGTGAAATCGTATTCCATCCCATATGGGGAACTTTATCCTCATGCTTTAGCGAAACAAAAACGTTTCACGCCAACATCAAAAATACCAAGGCAATCCACATCTCCTTCCTCCGAATGGCGACACATCAACTGCATACCCAAACAGATACCCAACACCGGCTGACGCAGTTCTTTTATCAGTCTGCCCATTCCGCCGGCATTCAGGAAATTCATGGTTGTTTCCGCTTCACCCACTCCGGGGAAAATGACTTTATCCGCAGCACGTAGAACCTTTTCATCTGCCGTAATCTCCGCCTCAACGCCCAAACGCCTCAAGGCATAATCAACCGAACGGATGTTACCTGCATTATATTTGATAACCGCAACTTTCATCAACCACTAATTAAATATTACTGTCTTATTCTTATACGCCAACACCTTACGCTCGATATGCTTCTGAACGGCACGAGAGAGAACGATTTTTTCCAAATCCTTGCCTTTATTCACCAGGTCCTGCACAGTATCCTTATGAGTGATACGCACCACATCCTGCTCGATGATAGGCCCTGCATCCAATTCCGTAGTAACGTAGTGGCTGGTAGCTCCTATAATCTTCACACCACGCTCAAATGCTGCATGGTAGGGTTTCGCCCTACAAATGCCGGAAGGAAAGAGTGATGAATATTGATGATGCGGTTGGGATAAGCGCCTATCATCTTCTCGGAAATGACCTGCATATAACGTGCCAGTACGATGAAGTTCACCTTGTGCTTGGCAAGCAGTTCCATTTCTTTCTTTTCCTGCTCTTCTTTTGTCTCCTTAGTAATAGGAAACAGATGAAAAGGTATGCCGAAGCGTTCTGCTACATGCTGCAAATCTGGATGATTGCTTATTATAAGAGGAATCTCCACATTCCATTCACCTGCCGTATAGCGCGCCAGCAGATCGAACAGGCAGTGCGACATCTTCGACACGAAAATAGCCATACGCGGTTTGACATCCGAAAAATAAAGGCGAAAACTCATTCCGTACTTCTGCGCATACAATGTTTCAAAATAGTCCTCTATCTTCTCTTGAGGAACCAGAAAGCTTTCCAATTCCCACTCGATACGCATGAAAAAATATTCTCCACATGGTCTACATAATTGATCCAAATAGATAATATTACCTTTGTTTACCGTTATAAAATCTGTTACTTCTGCCAAAATTCCCGGCTGATCGGGACAGTGAAGTAACAGCTTCGCCGTTTTCATCATCCTAAACTCTATTTTTATTGTTCTCTAATTGCAATATTCTTGTCTTGAGTTCGCAAAAATAACGATTTATTGCAAATAACGAACTTTTCAAACAAGAAGTTTAAAAGTTAGCGAAAATTGTTTCGTTTTCTCTATATATAGATGTCTAATCGCATACTAAATAACATATAAACAGAACATAAACAAGCTGCAAAGAGCAATTTTAAATATTTGTTAAACATTGCATCTCTCATTTTTACAACTTTCCTAAATATGAGAACAAAAAGTAAACACAGACAAGAAGCTTTGAAAAAAAGTTTATCACAGCTATTGCAGATTCAAAAAAACACCTACCTTTGCAACCGCAATCGAGAGAGATAGCAACGATAAAATGAAATAATGGTGCGTTAGTTCAGTTGGTTAGAATACATGCCTGTCACGCATGGGGTCACGGGTTCGAGTCCCGTACGCACCGCTTCTCAAGAAAGCAAAATTAGGAAAAGCTCTGATTCTCAACGGAATTAGGGCTTTTTTGTTTGTTTGAGGTGAAGCAGAATGTAGCGTTTCTGAGAAGTATGTCAGGTGCAAATTCAGTTGCTTTTTTTAAGGCCATATAAAAAGCCCCTGGCACACATCATACTTCATTGATTTTCATATTTTTGAGTAGGATTTGTCTGTTCCTTACTTATTAATTTTACAACGTAAATTAAGAGCTGTATGAAACAGGAATCAATGAAAGTTTTGTTCTTCATACGCAAGAGCAAATTATTAAAAAACGGCGAGGCACCGATTTCTCTTCGTGTGACAGTTAATGGGCAGCAGGATGAAATCCGAATCCAGCGTTCTGTTCCAATCAAATTATGGAATAACACCAAAGGCCGCAGCAAGGGAAAGGACCGGGCGTCGGTGGAACTGAACTGCTATATTGAGTCGCTGACAGTCCGTTTATACCAGATTCACAAGGAACTTTTGTTTCAGGAGGCTTTGGTAATTCCTAAACATCTTTTGGTGAAGCTGTTCTCTAAAGAGGAACGCCGTATTGTTTTGGGTACGATGAAGAAGTACATGGATGACTGGACGGCATTAATCGGCAAGGAATATCAGAAATCCACTCTTTCCCGTTATGGGAACTGCTATGAATTGCTGGAGATTGTAATCCACGAATCTACAGGAAAGAGTATATTTCCTTCAACGAGTTGAAGGGTGAGTTTATTGATGCTTTTGAAATGCACCTGCGGATAGTGAGAAAATTGTCTCAGAATACGCTGACCAAATATATGAGCTGCTTCAGAAAAATAATGTATCAAGATGAATTATTGTTGATGTGGAAATATATAAAAAATCATGCAGTCAATGTGCTAATTTAAAATAGCTTCTTCTTTTGTAAGCTTGAAACCGTACTTATTGCTTGTTTCCCTTGTATTTTTTTAGTGGATCGGTCATCGCTATATCGTACTTACATTCAATTTTATCGGTTTGGTAAAATGTTAGTTTGAAATAAAAATGATTTCATGGATGGGGGTAAAACGGAACTTTGTTGTCATTCTGTCAAAAAATGAAGTTGTTATGATGAAAAAGATTATAGCGACACGATAGTATAAACTATAGAATTACTAACTTTAATTTATTTTTCTAATGAAAAAAGTATTATTATTTGCTGTTGTTTTTTCTTGTAGCATGTGGGCTAATGCTCAGCGTGTTACATGGGCAACCGAAGCAGGGTTATCTGCAATACAAAGAACTGGGTATGGAGAATGTTGGCGTCCATCCACTCGTTTAGGGATATCTGCAGATTATAATGTTAATAATATGTTCTCTATGAAGTCGGGATTATATTATACTTTTAGAGGATACTCTGTGAATAATGGCGGAACATATAGTAATGGAGATGCTACATGGATAGAAAATGTTTCTCAGACAAGGCATTTTTTACAAGTTCCTATTTTAGCTAAATTCTCTATCCATAGCAACAATTCCACTAAATTTTTCTTTGAGATAGGACCATATATAGGATATTGTATAAAAAATCATATTGACAGCAATCCATATTATCTAACTATGCCTTCTTCCGGTTGGGTTGAAGGATATCCTGGTGTGGGAGAAAGTGCGGAGGGTGGTAGCAACCAGTTTCTATATCAGCATGCGAGAAATTTCGACTGGGGAATGACATCTGCTGTAGGTATTGAAAATCGGAGGTGGACGGTTAAGCTTCAATATGAAATGTCACTTGGGAAAGAATCTAAAAATGATAATATAGGTGTGAATTATAACAGTTTAACCCTCTCTGTTGGTTATAAGCTAAATGTAAAACAATAAGATAATATATCGTTGGATTTTATATTTGTAATTATATCGGTATTTTTTAGCATGCTTCTATACGAAATATTATAAGAAATGCTTGGAAAAATCTTTGAGAGGATATGTGTTGATTTATTATTTTGCTTATAATATATGCCGCTGTGAATATCAGAAGAAAAGTTATTCATGGCGGTTTTGACTTTTACCTTTTTCGTATTCAACTATTCTTCTGTGTTTTAGTTGCTCTCTCAAGTTTTTTGCCTATTTTTGCTGTTGGAACATAAATCAAAGTATAATAATAAAAATACATATGAAAAACCTCAGAAGAACTTTCACCGTATTATTTGCCGCAGCTTTCAGCATGCAGGTGTTGGCACAAAGAGAAGATAAGCTTATCAATCAGGATTGGAGTTTCCGTTTTTCCCATCAAGTAAATGCTAGTGCTGCACGTAGGGTAGACTTGCCTCATACTTGGAATGCGCAGGATGCCTTGGGTGGTAAGCACGATTACAAGCGGGGAATAGGTAATTATACTAAAAAGATATTCATCCGTCCCGAGTGGCAAGGCAAGCGGCTTTTTTTACGTTTCGAGGGGGCGAATTGCGTGAGCAATGTCTTTGTAAATGGTAAACATATAGGTGAGCATCGGGGAGGCTATGGAGCTTTTGTCTTCGAGATAACCGATAAAGTGGAATATGGAAAAGAGAATACATTGCTGGTACGTGTCAATAATGGCGAGCAGTTGGATGTAATGCCATTGGTCGGTGATTTTAATTTTTATGGCGGCATTTATCGGGATGTACATCTGTTGCTGACTGATAACCTGTGTATTTCTCCGTTAGATTATGCATCGTCTGGGGTTTATCTCATACAGCAACAGGTTACGGATAAACAGGCAACTATTTGTGCACGCGTAAATCTTTCTAATGGAACGGGAGAACTCCGGAAAGTAGTGCTCCGGTTGCAGGTTAATGACGGGAAAAAGACTGTGTATGAAACGGAGAAGGAAGTAAGTATGATTCCTCATACAGATGTACAGGTAGAGAATATAGAGTTCATACTGAAGAATCCGCGTCTTTGGAACGGTATGCAGGATCCGTTCATGTATCAGGCGGTGTTGACTTTGATTAAAGACGGAAAAGAATTGGACAAAGTGGAACAGCCGTTAGGGTTACGTTATTACGTCACGGATCCCGATAAAGGTTTTTTCTTGAATGGAAAACACTTGCCGCTGCATGGTGTATGCCGTCATCAGGAGAGGGCGGAAGTGGGTAATGCTCTTTGTCCGGTGCATCACGAGGAAGATACTCGTATCATGCTTGATATGGGGGTGAATGCTGTTCGTCTGGCACATTATCCGCAAGCTACCTATATGTATGATTTAATGGATAAACATGGTATTGTTACTTGGGCTGAGATTCCATTTGTGGGGCCGGGAGGATACGCTGATAAAGGTTTTGTTGATCAGCCTTCTTTCCGTGAAAATGGTAAAGAGCAGTTGAAAGAGATGATACGCCAGCATTACAATCATCCTAGTATCTGTTTTTGGGGGTTGTTCAATGAATTAAAAGAGCAGGGAGACAATCCTGTAGAGTATATAAAGGAGTTGAATGCTATAGCGCATCAAGAGGATCCTACTCGTCCTACTACTTCTGCAAGTAATCAGGAGGGTGCGTTGAATTTCATTACTGATCATATAGCTTGGAATCGCTATGACGGATGGTATGGGGCTACGCCGGCTACGCTTGCCACATGGTTGGATGCTACTCATAAGAACCATCCCGAAATGAAAATTGCCATCAGCGAATATGGTGCGGGTGCTAGTATCTATCATCAGCAGGATTCATTGGTACAAACTGTTCCCGGAAGTTGGTGGCATCCAGAGAATTGGCAAACAGAATATCACATTCAGAATTGGAAAATAATAAACGACGTCCGTATGTGTGGGCTAGTTTTGTGTGGAATATGTTTGATTTCGGTGCGGCTCATCGTACGGAAGGTGATCGTCCGGGCATTAATGACAAAGGGCTGGTAACCCATGATCGCAAGATTAAAAAGGATGCTTATTATTTTTATCGGGCCAATTGGAATCCGGAACCTATGATTTATATCGCGGGGCGTCGTAATGTGAATCGAGTGAAGCCACTCGTTGATGTACAGGTTTTTTCGAATGTAGAAGAAGTGATATTGATCGTGAATGACTGTCAGTGTGGAAAGATGAAACCAGACAGTTTGAAAGTTTGTTTGTTCAAGGATGTCCCTCTCAGAAAAGGAAGGAATGAAATAGAAGTACGTGCCAATGATAGTAAAAAACAATTGATAGATCGATGTACTTGGATATTACAATAAAACAATTGCCGCAGGGAGTTATACATTTATTTCTGCGGCGATTGTTTTTTATTAGTTTGATTTAACCAGTTGGCTCATCGTCTTGTGTTGATTCTACATAATCAGAACTGTTGAACCGTCGTTACGGTAGTGCTATTTTATCTCCATCCCATGTTGTGACAGATGAAGAATGTAACAACCAATAAAAAAATGATAGAAGATGAAAAGGTTATTTATTATTTAACTATTGCTCTTTCCGTTGTTCAGCGTGGCAGTATGTTTTCTTAATGATATTTCTACGCTAGAAACAGAACAGTTGATAATACCCGAAAAGCTAGGAAGTGGAGAGAACCGGGGTGATTTCGACTATCCGGCTGAAAAGGTAAGATACTTGTGATTTACTTCGCGCAAGGATAACGCAGGTTGTGGGCGAGTGTATTGTGGAGTTTACCGGTGTAGATGTATGCCGCATTGAGGTTGCCGAACTGTATGTTGAGGAATCCATACAATGACAACAACTGTTCGGGAGCTTATAACAATTTGCAATCAGGTATGATTAATCTGCTCGATGCGGAAACCTTAGCGTAGCATGATATGATTTTCTTCGATTCACTCTGATAGTGATATCAACCTGTAGGGTAGCCTGTAGATTTCTTGAAACATGCGATTTGAAAGAGTGATTGGTGATACTGTCGTTTCTTTTGGGGAGGTTTCGTTGCCATCGTGCGAGGGAAAAATAGCATCCGTCGTGGAAATCCCTGTAGACCGAATGACTTATCAGACTAGTAGATGCCTGTTTCTCCACCAGTACCATATAAATCGGGTACCAGTTGTAATTAGGGCTACTGACAATCCTGTATAAAATACAGCAATGAATGCTTCCGGTAGTAAATGCAGGGTGCGTGTCAAAATACCTATGGTAATCATGAATGCCATGATAATCCACCCTTTTACATCGAAGAAAGAGAATGGACAATTCTTGGCTTTCTTTTGAGATATGCGATGAGTATGTTTCTTGTAAAGTTTATGAAATATCAGACCAAAGAATAACAGAAATACTATGGTAGCTTCACAGACTTTGAAGAACCAATAATGAGAATCGTTTATCCAGCAACTTATTCCAATACGTAAGATGTTGATACCGGCTAAGAGCCAAACTATGCCTGCTGTAATAAGTAATGTATTTTTTGTTACTCCGTATTTCATGTTAGCATTAAAAATAATGAATGGCAAAGATACGTCTTTTTAATGGATCATCTGATAGGTGAATAGTTTTTTATTTGTAAATGGAGGAATAAAACAGGTCTGTCTTTTTGTATAAAGAGAATTATAGAATTTACTTATTTATTGTCTTTGATTTCGTTCTTGTCTTAAATGGTAGTTTTGTTTTTTAGTGTGTGTGGAGATGCTGCAAGTTTTGCAAGTTTGCAAGTTTGCCTTCCGTTTTTCCGTCTTTTCTTGTTTTCCGTCTGCTGTTTTCGTATGGGTCCCTTCCTTTTTCCGTCCTTATACGCGCGTGCGAATATTATAATGTGTCTGTCTTTTTCCTCCGGTGTCCTCCGTTATAAAAACATGCTTTGTAACACATCTGTTATTCAGAGTATTACAAAAAAGTTTCAGGAAATCCGGATAATTTTTCCTTCGTATGTTTGCTGGTTATCGTTAAAAGGTCTACCTTTGCATCCGCAATCGAGAGAGATGCGGCACTTCAGACAGTGTGTGACTGACTTGGTGAAACAAACGTAGGAGAGTTTTC